>WNGQ01001038.1_pt1 | contig 39828 bp, 33 predicted proteins | sample 5407661 | NCBI WGS metagenome assembly WNGQ01 (sample SAMN13153382, study PRJNA577476) | soil metagenome | isolation source: 60 cm soil or saprolite under Garry oak tree replicate 2 | place: USA:California | collected 2016-06-15 | reverse complement strand
CGATTTGGGCTTCGTTCATTCGTTTCCTCTTTCGTCCTATCGCACTGTGACGTTCAGATATTCCGGTTGCCTTGGGACGGAACGCGGCGAACGATGCGGCTGATGCTGGACGTACTTCTCGATAAGTTCTTCGTCCGTCAGATTCGCCAGGATTTCCGCCGCCCTTGTACCCTCACCAAATCGTAGAGAAAGCTTGCGGCGGAGTTCGCGAGCCAAAATTTGGTTCCCAGTGATTCTCGTTTTTAACGATTGGTTCATCTGGTTCTCCATTCAGTGAATCTCCTTTTCCGTCTTCGGCCATTCCTCGAAACCTTCGGGCAGTTCTGCCAGTTCTTCTGGACCCAGGTCATCAATCGTGCGGTCGTCCCAATAGGCCAGCTGCAGATAGTTCTGTTGCGTCAACGGCGAACCGAGTTTGAGTAGCATTTTTACGACGCAATCATCCATTGCTGACCTCCATCGCGAGGAGAACCCCGAACAGCCACAGCAATCCAACGAATGCGGCACTGATGCAGAACGTAACGGCCCAAGCTTGGACAGGGTGCTCACGCTGCCAGCGTTGAAGTCGTTTATCGAGTTCCTGGAATTGACGAAGTCGTTTGGAATTTTGCGAAGAATTCTTATCAAACATTGTCGGCTGAAAAGCCGAGCAGTCTGTGACTAATCTGTGGCTAATTCGCTCAAATTTGCGCCAACGAGCACAAACGAGCGCCAAGATTAAGTTGTTGATTTTTCAGAAGATGCGTTGATGGCAAAGAACTTGCAAGATTACGCGTTCTCGCTCCTGAAGCTAGCGCGTCTGCCAGTTCCGCCACTTGGGCACAAGCGAGGCAATTTCAGCAGTCTCTAATTTTCTCCCGCGGGCTCTGCGCTTGTCAATGAAGCCGCCCGTAATTTTGCGGTCGAACAATTTCAACGGCCTCGCGGCTGCCCAGGTCGGTGAATGGCGAACAATTTATTGACGTCGATGGCGCGCGGCAACAGCGCGACCGCTCCCAATTCGCGAAACGCGGCAGCGCGTTTACGATAATTGTGTTCCCCTACGGCGATAATGGCCGCGAACGGAACGCCTGCATCGCGCGCCGCGAGCGCGTCGTCAATATTGTCGCCAAGATACAGGGCGGTCGCCGGATCGCGCTTCCCCAAAATCTTGTAGAGACCTTCCGGATGGGGTTTCATTTTCTCGACGTCATCCATCGTAACGATTGTTTTGAAATGCGCGGTGCCCGGCCATTTCGAAAATGTGTAGTGAAATTCCCGCCGATTGCGCCCCGTGAACAAATCTAATTCAAAGCGCGCTGCCCATTTCGTGATTTGTGCCGGCGGTACGATGATTTTTTCTCGCAACACATTTCCCGGCTGCGCGTCCGTGCCCCAATAGAATTTCCCGAATGCTTCGCGCGCCTCCTCGTAGGTAGTTGGCCTGCCAAGCTCCGTCGACCAGCTCGCAACCATTTGCCAGTCATCATTGTTCCCAGGCTTGCTCTTCCAGCGATGAAGTTCGGCGTGTGTCACGCGCTTGCCGGTCAGATAACGAATCGTTTCAATTGCCGACCGCCAGTAGGTGTCCCTGACGTCCACCAGCACTCCATCTACGTCAAAGATCAGAATTTCAGGGCTGATTTGGCGTACCGAATCGCCAGCGATCTTTCTGGTGGTGTTGCGGGTGGAATTTCGCGCAGGCTTGCGAGACGTTCTGGGCACGTTGTCAGCGGTTCCCTTCCGACAGAGTCATTCCAGGTGAGTGCAAAGCCGTCGTTGAGCGGCTAGCGAATGCACACTTACGCGAATCCGCGAAATGGTTCACAGTGCCGAACCCCACGCACCTAAGCCGTTACATTTTCACCCAGACCAGCCAATTCGCAAAGTTCCCCTCAAGGCGAGTGCAATCAACTGATTTAATATCAATAAGTTAGCGTCCACCGCTCGTGGCGGGTCGCTTGCACTACTTCCATGCACGATATGAACGCTGCACAGTGCGGCCTCATATTCCGTTGGAGCGACGCACGAAACTCGCGAAGAAAAAGATCGTGCGAACTCTTCGCGGGGATTCTCTCCAATTGACTTGGCGGTCGCACTGGCAGTCGCTCTCGTTATCTCACCTATCGACTTGCCGACCGTTTTTTAGTTCCTCTAACTAAGTAAGAACAGCCCCGCGGTAACGCAGGTCCGGCTTGCCGATCATCTTCGCATTCTGACAGCGCGTGCAGCCCCAAGGCACATTCCGTCGCGCCTATTTGAAGGAACAATCGCGAAATAAAGTTCATCCCGTCAGCGCTTACTGCTTCCGCCCACGGAACAACTCAAAAAACAGCCGCGACGTGCAGGAAACTTGCTTCCAAAAAAGCAACGCCGCATCCAGCTCAAGTCCAAGGCTTCAGCCTCAGCTTGCACTGAATGCGGCGCGTTCTAGAGAAGTAGGGAACTGAACTCAGTATTTCTGCCAGTTGAATGCGCTCAGCATGTAGGGACCTTTACTATAAAACTCCTTTAGCAATTCACGGTCGTAGTGAACGGCGCCGCCACCGAGATCGGTAACCTTCTGGGCAATCACCGATCCATACCAATTGCCACCACCGTTCAGCTTAAAGGAAGCATTAGGTGCGTAGAGCAATCCCGCCGCCTGGGAGCCGCCATTCAGAGTCACCTGGCCAGTGCCCGCGTAAAGCATTTGAAAGTATGCAGGATTCAAAGTCGGATTCGTCAAGGTTGACCCTGTCAGGTCGATTGGTGAGGTTGATCCCGTTCCCGCAAAGTTCACGATGACTTCGGGATAGTTCGTCGTGATCGTGCCTTTGGGGCACTCGATTGGGTCGATGGTTATCGTGGCGTTTCCGTTCACTTTTATGGTGTTTATGTTGATGTAGACCGGAGTGGCAGCCGCCGAACAGTTGGGAGCAGCAAAGTGCAGGTTGGCTTGCGAGTTGAGGGTGACGTCCCCGAGCAACGTCGCAGTAGTGCTCAACGTTCCTCCGGTAATGATTGTGTCCGAGCCACTCGCAGTGCAATTCGTGCTGATCGGACACGTGGCGCTTTTCTGGATGTCCATGCTCGTCTGCGGCGGAAGAGGCGAGGGTGTTGGAGGTGTGTCGTAAACCACGTTCTGCGGCAATTCGCTGATCCCGTTGGTAACCGTCGCGTTTCCGTTGACGGAAAGCGCGGTGACCGTACTTGTTGAACAGGTTCCTGTTCCGGAACGTGGCGTGGATAGGCTCCCATTGATTACGGTTTTTGATCCACTCTCGTCCAGGTTTCCGTTGGTTCCCACATTTCCGCCGTACGCATCCGTAATTACATTTCCCTTGCTGTCATAAGAGATGGAAGCTGAATCGTAACTATCCGTCGAGCCGCCTCCGCCAAAACTCATCGCACTGCAACCTGTCGCCGTTGCGAAGGCCGCGTACGCAAAGGTTGACATCTTTTGCTGCTCAAGGATTGCGGAAACCGTCACCTGGGCGTTCCGCACGCTGCTAATCGTTCCGTCGGAGGTGATTTCCCATTTTTGCACCACAGCCGTGGTCGCGGATGGATATGACGTGAAGCTCTGCATCGCCAGCAGCTTCGCATACGGTGCATAGGTTAGCGTGGTGTTCCCAGCTGTAATGGTTCCGGTCGCCTTGGACGCGAAGTCGCTGCTCACCGCGCTTACAGGATAGGTTCCGGTTTGATTGCTGTTCGCCGACAGGATGACAGGCTTATTGGCTCCGGTCGTCACTGGAGAGACGGCAGTGTTGAAGCTCGCCATCTGCGCGGTCGTCGGCGCGGTGTACGAATTTTGGATGTAGTTGGCTGCTTGATTGATCCCAGCCTCGGCGCCATACCGCGCCTGTGTCATCATCCGGTAGTTCATGCTGGCCCAGGTCTCCGATTGGCCCACAAAGAGCATCGAAACGGCCATCACGGATAGCACCAGCAACAGGATCAGCACCAAAATCAGGGCAACACCTTTTTCATTTTTTCGTGACATGATTCCTCGCTTCATACCGGCGTTTGGAGCTTCTCGTTAGTAAGCTAAAGTTTGAGACAAAAAGTTGGTATAGACGTTGAGCGGCATGGGCTGCGCCCGCATGTAACCACTCGGAGAATTCGCCAGTTGCCATGCTTCAAACACGTTGCGTGGCGCGATGTTCAGCAGCGCTTTGGTTTCCTTTTGCACAACGCCGGTCTTCGCATCTTTGTTTTGCGTTTGCACTGTCAGCGTCACTGCCACGTTGATCACGAATGTTTCCGTAACCTGTCCACCACTAATCGTGACCGGCACCTGATCTTTGACTTGATATGTAAAGCAGGGCACTCCGGTATCGAAGAGATTGTCCAGAAGAAGCGTTGGGGGAAGCGCAAATGTGTTGGCGGGGTTGGTCACGTCGGACGTCGTTGACACGTAGCGATAGAGCGTCCCCGTGCCTAATTGATTTGGTGTGCAGTGGTAAACGACGTAAATCATGCTTCCATCGCCGTTGAGGTCGCCATAAAGTTTCAGCGTAAACCCGTTGGAAGCTTTGTCGTTTGGCAGCGTCGTGTTCGCCGTGCTGTTGCTATTGAGGATCAGCTGCGAACTTGTCGGCGTCGAAGCCGTGGTCGGCGGTACGATGCCGCTGGCGATTCCGCCCATCACCAGGACCGGGACATTCGCAACGTGGGCGTTTGCAAACGTTGCTTGAATAGAGCCGGTGTTCACCGCACTGATCGTCACCGTCTCCTCGCTCGTTGTGCTTGGATCAACGACCAGTTGCTCTCCCACGTACAGCCCAGTCGTCGAAGTTCCCGATGTCGAGTTCAGCGTGACTGGTGTCGACCCAACGCCGACGGCTGACGCAAGTGTGAGTCCGGGAGACGAGCCAAGCCTTCCTGCCTGACCGACTTCCTGCTGCATCAATTCCGTGGCATTGCGCACGCTGCTATGCATTTGCGTGCGATTCATGATCGTGCTTGCCGACCAGGTCATCCGGATCATTCCCATAATAATGGCACCCGCGACGATCACCAGGATGGCCACTGATACCAGTAATTCCAATAATGAGAAACCCTTCTGCCGTTTTCTGCCTACGCTATTGCGCACTTTGCGAGCTGCTATCACAAATCCTCCTCAGAAGGGATACGATTTCAAGCTGGTTACCGTGGAATTGGGCGCCACATTCGGTCCGCCCACGCCAGCGCGTGACGTAACCTTCACCGTGACTTGCTTCAATGACGTAGAAATATCGGTGACCAGCCATGTCCGCTGATAGGACCAATTGGACGGTGCAGTGGCTCCGCCACCAAGGGGGTTGCCATCCCCATCCAGATAGTCGACGTAGCCAGATGTCGCGGCGGTCACACTTCCGCCGGCCAAAAGACCTGTTCCGCCCGTGCCCAGCGAGTAGGAATTCGTTGTAGTGTCGATGGTGGTTGTATCCGTACAAGTGATACCCGGACTGCAATCAGTGAATGCCAGGCCCATCAATTGTTCCATCTTGTCCTGCGCATACTCTGCAGTCCGCGCGGCAAGATGGCCCTGGTTTTCAGTCGTGGTCATAGAAATCATGGCCATCGATAAGATGCCGATCGAAACTACGAGCAGGATCGCAAGCGCGATCATGAGTTCGATCAAGCTCATACCTACTTCGCCGCGTTTCGCCCGTTTTTGCGCTGGCATTTTCATGATCTCCCTCACTGCGGCTTCCAGTTTGTCGAGCCAGATGCATCGATCTCATAGGTATGAACAAGACCCATCGCATTGGTCGCGGATCCAAATATCCTTGTGCCGTCCGTGATGTACATTCCAGCAGCGACACTGGCAAAGCCTCTGGAATTGAACTGGATGCAAGAAGTGTTCGAAATCGTCGAGCCGTCTGTCTTAGTTGGTGAGGACTGTCCTTGCCTGCACGCGTCTGCTTGCGCAATCGCGGTGCCGTCCGGTAGCGAGGTGGTGACGCTTCCAAATCCGGCGCTGACCCCCGCGGATAAATAGGTTTCCGTGTTGGTGGTTCCGGTTGTGGTGATGCAATCACTGTCTTGAGGAGCAGTACTCAGACCATCTGGAACCCAGCAGCCAGCATTGCTTAGAAGTTTTTTGTTCCAAACATCAAGGCGAAAATATGGGTTGGTCCCGCCCGTATAGAAGAAGACCCGCGACTCTGTAAAGTTGGCTGCCGCGCGCATCTTGGCGACCGACAGGGCTTCGCTCAGCCCGTGAGCGTCGCCATTCAGCCGGGCATTCCTTTGCATCCGCTGCCATCCTGGAATGGCCATCGCGGCAAGGATTCCCAAAATCATAATGACAACCAGCAACTCGAGGAGGCTGAATCCCTTTTCGACTCGGACTTTTTGGTGTTGACCTGATCTTTGGCTCATTACACGTCCCTTATGCCGACTCGTAGCCGCGTGCTCTAGGACAGAAAGGAGCGCAAGCCGCTGCCCAATCCAGCCTTCCAGATAAGTTGCTTATTGTAAGCTACTTAGAAGCCTGACCAGCCTCATTTTGACTGTTCGCTTTCCGCCTGCGTTACAAAACGTTACGGTTCAAGCGGCTTGCGAATCCCTATCCCAGACCAACTCCATCCGTTTGCAGCGAGGTTCGGCAGGTTGATACACTGAACGCACAAGAGATTCTTTCGATTGATGCCAGCTGGGTAAAACTCGGAGACGGCCAGCAAGCATTTCCCTGCGAAACCCACGGCGGCGTAAAGCGTGCCTGCGGCAAGCAGGCCGCCGCCACAGGAAAGAATGGAATCCGCGTAAACTTTCCCGCGAAGGCTGGTCCCGACTGGCTCGAGGCCGCCCACAGAAGGAGCGCAGCATGGCCAAATATTCCGGAGTGGACTTCATCGATTTTGATTCGCAACTGAACGATGAAGAAAAACTCGTGCGGCAGACGGCGCGCGAATTCGTCGAAAACGAAATCATTCCCATCATCGAAAAACACAGTCGCGAAGCGACCTTTCCGATGCACCTGGTTCCGCAGCTCGGCGAGCTTGGGTTTTTCGGAGCCAGCTTGCACGGCTATGGTTGCGCCGGAATGTCCAGCGTGGCGTACGGCCTGATGACGCAGGAACTCGAGCGCGGCGACTCTGGAATTCGTAGCTTCGTTTCCGTGCAGAGCGCTCTGGTGATGTATCCGATCTACGCGTTCGGCAGCGAAGAACAAAAAAATAAGTGGCTCCCGTTATTGCAGCAGGGGAAAAAGATTGGCTGCTTCGGTCTGACCGAACCGCAATTCGGCTCGAATCCCGGAGGCATGCTCACCCGCGCAGTAAAAAAGGGCAACAAGTACGTTTTGAACGGCGAAAAAATGTGGATCACCAGCGGCTCGATTGCAGACCTGGCCGTGGTGTGGGCAAAATGTGAAGACGAAAAAATTCGCGGATTTTTGGTAGAGAAAGGCACGCCAGGATTTAAAACCTGGGACGTGCATGGAAAGTGGTCGCTGCGCGCTTCGGTAACCAGCGGTCTTGCCTTTGGCGATTGTGAAATTCCCGAAGAAAATCTTTTGCCCGGAGTGACGGGATTGAAAGGTCCGCTGAGTTGCTTAAATCAGGCGCGCTACGGAATTGGCTGGGGTGCGCTGGGCGCGGCCATGGCCTGTTACGACACAGCTCTGCAATACGCGAAAACGCGGAAACAATTCGCGAACAAACCGATCGCATCGCATCAATTGGTTCAGGAAAAGCTGGCGTGGATGATTACGGAAATCGTGAAAGGTCAATTGCTGGCGCTACACGTCGGCAGAATCAAGGACGACGGCAAAGTCGATCCGTCGCACATCTCCATGCTGAAGATGAACAACGTCGGCATTGCTCTTGAGATTGCGCGCAAGTCGCGCGACATTCTTGGCGCCAACGGCATCGTCGACGATTACTGCATCATGCGCCACATGAACAATCTCGAAAGTGTGTTCACCTACGAAGGCACGAACGACATTCATAAACTGGTGATCGGCGAAAAAATTACTGGCATCGCTGCCTACGTTTAACAAATCCTGATCAACTCACTCGTTATTCCGAGTCTGTTGCGGAGGCAGGCAAAGCTAAGCAATCTCTTCGACGCGAGAGAAATTCACAAGCAACCCATCCTTCCCATCGCAGAATCTTGTAAGCTGTGTGCGCGCACGTTCATGCGCCGCTACAGGAGATTCGTCATGCGCCGCCCTTTTTCCAGCCTCAGAAACTACTTGCTGCTGTCCCTTTCTGTTTTAACGTTCGCTGGTGTTGCGAGCGCGCAGCAAAAAACTGCACCACCTAAACAATCCCCCGTCAAGAATGCGGCTGTTGTGAAGCCAAAAATCCGCACCATCACAGCATTCATCAATTTGGACCCCGCGCAATATCAACAGCAGGTAGCCGAAACGCTGCAAATGCTGCGCCGCGCGAAAACAATCTTCGAATCGCGCGGGTACGAAGTGGAAACCATTCGCATCGCGACGCAGCCGTTTCCTGAATACACGAAGGGCATGACCACCCAGCAGGCTGTGGCATTCTTCAAGCAATACGATGCGCTGGCCGAGAAAGAAAAATTCGCGGCGGGAATCGGCCCGGCCATGCTCAACGCGGACGATAGCGAAGCGCAAGCCGATCTGCTGGCCGAAATTCTGAGCGCCACGAAACACATTCGCGGCAGCATCGTGGTCGCCGGTGAAGACGGCGTGCGCTGGAAAGCCATCGGCGCAACGGCTCGCGCGGTCAAAAAACTGGAAGACGAAACAGAACACAGCCAGGGAAATTTCAATCTTGGTGCGATTGCGATGGTGCCGCCGTATTCTCCGTTTTTTACCGCCGCGTACCATAATGGTTTTGGACACCAGTTCGCGATTGGCCTTGAATCCGCCAACGTAGTGGGGGCCGCCTTCAAGGACGCTCCCGATCTGGAAACCGCAAGGCACAAACTCACGGACATGCTCTCCGAGCAAGCTTCGGAAATTGAACGGCACGCAAACCGCGTGGACCTGGAAACCGGCTGGCGATACATGGGCATCGATCTTTCACCGGCTCCGCTAAAAGAAATTTCCATAGGCGCGGCGATGGAAGAATTAATCGCGCAGCCTTTCGGGTCAAGTGGAACGCTGACCGCGGCGGCAACAATCACATCCGCGATCAAAAGCGTTCAAGTGAAGCAGACCGGCTACAACGGATTGATGCTGCCGATTCTGGAAGATTCGCGCCTCGCGCAACGTTGGAGTGAAGGCCACGTGTCGCTCGAGGGATTGCTGTCTTACTCCGCGGTGTGCGGCACCGGGCTCGATACCGTGCCGCTGCCCGGTGACATCACGATCGAACAACTCGACACAATCATAGGTGACATGGCGACGCTTGCTTTCAAATGGCACAAACCGCTTTCGGCGCGCCTCCTGCCTGTAAAAGGAAAAGGTCCGGGCGACCAAACGGAATTCGACGACCCCTATTTGGTAAACGCAACGATTCAACCCTTCAACAAACAGTGAAACGGAATTCCACAATTTTTCTACACAGGAAAATCGACTTCGATCGGATCGATGAGAGGGAGCAGCCACTTGAGGAGCGCCTGATGCACGGGGTGACTGTTGTACGATTCGAGCGCCGCCTGACTCTCGAATTTCATGACGCCGCCGATCACGTAGCCTTGTCCGCGCGGGGAAAGGTTTTTGCCTACGTAGGATTCGAGAACGCTCGGGATGTGATCTTTCAGAGCGCCGATTTCACGGATCATGCGGTCCTGCTGCGCCTCTGTGACAGCGGGCTTCAATCGAAATGCGAACATGTGAATAAACATGGAAGTTTGTCTCTCACTTTGGAAAATGATGGAAAGATTGTTGGTGACGGCGTTCGGTTGTGTCAATAAGAATGAGCGGTGCAACTTTGCGGTACATGAGGGAGCCCGGGGGAAAACGATGAGCAATAAGCGGGAAATGACGCGACGGGAATTTGTGAAAGATGTGGCAGTAGCGGGCGCGGGGCTGACGATCGTGCCGCGTCACGTGTTGGGTAAAGGAATGACTCCGCCGAGCGATTTGCTGAATATCGCGGGAGTTGGCGTTGGCGGAATGGGCCGCGCGAATTTGATCAACCTCGCGAGCCAGAACATTGTGGCGCTGTGCGACGTGGATTGGGACTACGCCGGAAAAGCGTTTGAGCGCTTGGACGCGGACATTGAGAGACTGCGCAAGCGCATCGAGCAGCCGGAGCCGCCGCCTGCGACGGGAAGAATGAGCATTGGCCGAAGGCGAAGCGCTACACGGATTATCGCGAGATGCTCGAAAAGCAAAAAGATATTGAAGGTGTGTTGATCGCGACTCCCGATCACATGCATACGCCGATTGCGCTGGCGGCGATGGAATTGGGGAAACATGTTTACGTGCAAAAGCCGCTGACGTGGTGTGTTGCGGAAGCGCGGCAATTGGCGAAGCGCGCGAAAGAAACAAAAGTCGCAACGCAAATGGGAAATCAGGGACATTCGCTCGACGATGCACGCAAGGCAGTGGAATATATTTGGGCGGGCGCGATTGGAGAAGTTCGCGAAGTGCATGTGTGGACAAACAGGCCGTTGGGATTCTGGCCGCAGGGAGTGCCCCGTCCGATAAAACCCAATGAGCCCGTGGAAAAGATGCGATGGAACGGGCAGGGCGTGGAAGCGCGAGTCGCTGCAGCGATCGCGGGGAATTATCCGGTGTCGGAAAATCTTTCGTGGGATTTGTTTCTTGGCGTTGGACCGAAGGTGGAATATCACCCGATCTATCATCCGTTTAATTGGCGCGGATGGGTGGATTGGGGAGTTGGTCCGATCGGTGACATGGGCGCGCACTTGATCGATCATTCGATGTGGGCGCTGAACCTTGGCTATCCGACCAGCGTTGAAACGCTTTCGACTCCGTTCAATCACGCATCCTATCCAAGCGCGACGATGACGGTGTACGAATTTCCGGCGCGCAGCGGAACGCACGGCAAACTGCCTCCTGTGAAACTGACCTGGTACGACGGCGGTTTGACGCCGCCGAAGCCGGTCGAGCTTGGCGAAGAGGAACTCGACAAAGGCGGCGGCGCGCTGCTGGTCGGAAACAAGGGCAAGTTGCTACACGAAACGTACGGAATGAATCCGAGGCTGCTGCCGAAGTCATTGCACGAATCGTTTGGCGCGCCGGCGAAAAAATTGCCGCGCATTCCGGGCCAGCATCACGAATTGAATTGGGTGGATGCGTCGAAGGGAAAAACGGAGGCTTCGTGTCCGTTTGAGTATGCCGCGCGGCTGACGGAAGTGATGTTGCTGGGAGTGGTGGCGCTGCACGCCGGAAAAAAGATTCAGTACGACGGCGAAAAGATGCGCGTCACGAACGTGGCAGCAGCGAATGATTTCTTGAAACGCGATTACCGGACTGGGTGGTAGGGCACCCTCCCCTGTTTTTCGTAAGCGTGGAGTGTAAAGGACTTACGAGGGCGCTTTTCATAAGTATTCATTCTGCTGGACTTGGCGACCGAGTCCGGAACCGAACTGACTACCATCCCCATGTTTTTCCATAACTGCTGATTCTAAAGCTGGTTAAAGAGCGCTGCGTGAGACTGTTCAGCCAGCGCACCAGATTGCGGAATTGTTGCAGAAAATGGCTTCAAATCTTCACCGTGATTTTCACGAGCCGCCCTTGAAGCTGAGGCCACGTGGTAGATTCCGTCCAGATAAATAAGTTATGCCACGAAAGGCTGCACAGACGTCAAAATGGACCGGGGGACGACGAAATGCTGGATGTGATTTTGAAGAGATTTGAGGAGCCGGATGAGGTGCGGGTGTTTGAGAAGGGGAAATTTGAGGTGGTGACCGTGGGAGGGATGACGATTGGAAGGGCGTCCTATGAGCCAGGATGGAAGTGGTCGACACATGTTGGCGCCGCCACGGGAGCGAAGAGTTGCATGGTGGAGCATGTGGGGATGGTGGTGTCGGGGCGCGCGACGGCGGCGATGGATGATGGGCGAGTGATTGAGATGCGGGCGGGAGATGTGTTCTATATATCTCCGGGTCATGATAGCTGGGTCGTGGGGGATGAGCCGTATGTGTCGTTTCATTTTTTTGGTGCGGAGAAGTATGCGGTGGGAAAGAAGGGCTGAGACCGCATGAGCACGGACGTTTGCCCAATGACAATGCGTAACGGTCATGCATGCGGCAGAATTTTTCACGCGGTGGCGGTATTGCCGGTGTGGATGGCGATTGCGGTGATGAGCGCGTCGAGCATTTTCGTGGAGAGCGGCGCTTTCGGGCAGAGCGAGCGGGATGCGACTGAGAAGCAGTGGAACGCGCAGTGGATTACCGCTCCGGGAGTGGCTGAGCGTGACAGCGCGGTGCTGCGGTTTCGGAAAGTGGTGGACCTGGCGCAGCCCGTGGCGCATTTTATGGTGAACGTCAGCGCCGACAACCAGTTCATTTTGTATGTGAATGGGAAAGAAGCTGGCAGAGGGCCGAGCCGCGGGGACCTTGGGCACTGGAGATACGAGACCTACGACATTGCAGCGCTGCTGCATGCGGGGAGAAACACGCTTGCGGCAACGGTCTGGCATTTTGGGGCGCATGCCGCGATCGCACAGATGAGCGAGCGGACAGGATTCCTTTTGCGCGGAAAGGGCGACCGAGAACGCGCGGCGGACACCAATGCGACCTGGGAAGTGGAAGAGGAGAAAGGAATCGAGACTCTACGGCCACATGTGAAGGGGTATTACGCGGCGGAGCCAGGCGAACGGACTGATGGCGCGAAGGTCGATTGGGGTTGGAGTGATGATAGCAACGCTGCCGATTCAAGAGGGACGTGGACCAAAGCGGTGACACTGGGACGCGGGGCGCAACGCTACGAGCAGGATGCGCCAAACAACTGGCAGCTTGTGGTGGATCCACTCCCAGCGATGGAAATGACAGAGGTTTCGGCGGGAAAAGTGGTGCGAACGAGCGGCATCGCCACGCCATCCGGATTTCCAGAAAAGGGCTTTCAGGTTTCGGCACATACCAAAGCCAGCGTGCTGCTGGACAACGGGCAATTGACGACCGGATTTCCGGTGCTAACCGTAAGCGGAGGGCAGGGATCGACGGTGCGGCTGACATATGCAGAAGCGCTGGTCGACGATAAGGGAGAAAAAGGAAACCGCAACGAGATTGCAGGAAAACATATTGAAGGAGTGATGGATGAGTTTCTTCCCAGTGGTGCTGAAGTGGCTCGCGCGTTTACGCCGCTGAGCTGGAGGACTTGGCGATACCTGCAACTGGTTGTGGAGACGGCGGATCGGCCAGTAGACATCGAGGGAATTCGAACGTGGTTCAGCGCGTATCCGTTCGTGGAAAAAGGATACTTTCGGTCGGACGACGCCGGGCTGACACCGATCTGGAATATCGGCTGGCGAACGGCGCGGCTCGATGCACACGATACGTACATGGACACGCCTTACTGGGAGCGGCTGCAATACATCGGCGACACGCGGATACAGGCGCTGATCTCCTACACCGTTGGCGGAGACGACCGGCTGGCGCGGCAAGCGATTGAGGCGTTCAACGATTCGCGGATTTCGGACGGGCTGACGCAAAGCCGGTATCCCTCATCGCTGGTGCAGATGATTCCTACGTTTTCGCTGATGTGGGTGGGCATGGTGCATGATTTCTGGATGTACTGCGGGGATGCCGCATTTGTGCGCGGGCAGATTTCCGGGACACGGACAGTGCTGGACTGGTTTCTGCGGCGGCAGCGAGCGGATGGATTGCTGGGAAGGATTCCGTGGTGGCCGTTCGTCGACTGGGGCGCGGATTTTAAAGACGGAGTTCCGCCGCAGGATGAGGATGGAGGTTCGGCGGTTCTGACGCTGCAGTTCGTGGAAGCGCTACGGGATGCAGCGGAATTGGAACGCGCGCACGGAGACACGCACATCGCAGAGAATTACGAGAAGGCGGCAGAGCGGGCTGTGGCGGCGGTGCGCAAGCTTTGCTGGAACGCCAAACACGGCCTGCTGGCCGATACGCCCGCGCAAAAGCACTTCAGCCAGCACGCGAATATTCTTGCCGTGTGGCTGGATGTGGTTCCGGCGGAGAAACAGAAGGAATTGCTGACGAAGATATTGTCACGAAGCGATTCAGGATTCACGGCGGCAGCGGAAGTTCCGACGATGACCGCGGCGACGTATTATTTCCGGTTTTATCTTGCGCGCGCGCTGGAGCACGCCGGCATGGGAGAGGAGTATCTGAAGCTGCTTGGGCCGTGGCGCGCGATGGTGGGATTGGGATTGACCACGTGGGCGGAATCGCCAGAGCCGACGCGGTCTGATTCGCATGCGTGGAGCGCGCATCCGAACTTCGATTTGTTGAGGATTGTGGCGGGCATTCGGCCGATGAGCGCGGGATTTGAGAAGGTGACGATCGAGCCTCACCTGGGCGCGCTAAAGGAAGTGCAGGCTGGGATGCCCATTCCGCAAGGGATGGTGGAAGTGGAATATAAACGTCGTGCGGAGGGAGTTCAGGCTCGCGTTAAATTGCCGGAAAGAGTGAAGGGCGAGCTGGTGTGGAAGGGCCGCTCGATCGCGTTGCGCTCGGGGAAGCAGACGGTGGCGCTGCCTTGAGGTTTATGTGTTAACACCCGCAGATTGGAACGAAGAGCCGGGCTGCAGCCCGGCACTACATGGGCGAAGAGAAGACCCACTCTTGCGTGAACCAGCAAGGGATGGGGCACCCGCGGAAGAGAGGGTCAGTTGTGTTTTACGAATTCGCCTTTGTGGCCGGTGAGTGAGTTGTAGAGAGTTTCGATAAAGACGTCTGAGCTGACGAAGCCATTGGACCATTTCTCCCAGGTTGCGAGGATTTTTTCCTGCTTCATTTGATCGAGTGTTTTGTGGGCGGCGATGGCTTTCTGCACGACCGCGGACGTTTCCTTGAGCATCTTCACGAACGAACGGACATCATCGAGATTGGAAAGCGCGCCGTGGCCGGGAATCACCTTCACATCGGCGGGGAGTTGCGCGGAAGCCTTTTCCAGCGCATCAATCATTCCCTGAACGCTGCCGCCGCTCGAGACATCGATGAAGGGAAACCCGTAACGGACGAAATCGTCGCCCATGTGGACGACATTGTTCTTTGGGAAAAAGATGATGGCATCGCCGTCGGTGTGGCCGGAAGGAAAATGGAGCGCACGGATATCCTCGCCGTTGAGATGGACAGTAACGTCGTGGTCAAAGGTGATGATGGGAAGCGCGGCTTTTTCGGCGGGTTTGACTTCCATCTTGAGAGAGCCGCCGTTGCCTGCTGCGCCGCCAGTCACGAGGCGCTTCCGAACATTATCCTGCGCGATGACGGTGGAGCCGGAGTTGGCGAAAGGAGCGTTGCCGCCGGAATGATCGCCGTGATAGTGGGTATTGATGACGAAGCGGACAGGTTTGTCGGTGATGCCGAGGCTCTTGAGGGAGACCTGAATTTTTTCGGCGAGGGGCGCGAACTGGTCGTCCACAATGACGATTCCGTCTTCACCCACCGATGCGGCGATGTTGCCACCCTGGCCTTCGAGCATATAGATGTTGCCGGAAACTTTGGAGGCTTTGATCTGGACCTTGGACCAATCGGGCTCCTTCTCCTGGGCGGCGGCGCGGCCGCAGAGCAGTGCGGCGGCTAGCGCGGCGAATACGACTGACTTAGGAATCCTGTGGTTCATTATTTTCCTCCGGAAGGCGGTGACGATTCTACCACTCGAGCGAGGAGTCTGGCCCGCCGAGCATGGAACGAGGTTTAAGGATGTGGTGCGATTTCGCGCGTAGAGAGCCACCAGTTGTTGCCGGCGAACCAGCAGGTTTCGTCGGGCCGAGAATTGCGATGCAAGGAGCGCACATGTCTGTAATTGCCGCGCTTGAATGCCGGGGACAATTTCCGGGCGGTGTCTTCGTCGCGGGCGCCGGTACAGTTGATGAAAATGGCGGAGGAGACGAACTGGGCGTGAAACGGAGCGGTATTGGCCGAGGCCGAGGGACGACTTACCAGGAGCATTGCGCCCGCGCCAGGCGCGCCGCTGGGGCTGTCGGAGGGCGTAAGAGGAAAAAGCAGGCGGCCGTTGAAGCGCAGAGCATCGAGCCAAACGTCGAGTGGGGCGGTGGCTCCGGCATTGACGTAGATCGCGTCACAATCGGGCAGCAGTCCCTGGGAGCCCGAGCGGTGATACACAGTTACGTTCGGATAATCTGCAAGATTGATGGCGGCACGCTGCGCGAGATCCTGTTCAATTTCGTAGGCAAGAATCGATCCCGTCGAGCCTACGAGTCTGGAGAGTATGGCAGTGTAATAGCCGGTTCCTGCGCCGATGTGGAGAACTGTTTGGCCTTCGGCTGGATTCAGAGCCGCGAGACAAATCGCGTGAAGTAGCGGCTGGCCGTTATTGATGTGGCGGTCAGCGGCGAGCGAAACGGTGACGTCCTGATAGAGGAATGCAGGATCGTCGGATGGCGTTTCGAGGAGGCCGGACGAAGTAAAAATCTTCCACGGTCCGGGCCCCACGAAGCGTTCACGGGGGACGGAGGCAAAGGCATTGGCGAGGCGACGATCCTTCTTGGGAATTCCCGCGCTTGCGGTGATGAAGTCCGCAAAAAATATTCTTTGAGCTTGCAATCGATCCACGGCGAGATCTCCCAGGCATCGTTCTCCCGGACATCGTTCTTCCAAATGGAACCCTCACTTTTTCCAGAATTTGAAGACGGCGGCGTAGTCGAGGTCTTCTTTTGAAGATCCTTCAACGGAACTATAGATTTCGCGGGCGGCTGCGGTGGCGGGAAGAGGGACGCCAATCTGGTTGCCAAGATCGAGCGCGAGGCTGAGGTCCTTGTGCATCAGGCGTAGGGGAAAACTGGGCGTGTAATCTCCCTTCAACATGACGGGAGCTTTGACATCGAGGACACCGGAGCGGGCCATGCTGGCTTGCATGACTTCAGTGAGTTTTTCGCCAGCGAAGCCTGCGCCAGTGACCAGCGCGAGGGCTTCGGCGAAGGCGTCGACTTGCAGCGCGAGAAGCAGGTTCATGGCGAGCTTGATGGTTTGACCGGCGCCGTTGGGGCCGAGATGGAAAAGTTTTTTGCCCATGGCGGAAAGAATGGGGCGCGCTGCCGCCAGGTCGGCGGCTTCTCCACCGATCATGAAGAGGAGTTCGCCCTTTTCGGCGCCCCAGGTACCGCCAGTGACAGGAGCGTCGAGAAAATGGATACCTGCGGCGGCCGAGGCTTGGGCGATCTTACGCGCGAGAGCGGGCGAAACGGTGCTGGAGTCGATATAGATGGCGCCTTTCTTGAGGGAAGCGAACGCGCCGCCGGATTTCGGGTCGGAACTCCAGAGAACTTCTTCGAGCGCGGGTGGATCGCTAACGATGGTGATGAGGATGTCGGCAGCTGCGGCGGCTTCTTTGGGAGAAGCGGCGAGACGCGCGCCTGCGGCTACGAGCGAGTCGGCGCGAGAGGCGGTCCGGTTCCAGACAACGAGCGGGAACCCGGCTTTGAGAAGGTTTTGACACATGGGACGGCCCATGAGGCCGAGTCCAATGAAGCCGACAGTAGGTTGTGGCACGATTGCCTCCCGACGACGCAGAAATCAAAAAAGCAGACGAATGGTTAGTTTAACGCACAGGCTTGGCTGGACGCACGATGCCTCGGGGAGAACAGTTTGGCATGGCGAGAGTTCTGGAACTTCACGAGCGGACAAGCAGCTGAATCAGGCGGTTTTGGGCCGTTGAGTCATCGGAAGGAGTGCTGCGCCTGCAGAAGCATGGGCTGCGTTGGCTTGCAAGGAGCGCTCCGGTGAGGGGTCCATCGCGTCGGCTTCCCTGGCTTGGACCGGCGCGGGTTCCTGGAAGACTTCAATTTCTTCAAGGCGAACGATGCACTGGTAGGGAATTTCCCAACGGAAATTTTTGGGCTGGCCGTGCTGCTCGTAGTGCTGCTCGAGGAAGATGGAGCGGCCCGAATCACCAACGAACGTGCCAGAAGCAGGAAGACAAATATCCCCGGCGCGATACTGAACTTCGACAGAGCGGCCAAGAAAAGCAGAGTAACGGGCCATACATTGAGTTTCCTCAGGGTGAGTCCTAGGGTCAATAGTACGAAAGGACTTATGAGAAAAATTTTGTGGAAATTGTTCCAACTTGAAACTAGCCGGGCGGCTAACGCGACAAATCTGCGAGAACAGCTTCAGCGGCGCGGCGTCCACTGAGCATTGCGCCGTCGATGGAGGCGTTATCGCGGTGGTCGCCACAAAGATAAATGCCGGGCCGGACCCGCACGGGGCGCTGCGGTGGTTCGAGAGCACCAGGAAGTTGCTGCGGCTGCGCGTGCGGGATGCGATAGCTCTTCAAATGACGCCAGGAACTGGCGACGGTGCCAAACCAATTTTTCATTTGCGCGATGATGAAGCCGCCGAGCTGCTGGTCGGTAAGTTGCTGTGTGCCGAGGACGGTGACGGAGACCAGCGATTTTCCAGCCGGAGCGTAGGACGGAGCGACCTGGCTGATCACGGCGAAGTTGTTGACAGGGCCAGCTCCGTCGCCGTTCAGGACGAGCATTGGATGGGGCACGGGCGGCTCGTCCGCAGAAAAGTAAAAACACGTGACGCTGCGCGAGGCGGGTTCGGCTTCGCCGACCAGATGAGCGGCGCCCGGGCCATCGGCTGCTACAACGATTGCGCGAGCACGCAAAGATTCGCCGCCGGTAAGCGTGAGCTCATTTTCGTGAAGCGATTCGGCATGGGTGTTCAGGCGAATAGCGTCCGCGGGAAGGTGAGAAGCAAGCTGCGCGGGGATTGCCCCCATACCGCGGGTGGGAACGGCGATGTCGCCCTCAGAGAGCATCTTGAAAACGAATTCGAACATGCGGCTGGAGGATTTCAGTTCACCATCAAGAAGAATGCCGCCAAAAAAGGGCCGAAAAAAGCGGTGAATGAATTCTTCGGAAAATCCGGCTGAAACCAGAGCGTCTTTGGTGGAACGTTCTGGGTGCTTGAAAATTTGATCGATGGAGGAAGAGCGAAGGCGCGAACGGAGACGCAGGATACGAAGCTTATCCAAAAACCCGCCGAAGTCGGAGCGCAGAGCCTCGCTCCATCCTCCTGGTGTGCGCCACGGATCGACCAGCTTGTTCATGCGCCCGGCGAACCAGGAAAAAGCACCGGGAGTAAATTTTTTCAGCTCGAGGGCGTGGTAATCGAGCGTGCGCTGAGCTTCAGGATATGCGGTGAGCAGGACTTGGAAGCCGCGGTCGAGCAGAAATCCGTCAAATTCGTCAGTTCGAACGCGGCCGCCGATTCCGTCTGAAGCTTCGATCATCTGAAAGGAAACTCCAGCGTCGGCGAGATGACGGCCACAGGCGAGGCCAGCAAGCCCCGCACCGACAATCAATACATCCGGACTGGTGGACATTCCGCGCGATTCTCCCGGCAACGCTGAACAAATGCAGCTGCACAAAGTTCCAGACAGATATGGGTGAAGTGGATATCGTGAGGCAAGTCGGCACGTTGGCGCAAGCGATGGTTGGAGAGTTGCGGCTTCCGGAGCGGAGTGCTCGTCGGAAGGGTCCGACCGTGTGCTCGCGGATCATGAGGCTGTCGCTAGTTTGAGATAGTCTGGGCGGTCGGAAACCAGTTTGTGGCGAAACGCAGTCTTGATTTGATTGTCTTGCAGAAGGAAAGCGCCCGGCATGCGCTGGACATCTCCCGCCGGCAGCAAGGCAAAATTGCCTTCCATCCAGGACATCAGCATGCGATAGATGCTTTCTCTGTTCAGATACTGGCGTAACTCGGCGCGCGCCAGCCCGAACACTTCGTAGAGCTTTCCGTCAGGGTCGGCAAATCGCGGAAGATCGTCCAATTTGTAAGGAGCGAAGAACTTCGCCGCGCGCTCCTCGGTGCCGAGGTGTACAAAAGCGATGCGTGTGCCCTTGGCCTCAATTTGTGGACGGAGATTGGCGAGCTCGGCGACCGCCTCGCGGCAGAACGTTCAACCAAAATGCCGTAAGAAGACGAGCAGCAGGGGATGCCCCGAGGAGAGTGACTCAATGGTTTCGCCAGACGGCGAACGATAGGACAGCAAGAGTTCCGAATCAACGCGCTTTGCCTGGAACATCGTGAGCTCATCTTTACCGATTTCGGCGAGAGAGGCAAACACGAGCGCATGGAGTGTGAACGGATCTTCAGGAAACTACGATTCGAACCGAGAGGTCTTTCAGAGCAAGTCGGCGAAGCAGAACTGCTTTTTAGCGGCCCGGAGACGTGAAACCACTTGGATTCGAGCTGTAAATAATGGCGCCAGCAACCAGAAGGCTCAGCAAAATAACCACTACAATGCCTGAGATCCTTCGAAACATGCGGCGCCGCTGCAAATAATCGCGCGGAACAGCCGGTAAGCGATAACCGAGAAAAAAACGAGAATGGTGGACCTTGGTGCTCATAAAAGCTCCAGAAAATCGCAAGTCTCTAATGTGGGAGCTGGCGGCGTTCAGGGAAGAGGGGGGTGAGGTCCCTGGCTGGAGATGGCAATCCCTTTATTCAGCTCGCAGCGATTCTAACAAAATTCCCATGTCGGGTAGAGTATTTCTTTGTGTGACGTGGCTGCAAGAAATTGGGGGGGTCGCAGATGGAAATTCAGGGAAATCAGTCAGACCTCACGGCCATAGCAGCCCTTCGCTGTGCTGCGCGGATTGCCTTGACATTTCCTGCTGACCAGCTATTTTGAGCGTTCGGATTTTTCGGGTGTGTCTTGGAGGAAATGCAGAAATGCAAATAATACGAAGGTTCACGGTGCTGGCCGCCTTGTGTGTCTTGGGACTGCTGCCGGCAATCGGGCAGCAGAAGAAGGCGTCCAAATCATATGTGCTGAAGGCTGCGAGGCTGTTTGATGGCAAGAGCAATTCGCTGGTCACGCCCGGAATCGTGGTCGTCACAGACGGCAAGATCGCGGGAACTGGATCGAGTGCGAGTGTACCCACGGACGCCGAAGTGATCGATCTTGGAGACGCTACGCTGCTGCCGGGGTTCATCGACGCGCACACGCACCTGACCATGACGTACAGCGAAGATTACGCGAGGGCGGCACTGGACGCCCTGCGAAAGCCAATTCCAGAAATGGCGTTAGACGCAAGCGTCAACGCTCGGATTACGTTGCTGGCAGGGTTTACGACGGTGCGCGATGTCGGCTCCATGCAGTATCTGGACGCCGGCTTACGTAACGCAATCAATCGCGGAGTCGTTCCCGGTCCGCGAATGCTTGTGGCCGTACATGCCATTGGCGCAACAGGTGGACATTGCGACGATACGGGATGGCGCGAAGGCGCAGTTGGCAAGGAGACTGGTCCTGAAGTCGGCGTAATCAACGGAGCTGATGAAGCGCGACGCGCGGTGCGCCTGGCTCACAAATACGGCGCAACGGTCATAAAGACATGCGCAACGGGTGGCGTGCTTTCACTCGCGGACGCGGTGGATACTCCCCAGCTCACGCAAGCCGAGCTCGACGCGCTGGTTGACGAGGCGCACGCCCTGCGCTTGAAAACCGCAGCGCATGCGCACGGAGCCGAAGGAGCAAAGCGGGCCATTCGCGCGGGCATTGACTCGATCGAGCATGGCTCCTTCCTCGACGACGAAGCGCTCGACCTGATGAAGCAGAAGGGTACTTACTACGTGCCAACACTGATGGCGGTACAGGGACTGTCCGAGCAGATTCAAAAGGGGGTGCCGATTCCGCCCGCAATCAAGGTGAAAGCGGATGACGCCATTGCGCACGTCCACCAGGCGTTTCAGAAAGCAATTGCGAAGGGCGTTAAAATCGGACTTGGAACCGACGCGGCTGTTTATCCCCACGGCCGTAATGCCGAAGAGTTTCATCAGATGGTGGATCTGGGCATGAAGCCGATCGACGCGCTCAAAGCGGGGACTTCAAGCGACGCGGATTTGCTGGGCCTCTCCTCCGAGATCGGAACACTTGAAACGGGTAAGCTGGCCGACGTCGTGGCGGTACCGGGCGACCCACTCCAGAATATCCGGCAGACGGAGCATGTTTTCTTCGTGATGAAAGAGGGGGTAGTTTACAGAAACGAAAAGCCACAATAAGTCCGGCCACCTCGGAGAGCGAGAAAAGAATGACTGATCTTGCAGAGGTCATTGCCAAAGACCTTGCCGATTACTATGTGATGGTGCGCGATCAGGTGCATCATTGGGTCGATCCACTCACCCAGGAACAAATCTGGAAGCAGCCGTTCGCGCATGGTAACACCGTTGGCCATTTGCTTCTCCACATGACCGGCAATCTGAATTACTACATCGGCGCGCGCGTCGCGGGCACGGACTATGTAAGAGATCGCGATCGCGAGTTCACGGAGCCCGAGCCCCGGCCAAAAGCCGAGATGCTGGCGGCGTTCGATCGCGTAATCGCGCTAGTGATCGAAACGATCGAAAGGCAGTCCGCGGAAGATTGGCTAAAGCCCTATTCCGCAGTGCGCGAATCCGAGTCGAAAGAGCGATTGGCGATTTTTCTGCGTTGCGCGGGACACGCCTATCATCATGTGGGCCAACTTATTTATCTTTCCCGCGAGCTGACGAAGTAAAAGTTGCCTGCCGGCACATGGTTGAACAGCGCGAAGCGAACGTCGCGCGGTGAATTGCCTTCCGGTTACAATCGCATGACGCGCAGATGAGCGATTCGCCTCTCCCTCTATCAACAATCTCGCCCAAATATCCCGTTCGCGAATGGGGAATTGCGGCGTTCGTCTCTTTGTGCGTCTCGTTGGCCGTGGTTGCTCCGTTTTTCCACCTGGGAACGGCGTCAGGCCACGACGTTGCTTTTCACATGGCTTCGTGGCTCGATGTGGCGGGCCAGTGGAAGCAAGGGATTCTTTTCCCGCGATGGGCCGAATTCGCAAATTTTGGATTTGGTGAACCGCGATTTATTTTTTATCCACCGCTGTCCTGGCTTTTTGGCGCGTTTCTCGGAACATTCGTCCCGTGGCAATCGGTCGCCGTCGTCTTCATCGTGTGCGTCGAGACATTCGCGGGGATTTCCGGCTACGCGCTTTTGCGGCGACTGGCGGATTCGCGATTCGCGGCACTTTTCGGAGCAGCGTGCTTTGCCGCAAATCCTTACAGCCTGCTGATCATCTATATGCGCAGCGACTTTGCTGAGCTTCTTGCGATCGCCATCTTTCCTTTGCTCATTCTGGCGACTCTGCAGCTACTCGGACTCCTCCACCATGGCGTGAGTGGTTCATTTCAGACAACCTTTCTCTTCGCAGTTCCGTTTTGCGCGGTCTGGCTCTCAAACGCACCTGCTGCGGTCATCGCGACGTACAGCGTTGCAATTCTCTTCGTGTTTGCAGCGCTGCGGCAACGTTCTTTCTCGCCGCTGGTGAACGGCGCCGCAGGGATAGCTCTAGGATTTGGCCTTGCTTGTTTCTATCTGATACCGGCAATTTACGAACAGCGTTGGGTCAACATCTCAGGCGTACTCTCCGAGGGACTGACGCCAGCGGAAAATTTTCTGTACGCGAAGACCACCGACAGTGAGCATGATGCCTTCAATCGTATTGCGTCGAACATTGCGGTGCTGCTGATTTTTTGGGCGTTGTGCGCCGCGGTCACGGCCTGGCGAAATACCTTGGTAGCCAAGCCAGATAATCGCGCCGCTAAACATTTCTCAGCCATTGCAGCGCTTTCGGCGGCAGCCACCGTTATGATGTTGCCGATCACTCTCGTCTTTTGGCGATTTTTGCCGGAGCTGCGTTTCGTGCAATTCCCGTGGAGATGGATGTCCGTGCTCGCTGTATGCGCCACGATTTTTACAGCGGTATCCGTACGCGGATGGCTGCGATTTGCCTGGCTGCTTCTCGCAATGCTCGCCGTCATCGGATCGGCACACTATCTTGTGAAAAATGCATGGTGGGACACGGAAGATATGCCTGACTTGCAGGCCGCGATGAAAAACGGCAGCGGCTTCGAAGGCACCGATGAGTATGATCCGGTCGGCGACGATCGCACGGACTTGCCGCAAAAACAGCCGCGTGCGCTGCTGCTCGCGATTTCGACGGATCCCGAGGCTTACAAGGACGCAAAGGTTGCGATCGAGAAATGGAACGCGGAGCATCGCTCGATCCGCGTTGTGACTCGCAGGCCCGGCCGTCTGGCGCTCCACCTTTTGGATTACCCTGCCTGGCGCGCCACGCTGAACGGCAATCCAGTTTCCATACAGCATTCGAAAGGAACGGCGCAAATGATTATTCCCGTCCCTGCCGGTGAATCAGAACTGAAGATCGACTTCACGCGCACAATAGACCGCGCGCTCGGCGGATGGATTTCCGTCGCAAGTCTTGCCGCGTCGTTGTCGGCCTTATTTTGGAAACGGCGCACGCCGCGGATTCGAAGCGCCTAGCGGCGGTCCACCGCGGGGTGGCGAACGTCCTGTCCCTGAACGAGGTAGATCACGTCTTCGGCAATGTTGGTAGCGTGATCGCCGATGCGCTCCAGATTCTTCGCCACGAGGATCAGTTCGAACGCCGGAAACACCACGCTCGAATCGCCCATCATGTACGTCAGCAACTCGCGGAAGATTTGGTCGCGGTAGTGATCCACCTGGTCGTCGCTCATCAAAACTTTGCGGGCCAGATCCACGTCGCGGCGTACCACCGCGTTCAACGCATCGCGCATCATTTCTTCAGCGACTTCGCTCATGCGGGGCAGGTCCACGTAGGGCTTCACGCGCGGATGCCGCAAAATACGCAGTGCACCCTGCGCGATGTTCACGGCCTGATCGGCAATGCGCTCCAAATCGTTGTTGATCCGAGAAACCGCGAGCACGAACCGTAAGTCCACGGCCATCAACTGGTGCAATGCAAGAAGCTGAACTACGCGGTCATCAATTTCCAGCTGCAACTCGTTGATCGCGCCTTCTTCATCCAACACACGTTTGGCAAGTTGCTCGTCCGAATCCAAGACCGCGTGGACCGCCTGATGCACGGCCCGCTCCGCCAGGCTGCCCATCCACAGCAGCCGTTCCTTTACCTCGTTCAGGTCTCTTTCGAAATGGCGTTCCATGGAATCCTTTCCTACAGCGAATCCTTTCTTCAGCGCGTCTCTGGCGCGGTCTCATCCGAAGCGGCCGGTGATATACGCTTCCGTGCGTGGATCGCTCGGCGTGGTAAACAATTGCGGTGTCGGGTTAAATTCCACCAACTGGCCCACCAGCAAAAACGCCGTGTAGTCGCTTACGCGCGCCGCTTGTTGCATGTTGTGAGTCACGATGGCGATGGTGCACGAATCCTTCAACTGCACCAGTAACTCTTCGATTTTGGCAGTGCTGATCGGGTCGAGGGCGGAGCACGGTTCGTCGAGCAAAAGCACTTCAGGCTCAACGGCAAGTCCGCGCGCGATACAGAGACGCTGTTGCTGCCCGCCCGAAAGTTCATAAGCCGATTTGTGCAAATGATCCTTCACTTCATCCCACAACGCCGCGCGGCGCAAACTTTTCTCAACGATCTCCGCGATTGGAAGATTAGATCCGTTGATTTTGGGGCCATAGGCGACGTTTTCGAAAATCGATTTGGGAAAGGGATTCGGCCGTTGGAACACCATTCCAACGCGGCGGCGAAGCTGCGTAACGTCCTGCGAAAGAATATTCTGTCCGTCGAGCAGAATTTCGCCGTCCAGGCGCGCATTCCGGACGGTTTCGTGCATGCGGTTAAAAGTCCGCAGCAGGGTGGATTTGCCGCAGCCCGATGGACCGATCAGCGCAGTCACGCGATTGGTGGCAATGCCCATGTTGATGTCAAAGAGGGTCTGCTTTTCGCCATAGAAGAAATTAACCTTTGAGATATTCATGCGCATGGATTCGGGCGCAATCGTCTCGCGGCTTGTATTGGCTATGCCGGTCGGTTTTAGGTTAACGGACAATTCTGGCCTCGCAGAAGCATGCATGATCAGGACCTCGGTACCGCAACTCCTCGGGAGAGAATCACCCGCGCTACAATGTTCACCGTCAGGATCAAGCCCAAGAGCACCAGCCCTGCAGCCCAGGCCTGCCGATGCCAGTCTTCATATGGCGAAAGCGCGTAGTTGTAAATCACCAAAGGGAGCGCCGCCGTTGGCTGGCCCCAGCCCGGGCTCCAGTAACGGTTTCCGAATGCCGTAAACAGTAGTGGCGCGGTTTCCCCCGCCACGCGCGCCAGCGCCAGCAGGATCGCCGTCATGATGCCACGGTACGCCGCAGGCACGACGACGCGAATAATCGTACTCCACTTGCTCGCGCCCAGTGCCATTGAGCCTTCGCGCAGCGCCCGCGGTACGCCAAGCAGAAATTCCTCCGTACTGCGCAGGGTGATCGGAATCATCATCAGCCCGATGGCGAAGGCGCCTGCAATGGTCGAAAAATGCTTGAATGGAAGCACCACAAGCGCGTATGCAAAAATCCCGATGACGATAGACGGCACGCCGTTCAGCAAATCGGCGGCATAACGCACCACGAACGCCACTTTAGAGCCGCTGAATTCTGCAAGATAGATTCCGCCGAAAAATCCGATGGGCACACCGATCAAAGAAGCAAGCAGCAGCAGTTTCGCGCTGCCAACGATGGCGTTTGCCATTCCGCCGCCAGTTTCGCCGACCGGCATCGGCAGTTTCGTGAAAAAGTCCCAATTGATCGCCGTTCCGCCGTGGTATACGAGGTAGCCGAGAATAAAAAACAGTACCGAAACAGCCACCAACGCACATACGCCGGTCATCGTCAGCATGAACCCACTGACCAGCTTCCGCCAACGCAGGCGCGCGGTCATGCCTGCCCCATTCCGCTGCCGCGCTGCGTGGTCAGCAGCATCAGCAGCCGTGCCAAACCATTCAAAACAAACGTCAGCAGGAACAGCACCAGGCCGAGTTCAATCAGCGCCTGCAAGTACAAGTCGCCCGTGGCCTCGGTGAACTCGTTGGCAATCACCGCGGCAATCGAATATCCCGGGGAGAACAACGAACTGCTTATGGTCGGGGTGTTACCGATGACCATGGTTACGGCCACGGTTTCGCCGAGAGCGCGCGCGAGGGCCAGAAAAATCGAACCCATGATGCCGGTCTTCGCGAACGGTACGACAACCTTCCAGGTGGACTCCCAGCGCGTCGAGCCCAGCGCCAACGCGGCCTCGCGTTGATCCCGCGGCACTGATAGCAACACTTCTCTCGACACCGAGATGATGTAAGGAATCACCATGATCGCCAGAATGATCCCGGCCGTGAAAAATCCCACGCCGTATGCCGGACCTTGAAACAAGGGCAGAAAACCCAGAGAACTTTTCAACGCCGGCTGAATCCACTGCCGCATCAGGGGAATCACGATGAACACGCCAAGCAATCCGTAAATGACGCTGGGAACTGCTGCGAGCAAGTCAATGAAGAATTGAAGCGGATCTGACAATTTTTGCGGCGCGAGCTCCGCCAGAAAGATTGCCGCGCCAATCCCCAACGGTACGGCGATAAACAGCGCGACGCCGGCCGTTACGAGTGTTCCATAGATAAACGGCAGCGCGCCAAATTCCTCCGCGATGGGATCCCATACTCTAGTGAAGAAAAAACTCAGTCCGAACTTGTGCCTGGGAAGCACGGAGCCGATCCACAGCTCAAAAACCAAGAGCACTGTGATCAACACAACGCTGGCGGCGAAAAGAAACGTCACCAGCCGGGCAATCTCATCCCCATTTCGCAAGCGCGAAAGAAATGAGCGCGAGCCCGCAATGGGACCCGCGCTCGGAACGTTGATGGTTGAGGTTGTCACGCTTCCGCTTACTGCACCTTGTCGATGGCCTTCAACTCTCTATCGACGACTTCCTTCGGCAGCTTCGCGTAGGAAAGATTTTCCGCGAAACCCTGCCCGTCGGTGATGGCCCACTTCACGAAGCCCTTCAGGGCATCGCGCTTCCCGCCGTCCTTGAACTTTTCCGGAATCAGCAGCCAGGTGAAGCTGGAAATCGGATAAGCGTTTTTGCCAGGAGCGTTCGTAATTGATACCCGGAAATCTTCCGGCATCGTTTTCACCGCGCCCGAAGCAGCTTCCGTGACGCTCGCGAGATCCGCCTTCACAAACGTGCCCGAGGAGTTTTTCACGGTGCCGTACGGCACCTTATTTTGTGCTGCGTAAATAAGTTCCACATAGCCAATCGAGCTCGGCGTTTGCTTGATTAAGCCGGTGACGCCCTCATTGCCCTTGCCGCCAAGGCCCACGGGCCAGTTCACCGAAGTGCCTTTGCTGACTTTGTCTTTCCAATCGCCACTGACCTTCGAAAGATAGTCGGTCCAGATGTACGTTGTGCCGCTGCCATCCGACCGGTGAATCACGACTATGTCGTTTGCAGGGAGATTCACGCCCTTATTCGCGTTCGCAATCGCCGGATCATTCCATTTGGAAATGCGGCCGAGGAAAATTCCAGCTAGCGCCTCCGGTGTAAAATTCAGCGGAGTGTTTACGCCAGGAACGTTATACGTCGGCACGACAGCGCCGAGAACCGTCGGGAAGTGCAGAATTCCCGTTCCGTTCTTTGCACGATAGGCCTTGATCTGATCGTCATTCATCGGACCGTCGGTGGCGCCGAAATCGACAGTGCCTTCTGTCACCTGTTTGATGCCTGCTCCCGATCCCACCGACTGGTAATTAATCTGCGCGCTGTTTGTTTTGTGAAATTCGTCAAACCATTTGGAATAAATCGGGTACGGAAATGTTGCACCGGCCCCGTTAATCAGGAGTGCGTTCTGCGCCCACACCATTCCGCCAAGCGCCAGAACGACCAAGAGCATTCCTGCAAGTCGTTTCATTAGAGTTTCTCTCCGAAAAAGTGGCCGTTGGGCAGCCACTCCTCAACTGTTGAACTGGGTCCCTGTCCGTCGGAGCTATTCTGGCGGTGAAGTATTACGGGATTGTTACAATCGCTTCAGAGTTGGTTGAATCTCCGAAAGCGCTGAATCGATGATGGTTATCAGCTCCGTTACAGAGCCTTTACAAATCTCGCACCCGACAAAACAAAGGCGGCGTGCCTTCTCGCACGTAAACGTGAGGCAGCGTCTTACTGGCACGTCAATCGACGTGTGAATATCCTGTAACACGAATTGTTACGGGGAAACTCGCTGACGCGCTGGAGTTTACGGTCGATGTTGGCTAAGGCAACACGCAAGGGCAATCGTCCGCCGGAAGTGGAGCGGCAGGGTGGGCTCGGCGGAATAAACCTTTGGCGTATCTAATCTCATCGTGCGTATTCTCCGAAGCTGTCTAAGCGTTCCAGGTCGAGTCGGCGGCTTACTTCGGCGAACCAATCGTATAAGCGACCACCAGCCGGGTCAAGCGATACTGATATTGGGCATCGGTGTCCGCGATGTCGGCTTCTGTTTTCTGTAGTTCGGCCTGCCCCAGTTCCACAATCGAGCCAAGCCCCAGATTGTAGCGCGACTGCGCCAGGTTCAGGCTAAGGCTGGCCTGGTCGCGCAGTTGTCTGGTGACGCTCAGCCGTTCGAATGCCTGCTGTGCCTGTTGCCATGCCGTTCGAACATCCCGCGCGATATTATTCCGCGCGTCCAGCAGCCGCTGCTTCGCCGCTTCTGTCTGCAGATCCGCCGTTTTCGCCCGCGTGTTGTACAAGAATCCGTTGAACAGCGGAATATTGATGTTCACTCCTACCGCTCCATACCAGTTCGGCAAAGCGTCGTTGCGAACCGGCGCCACTCCCACCGTGCCCAGCGCGCTGACGGTTGGCCGCCAAAGATCGTGCTCGGCGTGCCCGAATTTTTCCGCTGATGTTACCTGATCCTGGAGCGCCAGAACTTCCGGCCGCTGCCGCAGCGCTTCCATGATCAACGGATTTACATCCGCGTCAGGTTGTTCCGGTGCGCTGGTGCTTTCCACGAGATCAAATTGCTGCTGGTCCGGGTAACCCAGAATCGCGGAGAGGACTGCCAGCGATGCCTGGTAATTATTCCTGGCTTCAAGTTGCAGCAGCTTTGCTCGAGAAAGATCTACGCTCGCGAAGCTCAGATCCAGGTCCGATTTCAGCTTGGCCTGTGTCAACGCGTTTATCTGGCTCACGATCAACTGCCGCGCGTCGATCGTTTGCTGCGCCACTCGCAGCAGCGCTTTGGTTTCCAGTGCGTTGTAAAACGCTTGGTCCACCGCCAGCACAATTTGTGCCGTGGTCGCGGCGGAATTTTCTTCCTCTGCTTTCGCGTAAGATTCCGCGCTGGACACCAGATTGGTGGTGCGTCCGAAGTCGGTGATCAGCTGGCTAACCGTCGCTCCGGTGGCCGCGCGTGGATAAATGATCGGATTGTTCAGCGCGCCAGCCGAAATACGGGCTCCGTCGCTTGCAGTAACGCCCGTTAGACTCAGATACGCCGTCGGTAGCAGCGCCGCCCTTTGCTCCCGCACGTACTGCCCGGCCACCAGCGCACGCAACTTTCCCACCGAGATTTGCGGATTTTTTTTCAACGCCAGCGCTTCCGCCTGCCGCCGCCTCAAGGAAGCCCCCGCGGGCGTTGCACCTTGCGCCATCTGAGCCGGGGTTTGTGCGGTACTCTCCTGCAGTTGTTGTGGCGTAGGTTGCGGCGATTGTCCTGCCGCAGGAATCACGAGCCACGCCATCAGTGTGAGCGATAGAAAAGTTGGTCGCTTCACCCGTGCACCTCCGCTTCCGCTGGTTCTTGCTTGCGATGCACGATCAAATACGCGGCCGGAACTAGATACACCGTCACTACCACTGACACCAGTAATCCGCCGATGATCGCACGAGCCAGCGGCGCGTACTGTTCGCTGCCTGCTTCGATTCCCAACGCCATTGGAATCAGCCCCAGCAGCGTTGCCAGCGAAGTCATCAGCACCGGCCTCAGCCGCAGCCGCGATGCCACCGACACCGCTTCTTTCAATGGTTTCCCGTCGTGATGCAAATGCCGCGCAAATTCCACAATTAGAATGCTGTTCGACACCACGATCCCCACCATCATTACCACGCCCATCAACGACATCACGTTCAGCGTTGTATGCGTCACCAGCAAGAAGAGCAGAACACCGGCAAGTCCCGGCGGCACCGCCAGCAAAATGATCAAGGGATCGGTCCACGACGCGAATTGCGCGACCAGCACCAGGTATACGAGCACCACAGACAAAATCAGTCCGATACCGAAACTTTTGAACGAGGACCGCATACCTTCGACCGATCCCCGCAGTGTCACCCGTGCGCCATCGGGCATCGTCGTATCCTTCAGGATTTTCTCGATCTGTGGCGTGATGGTTCCCAAGTTTTCTGTTTTTGCAGAAATATATAAATCAATTACGCGAAACAACTGGTAGTGGTCCACTTCCGTCGGTGAAGCGATTGTTTTTACCTTCACCACGCTGTCCAGAAACGTCGGTCGGGAAATATTCGGCCCGCGCAACGGAATCTGTTTCAGGTCCGTCAATGTGCTCACCGCGCTTTCCGGATACTGCACCGTGAGAAGGTACGGATTCCCGCTTTTCGGATCGATCCAATAATTCGGCGCGATCATCGCGTTCGAGGTCAGCGAAGTGATCACGTTGTCTACGATTTCCTTTTGCGATAATCCCAGTTGGCTCGCTTTTTCCCGGTCTACATCCAGTTCCAGAGCGGGATAATCAATATCCTGCGGGATCAGCACGTCGCTCACTCCCTTTAATTGCCGGATCCTCGCTGCCAATTGCGATGCCACCGCGTAGGTTTGCTGCATATTGCTGCCGCTGACTTGCACGTCTATAGGTGCGGGCAATCCCAGATTGATTACGGCGTCCACCAATCCGCCCGATTGAAAATAAGTCGTCAGTTGCGGCAGTTCGCTGGCAATCCGTTCGCGCACTCGCCGCATGTATTCATAGCTTCCAACTTTGTGTCCGCCTTTCAAACTCACCTGGACGAACGCGGTGTGCGGAGCGGAGTTCGGGGTATAAATGGAAGAAAAATCCGGTGTTACGCCGATATTGGAAACAATAATCTGCAACTCGTTCTTGGGGACCACGTCACGCACGATATTTTCTAGCTTGTTGACGTAGCCTTCCGTCAATTCCACCCGCGATCCGGTGGGCGCTTTCAAATTAATGACGAACTGTCCTGGATCGGTCCGCGGAAAAAACGAAACGCCGAGAAACGGATAAAGCGAAAGACACAGCAAGGAAACTCCAGCCAGGCCAACGACCATCGCCACCGGCCTCATGAGCGAGATCGCCAGCGTGCGGTCATACTTGCTCAGCAGGGCTCCAAAATAGGCATCGAATTTCTTGGAGATTTTTACCAAGCGCGCTTCGATTGCTCCTTCGCCTACGCTCTCGTCCGCCTGGTGCTTCTTGACCAGCTTGGCGCAGAACAGAGGCACTACAGTCATCGCCACGATATACGAAGCGAATAGCGACAAAATTACCGCGGTAGCCAGAGCCACGAACAGGAACCGACTCACTCCATACAGAAAAACCACTGGAAAGAACACGATCGATGTAGCGATCGTCGCCGCCAGCACCGCCAGCGCCACTTCACTCCCGCCTTTTTCCGCCGCCACCTCCGGTGACTCGCCCATTTCCAAATGCCGAAAAATATTTTCCAGCACGATCACCGAGTTATCGATCAATCGCGAAAACGCCAACGCCAGCCCTCCGAGCACCATGGTGTTGACGGTGCCGCCTCCAGCGCCAATCGCCAAAAATGCAGCCAGAGCAGAAAGTGGAATCGACAAAAACACTGCAGCCGTGGCGCGCACGCTTCCCAGAAACAGCAGAATCATCAATCCCGTCAGGACCAATCCGATTCCGCCTTCGTGGATCAAATTGTCGATCGCCGTGCGCACGAAAATCGACTGGTCGAACACCACGCGGGTCTTCAATTGTTTCGGAATGTCCACCAGATGCATCAGCGCGTCCTTGATTCCTTCCACTACCGCAATCGTATTGGTATCGCCTCCCTGCTTCAGGATCGGCAGATACACCGAAGGCTGCCCATCCACGCGCACGATGTTGGTTTGAATCGCTTCCGCGTCGACGGCTTTGCCAATATTGCCGACCAGTACCGACGATTGCCCCACCGTTTTCAGTGGCATGGTATTGATGGATTTTGCCGTCGCTGCCTGGCTGTTGGAATATAAGTTGTAATCGAACGGCCCGATCTTCACGTCGCCCGCCGGCAGAATCAGATTGCTTTCATTCAATTGCCGCACCACGTCCATGGGGCTCAGCTGATGCGCCTGCAACTTCAGCGGATCGACGTACACCATGATTTGCCGGTAGCGCCCGCCAAACGGCTGCGGTACCGATGAACCCGGCACATTGGCAATCTGATTTCGCACGTTGAACTGCCCGAGGTCATGCAATTGCGTTTCGTTGAGGCCCTCGCCTTTCAGCGTGATCAGGCAGACCGGCAGGCTCGACGCGTCAAACTTCAAGACCACTGGCGGCAGCGTTCCGGGCGGCAAGCGCCGCAAGTCCGCCATCGCCAGATTCGAAATGGTGCTCAAGTCCGCGTCCGCGTTCGTTCCCGCCTGAAAATAAATCTTGATCAGGCTCACTCCGGGCAACGACCGCGACTCAATGTGGTCCACTCCGCTGGCCAGCGTGAAGAACCGTTCGAACGGATTCGTAATGCTGGTTTCGATCTGCTGCGGCGGCATTCCCGAATAAAATGTCGCAACCACCACCACCGGAATATTGATCGGCGGGAACAAATCTACCGGCATGCGTACCAGCGTCACCGTCCCTACAATCGCCACAATCAAGCAACAGACGACAATGAAAAATGGATTGCGAATCGAAAATCCGGACATTAGCTCGCGCCTCCGCCGTTCGCACCCATCGGCGCAAATTCCTTTGGCTGCACTTTTTCGCCTGCGCGGTACTGGCTGCGGTTCCCGATCACCACGCGATCTCCTTCCTTCAGCCCGGCAACCACTTCCACGCGCGATTTTCCCTGGATTCCCAGTTCTACCTTTCTCTCTTCGAGAGTGTTTTGCACTGTGAGCGCCAAAACCGTCGCTTCATTTCCGTTTTGTGCTACCGCTTCCAGCGGCACGCTCAGCGCATTCGGCTTTTCGGCAAGCACCAGTTGCGTTTCCGTGTACATTCCGGAAATCAGCTTGCCGCTGCGATTGTCAAAATCGATTTCCGTCTCCATAGTGCGCGTCTGCATATCCAACGAGTCAGCAAACCGCGATACTTTTCCGGTGATGTCCGAATTCAGTGCCTGCACTCTCACCCTTACCGGGTCACCCAGGTGAATTTGCGCCGCAATCGATTCTGGAATCGGCAACACCAATCTCAATTTAGAAATTTCCGCGATTCTGACGATTGGAATCGCCTGCGAGCTGGAAGAAGTCCCGGCCGCGACCAGCGATCCTGTGTCCGCATGCCGCGCCGTCACCACGCCGTCAAACGGCGCCACGATTCGCGTGTAAGCGGACATCGCGCCGAACTGCTTTTCGTTCGCGTCCGCCATTTCTAGTTGTTGCTGCGCGCCGGAAAGCGCCGCTTGCGCGCTAGAAACCTGCGCTTCTGTTTCCAAATCCTTCGCCTGCGCATCATCTACTTCCTGCTGGGCCACCAATCCTTTTTGCTGCTCGCTCGCCTGCTTCAACCGCACGTACATTGAATGCGCCGCTGCATGCGCGGATTCCGCGCGCTGCACATCTCCCTGCTCGCGCCGAATCTCCTGCTGTGCGCGCCGCACGGCCGCATCCGCTCCGGTCAATTGCGCCGCCAGCTCCGGCACTTCCAGCACCGCCAGGGTCTGCCCTTGCTTCACGTGATCGCCCACATCCACGTAGATTTTCTTGATATATCCCGCCACCTTCGCGTGGACATCCACATCCTGAAACGGCTTGAACTCTCCTGCGATCGTCAGCGTGTTGTCGATTGGCCCGCGCTGCACTCGCGCCACCGCCGCAACCAGCGCATCACCTGCTGGATGCTCAGCGTCATCCGCTTCCGTGGCGGAGTGTGCCAGCCATCTCGACGCGCTCACGCCAATCACAACCACCGCGGCTAAAATCCAAATCAGTTTATTTCGAAGCATTATTTCTGTCCGTTTCCTGTGCGAATGTCTGTGCCATTCTTCGTGCGACAGTCGACACCTGCAGAATTTCTCTCGGGAGCCCTAAGGATTGGCCGCGCGGCATTTCGCCGGGCCTGCACTTGCAATTATTTGTTATCTCGAAAAATGGGGATTAAACAGTTGGCGGCGGCCGGAACCACAGACTCGAGGAGAAACCTGTCTGCGGAGTCGCAACGTCTTCTTGTTCTACGTAATACGGCGGCGTGGAGTTGTTTGCGTCGAGATACCGAATCAAAACTTGCAAAGCGTCTGCGTCTGGCAAGAGAGCTGCCGCGCCGCGATTCGGCGGTGTGAATTGCTCAAGCTCCGACGACGCAATCGTGCCGCGGTAGCTAGCCGGATGGCAAACCGTTAGTTTTCCTGACGCTCGGCCGGTTGCAAGAAATGGGTTATAGAGAAAAAGCCCGGCGAGCAAAAGACAGGTAAGAATCTGCCACAAAGGGACAGCGCCGCGCCGCATTGTGTTGCCAGGGAAGCTCATTAGTCTTGGTTTGACACTTCCACACTCGTTTGACTACCCGATGGGTCAATAGGATGCACTCTGTCTTCGTTTTCGTCAAATCCCTTCCGGTCAAGAGCATACCTTAGTGCCCTTCCGTTGTGGACAACCCGTGTACAATCCCCGTGTACAACCCCCGTGTACAACCCCAGCGAGCAACGCTTTACGCGCAGCGAGCCGCTCGTCAACAATTTATGCGCGGCACTGGCAGGAGAGCGGGATGTCCACTTCGCGAGCGATTCTCACTGTGCTGGCCTTCTTGCCCGTAGCCGCGTGCCGCAATCCGCCGGTAAGCACAAGCGCCGGCACAACGCAGCAGGCGGCATCGCCCGCAGCCCCCGCGCCAACCATCATGGCGGGCTTCGACGCCACTCGCGCCTACGAGCATGTGCGGCACTTAGTGGCATTGGGTCCACGCCCGTCAGGATCAGAGGCAATTCATCAAGCACAGTCTTACATCATCGAACAGCTCAAGAGCTACGGATGTCAGGTCGAAGAGCACGATTTCCATGGCTCGAGTTCGCTCGGTCAGATCGCGATGAAAAACATCATCGCCAAGATTCCTGGCAAGGATCCGCCCATCATCCTGTACGCCACGCACTATGACACCGTGCGAATCCCGAATTTCGTTGGCGCGGACGACGGCGGCTCGGGAACGGGGTAATGCTCGAGCTGGCTCGCAACTTCTGTTCGCGAAAAAATTCTCTGAACGTGTGGATTGTTTTTTTCGACGGCGAAGAAGCTCAAGGGCAATGGACCGACAAAAACTCCGTGACCTGGACGGACACCAACAGCACTTTTGGAAGCCGGGAGATGGCGGCGAGCATGGCGCTCTCCGGCAACCTCAAACGCGTGAAGGCAATGATTCTCGCGGATATGATCGGTCCGGGTTCGCTCAAAATAAAACGGGACACAAACTCAACACCGTGGCTGGTCGACCTATTGTGGGCAACAGCCGCGCGTCTTGGTTATGGAAATATCTTTGTCAGTGAAACATACCCGATCCCCGGCGACGATCATCTCTCGTTTATCCGGCGGGGTGTTGCTGCGTGCGACCTCATCGATTTCAGCATTCCTTACTGGCACACCACCGCCGATACGCTGGACAAAATTGATGCGCACAGTCTCGCCGTCGTTGGCCACCTTTTTGTCGAATCGCTTCCAGAGCTCGAACGGAAATTTCGCTGAGCCATTCGCAGATCACTCCTTGGGGAGGAGGGGGATCATCGCCAGGGGAGCGATAATCCCCATGGTAGGTTCGTACACTGAAGTTTAAACGTGCTGAGTATCCGGTCCTGCGGTCACGTCAGAATAAAGGCCATGTGAATCTTCGGTGACGTCTCCTGCCACTTCCGGTCCGTTTGCAGAGGCAGGCGAAGTGCCCAGGCCGCGGCCATGACGCACATCGAGCCCGCGAACCCAATAAATAATGTCTTCCGCGATATTCGTAGCGTGGTCCGCAATCCGTTCGAGATGGCGTGTCGCCAGAATGAACTGCATGCTGGGCATAACCAGCGCGGTTTGCCGCGTCATCTGGTCCATCAGTTGCTCGAAAATTCTGTCCCGGTATTGGTCCACCAGGTCGTCACTCTCAAGCACCTGCGACGCCATTGTGGCATTGCGGAAAATCAGCGCGCCCAGGCTTTTCGTCACCATCGCGCGCACCGCGATCGTCATTGCCTCCAGCTCATCGGGCGCTTTCGACCCCGGCATCTCGCGCAAAGTCGTGACGCGCTCGGCAAGGTTCACGGCCAAATCTCCGATTCGTTCAAGGTCATTCGTAATCTTGAGCGCGGCAACAATCAGCCGCATCTCATCGTCGCTAAATCCGCCGCGGCGCAGCAGGCGGATCGCGTGTTCATCGATCACAATCTCCATCTCATTGATGCGCGGTTCCAGCAGAAACACTTCGCCCGTTAGCGCCGATGCTTTTGGATCGTCCACGCTCACAATCGCTTCAAGCGCACGATTCATCGCGCCTTCCACAGTGCGCGCCATCGAAATCAGGTAGTTCACCAGTGTGTCGTAGAGAACCGTTTCTGTAATTCCAGCGGCAGTGCCCATGGTAATTCCTTTTCGAGCAGAAATCTTTCTGTGCTCGTAGCAGAAATGTTTCACGGATTTCATTACAGCCTGATGATGAGGAGGTGAATTGTTGAAGAGAGTTTTTTGCTGGCGTGCCCCTAAAAACATCGGCCACTTCGCGACCGAGCAAGACTAGGAAGCGGGCCCCCGTCCGCTGCTTCCATTGCGTTGCCTTGTGCGTTCACTGTCGAAAATCGGCACGGAAAAATGGAACTGCGAGCCTTGGCCAACTTCGCTTTCCACCCAGATACGGCCGCCGTGGCCTTCGACCAGGTGTTTTGCGATCGAGAGTCCCAGCCCAGTGCCTCCAACTTCGCGCGAACGGGCTACATCCACGCGATAGAACCGTTCAAAAATTCTTGGCTGGTCCGCCTGCGGAATCCCGATTCCCGTGTCGGATACCGTGAACGTCACTTCCGATCCCGTCACGCCCGCGCTGACCATGATTTGTCCTCCTGCCGGCGTGTACTGAATTGCGTTGTCGAGCAGGTTCTGAAGCACTTCGGTCAGCCGCCGGCGGTCTCCCGCGATATCCGGAATCCTGTTTGCTTGATTTACGGAGAGGCGAAGATCTTTGTCGCGCGCGCGGGGCTGCGCGGTTTCGATGCAGCTCTCAATAAATGGTCCCACCGGAATTCTCCGAGTTTCAAATTCCATGCGGTCCGCATCCATTTTTGAAAGCATCAACAAATCTTCTGTCAGCCGCGCGAGTCTTCGCGAATGCTCGACGATGATTTCCAGAAACCTTCCGCGGTTCTGCGGATCGTCCATTGCCCCGCCGAGAAGTGTCTCCGCAAATCCCTGAATCGCCGTCAGCGGCGTGCGGAATTCGTGCGAAACGTTCGCGACAAAATCTCTGCGCACGCGCTCCAGTTTTCGCAAATCCGTGATGTCGTGCAGCACGAGGACGGCGCCATCCGTTCCCGTCGTGCGAACCGACGCCACCGTCGCCGCAAAAAAATGTTGCCGCAGCGTTCCCGTTACGATTTCCGATTCCACGCGCGGCTCGCCCGCAAGAACTTTGCGCACTGCTTCGATCAATTCCGTTTGACGAACCCATTCCACCAGGCCACTCCCCGGAATCGTGCGATCCAGCCGCGCCGCAGTTTGGTTCAGCGAATCGCTCAGAACATCAAGGGCGTCTCCGGTGGCGTCCGACGCCTGCGCGCGGAAATCTCCTTCTGCCACGCGCTGCGAAAACGCCGTAAGCCGCTCGATGCGGTCCGAGAAATTACGCGAAACCAGGACCACAGCGATGCCTGCGATCAGTAAAATCAGAGCCGATGCGAACCACAAACCCCGGCGCAACGGCCATAAGACCTGTCCAACGGCTTCCTCCGGAAATGCGAAGCGCAGAATGTAAGGCTTTCCCGATGGAGATGTTTGCCGCACCGCGTAGTAAAGCAAGTCGCGATTGATCGTCGCGCTGTGCCGCACGGAGTGGCCGGAGCCTTCTCTAAGGGCTTGTATAATTTCCGGGCGCCCGGCATGGTTTTCCATCGTCTTCGGATCGGATTGCGAATCCGAGAGCACCTGCCCGTCCGCGGTAACCACGGTGATACGCGCGCCGCTTGCGGCAATGTGACGCGTCCACGTTTCTAACGCGGCAATTTCTTCCGGTTTTTCGGGAGGGATCGAACTCAGTTGCGGGGGATTTGCCTGCGCGATGCGCGCTATGGCGACGAGTAGTTCAAATCCTGTGCGGACGTAGTCGCGTTGCAGCGCGCGGTCCGCGAAAAAATCCACGGCGATCAGCACGCTCAACAGCAGCACGAAAAAAGCCAGCGCGAGTTTTGTGAAAAGATTACGCCGCACGTGTCTCGAACAGATAGCCCGCCCCGCGAACCGTCTTCAGATGAAGCGGATTCTCGGGATCCGGTTCGATTTTCTCTCGCAGCCGGCGCACGTAAACATCCACGCTGCGCGGCGTCACAAAACGGTCAGTTCCCCACACGGCGTCGAGCAACTGATCGCGGGTGAACACGCGGTTCGGACGCGAAGCCAGATAGTAGAGCAGGCGAAACTCAAGAGTGCTTAACGGTATTGTCTTTCCGGAGTAACTTACCCGGTAGGACGCCGGATCGATCGACAATTTCCCAATTTCGATGGTGCGCGGCGCGTCCACGGCAGGCTCCGCTCGCCGCAACAAGGCTTTTACGCGCGCGATCAGTTCGCGCGGACTGAAAGGCTTCGTGACGTAATCGTCCGCACCCATTTCCAAACCTACCA
>WNGQ01002744.1_pt1 | contig 39890 bp, 28 predicted proteins | sample 5407661 | NCBI WGS metagenome assembly WNGQ01 (sample SAMN13153382, study PRJNA577476) | soil metagenome | isolation source: 60 cm soil or saprolite under Garry oak tree replicate 2 | place: USA:California | collected 2016-06-15 | reverse complement strand
CGGGATCGGGATCGGCGAACCGCGATATGTCCGTCATGACGTAGTAAGCGCCGCGCGGTTTGAAAACGGTGAATCCCGCGGCGGTGAGAATTTTCAGGATGCGTTCGCGTTTGGCGGTGTATGTCGCCGCGAGTTTGTCGTAGTAGCTCTGCGAAAAATGCAGCGCGATGGAGCCGGCCTGCTGGAGCGGAGCCGCAGCGCCAACGGTCAGAAAATCGTGGACTTTGCGAATGGGCTGCGTTGGTCCCGGAGGAGCGAGAACCCAGCCCACCCGCCAGCCGGTGACGATGTAGGTTTTTGAGAGGCCCTTGATGACGATGGTGCGGTCGCGCATGCCATCGATAGCGGCCATGGAGATGTGCCTGGCGCCGTCGTAAAGAATGTGCTCGTAAATTTCGTCGGTGATGCAGTAAGCATTCCAGCGAACGCAGAGGTCGCGGATAAATTCGAGCTCGGCGCGCGTAAAAACTTTGCCGGTGGGATTGTTGGGCGTGTTGAGAATGATGGCTTTGGTGTGCGGACCAAAAGCGGCGGAGAGTTCCTTTTCGTCGAAGGTCCAATCGGGCGGGCGCAGCTTAACGAAGCGAGGGCTCGCGCCGCTCAGAATCGCATCGGGGCCGTAGTTTTCGTAGAACGGCTCGAACACGACGATTTCATCGCCAGGATTGATGATGGCCATCATGGCGGACATCATCGCTTCCGTGGAGCCGCAGCAGACGGTGATCTCGCGTTCGGGATCGTAGCGGACACCTTGCGTGCGGGCGAATTTTTCAACGACCGCGTCGCGCAGCGGCTTTGCACCCCACGTAATCGCGTACTGATTGATGTCATCGGCGATCGCCTGGCGCGCGGCCTTTTTAATTTCTTCGGGAGCGGCAAAGTCGGGAAAGCCCTGCGAGAGATTCACGGCGCCATGCTTCATGGCTAGGCGAGTCATTTCGCGGATGACGGATTCGGTGAACTGTTCGGCCTTCGCCGAAAGCATGCGGCGCGAGATTTGGGCCATCGTGGAATCGGGAGCCGTCATTGCACCTTCCAAAAAAATGCATTCCCATGCGCAAGGGCACGCTCTATCGTGCCGCTGCAGAAAAAAACTATATTATGCCAGCTTTAGCGCGCGTGCCCGGTGGATGCTTGCATGGCCACGCTGGGCTGCCCATAAATCATCCGGTAGAGTTGGGCGTTTCGCAAGACGATTTGCACGTATTCGCGGGTTTCGGTGAAAGGAATGGATTCGACGAGTTCGGGAATCTCTTCGTAATTGCGCTCGGCCTTCCAGGCGGAGATGCGATCTTCTCCGGCGTTGTAGGCGGCGGCGGCCGCTTCGGCCGAGCCAAATTGCTGCACCAGGTTCGCGATGTAGACCATGCCGAGTTCGATGTTGTAGTCCGGTTCGAAGAGCTTGTTCTTCGTGTAGTGGACTTTGATTTGCCGGGCAAGGAGACGGCCGGTCTTGGGTAGCACTTGCATGAGGCCAATGGCGTTCTTATGCGAAACGGCGTCTGACTGGAACGTGGACTCCTGGCGAATCAGGCCAGCCGCAAACATGGGATCGAAATCATTTTTGGCCGCCTCGCGCCGGAGGGCCGCTTCGTAAGGCAGTGGAAAGAGCGCCTTCCACACATCGACGGGAACATCGCTGAATTTCCTCGCGTCGGCATTGGGAACGATGGCGCGCGCGTAGGCCATACCTGCTCCAAAGTGGCCTTGATCGAAGGCCGCCTGCGCCGCCTCCAGAAGAAATCGCGGTGAGGGGGTGGCAAAATAAGCGTTCTTGAGTTCCTGTTCGGCGGAGGAGTCAAAGGCAATCGCGCGGAGAGCCTGCGCGCGCTCCCAGCGCTCTTCGCCAGCGACGGGAATCGGCTCATCGAAGGGACGAAGCGCCGGAGCGGGCGGAATCTTTTCCAGGAACTCTGCGGGATTTTCCTCGCCAGGGCCTATCTTGGCCAGGCGGGCGGCGGCCGCGATGCCAAAGTAAGTCTCCGGGAAGCGCTCGACGGCCTTGGTATAGAAGCTGCGGGCGTGCGGGACATTTCCAGCGCGCTCGGAGCTGCGCCCAAGCCAGTAGAGGGCGTCTACGGCGTTCGAGGAAGTGGGATACTTCAAAAGAAAATTTGTGAGCCGCTCGTCGGCATCGGGCTGATGATCCAGGTACGCAACCCAAGCGATGCGCCATTCGCAATTGAATGCGTGCTTGCTGTTGGGAAAGGAATCCAGCATACGCTGATAGGCCTCAGCCGCTTTCTCGCGTTCCAGCTGAACCCAATGGTAATTCCCTGCCGCCATCAGGCCGTCCTCATTCCATTTGCTGACGGGATAAGTCTGCGCGAGAGCATTCAGCGCATTGAACATCTCCGCTTCTTTTTTGGCGGTGCGGTAGGCTTGTGACAACACATAGAGCCGTTCGGCATCGACATCGAGATCCGGAGTTTTGAGCGAGGCGATTAGCGAAGGCGAGCCTTTTGGCTGCACGCGGCACTCGGCTATACGAAGCTGCGCGCGCTGGCGCACAGGGTTCGACGGATCCTTGAGCATGGCGAGCAATTTTTCAAATTCGGTGCGAGCCTCGCGCCATTTGTGCTGGTCATAAAAAATCTGAGCGCGCTGNNGGGATAAGAGTATTCCTTCCCCAGCGCATGCATCATCTGGGTCATACCGGCGCTGGCGGGCTTGGCTTCATCGGCGAGGGGGAATTTGTAGAAGATGGTTTGAAAGTCCTTGGCGGCGCGCGGAAGCTGATGCGCTGCCTGATAGGCGCGGGCGCGTTCAATCAGAAGTTCCGGCTTGGAGGAAGTCGCAGCATAAGCGTTGAGCGCATCAATCGCTTCCTGCGGGTGACCCAACTGGACTGCAGTCGGGGCAAGAGACTGCAACAACTGTTCGCGTAGGGCGGTGTTCGGAAAGTCGTGCTGGAGGGTCTGAAGAACTTTGTAAGCATCTGCTTTTCGGCCGAGGTTCAGTTGCACTTGCGCAGTCCAATATAGAGCGTATTCGCGGAGGAGCGTGTCGTTTTGCGCCTTCAGAAGCCAGCCGAGCGCCTGGGGCGCGCGCTTGTTTGAGAAATCCTCGTAGCCGAGAGCAAGAGCAGCGCGAGCGCCCCAAACGTTCGTGGTGTTCCTGGTGGCGAAGGCCGAAAGCCTTTCGTAAGCGCCGGGCGCACGGTTGCGAAGTTCACGGGCCAGGCCAGTGAGCTCTTTCAGCGCGGCATCATCGTCCGGGGTTTCGACGGGAACCTGCGGCGGCGGAGTTTCCGGCTTACAGCCATCACGGCAAGGAGTGGTGGGAGGTTTTTTTCTCTTGTGCTTGTGCTGCGGCGGTTGGGCAAGAAGCCCAAAGGAGTTACTCACCGACAAAACCAGCACAAGGATGAAAGCGGTCAGCGTTCTAATCATGGGAACAAACAATGATACGGCATCCTTTCATATGCCACAAAACCAACGAATTGCTTTGGTGCCTAATTTAATTATGGCGCTTAATTATGACGCGCGTGCGTCGCGTAAGGATATTCACCGAGGGCGTGAGGGTCGCCATCGGCGAGGATTTCCACCAACCAGCGGTAAAAATAATCCACCGGGTGGTCCATGATGGGTTTGAAGCGGCGATCGTATTCCCGATGAGCCTTTTCAATGTCGTCTTTCAAACGGATGCAGATGTCTCTGTTTTCGCGGCCCAGCCGGACTTGCTCGGGCCGAAGCATCTTGATGTCCTGCATCGAAACTTTGGCAACGCGGTTGGCGCGGCGGTGCAATTCCTGTTCTTCGGGAGAGAGGCGGTTGACGTCGAATTCTCCCTCGAAGTCTCCACCGGGAGCAGGCTCAACCAATTCGATCTCAGCTTCTTCTTCAAAGGAAGGAGCCGGAGACGGTTCCACTCGCGGGGCCGGCGCTGTGTTGCGGGCCATGGGTGTTGGCGGAGCAGGTGCGGGACGCTGGCGCGCGGGAGCGGGTTCAGGCGCGGCGCGGCCAACCAGATCCGTAATCTGCGCTTCCAGCGGCGAACGAGGACCGGTCTGGAGCGACAAAGCAACAAATCTCGACAAGACTTCCAGGGCGGCGGCGAGAGAAGCAGCGGAAGTTTGCGCACGAAGAAGCGGCGGAAGCGCATTGGTGGGCTTGTTGCTGGCGCAAGCGGAAACCACATCGTTGACGGCGTGATGAAGCTCGTCGGACGTGTGCTTGATGCGCTCGAGGTTATCGCGAAGCGCCCGCGCAATGGCTTGTTCGACCGAGTTGAGCTCTTGTGCCATATCGATTTTCGACGCTATTTCGCCTGCGATCCCCCACCTTGGCATTTTCGGAGCTAGTTGGTTTTGAGTCAACGGAGGAGGGGGAGGGGTGTGCTCAATTGTTGCTTATCCGATTCGGGGCAGGCCGTAAGTCAAGCCAAATCAACGGATTCGGCTCAACCAACGCTCACGGTGGCGCTGGGTGATATAATCAATGAAGGGGGCGACACGGTTTCGACGGAAGCTGTCGCGACCCGAAGGCATGCCGGGACCCACCTGCCCGCAACTTGGTGGAAAACTAGAAATGCCAACAATAACTTGGCACTTGCTGCCTAATTAATTAGGCAGACGTCTCCCCGGGCTTTGCTCATGGGCCCGGCAAGAGGCGTCGCACAGTGAGCTGGCCCGGGCCTTTCGGTCCGTAAGGCCCGGGCGAGATTCATCGGACTAGCCGGCTGCGTTTCTTGCTCATTCTGACCGCGGCTGGCGAACCCAAGCGAATTGAGCTAAGCATGTAGGCTTCGGGCCGTAGCGCTTTTCGGACGGGGGTTCGACTCCCCCCGCCTCCACCATTTCAATGTCCTTCGCATTCAACTGAATACACCAACTCTAAGAGAGCGCCCGTTCCCATTACGCGCTGACTGAGTTTCAGTACCGCGGGGGAAATGAGGATAGCTCACTTCTTATTTTGCGTTTCGCTGTTTGCGAAGCTCTTCGAGGCGCTTCTTAAAATATTCCTGATATTCCTGCAATAACTTGGGATCACTTGGAGTGGAATAGATCTCGCTCGACTTGTACTTGCCTTCGTCAAACTTCTTCTTCGTCCACTCGTCGTGAATGCGGATCTCATCGGCACGGCCGAGGACTTCCTTCGCCAACTGTGGCGGAATCAAGTAGACACCTTCGCGGTCGCCCACGACGAGGTCCCCCGGCATCACGGTCACGCCGCCGATGCGGACGGGGACATTGATACCGGTTAACATGACATTTCCGATGGGAGTTGGATCGACGGAGCGGAAATACGCGGGCATAGCAATCTCTGAAATGCCGTTGAGGTCCCGGATACTTCCATCCACAACCAGCCCGCCGCTGTTGGTGGCTTTCATTACGTAGTAAAAAAGGTTGTCGCCGACGATGGTTCCGTTCACTTTTTTTCCGAAGATATCCACGACCAACACATCCCCAGGTTGGAGCATGTCGATCGCCGTTTGATTCGTCAGCCTCGGCGTGCCGTGCTCTTTGGCTTTGTTTCTGGAAATTTCTTCAATGTCCGGCCGCAGCGGCATGAATTGCACGGTAAAGGCGCGACCAACCATTGGCTTGCCGGGATGCAGGATCTGAAAGCCATCCGCATACTGATTGTGGAAACCTCGCTGCTCAAGAACAGCCCAAACTTCCTCGGAAGAAAGCTCGCGGGCGCGTTCGAGCAGGTCGTTTGGGACTTTGGGCCTGCCGTCGGGAAAGCGCTCAAAGGGCTCTTGCGCCGTGTAATCCATCAGATCCTGTTTGGAGAAGCTGGATAGTTGCGCGTGTGCGAAACGAGGTGCAAAGAGTGAAATCACCAAAACACAAAGGGCTGCTTTGGTGTGGTTGATGAGAAGATTCGCAGTGTTTTTCATGGGATTCCTCCAACGCTATAAGTATCTTGATTCGCCCTGCCGGTAGGCGGCACGAGCAATGTCCGGCCGCTTTCCTTCGCTGTCGCGCCACGAAAACTCTCAAATGACCACTGAATTGTCAAACGGGAGGCTTGTTTGAACACGGCAATCTCTGTATTGTGTCGTGCAAATATTCAAGAAGTTCGCCAGACCGCATCGAGAGAGTACAAATATGGGCAATGAGCATCGCCAACGATTGGATCGCCGAGAGATCTTGAAGTCCACCGCTGCCGTTCTGGGCAGTTCCTTGTTTGCGGGAGAAACGATGGACGCCTATCCCAAAGCGGTCAACACGAACTCGGCGCCTTCCGATTTGAAAATCACGGACCTCCGTGTGGCCACAGTGGTGAAACCGGGGCCGAGTCCTTGCCCTCTGATTCGAATCGATACCAATGAGGGCGTGAGTGGACTCGGCGAAGTACGCGACGGCGCGAGCTCGACTTACGCCTTTTTCTTGAAAAGCCGCATCCTTGGCGAGAACCCGTTACAAATCGACAAAATCTTCCGAAAGATTAAGCAGTTCGGCGGACACGCGCGTCAGGCTGGCGGAGTCTGCGCCATCGAGATGGCCTTGTGGGACATCGCCGGCAAAGTCTACAACGCCCCAGTCTACGCCATGCTGGGTGGAAAATTCCGCGACAAAATTCGTATCTATGCGGATACCGAAGAATCCAAAGACCCCAAAATCTACGCGCAGCGAATGAAAGAGCGCAAAGAAGGGATGGGTCTCACCTGGCTAAAAATGGATTTAGGGATCGAGATGGTCGCGGACACGCCCTGCACGGTGACCAATCCCACGGACCTAAACCAGTGGGAGATGAATCAGCTTCCTCACCCTCTCTTGGGAATGGAAGTCACCAATAAAGGCATAGCCATGCTCGAGCAATACGTGGCAGCGGTGCGCGATGCGGTGGGCATGGAGATTCCGCTTTCCATGGACCATCTCGGACATCTTGGGGTGAAGTCCATCATCCGGCTAGGCAAGGCTTATGAAAAATACAACTTGTCCTGGATGGAAGACGTGATCCCCTGGACCTATACGGACTTGCTTAAACAGATTTCGGACGAGAGCCCAACTCCGATACTTACGGGCGAGGATATTTACCTGAAGGAGCCGTTTCGCGTGCTGTGTGAAAAGCACGCGGTAGGCAAGATCCATCCCGATCTTGCGACATCAGGGGGCATCCTGGAGACACACAAGATTGGGGACATGGCCGAGGAGTATGGTGTGCCGATGGCCATGCATTTCGCGGGAACTCCGGTTTGTTGCATGGCGAACGTGCATTGCGCCGCCGCCACTCAGAATTTTCTGGCTCTGGAAAATCACTCCCTCGACGTGCCCTGGTGGTCATCGTTGGTTCAGGAAGGCGTCAAAAATTCCATCGTGAAGCACGGCTGGATTGAAGTTCCCGACCGGCCTGGTCTTGGCGTGACCCTTAACGAGGATATGGTGCGACAGCACTTAGCGCCGGGCACTGGTTACTTTGAGCCCACACCGCAGTGGGACCACGAAAGGTCCTGGGACCGCCTCTGGAGTTAGAAAGTGGTTAGCGGGTGCTGATTCGTTCTGGCTTTTGTCACGGCACGCAGCCGGCAGCAAGGGCCTTTCCCCGTGTATGGTCCGAAATGCAGAGAGGCGCATTGGTCAGCGACACTGCACAGAGATAGGATAAATCAATGCGAACAGCTTGACTAACGGCCGCAGGAGTGACTAGTCCTAAGGCAAAAGGCACCTAAAGCTCGTTAGCTCTTTGCGAAAGAGCGCGGCGCTCGCAGAGCCGCCGGTTCCGCCAGAATCCCCGTTAGCGGTATCCCAAGCTTTTCGAGTGAGTTGCTCAATGGTTGTAAGCTTTTTCTTCGCCAGCGTTTTATTCACCACAGGAAGTTCCTTGGCAACGAGGCTGTCGAACTCTGTCTCCACGTCTCCCAGCTCCTTCTTCAGCGAGTCGATGCGCGCCACCTGATAATCGGCCGGACGCCCTTCATAGAACACAAAATCCGCGTAGAGGCCAGTGCTCTTTTCGCGGATGCGCTCTTCGCCGGTAATGGCCCCGCCTTCTTTCGTAGCCACGATTTTCTTGCGCAGCTCATCAACTTTCTGCGAAAGGTCTTGCAACTGCTTCGCGAAGACTGCGTCGTTCTTTACCTTGCTGCCGCGGTCCGCCAGAGCGTCGCGCACGCCATTGAGGCGGTCGACGTCAAAGCTCATATCGCCAAGCAAATTGTAGACGCGCATGGCCGCGTCCAAATTGAGCTTGCGGTCATCGGGACTGAATTTCGCGCGCGGATCGAGCGTCACGACGAGCTGCGTGGTGTAAGTCTCGGTTCCGCGGGTCATCTTCACCGTGTAGGTGCCGGGCAAAACGCGGGGGCCCTGTGCCGCTTCGAACGCGGCCGTGGCAGCGGGGGGAACGCGCGGCGCCTTGATGCGCATGGGCCATTCCACACGGCTGATGCCGCGGCGACTATTCGGCGGAAGGGTGTCTACAAGCTTTCCCTGGGCATCGAAAATTTCGAGCTTCATCTTTCCAAAGATGTGCCGCTTCTTCTGGTAGTAAGTGATAATTGCGGCGTCCGGCGGATTCGGCCCGGTGTAGACGGCGCTTCCGTCAGCCCAGCCGCCGCCAGCTTCCAGCCTTTGCTGCGAAGGCTTGGCGGTAAGGAAAGCAGCTTCCTTTCCCATCATCTCGGCGGTCAGCTTACGAAGCGGGGTGACGTCGTCCACGATCCAGATGCCGCGGCCGTGGGTGGCGAGCACGAGGTCCGATTCTCGGGGATGTACCACGATGTCGCGGACGGCCACGCTAGGAAACTCATGGCCTTTGTACTGAGCCCAGTGCTTTCCGTTGTCCAAGGAAATCCAAAGGCCAAATTCCGTGCCCAGGTAAAGAATGTTCTGGGAAACGGGATCTTCCTTGATCACGTGCGCGTAGCCGCGCACACCGCTGTCGGGTGCGACGATAGATGTCCAGGTCTTCCCATAATCCGTGGTCTTGTAAACGTGGGGGTCCATGTCTCCAAACGTATGGCGGTCAAACGCAGAATAAGCAGTGCCAGTGTCATACAGCCCTGACTCGACCCAGGAAACCCACGAAAACTTTGGTAAATTCGCAACGTTGCCGACGACGTTCGTCCAGGATTTCGCGCCATCGCGCGTGAGCTGCAAGTTGCCATCATCCGTGCCCACCCAGATGATCCGTCCGTCGCGAGGCGATTCGCTGATCGAGTAGATGGTCGTGTGCATTTCAGCGAAAGAATTGTCCACCGTGACGCCGCCCGATTCCTCCTGCTTCTGCTTTTCGGGATCGTTCGTGGTCAGGTCGGGTGAGATGCGATCCCAGGTTTGGCCGTGGTCGCGCGAGCGGAAAAGGAATTGTGCACCGATGTAAATCGTGCCTTTTTCGTTGGGGCTCATGTGAATCGGCGTATTCCAATTGAAACGCAGCTTCCCTTCCCCATAATTGGGCTCCGGCTTGATGGGACGTGCTTCCAAAGTATTGAGGTTCACGCGGGCTACAAAGCCACCTTGCGATTCTCCATATGCGTAACTCGTATCTGTTGGATCGGGAAATGCCCAGAAGCCGTCACCGCCACCCAGGTTTTCCCAACGGCTATTAGAAACTCCTCCCGGATATTGCGAGTCGCCTTTCCAGACGCTGTTGTCCTGCAGCCCGCCAAAAACGTGATAGGGGTCGGCATTGTCAACGCTCACGTGATAGAACTGAGAAACCGGCAGGTTATTGCCCTTCCACCAGGTGTTTCCCCCATCGTAGGAATACCAAACGCCGCCATCATCACCCGCAATGAGATGGTCTGTATTGTCTGGATTCACCCAAACGGTGTGAAAATCGCCGTGCGCTGCGTTGCCGACACCGCTGAAGCTCTTGCCGCCGTCCTCGCTCATGATCAAACTGAGGTCGGGTTTGTAGATTTTGTTCTCGTTCTTCGGATCGACGATCAAGTTCGCAAAATAAAAGGGCCGCCAAACCATCCAATTGCTGCGGTCGCCTTCTTGCCAGGTTTTTCCTCCGTCCTCCGAACGAAACAGCGCGCTGCGAGTGGATTCGATCATGGCGTAAACAACATCTGGCTTCGAAGGGGCAACGGCCACGGCGATGCGCCCCCAAGGCTTTGGCGGCAGCCCTTGAGCGCTTTTTTCGTCCAGGTCTTGCCACGTTGCGCCGCCATCCGTGGTCTTGAAGAAACCGCTACCACTTGGGGATGTGGCGCTTTCCCCGCCCGAACGGAATGTCCATCCTTTGCGACGAAAATCCCACATTCCAGCAAAAAGCACCTTGGGATCTTGCGGGTTCATGGAAATCATGGAACAGCCGGTGGACGGATTTGGCCTTTTCAGGATTTTGGTCCAAGTCTTGCCGCCGTCGGTGGTCTTGTAGAGGCCGCGGTCGTCGCTGTCACTCCAAAGCTTTCCGGGCACGCACGCGTAAACCGTGTTGCTGTCTTTCGGATCCACCAGAATCCTCGAAATGCGCTCCGAGTTTGGCAATCCCATGTTGTGCCAACTGTCGCCCCCATCGGTCGATTTGTAGATGCCGTCGCCAATCGAGGTGCTATTGCGCGTCCAGGCTTCGCCGGTGCCCACCCAGATGGTCTTGGGCGATTGTGGATCAATCGTAATCGCGCCAATGGACTGCACGGCTTCCTTGTCAAATACTGGCTTGAAAGTGGTGCCGCCATTGATGGATTTCCAGACGCCGCCGCTGGCCGCTCCCACGTAAACGGTCAGCCGCCCGCTCTCTTTGACCGCGGCGATGGCCGCGACGCGGCCGCTCATCACGGCGGAACCAATGTTTCGCGCGCCCAAACCGGAAATGGTATCTGAATCGAACTTTGCATCTTGGGCGTGCGAGGCTGCCTCGAAAATCAGCGAGCCAGCTAAAAACATCGTCACGGCGATAAGACAACGAATAGATTTATGCATGACTGTAGGCGTCCTCATCGATCATTTGAACCGACAACATTTCCTAACTTTTCAGGTAAATCTCAGAATTCTTGTTCGGATGAATCAGTTTCCGGCTGATGGTTTCTTCGTTTCCGTCTTCGCCGCAGGCATCGCGAACAGGGAGTCTTCCAGCTCCACGTTCTGCTCGATTTTCTCCACGGAGAACTGCTGGCGCGAAGAGCTTCCCTTTTGCGCCTGCTCCACGGCAAGGGGATAATAGATTCCGTTCACCTGCTCATAGTCTCCGTAGTACAGCTCCGATTCCTGTAACGCGCCGCGAATCGTGGTTTGCACTTCCACTTTGAGTTCGAGGTAGGAATCGGTGTCCAGGTAGTAGTAGCGCACGTCCCCGTTCTTCATGCTGAGCTTGATCTTGAAGCAATCGGTTCCTTCCATCGAATCGTGCCCTACAAGTTCTGCCTTGTGACCTTTTTCTTTGTAATCCACTAAAGGGCCGTCAATGTCTCCGTCCACGATCAAACTCTTCATGTCGTCTGCGGACATCAGGTCCGGATCTCTTCGACCGCTGAACGGCGAGATTTGCCAGCCGGTCTTGCCGTCATAGGCCTGAATTTGCGCCATTCCCTGAACAATGAACTCTTCCCGCACTTTTCCCGGGCGCTTGTTCTCCTGGCGAAATTCCGCGCGAAAGGAACCGTCGCTGAACTTGACCGTCGTGCGCAAACTCTTCACGGCCTTCAGTTTCTCGAGTCCGCCACGCGCTTGAACGTTTTTGGCAATGACTTCATCCACGGTTTGGGCGTCAACTACGCCCGCGCTCATTACAGACACGAAGAGCGCCGGCAGCAGGAATTTGCACACGTTGAAGAATTTTGTGGCAAGAGCCAGACGGATTTCTACTCTCATGCTTCCCCCAGAAAGGACGCTAGTAGCTCGGCATCAAACGGAAAGGACTTGGACACCACACCCTTTGTTATACGGACGAAAATCGGCCTCATTTAGTTAGCAGACTTTCGCCCTGCTGCCAAGCGAATTCCGCCGGCGAAACTTAAGCAAGAAAGCCGCGTGATTGGACTAGGATTCCGTGTGGCCACGACCAGGGGCCACGGGTCAAAACTGCCAATGAAGTCTTACACCAAGGACTGGCACGGGGCCGCGGCTTCGGTTAAATGCCGGGTTCGCTACAAACTCGAAATCGGGAGTCGCATAGATATTCTTCCAGACCGAGAAGCTGTAATAGATTTCCGTGACTTTTTCACTCCCGTAGGTCAAGCCACTGTCTCCATCCACTATATCCAGGCCTCCTGCCTCAAGATACTTCTGGGCACTCGCCGACGCCCCGCTGGTGACGTATGCCAACCCCGCGCTGTCGTTGGGACGGTGCCACGCCGAGCCGTTGACGCTCGCGCCGAGCGATGCCGTCCAGTTAGCGTCGGTGTACATCCACCCCTCCGTTTGCCCGTTGTTCCAGCCGAGGCGCGAAAAAATGCCTACACTTTTCGTGATACTTTGCTCCAAGTTCAAACCGAAGCCATATTTGTGGCGGTAGGCGCGAGCCGGGGACAAGTCCGCTTGCGGACCACCGGACTCAAGCAAGGCAGCGGCTTGCCGGTAGTTAATCATGTTGGCCTCGTCCACCCAACCCAAGAACCGCACCGCCCCCGGACGGGCATGTGCGCTGTAGCGCCGCTCGAATTCCGCCGCTGCACCCCATGAATTGAAGAATTTTCCACTCTCCGCCACGCCACAGGCGAGCACCTATAAACACGTCGGAGCTGAAGGTCTCTTGGATTTCGCCGTTGCTATTCAGGCTATTCCGACCAGAGTATGCAGCTGGAAAGCCGGCGTCGCCTTGCGGAAGCTCGGTGACCTGCCCATGTAGATTCCAGCGTTGACTGGCGTCCTGTTGCGCCCAAGCCGACGGCGCGGCGCCCGCAACGGCCAGCAAAAGAACAGTCAAACCAACGTGATTGCGCCCTCTTATGAATATCCCTGCCACAGCTTCGGTCAACACCATTCCTCCCGCTTTGCCATTTCCAGGGACGGAAAAGAGCGCTCAAGCAGGCAAAAGCGGAGCTTTTTGTCCCATGCCTCGCTGCATGTCGATTCCGGTACCCATTCAGGGGAAGGCATGCCAGATCTTCGCTCAAGCCTAAAGAGCTTTCATGAATAGTTGATGAACGCGCACCATTGAGCGGCGATCCTTGCAACCGCCTACCCCTTTGGGCTACTGTTCCCTTGAAAGCTTGCTTCTTGCCTTTTCCTTTGATACCATACCCCCATAGGGTAGGCAAGGAAAGTGTCGCACACTTCTCGAGAAAAGCTCGACCTCCTCAATCGCACCAAGAAAGTCATCGGCCAGCTCGAAAGCGTGTTACGCGGCCTCAATGACGACGACTCCTGTGCGGTGGTCTTGCAGCGTCTCTCCGCTGCCCGCGGTGCCATCAATAGCCTCATGGCTGAACTCATGGAAGATCACATCCGCAATCACATGCCTCGCAACTCTAAATCCTCGGAAGAGGCTGCCGACGATGTCATCCAGATTGTTCGCACTTATTTGAAATGACTGCTGGCGAAGCCGCCTCTTGAATGAAGTGATTCGCCTTTCCGTTCATTTTTCTATATCTTCTGTGCATCCAATTTCGCGGCTCGGAATCGAATCTCGCTGGGGAGACTCTTCGTTGCGAAGCACAATTTCGATTCTTCTCCTTCTTGCACTCTTCCTGTGCGTTCCGATTGGACGCTCCCAAGCAGGCCCCGTCGAAGGTGAGCATGAAGTCCAAATTTGGACCGGCGGAGGCCGCGGCACTAACGGCAGCCAATCGAGCGATGGTGTTTGGAATGTTGGCCTGCGCTACGGTTTGATTCTCACGAAACCTCATGGGCCCAGATTTCTACGCGGCCGCCTGGAGTACGCCGTCGAAGCCGTGCCTGCTTTCGTCGTCATTCAAAAACAAAATACTGCTTATGGCGTGGGCGTGAACCCTTTCGCGTTCAAATGGGCTTTCGCCACGCGGGGCAACGTCGTACCCTATTTCGAAATTGGCGGCGGCACTCTCTTTACAAACACACAGGTGCCCGCGGGAACTTCGCGAATCAATTTTACGTCCGGCGGTGCCATCGGCTTGCATTTTCTGCGCACCAAGCGCAACTTGAGCGCTGAGGTCCGCTACATGCACATTTCCAACGCTGGCCTCGCGACGCCCAATCCCGGCATCAACACAATTCAATTGCGCCTGGGCTTCGGCTGGTTCAGTCAAAAGGAATAGCGCGAGATGAAAATGCTGACCATTTCTATTGCTGTTATCGTTGCGGTTTTATTGTTGGTGGGGCTTGTGGCAGTTCGTGTCTCGCGAAGTGCAACAAAAGCTCCCTCCGCAGGCACGGTTGCGCCGGACTTCACATTGAACGCCCAAGACGGCAAACAAGTGAGCCTGCGGGATTTTCGCGGTCAATGGGTGGTTCTGTATTTTTATCCCAAGGATTTCACCAGCGGCTGCACCAAGGAAGCGCACAATTTCCAGCAGGACCTTTCGCTCTACGAACAGAAGAAGGCAGTCATCCTCGGGGTCAGCGGTCAGGATGAAACGTCTCACGAGAAATTCTGCGCAGCCGAGGGTTTGCATTTTAAGCTGCTGGCGGATGCTCACTGCGAACTTTCCGCGCGTTACGGTTCCGTAGTGGACCTCGGAGTGGCCAAGCTTTCCGCGCGCCACACGTTTCTCATTGATCCTGCGGGTGTCATTCGAAAGGTTTATTTGAAAGTGGATCCTTCAAGGCACAGCGCGGAAGTGCTGACGGATTTGGCCGAGTTACAAAAAGAGCCGCAGCGGCCATAGGCGAGAATCTTTTCTCAAAAAAAGAGTGAAGACGCCTTAACCCGATTCCGCGTTCTCTCAATTTCCGCATGAGACGTCCGCCGCGACGGACGGCATGCTCGGTATGGGCACGAGGTTGCTTTTCCCAAGCAGCGAACTGAACGCTTCAATGTCTTTGCTCTTCAGCTGTTCCCAGGCGCCCAGTTCTTCTTTCCATCCCTGGCATACTCTGCGAAACGCCGCGAACGATTCTTCCGAAGGAGCGAAGTCCGCTCCGTCCACAAGCGCCATCAGAGCTGTCAGGCTATCGTTCACCGCCATCAAGCTCATCCCTTTTGGTGCTTCCAGAAGGGGGGTAGCTTCTCCTTCTAGCGCCCCAACCTTCTTATCCAAAGCCGTGGCCGCAACAGCGATTGGATCCTCCTTGGGCCGCTTCATCAACTCCTTTAATCGCGTTCGCAATTGCCTCACCTGTTGGTGCGCCTCATAGTTTCTTACTAACACTACCGAAATCTTCAATTGCAGGTCCAAAGCGCTTTGTAACTCATTTCGCGCAACGTGAACACGAGGGTCCTGTTTAACTTCCAAGGGCTGCCGCAGGACTTGTCCTTCCGCCTTCAGTTGGACTTCGTATTTTCCGGGAAGCACGAGCGGACCCTCAGGCGGCAGCGGCGTCGAACCGACAATGGCCGCAATCGGATAGTTGTAAGGGGACTCCACGTGCACTGCAGGCGGGTCGGTATAACGCAGGTTCCAGACGAACCGGTGTATCCCCGGCGATTTAGAAAGTGGCTGCGGATGCGCGATCCAATATTCCGCCACATAAGGGAGTTCACCTTCTTCTTTTGGAAGCGGCTTGCTCGAATAGCTGTGAACCACATTCCCAGCTTCGTCGCGGATTTCCACTTGAACGTCGCTGGAAGAATTCGACGGCAAATAATAATCGATGATCGCACCGTTGGGAGGATTCTTCCCTGCCGGAACCTCCGGCGGAAGCGGCGTGTCTTGATTTTCGTCCCGCCGCACGCGAATCGCCGTCCGTGGAGCGAAGAGATGCGGCCCTGCCGACAGTAAATTGGCGTTCGTCTGCCGCAGCGGGGTCACGTCATCGAGAATCCAGAACGATCGGCCGTAGGTCGCCGCCACCAAGTCGTCCTGCTCGACGGCCAAGTCGTGAATGGATACGACCGGCATATTCAGCCGCAGCGACTGCCAGTGGTCGCCATCATCGAACGAAACGTCGACACCTTTTTCCGTTCCCGCGTAGAGCAGGCCTTTGCGAACCGGGTCCTCGCGTACTGTGCGCGCAAAATGCTTCTCCGCAATTCCTCCGACGATTTCCTGCCAGCTTTCTCCATAATCGCGTGTACGCAAAATGTGCGGGCGAAGATCATCCAAATTGTTCCGATTGACTGTGGCGTATGCCGTCCCGGCGTCGGAGTGCGACGCCTCGATGATGCTTACGATGCTCCATTCCGTCACCGCAGGCGGCGTCACGTTTTTCCAGGTCTTTCCGTCGTCTTTTGTGACTTGAATATTCCCATCATCGGTCCCAACCCAAATCACTCCTTCCCTTACTGGTGATGGCGCAATGGTCAGGATCGTCCCCCGCCGCTTTTTGGTGTCCTTTTCCTCGGCGCGGATTCGCGTCAAATCCGTGCTGATTTCGTCCCAGCTCGTGCCCGCATTGCTGGTCTTCATCAAGAATTGTGTTCCGAGATACAGAAGGTGCGGATCCTGCGGCGAAAAAACCAGCGGAATCGTCCAGTTGAAGCGGTATTTGCTTCCCTGAGAAATCGGTGCCGGCGAGATGTCGCGCACTTGCCCGGTGGTCTTAGAAAGCCGGATCACGCTGCCGCCGGGACCCGCGTTGTAAACCACATCTGGATCTAATGGATCAGGGATCGTGTAGCCGCTTTCTCCCGGGCCAACGGGATACCAGTCACGCTCGGTAATTTGGCCGTTGTTTCCTCGGCTCGCGATTCCAGCCGTCCCGCTATCTTGCTGCGGCCCGTAAACCCAATAAGGAAATCGGTGATCGGTTGCGACACGGTAGAATTCACCGGTCGGCTGGTTGTACCACGGGCTCCAGGTCTCGGCGCCATTCATCGTAATCGTTGCGCCTTGGTCTGTGCCCAGAATCATTCTTTGCGGATTCGTCGGATCGATCCACATGGTATGGTAATCGTCGCCGCCCGGGGCGCCTTTGATGGCCATGAAACTCTTTCCCCCGTCCGTCGAACGGTAGAAATTCTGTAACGGCACATACACAACGTCAGGATTCTTCGGATCGACGAACATTTCGCCCATGTACCAGAACGTTTCGATTCGTGGGTCTTCGGTGATTTTCCGCCACGTTGTTCCGCCATCGTCCGAACGGAAAAGACCTCCTTTTTTCTCTTTTGCCTCGATAATCAAGTAAACGCGCTGCCCGCGCGTCCCTGGCGCCACCGCCACGCCAGAACGCCCCCAGTTCACCGTAGGAAGACCATTGCCGGTAATTTGCGTCCAGGTGATTCCACCATCCTTTGATTTGTATAGCCCGCTGCCTGGCTCGAATGGTTGATCCTTTACATCTGGCTTCCAGAGCGCGTGCCAGAGCGTCGCGTAAACCACCTTTGGATTTCCAGGTTCAAAACACAGATCGACCGCTCCGGTGGTGTTGTCCTTGAACAAAACTTTCTTCCAATTTTTTCCGCCGTCCGTTGACCGGAAAACGCCGCGCTCCTCATTCGGGCCAAACGAGTGTCCCAGCGCCGCAACCAGCACAATGTCAGGATTCCGCGGATCCACCAGGACGCGCGCGATATGCCTGGTTTCTTCCAGACCCAGGTGTTGCCACGTTTCCCCGCCGTTCGTCGACTTGTAGACACCACTTCCGTACGTGACGTCCCCATAGACGGTATTTACTCCCGTCCCGACATAAATAATGTTGGGATTCGAAGGCGCAACCGCCAGCGCCCCAATTGATGGTGCCGACTCTCCATCGAAAACTGGTTTCCATGTGACGCCGCCATCCGTGGTCTTCCACACGCCGCCGCCATCCGCACCCATGTAATAAATCGCGGGATTACCGGGCACTCCTGCCACGTTGTTTACCTTGCCGGCGCGGAAGGGCCCAATCATGCGCCATTTCATTTCTGAATACAGGGAAGGAGGAATGTCCTGCGCGCTCGCAACGCCAGAAGCGAAGATTTTCACGAAAAGTAGGAACGCAAGAGATACAACGACTTCGCTCGTCCGCCTAGTCCTCAGAGCATGTTCGCTTCTCATGGTTTGTCATCCCCATCGGCGTCGGCTGATGGAGCAGTGTCCGGCTCTTTGCTTGGATCAACTGCGCTCAGGCCTGCTTTCTTTAATCCGGCATTTAAAGTGGGGATGTCCTGTTCTCTAATCTTTTTCCATTGGGACAGAAGCGTTTCCAGGGACTCCTTCAGTTCTCTGTAAAGGGCTTCGGTTTGCGTGGTCGGAGCGGCATCCGCGCCGTCGGCAACGCCAAGGATTCCCGAAAAGTGCTGGTTCAGTGTTGACAGATTCTCCGACGGTTTTCCCTTTGGCGGCAATCCGAAGAAGCTGCTCTGCGTCGCACCTTCCAGCTCTGCACACTGCTTGTCCAGCGAGGCGATGGAATCGGCCAGTTTGCCCTTCGCTTCTTTCGCGCTCCGCTCTTTCAATTGTGCGTGCACGGAGCGAACTTGCATCAGCGCCTCGTAACTTTGGTTCATGCCTTCAACCGAGCCGCTTTCCATTTCGAACTGCTTCCGCAAGTCCGCCAAAGAAGTGGTGATGCGCGGGTCCATCTTCACGGCCAGCGGCTGTGCGTAACTCTTGCCGTTTACCGTGAGCTTCACCGTGTAATTCCCCGGCATGGCCCATGCGCCAAGCGGGTATTTCACGGTGTCGCGATAGATGGCGGAAATTGGAAACTCGTGCTCCAGCGATTCCGGCGGAGCATAGTGCATGTCCCAGACAAACCGGTGCATCCCTGCTTCCGCTGAAAGAATTTGCGTAGGCCGCACCCAATACATTGGAATGGGATGCTCGCTGGCAATTCTATCCATGGACTCGGCTTTGTCCGTGCTGGAATACCGGCGCACCAGGTTCCCTTGCTCATCCAGAATTTCGAGCGTCACGGGATTTTTCATTGAAGACGCCAGAACATAATCGAGAATCGCTCCGTCCGGCGGATTCTTCCCAGCGGGAAATTCCGGCGGTAGCGGCGTATCCGGATTGCGGTTCCAGCGAAAACGAATCGCTGTCTGCGGCGCAAAGACGTGAACGTTCTCCTTCGTAACTTCCGCATTCAGCCGCCGCAGAGTCGCAATGTCATCCAAAATCCAGAACGAGCGCCCGTGCGTGGCAACGATCAGATCGTCTCCATGAATGGCCAAGTCGCGCATCGAGGTGTGCGGCAAATTGAGTTGCAACGGCTGCCAGTCGTCACCGTCGTCGAAAGAAACATAGACGGAGCCTTCCGTGCCCGCGAACAGTAATCCTTTGCGAACCGGGTCTTCGCGCACGACGTTGCTCGCGCCTCCATCCGGAATGCCTTTAGTGATTTCCGTCCAAGTCTTTCCAAAGTCGTGTGTGCGGTAAATATGCGCTCGCAAATCATCCAGGCGAAAGGAGTTGATCGCAGCGTAGGCCGTTTCGGCATCGAAGTGGGAAGCTTCGATGATAGAAACTTTGCTCCACGGTTTCAGTTGCGGAGGCGTCACATTTTGCCAGGATTTCCCGCCGTCTCGCGTCAGGTGAATCAGTCCGTCGTCCGTGCCCGCCCAAATCGTGTTCGCTTCTTTGAAGGAAGGCGCCACGGCATAAATCACGCCGCGATGCCTTCCTTTTTCCGGATCACTTGCCGCAAAAACTCCAAGATTTGCCGGAATTTCGTACGATTCCCGCGTCAGGTCTGGGCTGATCACCTGCCAACTGTTTCCCGCGTCGGTAGTTTTGAAAAGCACGTTCGCTGCAAAGTACAGCGTGTGCGGCTCGAGCGGCGAAAAAGCGATAGGGAGCGTGCGCACGTAGCGGTATTCGCCGCGGCGAATCGGCTCGGGTGTGACTTTCGCATATTCACCGATGTCCTGTTTCGTCCGCGTCAGCCAATCGCCATAAAGGATGTTCGGATCCAGCGGGTCAATGGCTACATAGCCGTATTCAAATATGCCGATGAGATGCCAATCGCGAAAAGTAATTTCGCCAAAATCGCTGCGGCTCAGCGTCGCTACGGAACCACTTTCCTGCTGCGCGCCATACACCCAGTACGGAAAGCGATTGTCCGTCGTGACGTGGTAAAGCTGCGCGGTCGGCTGGTTGTACCAGGTGCTCCACGTTGCGCCGCCATTGACGCTGATCACCGCGCCTTGATCGCTGGAGAGCGCAATAATCTGCGGATTCTCCGCACTAATCCAAATGCGTTGATAATCGTCGCCGCCCGGCGCGCCTTTGAAGCCAACGAATGTTTTGCCCCCATCCGTGGATTTCCACGTCGTCGTGTTCGCAACGTAAAGAACATCGGGATTGTCTGGCGCAACAGCAATTCCCATCGCTCCGGGGCCCCGTCCGCCGATGCGATGGTCCGAATTGATGAGCTTCCAGGATTCGCCGGCGTCATTCGAAACATACACGCCGCCGTTTTTATTCGCTTCCACCGATGCATAGATCCGGCTCGGCTGGCTCGGCGCGACGGCAATGCCGATGCGGCCAAGACCGTCTTCGGCGCCAGGCAACCCTCTTGTCAACGGGCGCCAGTTCGTTCCTCCATCGGTAGACTTGAAGATTCCACTCCCAGCGGCAATGAAGGATGCGCCGCTGCGAACTTCCCACGGCGCGACGCGAGCAGCCCACAAAACGACATAGACTGTTTGCGGGTTCGCGGGGTCGAACGCCAGGTCGGCAGCACCGGTGTTTTCGTCCTTACACGGCGGCGACGAAAAGGCGATTCGGATCTTTCGGATCGACAAGAATGGCAGCAATCTGCTGCGCGTCGCGCAATCCGAGGTGCGTCCATGTTTTCCCGCTGTCGGTGGATTTGTAAATTCCGTCGCCTGTCGCCAAGTCCGGCCTCTGCAGACCTTCCCCGCTGCCAACGTAAATCACATTCGGATCCGAAGGAGCCACCGCAAGCGCACCCACTGAGCCAGTAGGTTGATCGTCAAGAATGGGATTCCAGGTGTTCCCAAAATCCGTGGTTTTCCAGACGCCGCCATTGACTGCAGCCATGTAAAAAACATTGGGCTGATGCGGAACGCCAGAAATAGCCACGGTGCGCCCGCCACGAAAAGGCCCGATGCAGCGCCAGCGCATCTCGCCGAAGAGCTTTGAATCGAAGGGTGGTCCGCCCTGCACGTCGGAGGGTGCAGGCGCTCTTTCGTTGAAATGACGCGCGGACGCCGAAACCGAGAAGGTCCCGCAAAGGACGAATCCGATGGCGATTCCAAGACAGAACCGGGTTGCCACCACTCGACGCTGAAGCAGATTGAGCATCTGACACCTCCCCGAAGTCGGAGAGGATACTCTGCCAAGCAAGCGGTAGCAAATTCTTGGTGAATGATTGCGGTCGGCGGCAGCAAGCAAAGGAGGGACAAAAACATTAAGGGCGCGACAACCTTGCGGCTGCTGCGCCCTCTTCAATTGTGCCGTCAAGTTTTTGAGGCTTCCCGGCTCAATCTGTGCGTGAAGATAAACCCGCCCGTTTTCCCTGGCAAGGGAAATCTGAAAATTAAACTGTGGAAAGCTGTGCACGACTGTGCAAAAGTCCAGCGCCTTAGATGAAAGAGAAGCACCTGACGCGGGAACAAACGAGAGAGCTCTTTCTCATGCTTTTTTGTCGTCTCGGCGGAAAAGTTCCCTGGGAAGCGCCTTTAGGAAGTTGCGGCCCCAGATGCCGATAAGCAGCGCCGCGCTGAAAAGCAGGATAGCGTCGAGACTCGCGCGGCCCTCGCGTGTCCAATAAACCTTTTCCTCTAGGTTGAGCCACAGGGCGAACTCGTCCAGGGTAAGCGCAGCCCCGACCCCATAAAGTAGCGACATCAGGCGGCTGGCGAACAGCGACGAGCCTTTGGTACCTGTGCCGATTTCGATCAGCCAGCCGAACCCCACCACCAGCAACAGAAGAATCCCCCAAACCAGGTGGTGGACGTGCGTCCCGCGGATATAGATATAGTGGAATGGAGGTATCCCGCGGCCCGCTGCGAAAGCCGCTCCGCGCGCCAAGGCAAGGGTAAGGAAGAACCCGACGGCAGCCAGAAACAGGCGGCGCTTAGGGCGATCCTGGACGTGCTTGTGGAACAACTCGCCGACCCGCGGATGCCATAGAAACAAAAGGACTAAGCCAACCAAAACGATGGCCAAGCCAAACGGCCATAACGTTGCCATCGGCCCTGTCTCCCCTCACCAGAATAATCGAAATTCGCCCCTGACGCCCCCTTTTTGGGTGCTTTGTAAATTGAGCACACAGGGACTTTCGGGCTATTTTCTGGATTGGCTGCATCCCTTATTTTGTGAAGGAAGGGGACAAGCTATGAACACCAAGTGGTTCGCGCTTGCGGGCTGTCTGTTGCTTGCTGGGGTCTGTGCAGCCAAGGAACATAACGACTACCAAAAAGGCACCTTGCTGCGGATGGAATCTTCCCCATGCGGCATGCAAGAGAAGGGCGGCAAGTCCATGGCGGGGGAAATCCTCGGCACGGACTCGCAGAGCAAGAAAACCAAGGAAGTGCTCTGCCAGGAATACGTGTTGCAGACGGAAAAAGTGATTTACCGCATCAGGCCGAATGATGACAAGCATCCCGTGCTGCTGCCCATCGGTGAGACGGCCCAGTTTCGCCTCCACAAGGACAAGTTGATCTTGAGAGTGGCCGAAGGCGGGGACGACAAGGAACGCGAGTATATCGTCGTTTCCATGGCCCCTCGCGAAGACCATCGGGAGGCGGTAGCCAGCAAGAATTAACCCAGCGAATTCTTGAAGTGGAAAGAACGGCGTTTCGCGAGGGTGCGAGCGCCGTTTTTGTTTGCGCGTTTAGGGCGCGTGGGCCGCAACGACGCCGAGGTCCGCGATGTTGTCCCCTTTCTTCAAAGAAGGCACGGCGTTAACGTGAAGCACTACACCTGTGACGGGCGCGCGAGGCTCGGCAATGACTTTGCCAAAGTAATCGGTGATGGTGCCGAGCTTCATTCCCGCAGATACGTATGTGCTTCGCTTCACGAGGGGATACCAAATCCCGGGACCGTCGGCGAGAACGTCGGAAAGTCTTTCGATCCAAACCGGATTCTCGATGATGTGCGGCTCGCCGGGAATCATTTTCAGCGCGCGCATGGTGCTCAGTGTGCCGTTGACAAGCAGCGCAACGTCGTCGGTCTCGACCGTTCCGGCGTGGCCGGCTTCGACGACAATCGAGGGCTTGCCGCGAACCGTGGCGGTATTGTCCAAATAGCGCGTGGCATTCGGATCAGTGGGCCGCTCGCTCCAGATAATGATGTGGTCGAGCCCGAAGGCCAGAACCATTTCTTTTGAAATGCGGTCCTGTTCCGAATGGCCGGTCGGACCCCAATAAGCGTACGGGCGAAGGCTCTCGTCGAGGTCGCCGCCGTGATAGTCGATGAGATAGTCGCAATGGTCGACGATTTGTTTCGTGATGAGATACAACGCGCGCTCGGTTTGCGTGCCATCGGATTTGCCCGGATAAAAGCGGTTCATGCTCTTGTTGTCGACAGGATTGACGTGTGGGACTTTTTGTTCGAATGAGGCAATGTTGACGAGCGGAACGAGTATCACTGTGCCGGTGAGTTGAGCTGGATCTAGCTGCGCGATGAGTTTTTCAATCGCAATGATGGAAACGTATTCCGTCCCATGCGCTCCGGAAACCAGCGCTAAGATTTTTCCCGGTTTCACTCCATTCACTACGACGACAGGGATATTGGTTGCCGCATCCACACCAGCCGGAACTTCAAGGTAGCCCGTAGCTTTTTGCCCCGGCGCCGCAGAGGCCGTGCCAACGGCGAAGGGTTGTTGGGCGCGCACGGAAGGGCAAAACAAAAGCATAGCCAGCAGTCCTGCGAGCGCCGAGTAACTGCGACGCATCACTCACCTCCGGCGGTCTTAATCTCGGGCTGCGCTGGCGTCGCTGGGGCGGAATCGCCCTTCACGTAGTGGTTGTACCACGCCATAAACCGTTCCATGCGGTCCTTGATGTGCGACGGCATCGTGAAGCCGTGATACTCGCCCGGGTAAACGACGAGTTCGGTGGTGCGGCCGAGCGTCTTCATCGCCTGGTACATTTGCTCGCTTCCCAGAATCGGTACATTCCAATCGATATCGCCGCCCATGAAAAGCGTCGGCGTCGTGATGTCCGCCACGCGGTAGAAGGGCGAAATTCTGTCCCAAACCTCTTTATGGTCCCAAGGATGGCCCAGTTCAATGTCGTAATCGCGCTGATAGTGGTCGTGGCCGTAGAAGCTGGTAACCAGCGCTACGCCGGCACCAGAAATCGCGGCTTTGAAACGCTTGGTCTGCGCGATGATGAAATCGGTCGAAATGCCTCCATACGACCAGCCGCCGACACCGAGCTTGTCGGGATCCGCAATGCCTTGAGCAACCGCGTAATCCACCATAGCCACGTCATCCTGATAGTCCTTGTTGCCCCAATCTGCATAAATTGCCGCGCAAAACTTCTGCCCGTAGCCGGAGGACCCGCGCGGATTAGGAAGCAGAACCGCGTAGCCATTTGCGGCATAAAGCTGCGCCAGGTGATAGAAGGAAGCCGTGTATTGGCCCACCGGACCGCCGTGCGGATTCAGCAGTGTGGGGACCTTCTTGCCGGGGGTGTAATCAAGCGGCTTGTACAAATAACCGGCAACAGAAGTGCCATCCTTGCTCTTGAAATGGACGTAGTCGGCTTGCGCCAGGCGCAGCTGAGCAAAGAGCGCGTCGTTGGTTTTTGTGAGGCGCGTGGGTTCTTTGGACCCGCTAGCCAAATAGAAGATTTCGTCGGGACGATCAATCGTGGTGATTTGGGCGGCGATCGAATCATCTTTGCCAAGCGAATAGCTCCCTACGACCAGCCGGCCGCCAATAGGCCGCGTAGTTTCTCCGCCACTGGCAGGGATGCGGCAGAGATTCTGCACACCATCGTCTTCGGCCGTGAAGTAAATGTACTTGCCATCGTTGGAGAACCGTGGCCGGTGAACGCTACGGTCAAACGTCCGTGTGAGAACATTTGCCTGCCCGCCCGTTGAAGGGACGACGGCCAGATGACGCGTGTTGTAATAAAAAAGATGTGGGTCAAGCTCGGTCACATAGGCGATCCATTTGCCGTCAGGGGACCAGACGGGCGCGGAGTCCGGGCCGGGATTCGGAGAAACCTGAGTGACGTGAGCGCCCTTATCGGTGCGGTCCGCGGCGACCACCCAAATGTGCGATTCATAATTAGCGTCGGGATCAGACGAACGATTGCTCGAGAACGCAAGCGTCTTGCCATCCGGCGACCACGCCGGTTCGTTGTCGTCAAAGTCTCCAGAAGTGATTTGCGTCGTCGTTTTTGCGGACACGTTGAACACGTAGAGATGCGTGCGGCGGCGGTCCAAATAACCGACGGTGTCGCGTTTGAACTGGAGACGGTCAATGACAAAGGGCGGCGGGGTTTTGGGTTTTGGCGGCGTGGCCGGAGCAGGCTTTTCCTTGTTCTTGGCTGCTTCAAGATCCTCCGGCTTGGGATCGCGAAGAATCAGAACGAGCCGCGTGCTGTCGGGAGACCACTCGAAATCGTCAACGCCTTGCGCGATGTCGGTCAAGCGAACGGCTTCTCCGCCGCGGCGATCGAGCAGCCACACTTGCGACTTTCCTCCATCACGCGCGGACAAAAATGAAATGTATTTGCCATCACGGCTCCAGCGCGCATGACCCGAGGAGACACCCTCCGCTGTCAACGAAAGCGCGTCACCACCATGCGTTGAAATCATCCAGAGGCGCTGCTCGTTTTTGTCCTCCTTCAACATTCTGGTGCGAACGGCATAAACCACCCACTGCCCATCCGGACTAAGCTCCGGCTGCGAAACGTCGTGAATTTGGAAGAAATCATCAATCGTGATCGCACGCGGAGCTTTTTGCGTTTGGTCTTGAGCAACTGTGGGAAGCACGAAGAAAAAAAGCGCGAAGGCAAGCCGGGATGCAAACTTCATTGGGAGACTCCTGAAAGTGAATTCGCCGTTACGACGGGGACGTAGTGTAGCAGAGGATTGATGCGGGTCGCTTTGACAAAATACCGAAAGAATCCGAGTGCCGCGCAGTGCTATCCTCATCTATTCGTAATGCAGCGCCTTCAAAGGATCGAGACGTGATGCGCGGTACGCCGGCAGGAAGCTGGCAAACGCCGCGACCACCGCCAAAGTGACCACCGCCAGAACTATCGTCAGCGGATCGCGTGGCTTCAACCCATAAAGCAGCGACTTCACAACTTGCGCGGAAGCAAGGGCCAGCGTGGTACCAATCACTAAGCCTGCGACGGTCAGGATTCCCGCTTCCTTCAGGATCATCCCAATGACGTCCCCGCGCTTTGCGCCGATGGCCATGCGGATTCCAATCTCCTTCGTGCGCTGAAGAACCATATACGAAATCACTCCGTATAGACCGATTGCCGCCAGCAGCGCCGCCAAAAAACCGAAGAAACCGGAAAGCGTAGCCATCAATTCATCATTCACCAGCGAATTGTGAACCTGCGTTTTGAATACCTTGAACTCGAGGTCGATTCCCGGATTCGCAGCGTTCATGGCTTGCTTGATGGAAGCCATCAGGCCACCCAGCGGAAGGGAGGATCGAATGATGATTTGATCATCCGGGCCTGGTTTCTCCTGCTGCGGTGACGGGAAATACATGAAGGGGAGATACTCTTCATGCATGTCTTGAAACTTGTTGTCTCCCGTGACTCCAACAATTTCATAGAGAGGACGCGGCTTCCCAGGCGCTTCGTGAATACGAAAACGCTTTCCCATGGGGTCCGCGCCTTTGAGAATCTTTCGAACGAATGCCTGGTTGACGATGGCTACCTTGGGAGAGTTGGCCGTATCGCGGTCATCGAAGTCGCGCCCGGCGAGGAGCGGCGTCCCAAGCGTTTGAAAATAGCCTGGCCCTAGAAAGTTCTCCCACGCGACACCCGCATCCTGCTCCGACCCTTCCAAAATAACGTCGTTGTTCCAGGTTTCACCGCCAAACGGAACCATGATCGCATTAGCCGCAGATTCCACCCCCGGAATGGCCTTCACGGACTTGCCAAGCTGGCGTTTGTACTCGACGTAGCTAGCCTCCGGAAGGTGCAGGCGTTTGAAATCAACGCTCGTAACCAAAACGCCGTTCTGCTGAAAGCCTATATTGAGCGTAGTCAGGTTGCGCAAACTTCGCGCAAAGAGCAGCGCACCCATCAGAAGGACCACGGAAAGTCCGACTTGCGAAACCACCAGAATTCGCCTAAGGCCCAAACGCTTGCGGCCTCCGGTCATGCCCCGGCTGCCGGACTGCAACAGCGCGGCCGGTTCTACCTGCGTCGCGCGAAATGCAGGAGCCAACCCGAACAGAATTGTTGTCAAAACTGCAAGTGCAGTTGCAAATCCGAGCACCCGCCAATCCATCCCCAAGTTGAGAAAAATCTGTGAATCCGCCGTGCTGATGAACGCCACCAGCATCCGGCTGATGACATACGCAAGAAACAGTCCGCAAATCGAGCCTGCGGCCGCAAGAACGACGCTTTCCGAAAGCAGTTCGCGAATCATCCGCCCTCGAGTAGCGCCGAGAGCAAGGCGAATCGTGATTTGCTGCTCCCGCGCCCCCGCGCGCGCCAGCATCAGGTTGGCCAAATTCGCGCACGCAATCACCAGCACCAGTCCGGAAATCCCCAGCAGCAGAAAAAGCGGTGTCTCCGAGTCTTGCCGCAAAGACGAGAATCCTGTGCTCGCTGAGAACACTCCCAATTTGTATTCGAGATACTTCTTTGTTTTCTCGGAGTCATAAAACGGCGGAATCGTTTCTTGCAGGATGCTGGATGTGACCGCGTTCATCTGGACATTAGCCCGAGCAATTGTCCAGCCTGGCTTCAAGCGTCCGATGGAAGCCAGCCACCATGCGTGGCGAATCGTAAGCCGGTTGTTCCGCGGGCTGACGATGGGCTCGATGCAAATCGGCACCGCCATATCGAACGTGTCCCCCACGGAAATGCCGTTAAAACCCGGCGGAGTTACGCCAACAATCTCAAATGAATTTCCGTCCAGCGTGAGCCGCTTGCCCACAATACCGGGATCGCCGCCAAAATTGCGCTGCCAGAATGCAAAGCTGATGTTCGCCCCGCCGATGCCGCAGCCCGGCTGGTCATCGGTTGGCCCGAGCAGGCGGCCCATGAGTGGCTCAACACCCAGCACATGAAAGAAATCCCCGCTGACGCGCAAAGCCTTTGCGTAATGGACCTCGCCGCCGGTCGCCAGATTGAACAGTTGGTTGCTCCAAACCGCAATTTGCGCAAATCCCTGCTGCCGGTCACGGATCTGCTCCCACATCGGAAAGGTTAGCTGGGAATACTGGCTGGAAAACTGGCCCGAGCCCCAGTGGCGGTCCGCAATACGCACGGTCGCCAACTCTTCGGGCTTCTTGACCGGGATCGAGCGTAGCCGGATGGCGACAATAAGCTGGAAAATAGCCGTATTGGCGCCGATTCCCAAAGCGAGTGTCAGAATAGCGATGAGCGTAAATGCCGGGCTGTTGCCAAGCTGTCGCAGGCTGTAGCGAAAGTCCTTCCAGAGTGCAGACATATCGACTCCCGGCAATATATGACGTTGGAAAGGCCCAAATGTCACGAAGGCATCCTACGACCCGGGGCATCCAAGAGAGATGGCTTAAGGGGGTCCCCCCTTAGTCTGCGGTCTTCTCGGCCTTCGCTGGTGAAGGTTCGGGCGGACGCGCTGGTGCCGCGTCCCCCTTGACGTAGTGGTTGTACCAGGCGAGGTACCGCCCCAGGCGGTCCCTGATGTGAGACGGCGTTTTGAACTCGTGATACTCGCCGGGGTAGACGACAAGTTCGGTGGTGCGGCCAATGCGCTTAAGCGCTTGGTACATCTGCTCACCGCCCAAGATCGGAACGTTCGAATCAATCTCCCCTCCCATAAAAAGCGTAGGAGTCGTGATGCTGTTCACGCGGTAGAAGGGCGAAACTTTCTCCCAAAGAGCTTTGCTCTCCCACGGATGACCAAGTTCCGCTTCATAGTCGCGCTGGTATTGGTCGTGGCCGTACATGCTTGCAAATAGTGCTGCTCCCGCTCCTGAGATGGCGGCCTTGAAGCGATTCGTCTGCGCAATGACAAAATCCGTCGAGATGCCGCCGTAGGACCATCCGCCAACGGCAAGCTTCGCCGGATCCGCAATGCCTTGCTCGATGGCGTAATCCACCATAGCCATATCGTCCTGAAAATCCTTGTTGCCCCAGTCCGCCCAAATAGCTTGGGCGTACTTCTGGCCGTAGCCAGTCGAGCCGCGCGGGTTGGGAAAAAGAACAATGTAACCGTTGGCGGCGTAAAGCTGAGGCAGGTGGTCGAATTCCGCGTAATAGGCCCAGACCGGGCCGCCGTGAGGACGAAGAATCGTGGGATATTTTTTGCCGGGAACGTAGTCGAGGGGCTTGTATAGGTAACCCGCGACAGTCGTGCCGTCCTTGCTTTTGAAGTGAACATATTCGCCATGCGAAAGCTTGAGCTGGCCCATTAGCGCGTCGTTGGTATGCGTGATTTGAGTGAGCTTGCCACCGGGAATCGTGAAAAGCTCGTCAGGGCGATCAATCGTGGCAATCTGGGCAACGATGTCTCCCGTTCTGGCGAGAGCATAGTCGTTGACCATGAGCCGATCGTGAATAGTGCACACAAAATTGCCCATCTGGAAGGAGCCTTGAGCTAGCGACGCAGGCAACTGACACAATTGCTGCGTTCCGTCATTGTCGGCAATGAAATACACGGACTTTCCGTCGGGTGTAAATCGAGGTTCGCTGGAGTTGCGATCTAGAAAGCGCGTCAGGACTTTGCCGGCTCCGCCGGTGGCAGGCGAAATGGCGATGTGCCGCGTGGCGTAATCGAAAAGGCGCGGCTCAAGCTGCGTGACGTAGGTGATCCATTTTCCATCAGGAGACCAACTGGGAGTGGTGTCGGCCCCCGGGTTCGTGGTGACCTGAGTAAGGTGGGCGCCTTTTTCGGTATTGTCTGCCGCAACGACCCAAATGTTGATGTCATAGGTCGCGTCGGCGTCCGGCTGGGAGCGATTGCTGCTGAAAGCGATGAGCTTGCCGTCGGGCGACCAAGCCGGCTCGGAATCGTCGAAGTCCCCCGAAGTGACCTGCGTCAGCGTTTTTGCCGCTAACTCGAACACATAAAGGTGGGTACGGCGACGATCGAGGTAGCCGACTTCGTCCATCTTGAACTGCAAGCGGTCAATCACCCAAGGCTTTTGTGTCTTGGTTTTTTCCTTCCCGGCAGTCTTGTCCTTCTTTTCCTTGGCGGCCTCAAGTTCCTCAGGACTGGGATCCCGTAGCACAAGCACCAGACGCCCACTGTCTGGCGACCAAACGAAGTCTTCTACGTTCTGTGGCGTGTTGGTAAGTCGCTCCGCCTCCCCGCCGCCGCGGGGAAGCAGCCAGACCTGCGTCTTGCCTTCCTCGCGAGCGGAGAGGAACGCGATGGACTTGCCGTCGGGGCTCCAGCGCGCATGCGAAGAAGAGACTCCAGCAGCCGTAAGCGGGGTGGCATCGCCGCCCTTCGTCGAAACCATCCAAATGCGGTCTTCGTTCTTATCCTCAATCTTTAGAAAAGCCGTCTCAACTGTGTAGGTAGCAAACTGCCCGTCCGGGCTGAGTTGTGGGTCGTTCACCCGGCGTATCTGAAAATAATCGTCAATGGTGATGGGGCGAAGACCTCCAGAGGATTGCTGCGCGAACACGGCGGACGCGGGCAACAGAACAAGAAGCAGACACGCAGGAGACGCAGTACGCGCGAGCAGCCTCATTCGAATGCTCCTTGGAAGCGGATGAAGGTAACGGCAAAAGTGAACGAGCAGTCTAGCATGAGCCCTCCCGGCGACACGCGTGGCGGACGGGCTGAGGAGACCCAAAGCAGATGGGAGTGCGTACCATCGAGTAGTACGAAAGGCCGGGTGGCGAATTGCAAGAAAATTTCGTTCGCCTGCATTTTTCTCTTGCATGCGGAGACGGCTCCTGTATTCTTCACCTGCGAACTCGCTTCACCGCAGCGCGAGAGCGAGGATCGTTGAGGAGGACGAGAGTAAGAATTGAGTTCGATATCTGTTCCCGCACAGTTCCCTTCCCGCGCCATCCCAATCACCAAGAAGAAAGTTGCAAAGCTAACGCTCTGGCCCCTTGTCGTGGCTACTTTCTTTATGGTGTCCGGCGGGACTTACGGCACCGAAGAAATCATTCATGGCGCCGGCTACGGCCGCGGAATCTTGATCCTGCTCTTCCTGCCCGTGTTGTGGAGCCTGCCGACGGCATTCATGATCGGGGAACTTTCGAGCGCTTTGCCCGCCGAGGGCGGCTATTACGCTTGGGTTCGACGCGGCATGGGGAACTTTTGGGGATTCCAGGAGGCCTGGCTGTCGCTGGCCGCCAGTATTTTTGACATGGCGATTTATCCGACGCTGTTTGTCGGTTACCTAACCCAAGTGGCGCCGTGGTTTGGCGGCGGTGACGGGTGGCAAGTCTTGCCTCATGTGGTGATCACTCGTGGAATCATGGTCGGAGCCTTCGTGGTGCTAGGCTGCGCGATCATCAATTTGCTGGGAATCCGAGTTGTCGGTATCACTTCGCTTTGGCTGTTTTTCCTTCTATCGGTTCCCTTTGCGTTGATAGTCATGTTAGCGCCGTTCAAAGCTGGAACCTTTGCCGGAACGCATCTCGCCTCAGGAGTTGCGGAGTTGGGGCTGCTTGGAGGCGTGCTCGTAGCCATGTGTCGAACGGCCGCAGCGCACCTATCCACGAGCCATGATTACCGCTGTGATTCTTGTTGCGCTGACTTATGTTTTGCCGTTTGTTGCCGTGTATATTGCAGGCGTGCCTGCTTCGGCTTTCGAGCGAGAAGGCTCCTGGGCAACGGTTGCAGGAGCAATGGCGGGAAGCTGGCGCGGGTTTAACTGGCTCGGCTTTCTGCTGGTACTCGGCGGCATGATGAGTGCGTTCGGAATGTTCAACGCGCTGGTCATGAGTTACTCGCGCCTGCCGCTCGCAATGGCGCAGGACGGAATGCTGCCCAAGGTGTTTGCCACGACCAGTTCCCGAAGAAAAGTGCCTTGGGTTGCAATCATCCTGCTGGCTTTGTGCTGGGTGCTTTGCCTGGGGCTGCGTTTTAGGCGGCTGGTAACCCTGGACATCATGCTCTATGGCGCAAGCCTGATGCTGGAGTTCATCACGCTGGTCGTCTTGCGCATCAAGGAACCTAACCTGAAGCGTGGATTTCGCGTACCAGGCGGCCTGACAGGAGCTGTCCTAACCGGGGTATTTCCCCTGCTGCTGCTTCTCCTCGCCGTAGTCGAGAGCAATCACGAAAAAGTGCTCGGCATGAACGGGCTTCTCTTCGGCACAGTGATCATGTTTGCGGGGTTTGTCGTCTACTACGTTAGTGGAAAGCTGAAAATCCTGCATGCCAAGCCTGTGGATGCGGGCGACACTGAAGAACTGGAAATGGCGTAGACGGCTTAGAAACATATCTCTTTCATTCTGAAGGCCTTGCAGCGCTTCATTGGAAGGTCTTGCAGCACAAAACGCGCAGAGCGGAAACCTGCAAGCTAGCTTGCGGCGTAAGCTAGCTTGCAGCACAAGCTAATTCTCTTGACAAAGTACTTCGCAATGCAAACCATCTCCCAGAATCCACGCATCCGAAGGCGGCTGACTAGCGGCTTTGGTCTGCGCCGGTGAGATATACTCGACCCTCGTTCAACACGTTCAATAATTTGGGGAGAGTACTTTGAAACTGCGCCACATTGTTTTTGCTCACGTGTCTCTTTTTTTCCTTGCAGCTGTTTCCGTCCGGCTTGTCGCTGCACCTGACACACCAAAGCAGATTGACTCAAAGCTTTTCCAGGAGTTGCGTTGGCGCTCGATTGGGCCGTTCCGGGGCGGCCGAGTGCTGGCAGTGACCGGCGTGCGCGGTCAGCCGGACACTTATTATTTCGGGAGCGTGGGCGGCGGAGTTTGGAAAACGGACGACGCAGGCCGGACGTGGAAGCCGATTTTTGATTCGCAACCGGTTGCATCCATTGGAGCGATTGCCGTTGCGCCCTCGGACGCTAACGTGATTTACGTAGGTTCCGGCGAGGCGGACATGCGCTCATCCATCTCCGTCGGAAATGGCATGTACAAGTCCACGGATGCGGGGAAGACTTGGAAGCAGATTGGCTTGAGCGATTCGCGTCAGATTGGAAGAATCTTGGTGGATCCTCACGACGCGAACCGCGTTTTTGTGGCAGCGCTGGGTCACGCCTATGGACCGAATCAAGAGCGCGGCGTTTTTCGTTCGAAAGATGGAGGCACCCACTGGCAGAAGGTCCTGTTCCATGACGAAAACACTGGCGCGATTGACCTGGGGTTCGAGCCGGGAAATCCGAAGACGATTTTCGCCGCACTGTGGCAAACCCGAAGACCTCCCTGGAGCATTTATCCGCCGTCGAACGGTCCGGGCAGCGGGCTGTATCGTTCGAACGATGGCGGAGACCATTGGCAGCCCGTCAAAGGCGGATTGCCCGCAGAAGGCCTCGGACGGATGGGAATTGCGTTCGCGCCCAGCAATGGCAAACGGATTTATTTGATCGTGGACGCCAAAGAAGGCGGTCTGTATCGCTCCGACGACGGCGGGCTGAACTGGCAGCAAGTGTCTAAGGACCATCGCATTTGGGGCCGAGGCTGGTACTTCAACGAAGTTACTGTTGATCCAAGGAATCCGGAGATCGTTTACGTGCCGAACACTTCCATCTATCGGTCGGTGGATGGAGGAAAGAGTTTCACCGTCTTCAAGGGCGACCCGACAGGCCCCGATTATCACGAGCTGTGGATTGATCCCGATGATTCGCGGCGAATGATTCTGAGCTGCGACCAAGGCGCCGTTGTGACACACAACGGCGGCGAGACCTGGAGTTCCTGGTTCAATCAGCCAACTGCGCAGTTCTATCACGTCGTCACAGACAGTCAGTTTCCGTATTGGGTGTACGGAGCACAGCAGGATAGCGGTCCCGCCGCTACGCCGAGCAGCAGCAAGTACCGCTCGCTGAACTCTCACGACTGGCGACCGCTCGAGGCCGGCGACGAAAACGGATACATCGCGCCCGATCCGTTGAATCCGGGCGTGATCTTCGGTGGATTTGTGGATCGGCAGGATTTGAACAACGAGCAGGTGCAGGCGATCCCGCCGACGATTGCGCAAGAGGGCGCGTTCCGTCGCACGTGGACGCGAACGGAGGATGGCGGAGATTCCTGGCAAGCCATCAGTCCTGATCTGACGCGCGAAGACCCAGGCGTTCCCGCAAACTTAGACTCCGCAACGGCGGCGGACGCTCCCAAGGGCAAGCGGCGCGGGGTGATTTACACGATTGGCCCATCGTACGTAAAAGAGGGTGAGATTTGGGCGGGAACCGACGACGGCCGGATCCAGTTAACGCAGGATGAAGGAAAGAACTGGGCAAACGTTACGCTCCCCGAGGTGACGTCCTGGAGCAAAGTCACGCACATCGAGGCTTCGCATTCCGATGCGGGCACCGCGTACGCCGCGGTGGATCGCCACAGGCTGGAGGATTATCAGCCCTACCTTTACCGCACGCGCGATTTTGGGAAGAGTTGGCGGCGCGTTTCAAATGGAATCCCCGATGGAAGCTTTTTGAATTGCGTGCGAGAAGATCCCTTTCGCAAAGGATTGCTATATGCATGCACGGAAAAAGGCGTGTACGTTTCATTTAATGATGGAGACGACTGGCAGCCGCTGCAACTGAATCTGCCAACGACGTCCGTGCGCGACCTCGTCGTGCATGAAGATGATTTGGTGATCGCAACGTTTGGGCGATCGTTCTGGGTGCTAGACAACGTGACACCGCTGCGGCAAATCGATCCGCGCACAGCAGCGGCGGATGTATGGCTTTACCGGCCAGAAACGGTGTTTCGTATGCGGCCGGGAGGCGACCAGGGCACGCCGGTGCCGGACGATGAAGCGTTGGCAGCAAATCCGCCGAATGGCGCCGTTCTGGATTACTACTTGAAGGAAAAATTCGCAGGACCTATTCAGCTGGAAATTTTTAACAGCGAAGGCAGGTTGCTACGGCGATTTGCCAGCGATGACGAGTCGCGCAAGGTGAACCCGAACGATTTGTCGTTTCCGGTCTCCTGGGTTCGCGAGCCGCAAGCGCTCTCCGCCGATGCCGGGATGCATCGATTCGTGTGGAATTTGCGGTATCCGCTGGCAAAAGGAGTGCGCGCATCCTTCTGGAGGCCGTCGGGACCATTGGCATTTCCCGGAAACTACACCGTGCGGCTTACAGCACATGGAAAGAGCAGCTCGCAACCGCTGACTATCAAAATGGATCCTCGTGTGAAGACGCCCCAGGACGCGCTGGTGCGCCAGTTTGAATTGGCGTCGAAGATTTCGGCGCGGGAAGGCGAGGTTTCGGCTGCGCTGCAACAGACAGCCGAGTTGCAAAAGCAACTTAGAGTGCGCATGAAGGAAGCGAGCGAGAAATCCGACGTGACAAAGACGCTCGACGACCTGAATCAAAAGCTGGAAATCATGATCGCTTCGGACGGTGACGGTGGATTCGGAGTGTACGGCCTCGCGTTTCCGAGAAAAGAGCCGGAGTCGCTGACGAAAGTAGCCTCAGCCCTAAACGGCTTGCTGGGTATTGTGGAGAGCGCCGATGCCGCCCCCACAACAGATGCCATTACAGCGCAAGAGAAGTGGGACAAGGCGGCGGAAGAAACGCTGGCGCGCTGGGCCGATTTTCAGAACAAGGATCTGGCCAACGCAAATGCTGTGTTACAAAAAGCGAACCTGAAACCCGTGGCGACAACGGAAATGCCTGCGAGGCGATAGACTCGCGCAAACCTGCAGAAGAAGCGCGGTTGTTGCTGACGGACTGTTATTCCCTACAACCGCACTTACCTGGCGAGGCGAATCCATAGGTGAATTTGGTATGCTGCTCGATGTGGGAAACTCCCAGCGGCCAAAACTCCTCGCCATTTGTGGATTCGCTACTCTGTTTCTTGCAGGCGCGATACTGACGCATGCCCTGCAAACTCCTTCGCAAGCGCAACAGGCACCTTCCGGAATGGCACTGCCCCCTTCTGCTTTGCCCGCAGGACAAAGCGCATCGGCTGGGTCGCCATCTGCCGTGCAAAACTTGCAAAGCGGATTGAATGTTGTAGTGCTGGACCCGGCGCACGGCGGAACGGACCTGGGCGCCCGCGGAACCGGTGGGATTCAGGAAAGCGAAATCGTAATGGAATTCTCGGCTGAGGTGCGGAAAGCTCTGGAACAACTGGGATTTCAAGTGGTGCAAACGCGGCAAGCAAACGATAACCCGTCGTTTGACGACCGCTCGGCGATCGCCAATGCGCAGCGAAACGCCGTGTTCATCACCCTCCACATTGCGTCGACAGGCTTGCCCGGAACCGTGCGCGTGTATGTGAATTCGGACCTTCCGACAGTCACAACGGCAAATGTGTTCATTCCTTGGGACCGCGCGCAAGTTCCGTTTCTTGGATTGAGCCGGAAACTTGGCGATCTGGTGCAGGGAATGCTCACTCAGCGCTTCAAGGGTTCGCCGGATACCGTACAAACCGCGACTATCCGGCAGCTTCGAACCACCGCCGCGCCGGCGATTGCCGTGGAAGTCTCGAGCGTAGTCGTCAACGACCGCGCGGATCTGGACCACATGGCGCCCGGAGTCGCAGATGCGATTGCGCGCGGCGTTGTAGCCTTCAAGCCGCTGTATGTGGTGCCTAGCACGGGAGGAGTCCAACCGTGACGGAGCCGATTGCCGAGCTTGTGACGCCCCCTGTAAAGGAAAGGTGGAAATTCTGGCTGACGACGCTGCTTGTGTTCGTGGTGGTTGGCGCGGCGATTTCTGTTCCCATCATTCGCAGGCGCATGAAGCGCGCCGCACGACAACAGCAGCAGAGCGAGGAGCAGGCGCGCCGCGAATTGGTGCAGACTGTTCCTCTGAACCCGACCGATCCGCGCGTGAAGGCAAAGCTCTTTTGGCTTTCGGATTCCGATAGTTCTGTGCTGGCGCCCGTAACGGTCGAATTGCCTCTCTCGAGCGATCCGGTGCTTCGCTCCAAGCAAGTGCTGAATACGTTGCTTGCCGGTCCGGTTGATGTCGAGCTCCGGACGTTGCCGCCGGATGCCGTGCTGCTCGCCTTTTACATTTTGCCGGATGGCACGGCGATCGCTGATTTCTCAGAGGCGCTCGCCACTTCGATTCCTTCTGGAATCGCCAGCGAACAATTGGCGGTGGATTCCATGGCGCGAACGCTGGAAGCCAATGTGCCGGAAGTGAAGCGCTTGAAAATCCTGATTCATGGCCAGGAAGCAGAGACGCTGGCCGGACACGTGGACCTGACAGGAGCCTTTGTAGTGCACGCGGACGCAACTCAGGCGCCCTCGAATCCCGCGGCCGCGCCCGCAGCGGGTAAAGTTGGAGCTATCGTTGTGCCAACGTTGACAGCAGGCAGCGGCGCCGTCAAACTGGCTCAGCGCTAACATAAAACTGTCGCACCGCGAGAAAGTAAATCAAGGCAGGAGGACGAGTGAGAAGCGACGGCCGGGCTGCGGAGCAGATGCGCCCACTCAAAATCACACCAGATTTCATTTCAACGGCCGAAGGCAGCGTGCTCATCGAACTGGGAAACACGCGCGTGATTTGCACAGCTACAGTGGATGATGGAGTGCCTCCTTTCCTGAAAGGGAGCGGAAAAGGCTGGGTGACCAGCGAATATGGAATGTTGCCGCGCGCCACGGAAGAACGAACGCCGCGCGAGGCCACGCGAGGAAAGCAGTCCGGGCGGACGCTGGAAATTCAACGATTGATCGGCCGCTCGCTACGCGCCGTGACTGACCAGGAGGCGATGGGCGAGCGGACGGTGTGGCTCGACTGCGACGTGATCCAAGCGGATGGCGGAACCCGCACGGCTTCTATCACGGGAGCGTTCGTGGCGCTGGCGTTGGCGTTTGAACGGATGGTTGCGGCTGGAATGTTGAAGAGTTCTCCTTTGATTGACACCGTGGCCGCCACAAGCGTGGGTATTGTGAATGACCGCGCTCTGCTGGACCTTGCCTATGAAGAAGATTCGCGCGCGGAAGTGGACATGAACGTGGTCATGACCGGCAGCGGGCACTTCGTGGAAATCCAGGCGACGGCGGAAGGCCGGGCATTCACCGGAAGCGAGATGCAGGATTTGCTGGCGCTCGCGGCCGCAGGAATCCGGCGGCTCACCGACGAACAGCGCGCTGTGCTGCCCCTGAAATTCAGTGCGCGCGCCCGTTAAGTTGTTTCTCGCCTCGTCGAATCCTGGAAAGCTAAAGGAATATCGTGTGCTTGCGGAGAACGCCACGCCGTCGTCGGCCGTTTCTGTCGAGCTGGATCTGCTGCCAGAGTTCGATTCGCTTCCGACGTTTGAGGAAAATGCTCCAACTTTTGCCGAAAATGCGGCGGGCAAGGCGCTGCATTATTCGCGATTGAGAGAGGGATTCGTTTTCGCGGATGATTCAGGGCTTGTGGTGCCGGCTCTTGGCGGCGCGCCGGGTGTGCATTCGGCCAGATACGCCGGCGCGGACGCATCGAATTCGCAACGCATTGGAAAACTCTTGAAGGAGATGCGCGGCAAAACTGGCCACGAGCGCTCCGCGCATTTCGTTTGTGCCATTGCGCTGGCGCAAAAAGGAAGAGCACTGGCGGTGATCACGGACCGAGTGGATGGGGAGATTCTGGATTTTCAGAGAGGGGAAGGAGGATTTGGCTACGATCCGGTGTTTTACTTTCCTGCTCTGAAAAAAACTTTTGCCGAACTCTCGCCTGAGGAGAAAAACCAGCACAGCCATCGAGGCAAAGCCTTCTGCAAATTGCTCGCAGCGCTTTCCTCCATGCTATAGTCTTGGCTCCCATGGCGACAAAGCTGAAGAAAAAGAAAGCTGCACAAGAGAAAACGGCGCGCGCAAGAACGAAGACTGCGAAACCAGCCAAGTCAGCCAAAGCTGCAAAACCTGCGCGTGCGGCGGGAACCGATCCGAAACGCGTGGCGGCGATTCTCGCGAAGCTGGATGAGGCCTATCCCAGCGCTACGTGTGAACTCTATCATAAGAACGCGTTTGAACTGTTGATTGCGACGATTCTTTCGGCACAATGCACGGACGTGCGCGTGAATCAGGTCACTGAATCTTTGTTCAAGAAATATCCCGATGCAAAAGCTTTCGTGTACGCCAACCCGAGCGAACTGGAACAGGAAATTCGACCAACGGGATTTTTCCGCAACAAAACCAAGTCTGTGATGGGCGCAAGCAAGGGCATCATTGAGAACTTTGGCGGAGAAGTTCCGCAAACGATGGAGGAGATTCTCACGTTACCCGGTGTGGCGCGAAAAACAGGCAATGTCGTCCTGGGAACGGCATACGGAATCCCGAGCGGGATTGTCGTAGATACACATGTGCAGCGCATCGCGAACCGTTTGGACCTGACGCGCAACGAGGACCCGAAAAAAATCGAGCAGGACCTGATGCAAGTAATTCCGAAGGACAAGTGGATTCAGTTTTCTCACCAGATCATCTGGCACGGGCGCAGAGTCTGTCAGGCGCGCAAGCCGAAGTGCACGGAATGCAACATGGAATCGCTCTGCTACGCCAAAGACAAAACCATCTAAAGCTGAATTTGGTGTCGGCGAAGCCTGTGACGCATTTTCAACCGGAGGTTACTGTGGTTTCTTGGTGGGCGGTTGCGTCTGCGAAGCTGGCGGCGATGCCGAATGCGGAGGGTTGACAGGCGGATGGCCCGGCGGAAGCGTGCCCTGCGCAGGAGCGCCGGAGGGATTTAGGATTTCATTGAAATTGGGCATCGAATGAACAGGCTGATTGGCACTTGGGTTCTGATTCGTACTGGGATGCTGGATCGCACCGCCAAGCGGCTGACTCTTCAGGACGACCCAGGCGGCGCCGCGCTTTTCGAGATCGTAAGCGACCTGCATCCCACCCCCCGGAGGGCCGCC
>WNGQ01001347.1_pt1 | contig 39896 bp, 37 predicted proteins | sample 5407661 | NCBI WGS metagenome assembly WNGQ01 (sample SAMN13153382, study PRJNA577476) | soil metagenome | isolation source: 60 cm soil or saprolite under Garry oak tree replicate 2 | place: USA:California | collected 2016-06-15 | reverse complement strand
GGTCCGCCGAGGGGGCTGGCGGGCAGTTCGCGCAGCAGCGCCGGCAGCTTGCGCTCCAGCAGGCAGTCGTAGCCGGGGCGCAGGTGGCCATGCAGCATCAGAAAGCCCAGCAGCGGCCGGGTGCTGCTCCCAGCGGCCAGGCGTCGCGGCAGCGGCTCGGCCGCCCAGGCCTGCGGGTCGGGCCAGCGGGCCAGAAACGAGCGGGCGGCCTGCTCGAAGGCGCGGTTGCCGCAGCCGCGGGCGGCCAGCCAGCGGCGGTAGGCGGCCAGCAGCGCCCGTGCCGGTTCAGGTGCGCGGGCGATCGCGGGAGCTGGCGGCATCGACGGAGGCGGCGCGTTGCCGTTGGCGGGTGCGGGCCTGGTCGTAGGCGGCGCGCACGTGCGGCGGGGCAAGATGGATGTAGGCGGCGGCGGAGTCGACGTGGTCATGGCCCATGAGCTCCTTGAGCACGGCCAGGTCGATGCCGGCCTCGGCCAGCGCGGTGCCGAAGCTGTGGCGCAGCGCATGCGGATGCCCGGCAGGGACACCCGCACGCTGGCGGTGGTAGCGGAAGATCGTCCGCAGCCCCGCCAGTGTCAGGGGCCGGCCACGGTTGGGGCCTTTGGCGACCACAAACAGCGCCGTCGAGGTGGTCTCGGGCCGCTCGCCAAGCAGGTAGGCCTGGATCAGCCCGGCGACCTGGCGGTCCAGCGGCACGCGGCGCTCCTTGTCGCCCTTGCCGACCACCCGCACCCAACCCCGGCCGACGTCGATGTCGCGGACTCCAAGGCCGAGAACCTCGGCTGAGCGCAGCCCGCCGAACAGCATCAGGCCCGCGATGGCCCGATCCCGGATGGTGCGGAAGCTGCCCAGCAGCGCGGCGGTCTCGCCCTGGTCCAGCCCACGGGGCAGCCGGCGGGGCTGGCGCACCCGCAGCCCAGAGCGCGGCTTGGGGCGGGCCAGGTGCCCCAGCAGCCCGGCCCGCTCCCCTGGGGCTGCCGGCCGCGCATGCCGGCCCGACGGTACCGGGTTGGGTGCGGTGGGATCGCGCATCGAGCGGTAGGCAAACAGCCCCGAGATCGCCGTCAGGCGGCGGTTGATCGTGGCTGGGGCCAGGCCGGCGTTGCGGCCGTCGCGGATCGAGAACACGTTGTCGCCGCGCCGGGCGGGCCGGCTGGGCAGGGTCTGGACGCGGCAGCCGGCCAAGTAGCGCAGCAGCACCTCGGTGGTGACCTGCTCGATGCGCAAGCACTCGACCAGCAACCAGCGCACGAAGTGCAGCAGGTCGAACGCGTAGGCGCGGATGGTGCGTGGCGAATAGCGCCGGTCGGCCAGGTAGCCGAGGTAGTCGTTGAGCAGCCCAAAGCCCTCGGCACCAGGGCCGGCAAGGACCCACTGCTCGCCGTGCTGCTGGACGTGAACCTCGTGCGCATCGGCCATAGGGGAGCCGTACCACCAAGCCTATGATCAGTGCAAATCCGAGAGATTAGCCGGTTAAGAGGGGCCGGCCGACGGTGGAGTAGACGAGCTGGACGCGCAGGTCGGCGGCGACCTGGTCGAGGTGGCGGCTGGTGAAGTCGCTGCCGTGGTCGACGTAGAGCACCTCGGGAATGCCGCACACCGACCAGGCCGGGTCGGCCTTGCGCCAGATCGCCTGCCGCAACGCCAGCGAGGTCTGCAGCGCCGAGGGAGCGCCCAAGAACACGGCGTAGCCGGCGATCGCCCGGGAATGGTCGTCGAGCACGGTCGTCAGCCACGGCCGCACGACGGTGCCGTTGGCGTCCAGGACCAGCAGGTCCAGTTCGGTGTGGTCGGCCTGCCAGATCGCGTTCGGCCGCTCGGCGCGGCGCCGGTAGACCAGCTCGTAACGGTCCCGGAACGCCGCCTGGCCCTGCTGCGCCAGCGTGACCATCGCCGGATCCAGCTCGGCCACGACCGCATGGACGGTGCTGTACGACGGCGCCGGCCAGCCCTGCGCTGCGGCCACGACGGCCACGACGGCCACGCGCCGATGGATCGCCGCGACGGTCGGCTTCGGCTTGCGGAGCGCCAAGCCCTCGATGAGTCCGAGCAGCTCGGTCGGCATCCGGCGGCGCCCACGGTCGGCACGCGGGCCGCGCACCAGGCCCGCCAGCCCATCGGCGCGGTAGCGGGCCAGCCAGCGCTGCGCGGTCCGCAGCGGCACCCCGGCGGCGCGTGCCACGCACGCGAGCGGCACCCCGTCGTCCAGGTGCGGCTGGAGCAGCGCGTAGCGTTCCAGCGCCAGCGCTCGCTGCGCCTCGGACAGCCCGACGAGTGCGTCCGACCCACGCCCGGGCCGTGGCGCGGCAGACGCAGCTTGTGCGCGTTGGGGCATCGGCACCTCAAGGACCGTATCGAGGGTGCAGCGAGCCCGGATTCTTGCAGGAACTGCCGATTCAGCGGGAACCGGAACCGACTGCCGGTCCGGTACCGGTCCGGCAGCTGCAGGTCCAGGCCCGACGCCGACAGGCTGCGCCTACAGGTCCTCGACATAGCCGGCGGCGATGTCGTCGGGTGGGTTGGTGTACAGCCGCAGGTAGCGGTCGTTGGCGTGGCCGAGGCGGCGTTCCAGCTCGGCGCGGTTGTGGCCAGACTCCTGCGAGAGCCGGAACGCGAAGGTGTGGCGCAGGTCGTGGGGCCGCAGCGTGCCGAGCTGGCGGTCGGCGCCGGCGACCTCCAGGTCGTGGATGCCGCCGACCTCGGCGACGATCGTGTTGATCGACCGCCGGCTCCACGCCGCCGGTGTCGGTGTCGGTGTCGCCCGGGCGCTCACGCTCGAGGTAGTCGGCGAGCGCGGTGCGGGCGTCACGGCCGAGGAACACGGTGCGGCTGGTGCGGCCTTTGCCGCGCACCCCGATCAGGCGGGCGCGCTTGACCCGGCGCAGCTCGACGGGGGTGTTGGGGTCGAGCTGGTCGAGGTCCAGGCCGGCGAGCTCGGCGCGGCGCAGGCCGGTGCCGAGCAGCAGGTGCACGATCGCGCGGTCCCGCAGCGGCCGGGCGTGGCGGTGGATCTCGCGCTCGCCATCGCCATCGCCGCCGCGGTCACGGTGGCGGCGGCCGCGGAGCCGGTGGAAGCCCTCCAGCCGGTCCAGCACGTTCTTGACGGTGCGGACCTGCGCGACCGACAGGGCGCTGCCCAGCTGTGGAAGTCGTTGTTCGGTCTGTCCGCACAGAGCCGGGAACTCTATGTGTACCAGGTCCCGGCCGGTATCGAGCCGTCGATCGTGGAGGTGGCCGGGCGGCCCAGGGCGGTGTGAGCGGCCAGGCGCTGTGCCCTCAGCTCCATCGGTAGCGAGTCTGGGACGACTCGCTACCGGTGGCGAAGGCGAACCCCTTGTCCGGCTGGACCCGGTAGAGCTGAACATTCCCGGTTCGAACGGCGTCGCCCAGTTGATACCAGGTTCCGTCCTCGCGGGTGAGCTGCCAGCCATAGGCCTGTTCGAACGCGGTCGCCGCGGCTTCCCTGGTGGCCTGGTCGGTGACCAGGCTCGCAGTGCCTTCGATGATGTAGTCCATGCCGGTCAGGGTGTCGGTTCCGGTGGTCAGCGCGCAGTGCTGGTTGGCGCTGAGGTTCTTGGCTTTCTGCTCGTTGTCGCCGGTGGTGAACCACATCGCGCCGAGCGTCCAGATGGCCAGCAACGGTGTCACGTGGGGGCGGCCATCCCGGCGCACCGTGCACAGCTGGAATTTCTGGATCCGGCGCAGTGCCCACTCCGTCGCCTCCCACGGCGTCGGGCTGGCGCCTGGCGAGGAGAACGGACCGAGGCTGGTCTGCGGCGCGGTCGAGTCGTCGGCCGTATGAGTGGACATGATTTCTCCTTGTGATCGTTGCGAATTCCACCCCGGCGTATCCGCGGGGAAGCTCAGCGGGTCCCGGCGAGATAGTCGGCCAGGATCGTGGTGACCGACAGCGCGGTGTCGAAGTTCGGGACGAGCCGGGTTTTCGTCAGCGCGAAGGCGACCCCTCGCGCGGGGTCGGCGTAGGCGTAGCTTCCGCCCCCGCCCGGCCATCCGAATGCCACGGAGTTCTCCTCGGCGGGGGCGCCTATCCTGCCGATCGGGAAGCCCAGCGCCATCCGCGCCGGGGTACCGAAAACCTGATCCACACCCTCGAACGCGAGCGCGGACAGTTCCGCCAACTGCGCGGAGTCCACGAGCTTGCCCTGCAGCACGGCGTTGTACATCGCGGCGAGGCCGTGCGCAGTGGCGATACCGACCGACGGTATATCGGTGCGCAGGATCTCGCCGTTGTTGCCGAACTCGGCACTCGGCTGGCGTTCCCACGGCGCGAGGATCGCATCACCGTCGTCCGGGTTGGCAGGCCAGTGGCGCGCCTGCTGCTCCAGGCGCGCCAACCCCGGCAGCGACTCCTTGGGAGCGGCGAAGTAGAGCTGCCCCTCGATACCGAGCGGTGCAGTGATCCACTCACGCAGCAGCTCGCGCATGGGCCGCCCGGTCGCGCGGCGGGCCAGCTCGCCGACGAGATAGCCAAAGGTGTAGGAGTGATAGCCCGTGGCGGCGCCCGGCCTCCAGCGCGGCTCGGCGGCGGCCAGCGCCTCACATACCCTGGACCAGTCGGGCAGATCGCCCTGGGTAATCTCGCGCGGCATGGCCGGCAGTCCGACCGTGTGGGTCAGCACGTGCCGCAGTGTCGCCGTGGCCTTGCCGTGCCTACCGAACTCGGGCCAGAGGTCCGTGACCGGGCTGTCGTAGTCGAGGAAACCACGCGCGACGAGCAGATGCGCGAGCGTGGCCGCCACGTTCTTGCCAGTGGAGAAACTGAAGATCGGCGTGCCGGAGGTGACCGGTCGCCCGGTGGCCGGGTCGGCCGTGCCGGCCACCGCGTCGACGATCAGCGCACCATCCTGATAGACGGCGACCTGCACACCAGTCTCCGCGCCGGCACCGACCAACGTATCGATATGACGCTGAATCCGTTCCTGGATCTCACTCATCGCCACCCTCGTCACTCCCCGACCGCGCGCAGGAATCGCGCTCAGCGCCTCGTCTCGTACCTGGTCAGGATCACGCCGCCGGGAAACGTCCGCGTCTCCACCAGGTTCAGGTTCACCCAGCTGTCCAGCGCGGTGAAGAACGGCGTGCCGCCGCCCACCAGGACCGGATAGGTGACCAGCGCGTACTCGTCGATCAGCCCGGCCCGCATGGCCGCCCCGGCGAGCGTCGCGCCGCCGATGCCCATCGGGTCGCCGTCCTCGGCCCTGAGCCGGGTGATCTCGGCGACCGCGTCGCCGGTGACCAGGCGGGTGTTCCAGTCGACCTTGTCGATCGTCGAGGAGAACACCACCTTGGGCGTGTCCCGCCAGTTCCGCGCGAACTCGATCTCCGCCGGGGTAGCGTTGGGCTGCTGGTCGCCGGTCGGCCAGTAGGAGCTCATCGTCTCCCACAGCTTGCGCCCATACAGCGACAGGCCGCTCGCCCGCTCCTGGTCGAGCCACCACTGGAACAGCTCGTCGCTCGGCCCGCTCCAGCCGATGTCGTCGCCGGCCGCGGCGATGTAGCCGTCCCGGGTCAGGTTCATGCCGTAGATCAGTTTCCGCATGGCGCCAGCCTTCCGTCAGTCGGTCTCCGGCGTATAGACCGGCGCGGCGCGGGAAACTCATCGGTGCGCGATCTGGGCTCGCAGGTAGTCCTCGTGCTCGGGGCTCAGCGTGGCCTACTCGGCCGACTCGGGCAACCCGCCTGATCTCGACCTCGCCCTCGCACGGGAAGCGGCGCACCCACTCGACCGCCTCCCGCCGCGACGCCACGTCGATCAGCCAGTACCCGGTCGCCAGCGCGGTGTCTTCCGCGGTGACCGCCGCGCCGTCCTGGACGACACCAGCACGATCGGGCAGTTCCTCGACTGGCTGACCGGCGACCAGAAGGTGCGGCTGATGCGCTGGGGCACCAGGCAGGACCCCGACACCGGGCACACCGGGAGACCTGGGTCCCAGACCATCGTTCGATCGAGCAGCTCCTGGCCGACTACTTCGGCCTGGACCTGGACGCCATCGGCGCGAGCAGCAGGCGCTCCACGCCCAGCTCGCCGAGCGCGCCAACGCCGCGCCGCCCGTGGGCACTCCACCCTCGGCGTAGCCAGCCCCGAGCGACCACACGCCCCCGCGCTCCATGAGCGGCGGGGGCTTCTTCATGGCGTCTATAGGCCGATGGCGCTGACACCTGGTGAGAAATCGCCACTGACAACCAGGTGACGATTCTCACCTGGCCGACATCGACTGAGGTGAGGGTGGGCGGCATGCGGGGTTCCCTTCACGGAAGAGCCCTTTCCTGAACCGAACCGGAACCTACCGCGCAGCGGCGACAGCGGGCCGATGCTGTGCGATGATCCTGCTCTGAACGGACGACTCAGGCGGTTCAGGTGATGCGCGACGAACCGGTCTACCGGGGGATCGTCGGGTTCGATATCGAAGGGTTCAGCCGCGCCGAGTGGACCGACCCGATCCGGGCCCGGCTCCGCGACCGGCTCCACACCCTGGTGGACGACGCGCTGGCCCACGCCGAGATTGATCCGGCCCTGACGGTTCGCAGCGACACCGGCGACGGCCTGTGGCTGCTGGCCGACGCCCAGGTCCCCACCACGCGGCTGCTGCACCCACTGGCCACCACCCTGGCCAGCGGCCTTGCCGCCGACAACCGGCGGATGCCTGCCGGCGAGGGCATGCGGCTGCGGGTGGTGGTGCATGCCGGCGAGTTGCTCCACGACTCCTACGGGCACACCGGGCAAAGCTTCAACCATGCCGCCCGGCTGCTGGACGCCGAGGCTCCCCGCGCGATGCTGGCCGCCAACCCGGCGGCAACGGTGGTGCTGATCGTCTCCGACGTGCTCTACGACGGGGTCGTGCGGCACGCCTACGAGGGCATCGGCCCGGATGGCTGGCAGCCAGTCCGGGTGCATGCCAAGGAGACCAGCACCCGCGGCTGGATCCACCTGCCGGGGCTGGCCACCCAACCGCGGCTGCCCGCGATGCTGGCCGCCCCACGGGTCGGGCAGGCGGGCCTGCCGATCCCGCGGGAGCTGCCCCGCCCGCCTGGCGACTTCACCGGCCGCGGCGAGGAGCTGGCATCGCTGTGGAAGCTGCTCCGCGCTGGTGGCTCGATCGCCCGTGGCGCTGCTCCGGGATCTGCCAGGCCGTCCGGCGGCCGCGGCCGGGGAGGGGGCCGGGGTCGGCCGCTGGTGGTCGCCGCGATCGACGGGATGGGCGGCATCGGCAAGTCCGCGCTGGCGCTGCAGCTCGCCGACCAGCTCGCCGGCGCCGGCGCCTTCCCTGACGGGCAGCTGTATGTCAACCTCCAGGGCGCCACCCCAGGACTGGCCCCGCTGGCGCCGTTGGACGCGCTCGGCCGCCTGCTGCGCTCGCTTGGCCTGGACCCCGCCCAGATCCCCGACCAGGCCGAGGAGGCCGCCGTCCGGTTCCGTTCCCTGGCCGCCGAGCAGCGGCTGCTGATCCTGCTGGACAACGCCCACGACGCCGAGCAGGTCCGCCCGCTGCTGCCCGCCAGCCCGACCTGCCGGGTGCTGGTCACCAGCCGCCAGGTGCTGGCCACCCTGGACGGCGCCTACCAGCTGCACCTGGACATCCTGCCCGAACCGCAGGCGTTGGCGCTGCTTGGACGCATCGCCGGCCCGCAGCGCCTAGACGCCGACCCGCCGGCCGCCGCCGCGGTGGTCCGGCTGTGCGGCTCCCTGCCGCTGGCGATCCGGATCGCCGGCGCCCGCCTGGCCGCCCGACCCGCATGGCCCGTCCGGGTGCTGGCCGAGCGGCTCGCCGACGCCACCGGCCGCCTCGACGAGCTGCGCGCCGGGGAGCTGGCGGTCCGCGCCAGCTTCGACGTCTCCCTCCACACCCTCACCGAAAGCTCCGACGTTGCCGACCGGACGGCCGCAGGAGCGTTTGGGCTGCTCAGCCTGCCCGACGGGCCAGACCTCGACGTGGCGGCCGCAGCCCGGCTGCTCGACCAGCCCGAACCAACCACCCAGCGGTTGCTGGAGCGGCTGGTCGACGCGCAGCTACTGGACACACCCCGGCCAGGCCGCTACCAGTTCCACGACCTCGTCCGCCTGCATGCCCGCCAGCATGCCACCCGCCAGCATCCCGAGCCCGAGCGGCTGGCCGCGCTGACCCGCCTGGTCGGCTTCTATACCGCCACCGCCTGGCACACCATCACCCTGCGTGACCCCGGCAGCGCGCGCGGAGCCACCGCCGACCCGCGCTGGACGGCTGGTGGCCTGCGGTTCGCCGACGACGCGGCGGCGATGAGCTGGCTGGAGGCCGAGCGCGGCAACCTGCTGGCCGCCATCGGCCAAGCCGTCCAAGCCGCCCCCGGGGTTCCCACCGAACTGGCTGGCCAGCTCACTCGCGCCCTGTGGCCCTTGTTCGAAACGCACGGCTACTGCCATGACGGCATCCAGGCCAACCAGACCGCGCTTGCACTTGCGCGCCACACCGGCGACCGGGCAACCCAAGCCCACGCCCTCAACGACCTCGGCTGTGCCTACCTGTGGTTGCGGCGTTATCCTGAGTCGCTCCCCTGCCTGCGGGAAGCTCTCACCCTGCATCGGGAGCTCGGCGACCGCTGGGGCGAGGCTCTCAGCCTGCACCGCCTCGGCCGCGTCTACGGACTATTAGGACGATTCACCGAGGCGATCGCTTGCCTGCAGGAAGCCCTCACCCTCCGCCGCGAGTCGGGCAACCGCCACGACCAAGCCAACAGCGCGGCCCACCTCGGCCGCGTCTACGGGCGGGTGGGGCGGTACGGGGACGCGACCGCCTGCCTGCAGGAAAGCCTCACCCTCAGCCAGGAGCTGCGCAACCGCTGGCACCACGCCGACAGCCTGCAAGGCCTCGGCATCGTCTATGAACGGATCGGGCACCTCGAACAGGCGATCGCCTGCCTGCGGGAAAGCCACACCATGTTTGGGGAGCTTCGCCACCGTTTCGGCCAGGCCGACAGCCTGCGGGGCCTCGGGGTCGTCTACAGGCGGGTCGGACGGCATGTGGAGGCGATCGCCAGCCTGCAAGCATGCATCGCCATCCGCCGGGAGCTGGGCGACCACCCCGGGCAAGCCGAGGCCCTGCGAGACCTTGGCGATGCCCTGCAAGTGGTCGCCCAGCACCAGCTGGCCCGGGCGGCCTGGCAGGAGGCGCTGACCATCTACGAGACCCTGCAGCTCCCCGAGGCCGACGAACTCCGCGGCCGGCTCGCCGCCATGTCGCCCGGGACGGCCCAGCCGCTCAGCGGCAGATAGGCGCCCTGGACCATCCCCACCTCTCGGCGCGCATCGCGCCACCTATCGCCGAAGATCTCAAGCCAAACAGTTCTGAAGATCACACCTTCCAGGAAGGTTCCCGGACACCCAGAAACGGGTACCACGTTGCCATGGACACGAAGACGCGCGAATGGGCAACCCCAGCCAAACGGGGTGGGCTGCCGACGATGGTGGCCACGCTCGGGCTGGTCGTGCTGCTGGTGCTGATCGGGCTTGGGGCGCTGGCGCGCTGGCGCCCGGAGTTCCCCAACCCGTTCGCCACCCGGACGGTCGACCGGAGCCAGCCGGTGCTGCTGCGGTCGATCCAGAACCTGTCGGTCTACAAGGCTTCCACCGCCAACTTCCAGGTGATCGTCGACCTGGAGAAGGACACGCCCCTGGTCCCTTCCCTGATCAAGGGACAGCGCACCCTGTTCGTGGCGGCCGGCAGCGTCGACGCGGAAGTCGACTTCTCCAAGCTCGCCAGCAGCGCGATCAAGGTCTCAGCCGACCGCCGTACGGCCACGATCACCCTGCCCCACGCCCGTCTCAGCCAGGTCCACCTCGACGTCGACCGCAGCTACGTGTTCTCGCGCCAGCGGGGCGCCCTCGACCGCATCGGCTCAGTCTTCGCCGACGACTCCAACAGCCTGCAGCAGCTCTACCAGCTCGCCGAGGTCAAGCTGGCCACAGCCGCCCAGGGCAGCGGCGTCCTCGACCGCGCCGAACAGAACACCCGCGCCGCCCTCCAAGGCATGCTCCACTCCCTCGGCTACACCAATGTGACGGTGACATTCACCGGCCCGACATCCCCGCCCAAGTGACGTGAAGTGATGTGAGCGGTATCGAGGACTGGTTCCTGCGTGCGGCCGAGCGAGGCAACCCGGCGACCGCGATCGATGCCTGGACCGAAGGCAACCGCGCCGAGCCGCTCATCCATGGCGCCAGCTACTTCCCGCGGCTCCTGGAGGCCCTGCGGACGCTGCGGCCCGGCGACCAGGTCGCCATCGCCGACTGGAGGGGCGACGCCGACCAGCTCCTCGACGGCCCCGGCAGCGAGCTGGGCCGGGTTCTCTGCGACCTGACGCGGCAGGGCGTCCAGGTCCGGGGGCTGCTGTGGCGCTCACATCCGAGCCGGGCACATTTCAACGAGGAGCAGAACCGGCACCTCGGCGAGATCGTCAACCTCGCCGGTGGCCAGATCCTGCTCGACGAGCGGGTCCGGGGTCCCGGTTCTCAGCATCAGAAGCTGGTGCTAGTGCGACACGCCGGCCGCGAGGACCTCGACGTGGCCTTCCTTGGCGGCATTGACCTGTGCCACGGCCGCCGCGACGATGAACGCCATCTCGGCGACCCGCAGCCGACCCCGATGGACAAGCGGTACGGGCCCCGGCCGCCCTGGCACGACGTCCAACTGGAGGTCCGCGGCCCGGCCGTCGGCGACTTGGCGGTCACCTTCCGGGAACGCTGGGAGGACCCCACCCCGCTCGACCACTACAATCCCTGGCGGGCACGGCTGACCCGCAAAGTCAGGCAGCCCCGCCACCCTGATCCGCTGCCGCCGGTCCTGCGCGACCCTCCCCCGGCCGGGCCGCATGCGGTCCAGGTCCTGCGCACCTATCCTGCGAAACGGCCCCGGTTGCCATTCGCCCCGGAGGGCGAACGCAGCGTCGCCCGCGCCTACGCCAAGGCCCTCAGCCGCGCCCAGCGCTTCGTATACCTGGAGGACCAGTACCTCTGGTCGGCCGAGATCGCCCAGGTCCTGGTGGTCGCCCTGCGCCGGGCGCCGCAGCTGCGCCTGATCGCGGTGGTGCCCCGCTATCCCGACCAGGACGGACTGTTCACTGGGCCGCCCAACCGCATCGGCCAGCAGACCGCCCTCGACTCGGTCAGGCAGATTGGCGGCGACCGCGTGGCCGTCTTCGACCTGGAGAACGAGCAGGGAACGCCGGTCTACGTCCACGCCAAGGTGTGCGTCATCGACGACGTCTGGGCAGCGGTCGGCTCCGACAACCTGAACCGCCGCTCCTGGACCAACGACTCGGAGCTGACCGCTGCGGTCCTCGATTCGACCCTCGACCGACGCGCTCCGAGCGACCCTGCCGGCCTCGGCGACGGCGCCCGAGTCTTCGCCCGCGACCTGCGCCTCGCCCTCTGGCGTGAGCACCTCGGCCTCAGCAAGATCGACGATCCCGCCCCCCTGCTCGACCCCGGGCGCGGCTTCCAGCTCTGGCGCGACCGCGCCGCCGCCCTGGAAGCCTGGCACCACGCCGGCCGCAGGGGCCCCCGCCCTCCCGGCCGCATCCGTGAGCACCGCCCCGGCCGCGTCCAGCCCTGGGCCGCCTGGTGGGCCTGGCCCTTCTACCAGATCATCGTCGATCCCGACGGGCGACCCAGGCACCTCCGCCGCGCCGGCGAGTTCTGAGGCGCCGGCGCCCTCCGGCACCTACTGGCGCAAGCGGTCGGCAAGGAAGGCGATGGCTTTGGGGTAGCGGTATTCGATGGCGGCGTGGGTGGCTTCGAACAGCTCGAAGGTATAGGGAACGCTGATAGCGTCGAGTTCGGCGGCGAAGGCGGCGGCGCCGAGGTCGAGGAAGTAGTCGTCGTGTTTGCCGGCGTCGAGGTAGATGGCGCGCATGGAGCGGAGGGCGTCGGCATGGGTGGGGGCCATGCGGACGGGATCGAGGGCGAGCCAGCGCTGCCAGACGTCGTCGCGGAGTTTGCCGGTGGCGACGTCGAAGGGGAGGGTGACGGTGCCGTCGGGCTCGGCGGAGTAGCAGGCGGCCATGCAGTAGGCGTTGAGCAGCTCGCCGTCGTGTTCTTTGGAAAAGGCGGGACGCGAGCGGAAGTCGGCCCAGAACTTGTCGTAGGAGCCTTCGTAGTCGTCGCGCAGGGCCCTGACCGCCTTGGCGACGTCGGGCAGGTAGGACAGCTCGAACAGGGCGTCGCCGGCATGGCTGGCCAGGCCGCCAAAGACGTCCGGGCGCAGCATCGGCACCACCATGGCGCCGTAGCCGCCGCTGGACTTGCCGGCGATGCCGCGGTGGTCGCGGCTCGGCAGCGTCGGGTAGTGCTCGTCCACGAAGGCGACCACCTCGTCGCAGAGGTAGTCGAGGTAGCGGCCGGTGCCGGGCGAGTTCAGGTACTGGCTGCCGCCGAGCGAGGTCCAGGCGTCGACGAGCACCACGATCGCAGGCGGCGCCCCGTGGCCGGCGAAGAGCTGGTCGATGCGCTCAGGCACGGTGGGGCGGAAGGGGGTGCGGTTCCACCACATGTCCACCTGACCGGTAAGACCCTGGATCTGGTAGATGCTCGGGTAGCGGACGCTGGGGTCGTCACCTGCCCCAGGCGGCAGGTACACCCACAGCGGCCGCTCGTGCGGGTCGCCGAGGGGGTTGCCGCGCAGCGCCTCGCTGGTGATGGTGTGCTCGTTGAAGGTTCCCTGGAATTCCACATGCCACGGGCGCACGTACAACCTCCCTGGTTCCTGGTGCCTGGTCGCGAGGGCGCAGCGTCACAACAGCGGTGCTGCCTCGCGGGCGTGGTAGGTGATGACCATGTCGGCGCCGGCCCGGCGGATGCCGGTCAGCACCTCGAGCATGACCCGTTCGCCGTCGATCCAGCCACGCTCGGCCGCGGCCTTGAGCAGCGCGTATTCCCCTGACACGTGGTAGGCGGCGGTGGGCAGGCCGAAGGCCTGCTTGACCCTCCAGATGACGTCGAGGTAGGCGTGGGCGGGCTTGACCATCACCATGTCTGCCCCTTCGGCCACGTCGAGGGCGACCTCCCGCAGGGCCTCGGCGGCGTTGGCGGGGTCCATCTGGTAGCCGCTGCGGTCCCCGAACTTGGGCGCCCCCTCGGCCGCGTCGCGGAACGGCCCGTACAGCCCCGAGGCGTACTTGGCCGCGTAGGCGAGGATCGGCAGGTCGGCGAACCCCGCCTGGTCGAGCGCCCGGCGGATGGCGCCGACCTGGCCGTCCATCATCCCGCTCGGCGCGATGATGGTGGCACCCGCCTCGGCCTGCGCGACCGCGATGCGGGCGTAGCGCTCCAGCGTCCGGTCGTTATCGACTGATTGATCGGACGCGAGGACGCCGCAGTGGCCGTGGTCGGTGTACTCGCACAGGCACAGGTCCGCGATCAGTTCCACGTCGCTGCCGAGGTCAGTGCGGAGGGCGCGCAGGGCCTGCTGGATGATGCCCTCCGGCGCCCATGCCTGGGTACCCTCGGGGTCCTTGCCGGTAGGGATGCCGAACAGGACCAGCGCAGGGATGCCGAGACCGGCCAGCTCGGCCGCCTCTTTGCGGAGGCTCTCCAGGGTGTGCTGGTAGTGGCCGGGCATGGAGGCGATCGGCTCGGGCGCGTCGAGTGGTTCCTTGACGAACAGCGGCGCGACCAGGTCGCGGCGTGACAGGGTGGTCTCGCGGACCAGTTCGCGCAGGACCCCGCTACGGCGCAGGCGGCGGGGGCGGCTGGCGGGGAACGGCGCTGGTGACTGCATCGGGCACTCCTGACCCCTCGTGGTGAGCGAGCCTGACCACCCTACCGCAGCACGCCCGGTCGCGAGCCTGGCCAGCGCCGATGCTGCTATCAATGGCGGCATGGCCTCCCAACGCCGACGGCGACGCCTGGTCGCCGATCTCACCCCATTGCGGGTCAGCCCGCAGTACCGGCTGTTATTGGGGACCCAGCTCGCCGGGATGCTAGGCGCCAACTTCACCGCGGTGGCGGTGCCGTACCAGATCTGGGTGCTGACCCACTCCTCGCTGCTGGTGGGCATGGCCGGGCTGGTACAGGCGGTGCCGCTGATCGGCGGCATGCTGGCAGGCGGCGCCCTGGCCGACGCGCACGACCGCCGCCTGTTGCTGCTGGCCAGCAGGCTGCTGCTCGCCGTGGTCGGGGTCGGCCTGGCGCTCAACGCCGGTGCCGGGCGTGGCGGGCTCGGCATGATCTTCCTGCTGATCGCCGCGAACCAGTTGTTGATGGGCCTCGGCGGGCCAGCCTCGACGGCCGCGATCCCCGGGTTGATCAGCCCGGAGCTGTTGCCGGCCCACGGCGCCCTCAGCGCCATCGTCCACCAAGGGGCCACGGTCGTCGGGCCCGCCTTCGCCGGGCTGCTGATCGCCAAGGCCGGGCTCGCCTCGGCCTACTGGGTGGACGTGGCCTCGTTCGCGACCCAGGTCGTGCTGCTGCTGGCGATGCGGCCGCTGCGTCCCGGCGCAGGCGGGCGACGGGCCAGCGTTGGGGCGATCGTGGAGGGGTTGCGGTTCGTCAGCAAGAACCCGCTGGTGCTTGGCCTGTTGCTGATCGACCTGGACGCGATGGTGTTCGGCATGCCGAGAGCGCTGTTCCCGGCGCTCGGGACTGGGCTGTTCCACGGTGACGCCACCACCGTCGGGCTGCTGTTCGCCGCGCCGGGGGCAGGGGCGGTGGTCGCGGCGGTCGGCAGCGGCTGGGTCGGGCGGGTGCGCCGCGCCGGTGTTGCGGTGGTGGCGGCGGTGGTCGCCTGGGGCGTGGCGATCACCGTGTTCGGGCTGGTGCCGTGGCTGCCGCTGGCGCTCGCGCTGCTGGCGGCGGCGGGCGCGGCCGACGTGATCTCCGAGGTGTTCCGCTCCACGCTGCTGCAACTCGCTGCCCCGGATGGCCTGCGCGGCCGCGTCAGCGCGCTGTGGCTCGCCCAGGTGAGCGCCTCGCCGAGGATCGGCGACGCCGAGGCCGGCACGGTGGCGGCCGTCTCCACCCCGCAGATCTCGGTGATCTCCGGCGGTCTCGCCTGCATCGCCGGGGCCGTCGCGCTGGTGTGGCTGATCCCTGGGCTCCGCCACGCCCGCACGGCCGCTCCAGCGACGAACTGGCAGGCCGCCGGCCCTCTACCCGAAGTTCTTCAGGAGGACGCGGGCGCCAGCGTCTCTCAGGAGGACGCGGGCGCCAGCGCCTCCAGGATCTCCTCGGCCCGCCGTGCTGAGTCCGCCGGGTCCGCGTCCGGGGAGCCGAACTCCGGGTCGTAGTTGAGGTCGAAGAAAACCTCGGTGACGCCCTGCTCCCGGAGGCGGTCGAGGTCGCCGCGGATCTCGTCGTAGGTCCCGGCAAGCGGGCGCCGAGCGTGGTCGCCCGAGGGGAGCACCCGCAGCGGGCCGCGGGACACGAAGCGGAGCGCCTCCGGGTCGCGGCCCGCCTCGCGGGCGGCCTTCTTCACGATCGCGAGAGGCTGGTCGATGTGGGCCAGGTCAGCGTTGCTGGCGCTGATCCAGCCGTCCGCGACCCGGCCGGCGCGCCGCAGCGCGGCCTCGGCGCTGCCGCCGAGCAGCAGTGGGGGGTGCGGGCGCTGCAGCGGCTTGGGCTCCATCCGCGACGGCGGGATCTCATAGAAGCGGCCATGGAACTCGACCACCTCGTCGTCCCACAGCGCCCGCAGGGCGGCGAGGAACTCCTCGGCCCGCGCGCCGCGCTGCTCGCGATGGGCGCCAGTCGCGGCGAACTCGGCCGGGTTCCAGCCGATCCCGAGGCCGACGTCGAGCCGCCCGCCGCTCAGGACGTCCAGGGTGGCGAGCTGCTTGGCGAGCAGCGGCGGCGCCCAGAACGGCAGGTTCAGCACGGCGGTGCCGAGCCGGATGCGGCTGGTGTGCCCGGCAACGTAGGCGAGCGGGATGATCGCGTCAAGGACGCTTCGGTAGGCCACCACCCCGGCCCGGGCGTCCGGGTCAACCGGCACCAGCAGCCGCTGGAAGGTCCAGACCGAGTGGTAGCCCAGCTCCTCGGCGCGCTGTACCAGGCGCAGCTGGTTGGAGGGTGTGGCCCACCCGCCGGAGATCGGCATGCCGAAGCCGAGGCGCAGCGCCGTGTCCGTTCCCATGGCCGCCATCATATGCGACCGAACTGCCTCCACCGGCGCGGCGGCCATCCTCCCACGACGGTTTCGGCTGCGACCGCCTCCAGTTCGCGCCGGATCACGTTGTGCGTCGGCCGCGCCTCTGGGGAGGTGGCGAGTAGCGACTGGAGCACCGGTTCCAGCCTCCCGGACGGCGCCGCGCCAGCGCCGCTCCCGGGCGCGGGGGCGGACGGCGGTCGGCCCTCCACCGCGAAATACAGGGTGACGCCGAGCGCCCAGAGGTCGGCGGCGGGGCCGATTGCCTCCCCGCTGGCCTGCTCGGGCGGTGTGTACTCGGGCGGCGTGTAGCCGAGTGTCCCGCCGATGCCGAAGTCGGTCAGCTTCACGAGGTCGCCAGCCAACAGCATGACGTTGCTGGGCTTCACGTCCCGGTGGACGATCCCGCGCCGGTGCGCCGCCTCCAGCACGTCGAGGATCCGCAGGCCGATCCGGGCGGTCCGCACCGCTGTGAGCGGCCCGTCCGTCTCGACGAGCCTGGCGAGGGAGGGTGCGGTGAGCAGCTCCATGACGATGAACAAGGCGTCGCCGGCCTGCAGCACCTGGTGGATGGTGACCACGCCCGGGTGGTTGAGCCGCGCGGCGGCCCGGGTCTCGCGCATGATCCGCGCGCGGACCGGATCCCCGTCACCGTCGGCGGCGTGGATCTCCTTGACCGCCACCGCGCGGCCGAGCAGCTCGTCGTCCGCGCACCACACCACGCCCACGCCGCCCTCGCCGATCGGTGCGCGCAGCGTGTAGCGGTCAGCCAGCCGCCGGCCAGCGCCGGCGGACACCTCTCCCATCAAGTGCCACCCACCCATCCCGCCCCGCCAAACCCACAGAATTTGTGGGTTGCAGCAACGATACTGCGGGACCAGCGGTGACCGTTATTCAGTCTGGCCCTGGCCGCCTGTTCGCTGACCGTTCGATGGCGGCGACGAGCCCGGGGATGGTGTGCTCGGTGGCGGTGACGGCGACCCGCATGCCGGCGGCATCGGCGGCCGCGGCGGTGACTGGGCCGATCGCGGCGATACCGACATCGCTGGGGGGTGGGCCGCCGTAGGCGCGGACGAACCCGGTGATGGTCGAGGGTGCGGTGAAGGCGACCCAGTCGACCTCGCCAGCGTCGAGGCGGCGGCGCGCCTCGCCGTCCATGCGGTCGAGCGGGACGGTGTGGTAGGCGACCACCTCGTCGGTACGCCAGCCCTTGGCGAGCAGGGCCTCGCGCAGCTCCGGGTTGGCGATGTCGGCGCGGGTGAGCAGCACCTCGCCAGGGCCGGGCGGGAACACCGAGCCGAGGTCGGCAGTGGTGGCGACCGGCGGTACCAGGTCGGGCTGGAGCCCCCAGGCGGCCAGGGCCTTCTCGGTGGCCGGCCCGACCGCCGCGACCCTGGTCCGGCGAAGGCCTGACCCATCGGGGGGCCCCGCGGCAACAGTGGGATCGGCCCCCGGTCCTTCCGGCCGCGGGACCATGCCCCCCGAACCCCCCGCACCCGCGCCCGCGCCACCTGTGCCGAGCGCGTGGGCGTCCCGGCCGGCGGCCTCGACCCGGGCCCGGACCGCCGCCACCCCGTTGACGCTGGTCAGTACCACCCAGTCGTAGAAGCCCCTGGCGAGCAGCGCCACCGCCCGGTCCAGCTCAGCCGTGGAGCTGACCGAGCGGATCTCGATGGCGGGTACCTCAAGCGGTTGCGCTCCGCGCTGCCGCAGCAGCTCGGAGAGCGTGCCGGCCTGCTCCTTGGCCCGTGGCACCAGCACAGTCAGCCCGTCGAGCGGGCGCTCATCGTCGTTCATAGCGTTATGCCCCCCACAACGCCGGTGGTCATTGTCGCCGGGATGCCTCCACGAACGCTCGCACCTCTGGGTCGCACGCGGCGAGCAGGCGGTCGGCCAGTCCCTCTCCGAGTCCTTCGGGATCGTCCAGCGGACCGGCAAGGCGTTCGCGGACCATCCCCTTGCCGTCCGGTGCGGCAAGAAACCCTTGAATCTCCAAACGGCCTTCGCCCTCGCTCAACAGCGCCCCGGCCGGCAGGGTGCAGGAGCCGCCCAGCCGGGCGAGGAAGGCGCGCTCGCCGCGCAGCGCCACCCGCGACGGCCGGTCGGTGAGCGCCGAGAGCAGGCCGATGGTGCGGGTGTCGTCCGCGCGTGCCTCGACCGCCAAGGCGCCCTGGCCAGGTGCGGGCACAAACACTTCCGGGTCGAGCGGGACCACCCAGTCCAGTCCCCCGTCCCGCTCCCCGGCGGCGATCCCGAGCCGCTGCAGCCCGGCCAGGGCTAGGACGACCGCGTCCAGCTCGCCGCCGCGGGCCTTGTGCAGGCGGGTCTCCACGTTGCCGCGCAGCGGCACCACCTCCAGGTCGGGCCGCAGCCAGCGCAGCAGCGCCACGCGGCGTGGGCTGCCGGTGCCGACCACGGCGCCGAGCGGCAGCTCGTCGAGCCCGCCGAGCGGCTCGCAGGTGGCTAGCGCGTCGCGCGGGTCGGCACGCCGCGGCGCGGCGGCGAGGACCAGCCCCGGCACCTGCGCGGCCGGCAGGTCCTTGGCGGAGTGGACGGCGACGTCCGCGCGGACGTCGAGCACCGCCTGCTGCACTGCTGCGGTGAACACGCCCTTGCCGCCGATCTCGCCGGTACTGACGTCACGGCGCCGGTCGCCCTCGGTGGCCACCGGCACCAGCACGACGTTCAGGTCGGGCCAGCGGGCGCGCAGGCCGTCGGCCACGCTCTCGGCCTGCGCGATGGCGAGGGAGCTTTGGCGGGTGGCGAGGTGGACCGGCTTGGTCGTCATTGGTCAAGCTTCCTGGTTATCGTCATTGGAGGTCGTCGTCCCAGTCATCCAGTCCGTAGAGCTGGCGCAGGATTGTCGCATAAAGCTGGCCATCAGGCCCGGCGGCGAGCGACTTGCCGCGCACCATCGGCTGGTGGAGCAGCTTATTGACGAGACCGCGGGTGACCGCCTCGACCGCCGCGCGCTGGCGTTCGTCGAGGCCGCCGAGGCGGCTGGCGGCCTTGGCCAGCTCCTGCAGGCGGGTCTGCTCGGCACGGGCACGCAACGCGCGGATGGTGGGGGCGAGGCGGGCCTCGCGCTGCCCGCTCATGAACGCGGTGGTCTCGGTGGCGATCAGCGCGCGGACCTGCTCCACCTCCTGCCGCTGCGCCTCGTCGTCGGTCTCCAGCACCGCGCGGAGCGCGTCGAGGTCGGCCAGCACCACGCCGGGGAAGGCACGCACCTCGGGATCGACGTCCCTGGGCACCCCCAGGTCCAGCACCACCAGGGGCCGCCCGTGCGGGCGGCGGGCCAGCGCCCGCGCCACCGGGGCAGCGCCGACGGTCGGCTCCACCGCGGCGGTGGACGCGACCAGCAGGTCGGCGGTGACCAGCTCGTCCTCGATCTGGTCGAGCGGCAGCGAGCGCCCGCCGAGGGTGCGGGCGAGCTCTGCGGCGCGGGCAGGGGTCCGGTTGGCGATCGCCAGCTCCCCCACCCCGGCCTGCCGCAGGGAGGTCCCGGCGAGCCTGGCCATCCTGCCGGCGCCGACAATCAGCACCCGCCGCCCGGCGAGGCCACCGAGGTGCTCGCCGACCACCCGCAGGCCGACCGAGAGAGTCGATGCCAGGCCGCCACCGATCGCGGTCTCGGCCCGGGCCCGGCGGCCCACCTTGATGGCATGGCTGAACAGCGTGGTCAGCACGGGCCCGGCGGTGCGCTCGGCACGGGCGGCCTGGAACGCCTCGCGCACCTGGCCGAGGATCTGCGCCTCGCCGACCACCATCGAGTCGATCCCGGAGGCGACCGCGAACAGGTGCCGTACCGCCCCCTCCTCGTAATAGGTGTAGAGATGGTCGGCGAACTCGCGGCCGTCCAGGCCATGGAACAGGGACAGGAAGCGGCGCACGTCGCTGCCGCCCTCGTGGAAGCGGCTGACCACCGTGTAGACCTCGACCCGGTTGCAGGTCGACAGGACCACGGCCTCTCGGACCTGCTCCTGGTCGAGCAGCTGGGCGAGCGCCTTGGGCCGGCGCTCCGGGTCGATCGCCAGGCGCTCAAGCAGCACCATCGGGGCGCTACGGTGGTTCGACCCGACCGCGAAGATAGGCATGGGTCAGCCTCGCGGTCCCTGCGCCTCCGCCCTGCGCACGCGGGCAGTGCTGCCACGGTGCCGGGCCACCGCCTGGCGGACCAGGTCCACCGCCGCCCGGCGTTGCTCGTGGAAGGACAGGATCTGCAGCTCGGTCGAGAGGTCCACTTTGCGCAGCGAGACGCCCTCGGGCACCTGCACGTGGGCGGGGGCGAAGTTGAGGATCGAGCCGACCCCGGCGGCGACCAGGCGGTCGCAGACCTCCTGCGCGGCAGGGGCCGGGGTGGCGATCATGCCGATGGCGACCTGCTCGTCCTTGACGATGCGGTCCAGGTCGTCGAGGTGCTCCACCACCAGGTCCCCGATGCGCTCGCCGACCTTGGCCTCGTCGGTGTCGAGCAGCGCGACGATGCGGAAGCCGCGCTCACTGAACCCCTTGTAGTTGGCCAGCGCGTGGCCGAGGTTGCCGACGCCCACGATGGCCACCGGCCAGTCCTGTTCCAGGCCGAGCTCGCGCCGGACCTGGTAGATCAGGTACTCCACGTCGTAGCCGACGCCCCGGGTGCCGTAGGAGCCGAGATACGAGAGGTCCTTGCGCACCTTCGCCGAGTTCACCCCCGCCGCTTCGGCGAGCTGCTCGGACGAGACCGTGTGGGTCCCGTGCTCCGCCATGTCGACGAGGCACCGGAGGTACACGGGCAGGCGCGCGACGGTGGCGTCGGGAATGCTGCGATCTCGCACGTTCTCTCTAACCCCCAATACTCGACCCGCAAGCCGAGCACACCCATCTCATGCGTTCCGAGTCTAGGCCCATGTGAGAACCTTCTCAAACGGAAGAGCGTCCGCGCAGACGAGCGCGAAGCAGGTCGAGCGGAACCTCGTACTCGAACAGCTCGGCCCCGTCCACGGCCACCACCGGCACGCGCACCCCATAGCGCCGCACCAGCTCCGGGTCGCTGTCCACGTCGACGGTGACCAGCTCAAGCGGCGTGGAGGCCTGCTCGGCAAGCAGCACCCGCTCCGCCTCCTCACAAAGATGACAGCCACTCCGGGTGTAGAGGGTGACCACCGGAACCTTCGTCAGGGGGCCCCTCACGAGGCCGCTGGCCCGAGATCAGGTTGAGGGCGGGCGGGGGACGAAATCGGGGCTGAGGCGCGCCGGAAGCCGAGGAACATCACGCAGGAGCCGAGGGCGAGGCCGGTGGCCAGCTGGTTGCTGCGGCTCAGGAAGGCGAAGACGCCGCCGGCGGCGGCAAGCAGGACGCCGAGCGCGATCAGGAGGTTGCCCTCGAAACGGGACCGCAGCTCGCGCCGGTGCCGCAGGGCAAGGCCGCTGGCGACCGCGCCGCCGACCACCACCACGGTGCCGACCGAGTTGCCGAGCACCGCCATGACGCGCACCGCGACCGGCAGGAAGTCGCGTCCCTCGGGCACCAGCTTGCCGGCCAGGTCATCGGCGCTGACCCGGGCCAGCGCGATCAGCACGAGGCTGGCCAGGCTGAACAGCCCCAGCCCGGCGAGGTAGCCGCGGACCAGCGCCCGCCTGGCGCCGAGCAGCACCGTGCCGAGCCCGAGCCAGGGCACGTTCAGGATCGCGCCGAACAGGTAATAGGTCTTGAACCGGAGCGGCGTCCAGCCATCCGCCGCACCCAGAGTGAGCGCGAGCGACGCGAGGGCGAACATCCACAGGGCGAGCCCCCAGGCGAGCTGGTAGCGCCTGCGCCGCTCCAGGTACTGGCGCAGAACCGCAGCGGCGAAAGCGGCTGACGCGGCCACCGCGATCGCCGGGAGCAGCCAACTCAAGGCAGCAACCTCCTCTAGAGTTTCAGCAAGGGAGTCTAGTCCTGCCGTTCGTGCCGCCGCCGAGCCGGTCGCCTTATTCGGCGGCGGTTCCTTGGTACCATCCGTCCCCTGAGTCGTAACCGCCCAGTCTCCAGTCCTCCTCCAAGAGGAGCCGTCGTGTCCCAAGCCCCGCCGATCTCTTGTTCCACCGGTCCGTTCTATATGTTCTCGCTGGAGGAGACGTTCGAGCTCCTCGCGGAAGCCGGTTTCGACGGTGTCGAGCTGATGATCACGCAGGACCGCGTGAGCCAGGATCCGTTGCGCATGGCGGCGGTGGCACGCCGCTACGGCATGCCGGTGCCAGCCATCCACGGGCCGTTCCTGCTCGCCACTTGGTTCGTCTACGGCACTGACCCGAAAGGGAAAATCGAGCGCTGCGTCGAGTATGCCGAGACCGCCCGTGTGCCAACCGTGGTCATCCACCCGCCCTACCGCTGGCAGGTCGCCTACGCTGCCTGGCTGGTCGAGCGGATCGAGCGGGTGCGCGAGGAGACCGGCGTCACCATCGCGGTGGAGAACATGTTCCCGGTGTGGCTGAATGGCCGGCGATTGCAATTCCACAACGGGATCGAGCCGCAGGAGATCGGCCAGTACCCGTTCGTGGCCCTGGACCTGTCGCACGCGGCGGTCGCCGGAGTGGACATCCTCGACGCCTACGCCACGCTCGGCGAGCAGGTCGTGCACACCCACGTCTCCAACAACGCCGGCCGTGGCCGGGACACCCACGCCGCCCTTGACCAGGGTGTGCTACCCGTGCCGGAATTCCTCGAAGAGCTGACGGCGAGCGGCTTCGGCGGCGGCATCACCTTGGAGCTGGACGTGCGGCCCTGGGCCGACGACCGGCCCGCGCTGATCGAGTTCCTGCGCGAGAACCTGGCCACCGCCCGCCAGCACCTGGAAGCTGGCGCCAAACGGGTACGTCAGGGCAGGATGGCACCTTGACCCGCAAGGTAGGCTGATTGCTCGATCCCGGACGACATGCGCAGACGCGGTAGCATCGTGCGAGCGCTCCGTGGCGCGTGAGCCGAAGTCCGCCGTAGGTCGTACAGGTTTGGAGGCGTCTTGGAGGCGTCGATGCGTATCGGCACTGCCCTCGTGCTGGCCACCTTGCTGGTGGTCATCGTGGTTGCTGCCGGCATCCAGTTGGTGCTGACCAGATGACCACCAACCACACGCCGCACACACCACCCCACACGCCGGGGCCCGGCGGCTCTGGCTACCCGGCCGGGTTCGGCCAGCCCGCCCAGCCCGGCGGCTACACCCAGCCCGGTGGCGCCGGCCCCGGTGCCGGTTCCGGGACCGGTGGTTCCGTGACCGCTCCCCACCTCCCTCCGGCGCCGCTCAACCCCAGCGACACCGACTGCCCCTGCGGGCATGGCGACATCGTCGCCGAGATCGCCGCCCAGCGGCCGCTGCTGAAGCGCACTGTCGCCGGGCGGGACGCAGGAGCCTTCGCGCAGCTCTATGACGAGCACGTCGATGGCGTCTACCGCTATGCGATGGGCTGGACCGGCGACCACGCCACCAGCAGTGAACTGGTCGAGCAGGTCTTCAGGGGAGCGATCACCTGGCTGCCGGTGATCATCGGCGGCGAGGGAGACCTCGGTGCGTGGCTGATCACGATGACGCGAGACACCATCGGGCAGCAGCGCGGCAACAGCGCCGCCGTCGGCGTCCCGGTGCCGGCCGGCGGGACCGTGGACCTCCCCAAAGCCGTCGCGCAGCTCGACGATGCCCAGCGTGAGGTGGTGATCCTGCGGCTGCTGCTGGGGCACTCCCTGGCCCATACCGCCCACCTCGCCGGATACAGCGAGCGGGTGGTCCTGGAGCTGCAGGTCGCCGCCTGCGCCACCATGTGGCGGCTGACCGGCGGCGCCCCGGTCCAGCAGGACGGTCGCGAGGAGTGGCGGGCGCAGGAGTTCCAGCGCCACATCGCCGACTGGACCGTCGACTTCACCGGCGTGAACGACCCCGGGCTGCGCGACATGCTGACGGTTACCGCCGCGCTGCGGCGGATCGCGCCGGAGTGGGTCGCCGGGCCGGACGAGCAGTTCGTGGACCACCTCCGCGGGCTGGTCATCAACGACGCCTCCGGCGGCCGCTCGGGACGCAAGGACCCGCGCAACGGCGCCGCCGCCGGGGTCGCTACACGCGCGGGCGCCGGCGGCGGAGGTCTTGGCAACCCGTTCCGCCTCGCCCGCGGGCCCTGGATCATCACCTTCCTGGTCGGCATCGTGATCGTCGCGTTCCTCGCCGCCCAAATCGCCTCCCGGCTGGGCACCAAGGCCAACAATTCCTCCTCGGTCAGCACCCAGGGAGCGGGGACCGCGACCACCTCCGCCGCCTCGGGGGGAGGAGGCGGCGGCGTCACCATTACCACCCTCGGCACCGGCAGCACCAGCCCCTCCGCGAGCGTCATCATCCCAGGCACGACCCGGGGCACCACGGCGACCACGTCCGGCGGCGCCACCACCAGCTCGTCGGCGACCTCGACGACACGGCGAGCGACCACGACGTCGCGGCGGGCAACCACCACCTCGACTACGACGACGACGACCACCACGACGACCACCCCCACTACCACGACGTTGCCACCGTCGACGTGAGGGCTGGTGCGCTCAGCCAGGCGCGAGGTTGGCGCCCGTTACAGCTCCGGCTCCGGCTCAGCAGCCGCGTCCGTGTCCGACCAGCGGCGCTCACCAGGTAGCCAGGCGCCCTTCCGCCGACCGGCGAGGACCGGATCGACCAGCCATTTCACTAGGGCGAGCGCCTGCTCGAAGCCGATGCCGTCCAGGACCGGAAGGCGGCGTGCCTGCTGCGCGTAGCCGGCGGCCCAGCGGTCAAGGTCGGGGACGGCTAGTTCGGCGGGGACCGGGACCCGCTGGCGTGGCAGTTCGCTGTGGAGGGCGAGGTGCAGGTCAGCGGCGGCGACCTCCTGGGTGAGGGCGATCTCGGCGAGGTCCACCAGGTCGCGGTAACGGCTGGAGGGACGCTCCTCGTGGCGCTTGTGGATGCCGGCGACCTTGTCCGCCACCTGGGCAGCGATCGGGTATAGGCGCCAGGGGACCTCCGGCAGGCCCGGTATGTCGACCGGTCGGGGCGGGGCGACGCGTTCGGGTTCGAGCGGCGGGAGGCCGCCCACCACTAGGTCAACGCCGAAGCGGGCAAACTCGCGCCGGCCGATGCGGCAGATGAGCATGGTGCGGGCGAGCGGCTGGCCGTTCAGGTCGCCGCGCCGCCAGGCGCCGACGCGGAAGCTCATGTGGTCGCCGAGGTCGAGCGCGGCCGACCGCTCCAGCGCCCGCTCGGCAGCGTCGAGGTCCTCGTCGCCACCCCACAGGTCGACGTCGCGGGGGAGTGGCGGGCATCGGGCAGCCTGGCGAGCAACGCCGCCCCGCCCTTCAGCACCCAGCGCTCCGGCTCATCACTGAACACCCGGGCGAGCAGGCGCCCGTAGGCGAACTGGCGCTGCCGCTCGGCCACGCTGTAGTGGGGCTGCGCCGCAGCGGCGTCCTTGGCGCGGTCGCTGACCGCCGCCCGCAACGCCTCCGGCGTGGCATACGGGATCGCTCGCGGAGGAGGGCCCTCATCCATATCGGGATCCATGCCGGTGTCGGGCGCCGTCATGGTCGCGCCGATGCAATCAGCTGGCGGGCGATCCGGGCGGCACCGCCGCGCTGCCTGACCGAACCGGTACGCCCCAGCGCCGCCGCCAGCTCGGCCTCGTCAAGCAGCCGCGCGGCGATGGCGTCGGCAACCGCGTCGGCGACGTGCTCCAGGTCGTAGTGGTCGGCGACCAGATCGGCAATGGTCCGCGCCGCCGTGGTGACCGGCAGGCCCTGCACCACGGCGACGTCGGTGGGGGGCAGCGTGCCGGTGCGGAAGGCGACGTCCTTGCGCCGCGCCTGGCGCGGCCGCGCGGTCCAGAACTGGTGCGGCTCCGCCACCAGGTCGCCGATGCCATGCACCCACGCGGCAGAGCTGCCACGCGCCACCTCGGTGGGCCGCTCCGCCCGCTCGAAGGCGTCCCGCCCCGCGTCGAGCCGCAGCCACGCCACCCACAGCGACGCCCACGGCAGGTCCGGCGCCCCCCGAAACCGGTACACCCCATGGTCCGCCGGATCCAGAAACCCCGACCGAACCAGCCGCGCCAGCATCTCGTCATACACCCCCACCCGATTCGCCTGCGCCCGGGTGACATACCCGTGCTGCCCCGCAGCGAACTCCTCCAGCCGCCGCGCGGCCTCCGCCCGGCTGGTCCGTATCCCGCTGACGCTCGCATCCATCCCTTGCAATTCTCACACCCTGTCTGTGAGATTTGCAAGCACATATCCAAACCCAACCACCACCCGCCACCCACACTCGACGACCCCACTCGAAACCTTTCCTAGGGGTGAGCTGCGAGCCTGCGCCGCATGGATCCACCGTAGGCCCGGAGGGGGTCCCTATCGCGCGACCTGCAGCTCCGTAGCAGCGATAGGGACCCCCTCCGGGCCACCCACGCCGCGGCGCAGGGTCGCACCCGGGGTATCCCTACATCCCCGCGCGGGCGATGGCGACGATCACCCGCAGAATCAGCGCCACGCTGATGAACAGGCCGAGGTAGCCGAACAGCTGCAGGGCGCTGAGGCTCGGGGTGATCGTCGGTCCGGCCTTGCTGTCGATCAGCAGCACCGACATGACGCCAAGCGCCGCGCCGAGGAACGCCAGCACGGCCCGGTCGACCAGCCCGGCGAGGAAGCGGGTGTCGCGCCGGTCGGCGAGCAATCGCACGCTTGCGCTCAGCGTGCCCTGCTCGGCCGCGGTCGCGATGCGGTCGAGGCGGCGTGGCAGGCGGCGCAGGATCGGCAGCAGCGACAGCAGCTCGTTGCTGGCGGCCTGCTGGAGGGTGTCGGGGCGCAAGGACTGCTGGATCCACTCGGACGCCAGCGCTCTCGCCTCGTCGACGATCCGGAAGCCCGGCGCGAACACATTGAGGGTGCCCTCCAGGGTCATCAGCGCGCGGAACACCGCCGCCAGCTCCGGCGGGAAGACGATCCCGAAGTCCATCAGCAGCTGGAACAGGGTCGTAAACATGGCCGCGTCCGGGACCATCCCGGGGCCGAGGTGCTGGGCCATAAACTGGGCGAGGGCGTGCTGCAGCAGATCCTCGTCGGCCGGGTCGCGGATCTGGACGATCTCCAGGATCGAGTCGGTGAGCTGGGCGGCGTCGCGCCGGTCGATCGCTATCAGCATGTTGCGCAGGGCTGCCTGCTCGATCGGGTCGAGGCGGCCGACCGAGCCGAAGTCGAGCAGCCCGAGCCGGCCGTCAGGCAGCACCAGCACGTTGCCGGGGTGTGGGTCGGCGTGGAAGGCACCGCCCTCCATGATTTGGGCGAGCAGGCAGCGCAGCAGCTCGCGAGCGAGCTCGTGGCGATCGGCGCCGAGTCGGTCGAGCAGCGGGCCGGCGTCGCGCACGCTCGGCCCGTCCATCCAGCCGAGCACCAGCACGCGGCCGGTGGAGAGGCCAGCGTGGACCACGGGCAGCACGACCTTGCCATCCGGGGCGATCGACTGCGCCACCGCCGCGATATTGCGCGCTTCGACGCGGAAGTCCAGCTCCTCCTGCAGGGAGTTGGCGAAGCCCTGGGCGAGGCGGACCACCCGGTACTCCCCCGCCCAGGAGGTCCGCGCCTCCAGCGTGCGCGCCAGCCGCAGCATGATGTCCAGGTCGCGCTCGACCAGCCCGCGGATGCCCGGCCGCTGGACCTTCACCACCACCTGCTCGCCGGAGACGAGCCGGGCACGGTGCGCCTGAGCGATCGACGCGGCCGCCAGCGGCTCCGCGTCGAACTCCGCGAAGACTTCGGAGGGGGCCGCGCCGAGTTCCTCGACCAGCAACGCCTCGATCTCGGCAGGCGGCGCCGGCGCGACGCCGTCCTGCAGGCCCGACAGCTCAGTGATCACCTCGGGCGGCAGCATGTCGGCACGGGTGGACATCGCCTGGCCGAGCTTGACGAACATGCCGCCGCCGTCCTCCAGCGCCAGCCGCAGGTTGCGGCCGAGGCGCCGCCGCCCGGCCAGCTCCGCGTCCCGGCCGCCGAAGCCGAGGTAGGGAGCCAGGCCGTGCTGGGCGGCGATGCGGGTGACCTCGAAGTAGCGCCGGGTGCGGGCGAGGCGGCCGCGCAGCGCCCTGATGGGGTGCGGGACGGCGACCTTGCGGGCCTCGACGAGGTGGGACTGGACATTGGCGAATCTGCCGGGACGGGACAGCAGTTCCATCATGACCGCGATGATCATGGTCGCGGGTATCGCCGCGAGAACGACCACCGCCGGTGAGAAATGCGGCGACCTGGTGTGCCCGGTGACCGCCCAGTCGAACAGGTAACCCGCGATGATGCCGAGGAACCCGGCGGCGAGCGCTCGCCACCAGCGCAGCCGGATCCCCAGCAGGCGCCCGACGACGGCCGTCAGGATGGTGATGACAGCCAGGCCGGAGACCAAACTCCAAAGGAACCGCCCGAACGCCCCCAGGGCGCCCTGGACCGAGGCAGCAGCGAGCAAGGCATGGTAGGGACTCATCAGACACCCTTCCAGTCAAAGGTCGGCGAAGTCCCCCCATGGGAAGCTACCGCGTGGCTGGAACACCGGCATAGCCGAGCTTCAGCGGAAGAATTCAGAAGAACAGGCCGTCGCGGTCCGCGAGGTTGCGGTTGAGGGTCTGCTGGATGGTGTCGCGGACCTGGTCGGTGAGGTCGAAGACCACCATCGGGTCGTCGGCCGCGTCAGGCGGCCACGCGCTGGTGTCCACGGGAGGGCAGAACTCGATCAACCACTTGCTCGGCAGCGGCACCAGGCCGAGCGGGCCGAGCAGCGGGAACGTCGGCGTCACCGGGAGGTAGGGGAAGCCGAGCACGCGGGCGAGGCGGCGCAGGTTGCCGACCATCGGGTAGATCTCCTCGCTGCCGACCACCGCCACCGGGACGATCGGGACGCGGTGGCGCAGCGCCAGCCCGACGAACCCGCCGCGCCCGAAGCGCTGCAGCCGGTAGCGCTCGCGGTAGGGCTTGCCGAGGCCCTTGTAGCCCTCGGGCCAGACGCCGACCAGCTCGCCGGCGCGCAGCAGCCGCTCGGCGTCCTCGCTACAGGCCAGGGTGTTGCCCGACTTGCGAGCCAGCGGCGCCACCAGCGGCAGGGTGAAGGCCAGGTCCGCGGCGAGCATCCGCAGGGTGCGGTGCGCGGGATGCTCGTCGAACAGCGACAGCGCCACCATCATCGCGTCGAACGGGAGGGTCCCGGCGTGGTTGCCGACCACCAGCGCGGGACCGCTGGCCGGCACGTGCTCCAGCCCGCGTGTCTCCACCCGCCACCAGTGCTGGTACAGCGGCCGCAGCAACGGCGCGATCACATGCTCGACCAGGTCGCGGTCGTAGCCGAACTCGTCCACCGCATACTGGCCGGTAAGGCGCCGGCCGAGGAAGTCGACCGCTTCCTCCGCCCATGCGAGCACCGGGTCGAACCCGTCGCCCTCCGCTTGCGGTGGTACCGCCGGGCTCACCAGCGGGTCCCGACGGTCCGGGCAGCCGCCTCGGCCGTGCCGGCGAAGCGCCGCAGCCACGAGGCGCTCCGGCTCAGGGCATCCAGGGCAGACTTCTGCGCCTCGGCCACCCGCTCCTCGGTCACCAGATGCGGCAGCCTGCTGGCGAAGTCCTCGAAAGCCGCCAGCGACGACCGCTCCGGCATGAAGCCCAGCCGCTCCCGCGCCTTGCTGGTGTCGGCCACCCGCCCGAACTGCAGGAAGCGGACCTGCTCCGGGGAGAAGTCGACGGTGCGCCGCAGCAGCTCCGCCGCGAGCCCGACCAGCGGCTCGGGGATCGGCAGGGGCGGCCTGCCTGCGATGCGGACCGCCTGGCTGAGCAGCACCACCCCGTCGCCGGCCAGGTTGAAGGTGCCGGCCGCCGCCGGGCCGAGCACAGCACGCCGCAGCACCCGCTGGGTGTCGTCCTCGTGCAGGAACTGCAGCCGCGGGTCGAAGCCGAACACCACCGGGCAGGCCGGCAGCTCGAAGTAGCGGGTGAGGGGGTTCGAGACGGTCGGGCCGACCTGGTTGGCGAGCCGCAGCACGGTGACGGTCACGTCGGGCCGGCGCCGCTGGAACGAACGCACGTAGTCCTCGACCTCGATGGCGTCCTTGCCAAACCCCGACCGGGGCGTCTCGTGATGCATCCCCTCGGCCCACAGCGCTGGGTCGTCCGGCGCGGAGCCGTACACCGCGGTGGTCGACTTGAGCACCACCCGCCGCAGCTCGGGCGCATGGTAGGCGGCGGCGAGCAGCTGCATGGTGCCAAGGACGTTCTGCTCCTTCATGATCGCCCGCCCGCCAGCCGCCAGCGGCTCGGCGGTGGCGCCGAGGTGGACCAGGGTGTCGATTCCCGAGGAGCGCACCGCCTGGATCAGCGCCGGGCTGCGCAGCCCGCCAGCGTGGAGCTCGACCTTCGCGCGCTTCCCCTTCCTGCGCTTCCCTTTCCCGTCTTTGCCCTTGCGGCCGGCATCGGGACCAGCATCGGGGAACGGCTCGGCGGGGAGGTCCATGTCCACGCCGATTACCCTGGCGACGCCTTCCTCCGCCGCCAGCGCCGCGACCAGCCGCCGGCCGGTGGAGCGCGCCGCCCCGGTGACCAGGACGCGGCGAGCCGGCTCCTCGGCGGCGGCCGTGGCCATCAGCTCACACCTCCGCACCCGGCCGCGACAGCACCACCGGATCGCCGCTGCGCGCGACCAGGCGCTCGGAGGCTCGACCCTGGTTGACCGAAACGGTCAGCGAGTGGAACGAGTCCTCATGCAACACCAGCCGCCCCACCGGCACCGACCCGAAGGTCTCCTGGAACGGCAGCGTGAACGCCCGCCCCCCGACGCGCACCTCGACCTGGTCGCCGAGGACCACCCCGACGCTCTCCAGCTGCTCCCGGGTGATGTTGAGGGCGACGTTGCCGAAATGGTCGATCAGCAGGACCTCTCCATGGATGTGGTCGTCGTCGACGGCCGAGGTCGGCGGTTTGAGCCGCACCAGCCGCTCCGGATCCCATGCCGGGCCAAGCTCCGCCAGGTCCACCCCATTGGCGACGTGCGCCGCCACCGGCGCGAACACGTCGCGGCCGTGAAACGTCTTCGACACTCGCGGCAGGTGGTACTTCTGGTTGGTCAACTCGACGACCTGCCTGATCCCCCCGGCTGCCTCCGCCGCCCACACCAGCAACCCGTTGTCCGGCCCCACCAGCACGTGCTCCCCCGCCGCGACCGCCAGCGACGCCCGCCTGGTCCCTACCGTCGGATCGACTACCGCCAGATGCACCGCCGCCGGCACATAGGCAATCGACTGCGCCAGCACCGTCGCCCCCTGCCGCACATCCTGCGCCTGCACCGAATGCCCGAGATCAATCACCCGAGCCCCCGGCGCAATCCGCGCCAGCACCCCGTGGCACACCCCCACGAAGTTGTCGTCCAGCCCATAGTCAGACAAGAACGTGATCCAGTCGTACCCAGCCACTAGGCCGTCCCCCACTCCTCTCGGCTGCCACTTGGCTACCTCCACCGCCCCGGCATTGTGACATGCCCTTCTCCTACCCCATCCAGGTTGTCCACAGCCCCGGTCGTGAGCTACTCGGTGCCGAAGAGGTGGCGGAGGTCGACGCGGGTGGTGGAGGACCAGTCGGGGGTGATGCGGGTGGAGCCGAGGCGGAGGGCGCGGGCGCCCTGGGAGACGGCGGAGATCATGCGGAGGCCGCCGTCTTCGGACATTTCAAGGTAGCCGATGCCGACGCAGGAGCCTTTGCCGTCCTCCATGCCGACCAGGAGGCCGGCGAGGCTGGAGAGGTCGGCGTCGGGGGGGAGGCTTGGCAGGAACACGGTCGGCTTGACCCGCCAGCGGTGCAGGGAGCCGGAGAAATAGCCGGCGAAGCGGGCGCGGCGTGCCTCGGCGCGTTCGTCGGCGGTGGTGGGGCGGACGTCGGCGTGGACCGGGTAGCGTTCCACTCGCGCTGGCGTGAAGCGCCTGGCGATGCCGAGGAGCGGGTCGAGCTCCTCGCCGCGGGCGAAGCCGATCACGTAGTCGGGGCGGACCACCTCGAGCTTGTGGTATTTCAGGATCTGGCCGTAGACGCCGCTGATCAGGCTGGAGGTGTCGACCACGATCAGCTCGGCGCCGCCGCGGCGGGCCTCGTCCATCAGCTTGGCGGTGCCGGCGACCAGCGGCAGCAGGTGGAACTGGGCCGACACCCAGCCGACGAAGTAGACGTCGTCGGCGACGGCGAGCTCGTCGTCTTCGAGGTGCTTGGCCGCCAGCACGTGCTTGAGGCCGATGCAGGTGGGCGGCCCGACGGTGGTGCGGCCGACGTCGGTGTCCAGGTAGGCGGCGGGGATGTCGCGCTCCACCGCGCCGGCCAGCAGCATGCGGGCAAAGGTCGTCTTGCCGGAGTCCATCGAGCCGAGCAGCACCACCGCGCCAGGATCGTCGAGCACCTGCTCGATCAGGCGGGCGTGCTTATCGGTCATGGAAGCTTCGCGATCAGGTAATCAGCCACCGGGTCATAGGCGGCCGGCAGCACGTTGTCGTCCATGGGCAGCACCACCGTGGCGCGGCCCTCGGCCTTGGCCAGGGGCAGGGCTGGGTCGTTGATATCGGCGATGGACACCACGTCGATGCCGCGCTGCGCGGCGGCGCCGGCCCAGCCGTGGTCGCCGACCACCAGGTCGACCTCGCCGGCCTGGTCGAGCACCAGCTCCATGGGGCGGGCGTCGTGGGTGTGGTACAGGTTCGCGCCGGACGTGAGCACGGCCACGTGCTGCACGTAGCGGACTTGGCGGCGGTGCTCCCCGAGGCGGAAGGCGATGCCGTCGGCTGGCCGCGACACCTTCGCCCCGGCGCCGCGGATGGCCAGGCAGACCTGCTGATGGAGGCTGAACACACCAGTTGGGTGGCCGGTGGCGAACAGCACGTGCTCGCCGTTTCGGGCGGCCTCAGCGAGCCGGTCACCAGCGCGGTCCAACTCGTCGAGCAGCAGTTCCGGGTTGATATAGGTGGGATTGTCGCCAGCCTCGCCGCTGCTATAGGTCCAGCCGTACTGGTTGGTGACCTCCGCGAGCACGCCGTCACGCGAGTAGCGGCTCATGCCGGAAAGGCCGAAGCAGTGCTCCGGATCGCCGGCAGCGACCCGTTCCGCCTTCAGCAGCACGTTCGAGACCGGGGTGCTCACCTGCCCAGCGATCCTGGTGGCCACCAGATGGCGGCCAAGTTCGTCTCGGGTCATTTCGGGCATGCGGCACTCCAGCAATGGTCCGGGTTCAAGCCATCTCCCATGGTAGCGGAGCGGCCCACGGCATCCGGCGGCGTCTGGCGAGGCCAGCCGGCGCTCAGGCGCCTAGGCCGTAGAGGGGGAACAGGTTGCCGCGGGCGATCTCGATTGAGCGGGCGATCTGCCGGTCGACCCATTCGCGGCGGTCGGAGCGCAGCGCGACCACCTCGTCGACCATGGCGGCGTCGAGGGTGACGCCGAACTGCTCCGCGACCTCGGTCAGGTAGCGGTCGGGAATGCGTTCGGGCAACTCGACCCCGACCATCTCGGCCAGGTAGGTACACCAGGCACGGGGCACAACCGTGGCCCACTGGTAGCCGCCGCCGCCGGTGGCGAGCCAGCGGCCGCCCGCGACCGTGTGGGCGAGGTCGTGGAGACGCCGGGCGAGCTGGGCGTAGGCGCGGGTGGTCAGGGCGAGATGGGCGAGGGGGTCGGTGTAGTGGCTGTCGCAGCCGAGCTGGGTCACCAGCACCTGCGGCTCGAAGGCGCGCACCAGCGCGGGGACCAGCGCGTCGAAGGCGGCGAGGTAGAGGTCGTCGGTGGTGGTCGGCGGCAGCGGCAGGTTGGCGATGGTGCCGCGGGCCACGCCCGAGCCGATCTCGTGCGCTTCCCCCGTCCCGGGGAACAGGTAGCGTCCGGACTCGTGCAGCGAGACGGTCAGGACGCGGGGATCGCCGGCGAAGATCGCCTCGACCCCGTCGCCGTGGTGGACGTCGATGTCGACGTAGGCGACCCGCCCGACCCCCTGGTCGAGCAGCCAGGCGATCGCCACCGCCGGGTCGTTGTAGACGCAGAAGCCGCTGGCATGGCCAGGCATCGCGTGGTGCAGGCCGCCAGCCGGTGAGAACGCGTGCGCCGGCGCGCCGCCGAGCACCGCGGCGGCGGCAGTCACGGTGGCGGCGCACACCAGCGCCGATGCCTCATGCATGCCGGGGAACGACGGCGTGTCCCCCGGCCCCAGGCCGCGCTCGGGGATGGCGTGCCCGTCGCCGCTGGCGGCCTTGACCGCCACCAGGTAGTCGAGGTCGTGGACCCTGGCGAGGTCGTTGCCGGAGAGCGGCTGCGGCCCCTGGAGGCGTGCCTCCCCGAGCACTCCGGTAGCGCGCGCCAGCGCCAGGGTGAGCTGCACCCGGGCCGGACGCAGGGGATGCTCAGGACCGAGATCGTAAGCTGCCAGGGACTCGTCCCAGACGACGGTCACCGGGCCAGGCATCGCACCGTTCCTCGCACCACCTTCATCGACCTGTGATGTTCGAGCGAACTCGGGCACAGACTACGCTCCATTTGTTATCCACAGCTTGGGTTGAGTGGTTGACCACACTGCCCGGGTCCAGGCATCGTTGCTCAGGCCGTTCGGACGCGAGTCAGAGACTCCAGCCAAAGGAGGTGGGACATGCCGGTCGCGGAGGTTGAGGGCCTCAGCAAGCGCTTCGGGGCGGTGCAGGCGCTTGATCACGTCGACATCGCCGTCGAGGCTGGCTGCACCGGGCTGGTCGGCTCCAACGGTGCTGGCAAGTCCACGCTGATCAAGCTCATGCTCGGGCTGATCGCGCCGGATGGAGGGCGGGCGACCGTGCTCGGCCACGACGTCGCCGCCGACCCGCTGGCGATCCGCGCCCAGGTCGGCTACCTGCCGGAGGGGTCATGCCTGCCGCCCGACGTGACCGCCGCTGACTTCATCTCGTTCATGGCCCAGCTCGGCGGCCTCCCGCCCCAGCCCGCCAGGGAGCGTGCCAGCGAGGTCTGCTACCAGGTCGGCCTCTATGAGGAGCGCTACCGGGCCATCGGCGGCTTCTCCACCGGCATGCAGCAGCGCGTCAAGCTCGCGGTGGCGCTGGTGCACGACCCCCGCTTGCTGCTGCTCGACGAGCCGACCGACGGCATGGATCCGCAGGGCCGCGAGGACATGCTGGAGCTGATCGACCGGGTCCGCAGCGAGCTGCAGGTCGACGTGCTGGTCTCCACCCATCTGCTGGGCGACGTCGAACGGGTCTGCGACCGGGTGGTGATGGTGCATGCCGGCCACGTGCTCACCCAGGGCTCGATCACAGCGGTGGCAGGCACCGCCGAGGCGGGCTTCACGGTGCTGCTCGGCGACAACGGCGAAGCGGTCTGCGCCGCCCTGGCCGGCGCCGGGCTCCAGGTCCGCCCCGGCGCTGACGACCTCCAGGTCCAAGGAGGCCCCGACTCAGCCGACGTGATCCGCGACCTCGCCGCCGAGCACGGCTGGCCGCTGCGGCGCCTCATCCCACGGGCGCCCAGCCTGGAGGAGACCTTCCTGCGCCTGCAGGCCCACGCCACCGCCGACGGCAAGGCATCCGCCCCGGTCCCCGAAAAAGCAGAGCTGGCCGCGCCAGAGGGGGTGCGCCGGTGAGCGTGAACGAAGGCCTCCAGACCCCCACGGGGACCATCTACGACCGGGGCTACCGGCACTACGACGGACCGCGCGAAGGCCGCTCCCGGCGCGTGCGGGCGATCATGGTCGCCAGCATCCGCCGCGCGCTCGGCCTGCGGCGAAGCTGGAAAGCCAAGGTGGTGCCGTTCGGGCTGCTGGCGCTCGCGTTCGGCCCGGCCATCGCCTTCGTCGGCATCCGGGTAGTCGTTGGCGAGGCCGCCGGCCAGTTCATCGGCTACGGCCAGTACCTGCGCATCGTCTCGGTGCTACTGCTGCTGTTCGCCGCCACCGCCGGGCCCGAGATCCTCTGCCCCGACCGGCAGACACACACGCTCACGCTGATCCTGACCCGCCCGGTGACCCGGCTCGACTACCTGCTCGCCAAGCTCGCCGCGCTGGCGCTGGTGATCGGCCTGATCGCGGTGCTGCCGCTGCTCGTGCTCTACGTCGGCAACGTGTTCACCGCCGCGCATGCTGCCACCTACCTGCGCCACAACCTGGGCGACCTCGGCAAGATCCTGGCCGCCGGAGCGATGCTGACGGTCTTCTTCACCTCCGTCAGCCTGGCAGCGGCCAGCCTGACGGAGCGGCGCAGCGGCGCGATCGCCGGGCTGCTCGGCACCTTCCTGGGCTCGGCGGCGGTGACCAACGCCCTGTTCTTCTCCGCCAGCTTCAACGGCCGGCGCTGGGTGCTGCTGCTGTCGCCGATCAACCAGCAGTCACGCTTCATCGTCTGGATGTTCGGCTTACAGAGCGACGCACCCTCGGCGACGAACTTCGCGGGAACCACCTGGCTGGCCGCCATGCTGGTGGTGATTGCGGGGTCGCTCGCCCTGCTCACCTGGCGCATGATGCGGGTGCAGGCATGACCGGCACGACCCTGCCCAAGCGGGCGGAGCCGGTGGCCGAACTGCGGCACGTCTCCAAGTGGTACGGGGACGTGGTCGCTGTCGCCGACGTCTCCTTCGAGCTGTGGCCCGGGGTGACCGGGCTGCTCGGGCCGAACGGCGCCGGCAAGACCACCACCCTGAAGGCGCTCTGCGGATTGCTGCACCCCTCACAGGGAGAGGTGCGGCTGTTCGGCAGGACACTCGCGGGCGACCCGGCGCTGTACCGGTCGATCGGGGTGGTCCCGGACGGCGACCGCCTCTACCCGCGCCTGACGGTGCGCTCCTACGTGCGCCTGCACGCCGACCTGCAGGGCGTGGAGCGACCCGGGGCCGCCGCCGAACGCGCCATCGGCGAGGTCGGCCTCGAGGCCCTGGCCGAGCGGCGCCTCAAGGGTCTCTCCAAAGGTGAGCGCCAGCGCACCAAGGTCGCGGGTGCGATCGTGCACCAGCCCTCCCTGCTGGTGCTTGACGAGCCCATGACCGGCATGGACCCGGGCCAGCGCGCGCACTTCATGGACCTGGTCCGCATGCTCGGCGGCGCCGGGGTCACCGTGCTGGTGTCCAGCCATATCCTCGCCGAGGTGGAACGGCTCGCCTCACAGGTGCTGGTGCTGGTCGGCGGGCGCCTCGCGGCCGAGGGCGACTACCACGCGATCCGCGACCTGATGGAGGACCAGCCGCGCACGGTGATGGTGCGGGCTGACGACCCGCGGCTGCTCGCGCCCGGCCTGATCGCCCTGCCGACCACGGTCGCGGTCGAGGTGGACGGTGAGGCGCTGCAGGCCCGGACCCGCTCGGTGGCCGCATTCGCCACCGCACTCCCCCGCCTCGCCCGGGACCAGCACGTCAGCCTGCGCGAGGTCCGCACCACCGACGAGTCCCTGGAGCAGGTCTTCCGCTACCTCGTGAGGCGACGCTGATATGACCCGGACATTGGCCCTCTTCCGCTTCAGCTTCGGGGAGCTGCTCGGCGGGCGCTTCCGGCGGGTGGCGGTGGTGCTGCTGCTGGTGGCGGTGTCGCTGCTGCTGCCGGCGCTGGTTGCGGGTGGGTCGTCGCAGGACCCGGCCGACTTCATGCTGGGGTTGTTCAGCGACCTGGTGCTGCCGATCCTGCTGCCGGTGGTAAGCCTGGTGTTTGCCACCGCCGCGCTCGGCACCGAGCTGCGCGACGGGACCATCACCAATCTGATCCTCAAGCCACTGCCGCGCGCCTCGATCCTGGCGGTCGAATACCTGGCCGCGCTGGGCGCGACCCTGGCGGTGGTACTGCCAGCCGTGTTCGCCGCCCAGCTGCTTGCCGCGCGCGGCCTCGGCCTGCATGCGCTGCTGGAGGGCATGCTGCTGGCGACCGTGCTGGGCGCGGCCGCCTACTGCGCCCTCGGCCTGGCGCTGTCCTTGTGGGCCTCGCGGGCGCTGCTGATCGGGCTCGTCTACGCCGTCGTCTGGGAAGGCGCGGTGGTGGGCGCGGCGCCGGCCGCGTCGTCGCTGTCGGTGCGCGGCTATGCCCAGGGCGTGCTGGACGCGATCCTCCGAGGCAGCGGCGGCCCCACCCTGGGCGCCCGCCTCGGCCCGGTGAGCGCCACCATCCTCGCCCTGGTCGTCACCGTGGCGGCCCTGGCACTGGCGGTCCGGCGCCTAACCCGGATGGACTTCCGCTAGTGGCGCCGCCCGGGACCGGCACCACGTCCGGCTCTGGTTCCGGGATCGCGCCCATGGCGGCGAACAGGTCGGGGCGGAGCAGGCGGGTGGTGGCGACCACCGCGAGCAGCATCAGGCCGGCCACCGCGGTCACCGCAGGGAGGCCGACGCGATCGGCGAGCCAGCCCTGCACCACCAGACCCAAGGCGTGGCCGCCGCCGACGCAGAGCATGAACAGGCTGGCGACGCGAGCGCGCAGCGCGCGCGGGGCACGCAGCTGGCAGACCGTGCTGGTGCCCGAGAGCACCGCCAGGTAGCAGCAGCCGAGCAGCAAGATCCCGGCGACCGCCAACGGGAACCGTGGCGCCAGCCCGTAGGTGGCGGCGAGCGGCCCGACCAGTAGCAGCGCCCCAGCCAGCAGGCGGCTCCGACCGATCCTGGCAGCTAGGGGGGCGGCGGCCAGCGCCGCGGCGACTGCGCCGATGCCCTGGGCGGTGACCAGCGCCGAGGTCCCGGCCGCGCCACGGTGGAAGACCTTGATGGCGACCGCCGGGACCAGCCCGATGAACGGCGACACCAGAAACGTCGTGGCGAGCAGCAGCAACAACGCGGTGCGAATGCCGGCGTCGCGGCGCGCCTCGGCGACCCCCTCGGCGATGGTGCGCCAGACCCGCCGCATGCCCCCGTCGGTCCGCGCCAGCGGCGGGACCCGGACCAGGGCGAGCGCCACCAGCACCGCGCCGAAGCTGAGGGCGTTGATCCAGAACGCCACCGCCAGGCTCCAGGCGATGATCACCAGCCCGGCGAACGCCGGTCCGACCACCCGCCCGAGGTTGTACTGGGCCGCGCCGAGGCTCATCGCGCCGAGCAGGTCCTCCCGCGGCACCAGGTCCGGGGTCATGGCGGACATCGCCGGCATGGCGAGGGCGAACGCCACGCCCTCCGCCAGCACGATCAGGGCGACCGCGGTCAGGCTCAGGTGGTGGCTGCCTGCCAGCACCGCGAGCAGCGCGGCGAGCGCCGTCTGCAGCAACGCGATCGTGGCCAGGTAGCGGCGCCGGTCGAAGTGGTCGGCGAGCGCACCGCCGATAGGGCCGAGCAGCACCGAGGGCGCGTAGGTCAGCGCCGCGACGGTGCCAGTCCAGGCGGCCTTGCCGGTCGTCTGGGTGACGTAGACCCCGACCGCGACTGTCTCCATCCAGGTGCCGATGTTGGAGACGAAGCCGCCGCTCCAGATGGTCGCATAGGCCCGGTGCCGCAACGGCCGGAACGGCGAGACGCGGCCAGTGCCAGCGCCAGGACCGGAGGAGGAGGCGAGAGTCACCTGACCAAAGTAGCCCAACCTGGCAAGGTGCCGGCCTTGCGGATACCCGGGACCGGGCGGGAGCGGCTACCCTGCCCGTATGACACTCCTCAAGCTCAACGAGCAGCCCGCATTGGAGCGACCGTTCCTGGTGGTGCACCTCTCCGGGTGGACCGATGCGGGCCTGGCCGGCGAGGCGGCCATCTCGTTCCTGCGCGCGCGCTGGGACGCGCGGCCGCTCGGCGAGTTCGACTCCGACGAGCTGATCGACTATCGCGCCCGCCGCCCG
>WNGQ01000510.1_pt1 | contig 39904 bp, 35 predicted proteins | sample 5407661 | NCBI WGS metagenome assembly WNGQ01 (sample SAMN13153382, study PRJNA577476) | soil metagenome | isolation source: 60 cm soil or saprolite under Garry oak tree replicate 2 | place: USA:California | collected 2016-06-15 | reverse complement strand
CCACGACGCCAAGGATTTCCTTAGGTCGCTTGGGCCATGGCCAAGTCATTAGTTTGTGGCCAATCGGGTTCTGGTGGAAAAAGAACTTATCGGCCATCGCCTGATTGATGATGCAGACGGAGGGCGTTTCCCCGGAGGCCGGCTCCAGCCAATTCTTCCAGTCCGCCGTGTTGTCACCGGACTGGAAACCACGGCCTTCGAGCAGATTAAGTCCCAGTGCAGTCATTCGTATCTGAGCGCCACCATCGGATCGATTTTCGTGGCGCGACGAGCCGGGATATAGCATGCCAGCAAGGCCACGACGCAAAGTGACAACGTCACGGTGACAAAAGTTAGCGGATCGGTCGGCTCGACCTTGAAAAGCACGCTGGCTAAAACCCGCGTCAAAGCGAATGATCCTAAAAGTCCGATGACCACGCCTGCGAGGATCAAACGCATCCCTTGTCCGACCACCAAATTGAGGACATCGAATCGTTGGGCGCCAAGAGCCATGCGTATGCCGATCTCTCTTTGCCGCTGGGTGACGGTGAAGGCGAGAAGGCCATACAGACCGATGATGGCTAAAATCAAGGCGAGGCCGGCGAACCCCCCGAGCAAGCCGAGATTAAGTCGCTCCGGCGCAACACTATTGTTTTGGATCTCCCTCAATGTGTGGATTCCGAAAATGGGCAGCGCCGGGTCGAGCTGAGAAACTTGCTGCCGCATCGTAGTTAGCATGGCGGCGGGTTCAGTGGTTGTTTTGACCACCACAGCCATGTTCCGGAGCGGTTGCTGATAAATGGGAAAATAAGCCTGCACTATCCCGCCCTGATCACTTAAGCGATTCTCTTTGATGCGTCCTACTACACCCACTATGGTCACGATCGGTTGTTTCTCGCGTTCCCCAAAAGGAATCCGGACGCGCTGGCCGAGTGGATTCTGGTTGAGCCAATAACGCCTCGCGAATTCTTCATCGATGATGATCGAGTTGAGTCCGGCGCCCCAATTATTACCGGATGAAGTGCCCCTCAGGTGCTCTCGATTGTCCTGTTCCGTGAAATCACGTCCTTGAAGAAGCGGAATGCCCATGGCCTGGAAGTAATCGGGCGCAATGAGATGAACTTGCAACGAGGGTTGAAGATGCGGCGGTGGCTCGGGTCTCCCTTCAATCAGGAAGCGCATATCCCAACCGCCTTCATGCAGGGGAATTGAATTCTGTGAGGCAAGGCTCGCGGCCCGCACACCTGGCAATGCACGCAATTTTTCGCGCAGAGCTTGGCAAAAAAGAACCTCCTGCTCATCTGTTTGATACTTATCTTCAGGTGGATTGATGCGAAACGTCAAAACGCGGTCAACGGCAAAGCCGGGATTGACCTGCAATAATCGATGAAAGCTGAGGAGGAGCAGGCCGGCGCCGACCAGGAGAACGAAAGTCAGCGCGACTTCCGCAATGACAAGCCCTTGCCGTAATCCCGCGCGGCTGGATGTCGCTCCACGCCCCGCTTCTTTTAATGTGCCCTGCAAATCGACGCGGCTCGCGTGCCACGCTGGGGCCAGGCCGAATAAGATGCCTGTGAGCACCGCCACCAGGCCCGAGAACAGAAGCACGCGGGGGTCAAGGCTGATTTCGGCCGTGCGCGGGATACTCTCGCCGGCAAGGGCCGTCACGACACGGAGAGCACCTTTAGCGAAAAGCAAGCCCGTTGCCGCACCGAGGAGCGCGAGCAAGCCGCTTTCCGTGAGCAATTGTCGCGTGATTCGCCATCGGCCCGCTCCCAATGCCGCGCGCAGGGCCATTTCTTTCTCGCGGGCCGCCGCGCGCGCGAGCAAAAGGTTGGCGACGTTGGCGCAAGCAATCACCAACACAAAACTGACCGCGCCGAGAAGAATCCAAAGTGCGCGGCGGACGTTTCCAACTTTGTTGTCCAACAATCTGTCGATCTGGACACGCCGGGTCTTGTTGGACTCCGGGTATTGTTGTTCAAGGCGAACAGCGATAACATCCAAATCGGCTCGCGCCTTTTCGAGAGTGACTCCCGGTTTGAGACGCGCCAATCCCCACAGTCCGGGATGATTGTCTCGGTTCTGCCAACCGGACTCGGCGAAAAAAGGGCCCACCGGTAGCCAGAGGTCAACTTTGTATGGAAATTCAAATCCCGCCGGCATGACTCCCAAGATTGTATAAGCTTTCCCATTGAGGTTGATCGTTTTATTGACAATTCCGGCATGATGGCCAAATCGACTCTGCCAAAGTGCGTGGCTGATCACGGCTACCGGCGAGGCACCCGGCTTGTCTTCGTCTTCGCGGAAAACCCTCCCGATTTCCGGTTGCGTGCGCAAGGCCGCAAACACATCCGCCGACATCATCGCCCCCGCTAGCCGGACAGGCTCGCCTGCGTCAGTGAGTGTAAAATTGTTCCCAGTGTAAACGCCAAATCTTTCAAAAACCGATTGCTGATTCCTCCAATCGGTGAAATTTGGATATGAAATCGATCCACCCGACCAATCGGGTCCGCGCTCGGACAGCCAAACCAATTGTCCGGAGTCGGGATAAGCGAGCGGACGTAACAGTACCGCATCCACAACACTGAAAATGGCTGTGTTCGCGCCAATGCCCAATGCTAGAGTGAGCACGGCCACGGCGGTGAAGCCGGGGTTCTTGCGCAACATCCGAGCGCCGTAACGAGTGTCTTGGACAAGGTGTTCGAGCCAAGTGACTCCCCGTTGTTCCCGGCAGGTCTCCTTGATGTTGTCCACCCAGCCGAACTGCCGCATAGCTGCATAGCGCGCCTCGTCTGCGGACATGCCCGCTTCAACGCTCTCCCGCGTCCGCATCTCTATATGCGCCCGCATCTCTTCAGCCATGTCCGCGTCGAGCTTTTGCTGTTGGAACAGTGCGCTTACGCGGAGTCGAAACTTTCGCCACGTCTTCATACCCACGTCAGGCAGACTGCATGATTTGGCGGATGGCCAGGCAAAGCCGATCCCAGCCTTCGCTCTCCACTTCAAGTTGCTTTCGACCTGCTTTGGTTAGCGTGTAATACTTAGCCCGCCGGTTGTTTTCCGATTGGCCCCACTCCGACTCGATCCAACCTCGGTCCTGCAACCGGTAAAGGGCCGGGTAGAGAGAACCCTCGCCCACGGCCAGCACGTCCTCCGAAAGTTGCTCGATGCGTTGGGCGATGCCGAACCCGTGCATCGGCCCGCGGTTGAGAACCTTGAGAATGAGCATGTCCAGGGTCCCTTGGAGCAGATCAGTTTTTTGCATAAGGTGAAGCTTTATATCGGATATCGAGGGGAGAGTAAAGCCGTTCCAATCGGATGTCAAGGGGAGAAATTTTTAAGGCGGCTTGTTTTGGGGACTGGCAGACCCGCTGTGGCGAAATCAGTGGGTCAGGACCTCTTCAAAAAAGTCCAGAGCGCGCGGATCATTGGACTGGCCCAGCCAGAAGATCGCCTCTTTACGGATCTCTCTGTTTCGGTTCATGCGCGCGACCTGAATGAGTTTGGGGGTTCCTTGCTCTTTAGGGAGCTGGCTCAGCGCGAACACGGCCTTCTTTTTCACGTCGGTTTCAGGATCGTTTTCTACCGCGTCCGAAATCGCGCGAGCCGCCTTTTCGCCAGCCTTCTGTGATAACCAGAACAGGGCCTGGCCGCGCAGGTGTGCGCTTTTGTCCTTCCGGGCGATCTCGATGATGGTGTTGACAGCTTCCGGTACTTTACTGATGTGGAGGCCAAAAATGCACTGCTCGCGGACCTTGTCATTTGGATCGTCCTGGACCATTCGCCGCAGGATCTCGTAGCCCCTCTGGCCGCGCACATTGCCCAGCCAGAAAGCGGTGTCTTTGCGGACCTCCACCGGCCGCTTGGGATCGATGAACCTTTCCAAGGCGCGATCGGCACCCGGATCGGCATGTAAAGAGATGGCGCAAATCGCCGCTTCGCTCGTTTTGCGTCCGGTTTTGTTTCCCTCTCGGTTTTCCCTGACGAACGAAGCGAGCAACTCGATACTTTCCTCTGGTTTGACTTCCGTCAGCCAAAGGACCTTCAATCCTCCGGCATCCAGTTCGCAGTCGCCGGTAAACACACGAATCTTACCAACGCTCCTTGCTGTGATTCGATACAACACCAGCAGGTTCTCGGCTTTTTCGCGAGTATCGCCCTCATCGCTAGTCTGAAAATTCATGCCCTCGTCGCGGCCCTCGAGCTTGCACCGATAGTGGCGCAATGCCACGGGCAGATGACGATCGTCAGATGAGGAGCAACAGATATGAAAATTTCCTTCGACCACCGGCACCGCGTAACCAATCCAGGCGGCTTCCTCCTGGCCGTCCACTAGGGCGCGAAAGGTCCTGTCCAGTTCTCCTTTAACCGGCTGACTTTCCATTTTCGCATTCACCAGCCGGGCTTCCTGCGCTCGCGTCGCACAAGCTAAAGACAGTAGCAACCAGAGCACAACGAGTATGCGTCCTGAGTTCATCGGCAACCTTCTATTTGTTGAGCATCTCTTCAAACAATTCGGTCCCCTCTTTGGAATTCATGACCGACAACTGCTCGATTGCTTTCTTTCTTAGTTGTGGATCCTTTTCCGTTTTGGCGATCGCGACCAGCGCTTTGGCATTGCCCTGGACGAACAGCGATTCGATGATTTTCTTCCGGATGTTCCGATCCTTTTCGTTGTCATAGAGGGCGCTCAAACCTGCACCCGTTTTCTCGGAACCCATCGGTCCCAAGAGCTCGACGGCTTTGAGCCGCAAGCCGGGATCCTTTTCCTTCTGTGCCAACTCCAGCAGCTTCTCAGGATTCCCGCCTGCAAACATCGCCTCGAGAATTCGTTTCTTCAGATCGGGGGCGGTCTCCTGCCCGTAGAGGTCGGATAACTCCTTCTGAGCACCCAGGGCACCTAATTGTCCGATCGCTTCGCGGCGCAAGTCGCTGTCTTTCTCCTCCTTGGCGGCAGCCAGCAAGCGCTCCCGATCCCCTCCGGCCATAAAGAATTCGAGAATGGACCGTTTGATTTTATTATCGTCAGCCGAAGCGTAAGCTTCAGCCAGGACCTGCCGGCTATCATTGCCGCCAAAAAGGGCAAGGAACTCCAACGATTTCAACTGCAGGTCGGGATTGGTTTTGCCCCGCGCAAACTCAGCCAATATCCCTTTCGCTTTGGCCGAACCCTTCTGACTGAGGACAAAGAGAGCCTGTTCCTTGATTTTCAACGGTTGACTGCTCTGAAGCAGCTTCTGGATGAGCGGCAGTGCCCTCTCCGGATCGGCGTTCATCAGGCCGTTGAGCGCCATCAGCTTTAGTTCCTCATCCGGCTGGCCTTCCGGACTAACCGGCTGACCGCTGGCTTGGCGAATTTCCACGTCTAACTCCTTGGCATCGTTCGACCAGCGACTCTTGGGAAACCCCTTGCTCAGCTCAGCTAGCGTGGCCAACGCTTGGTCCCGCATACCATTCTTGTGCTGCGCATAGGCTTTCCAATAGTACGCGCCTTCCACACGCTCTCCTCCCTTCTTGACCGTTTCGTCAAACAGCTTGGCCGCGTCCTCCCACTGGCGTTTGTCCAGGGCTTTGGTTCCTTTTTCATAAAGCCGGTCTGCCCGTTCGCGCTCTTGTTCCTGACGCTCCTTTTCTCGGTCGAGCTTCCCCTGTATCTTCTCCTGCTCCCGCTCCTGTCGTTCGCGTTCGCGTTCCTTTGCTTCCTCCTGCCTTTGGGCCTGGTCATTCTCTTCGCCATCTATATCCGACGCCTGTGCCGATTGCGTCGAATTCTCACCTGGTGCTTCGGCGGCGCCTCTCGCAGCACGAAGTGGCGGCGCGACGAATGCCATCGCTGATATGAGGAGGATAGTTTTTGTTAACTCGTGAATTATTGGTGTTTTCATGTTCGTCTCGCAAATTCAGGAATGTGTTCCCGCCAGAGCCCGCGCGGATTCTTGTTCCTTTAGCCGCACTTGAGAACCGACCACTTTGATCTTGAAGAGCATGTCATCCGTATCTACCCGGCGACGGAACTCGGCGAATTCCGTGGAGGAGAGCCTGGAAGGGCTGTTGGCAATTTCGATCAACGTGCGCTCAAGATCCTCCAGAACGTTGGCCATACCGGTGTTTCCAACCCTCTCGGCGGCCTGGCGGTAGAGTCGGTTGACGCCGACCAATTGCTCGGCCAGCGCCTGCTCCAACGAAATGTCCACCACTCCATTGGTCTTGCTGTTTATCAGTTCAATGAGAGCCATTTGCGAGCGTTCCAGGTGATCGCCAATCTCCCTGAGCAAAACACGCTCACGCGCCTCTGGTGTTACGGGCACGGTCGATTGCGTTACCAGGATCTCACTGGAAGAATCCGTTCGTTGGTGCCAGAAACGGCCGGCGACGAATGCAGACAAAATCAGAAGCGCCAATCCACCCGCGACTGCCCAGCTAGGCGGGTGAAATGAGAAGAATCTTGCGCCGAGGTCTTCCCAATTGAATCGGCTCGTTGCCTGCTTACTCGGCTTACAGAGCTGAGGACGCAATGTTCGCCAGGTGTCGGTCCCGTAGCTTTCGCTGCGTTCGGGCACGGGGGCCATGGCCACGAGCGCGAGCGTCTGTCGCAGGGTTTGATACTCAGCGCGACAAGCGCTACAGGTATCAAGGTGGTCTGAGACTTCCTGGCGGACGTCCCCTTCGCTGTAGTGATAGAGGATGAGTTGTTCTTCGTTTAGATGGTTCATTGTGGCTGGCTCAGTAGAGGTTCCAATGAGCGGCGGACTTTCTGGACAGCGCGGAAAATCGCTTGTTTGGCCGCGCTGGCCCTTAGGTCGAGCGCTGAGCCGATCTCATCAATAGATTTGTGTTCGAAATGACGCAGGACGAACGCCGTCCGTTCCATCGGCGTTAGTTCCTGCAATGCCGATTGCACCATCTGCTGAACCTCGGAGTTCAGGAAAGCACGGTCTGGTGCCGGCTCGCCAGAAGGAAGAGAAACCGAAGTCTCGATCGAAGCAAAATCAACCTGGTCACATTTGTCCTCCCGCCGCTTGCGTTTGCGCAGCAGATCGAGCGCACAGTTGGCCGCGATTCGGTGCAACCAGGTGCCGAAATTAGCTCGTGACTCGAACTTGTCGAGCTGGCGATAAGCCCGCAGGAGGGTGTCCTGAACAATGTCTTCGGCGTCCTGTTCGTTTCCGGTCATGCGAAAAGCCAATCTGAAGAGAGCGTGACTGTGACGTTCGACGAGCACACGAAAGGCATCTTGGTCGCCCTCGCGCGCGTTTGCGACCGCAACCGCATCGCTCTCTTCCATCATACAGTTAGACGAACCAGCTTCAGGATGGTTAGGTTGTGATTGGAATCAAGCTGGCTTAATTCAGCGTGTCGCCAGACGTGGACTTCCACGAGAACCAGCCTGCCGAACGGGGCCAAGACACGGCGGGCAAAGGCGAGACTCCACTGCCGAGCGGGCGTTATTCGTACCTGAGTGCCACGAGGGGATCGACTTTAGTGGCGCGGCGGGCGGGAAAGTAACAGGCAATTAAAGCAACCCCCGAGAGGAGAAGAGCGACACTGACAAACGCGAGCGGATCCCTCGCGCTGACCCCGAAGATCAGGCTCGCCATCAAACGGGTGAAGGCAATTGATGCCGCCAGACCGATAGTGATTCCGACCAGGGCCAAACGCATTCCATTCCAAACTACCAGTTTAAGAACATCGGCTGGCTGTGCGCCCAAGGCCATCCGAACCCCGATTTCACCTGTCCGCTGTGAGACAGAATAGGACATTAGTCCATAGATGCCCACTGAGGCGAGCACGAGGGCCAGCAGAGCGAACATCCCCAGCAACCGCATGCGGAAGAGCGGTTGTGAAACCGATTCGGTCATGATTTGTTCCATCGTCTTCACTTCCGTCACAGGCTGGTCTTTATCCATTTCGCGAATCGCGCTTTTCACCGAATTGGCCATTGCCATGGGATCGGACAAAGTGCTCACGACCAAGCAGGTGCCCGGCCAGGGACTCTGGGTGTAGGGCACGTAAATCTCCGCACTGGCTTCGTCTTCCCCCAGGCCGGAGACCTTGACATCGCCAATGACACCGACAATTTGCCAGGCAATGGAAGGCCCGAGTTGCGGCTTTCCTGAAATGAGTTCTTCCACCAGCAGTTTTTTGCCAAGGGGATCCTCGTGTGAAAAGAAGCGGTGAACAAACCGCTGATTGACAATAGCGACCTTCTGCGATTCACGCCGATCCGCCTCCGTGAATGAGCGGCCTTTCATCAACGGAATCCCCATGGCGCGGAAGTAATCGGCCCCAATCATTTGGAAATGAGCGCCGTCGAGCTCTGAGGCGCTTTTCGGTGGCCGGCCTTCGATGGCAAAGGGCATGCCGATGGACCAACCACGCAACGGCACGTCCGAGGCTACGGCGGCACTTTTTACGCCGGGCAACGTCCGGATGCGCTCGATTGTCTGCTGGTAAAATCCGGCGACCCTCTCGCCACTTGAGTATTTTGTCTGCGGCAGGGAGAGCGACATAGTCAGCACGTTGTGCGGATCGAATCCCGGGTTGACGTGTTGGAGCTGAGCAAAGCTGCGAATTAACAACCCTGCGCCGACGAGCAATACCAACGCTAACGCCACTTCAGAAATGACGAGAGCACTCCGAAAGCGATGCCGTCGCAAGCTTGTTGTGGCGCTGCGGCCTCCCTCCTTCAAAAAGTCATTCAGATTCGGATTTGAAGCTTGCCACGCAGGCACAGAGCCAAACAGGATCCCGGTGAGCAGGGAGATGCCTAGCGTGAAGAGAAGAATGCGATAATCCATCACTATATCCGCTTCGCTGGGCAACGTGAACCGCGGCATCATCGCGGCGAGCAATTTGAGCAGCCAATGAGCAAGCAACAAGCCGAACGCGCCACCGAGGGCGGCCAGCGAGATGCTTTCGGTTAAAAGCTGGCTAATGAGGCGCCAGCGCCCGGCACCTAAGGCCAGACGAATAGAGATCTCCTTTTGTCGCGTAGCAGCCCGAGCGATCATCAGGCTGGCGACGTTCGCGCAGGCGATCAACAACACCAGGATGACTGTGCTCAATAGAATCAGCAGAGTTTGGCGAAGTTGCCGGCCCACAACCTGCTCACGGAGCGTATCTATTGTCACACCCCAGCCTTTGTTGGATTTCGGGTATTCCCGGGCGATGTTGCTGGCAATCGTGTCCATTTCGGCTTGAGCCTGGCTTTTCGTGACGTTCGTCTTGAGCCAGGCGAAGGCCTGCAGAAAATGGAAGTCGCGAGTGATGTTGGCGGGGTCCAAGGCAAGCGGCGTCCACATCTCGGCCCAACCGCGGTCAAAGTTGCCGTTGGGCTTCAGCACACCAACGACAGTGTACTTCTCACCGTTCAAGCGAAGATCCTGGCCGATGAGGTTCGTGTTGCCGCCAAAACGGCGTTTCCAAAGCCGATAACTCAAAACTACGGCATGATCTCGTCCCGGCTGGTCCTCCGCCGGCAAGAACGACCGGCCCCATGCCGGCTTCACCCCGAGCAGGTCGAAAAAATTGGCAGAGACTTTCGCAGCGTGGATCTGTTCGGGTTGGGTCGCGTCAGCAAGGTTATAGCTCTCTCCAGTGATCGCTGACATCTGCTCGAAGACATGATTTTGGTTCCGCCAATCCAGGAAATTAGCAGCCGAAATGCCGTTTCGCTCACTGCCCGGTGGTTTTTCCCAAACCATCAAGAGCCGGTCCGGATCACGATAAGGCAACGGTTTGAGCAACACGGCATCGATCACACTGAAGATGGCGGTGTTGGCCCCTATCCCCAATGCGATCGTCACCACGGTCACGATGGCGAAACCACGAGCCTTGGCCAGGGTGCGAAGGCTGTATCTGATGTCTCGGAGGAACATCTGCACGAGCGTCTTCTAACGCTCCTCCAGTCCAGTCGTCCCGCTGCGGTTAATGTGGATCCCACCATTGACGCTGGACATCTTGATGACCGGGCCACCCTTTCCGAGCCGAGTATCCAGGTTCTTGCCAACCGGGAAATGGGACTTCACGTTTAGCCCGAAATCGCTACTTATGCCGCCGTTCAGCGTGCTGCCGGAAAGGTCGGCATCGGTCTCCTTAGGGAACGCGACAGTCACGCTGCCGTTCACTGCCTTGAGGGATGCGTCCTTTTTCACCTCAAAAAAACTAGCTCTTACGGAACCGTTGACACTGGAGAGGTTCGCCTCATTGGCCAATCCCGTTGCGGTGACCGGCCCGTTGACCGAATGAATCTCAACGTCGCCATTCACATTTTCAATCTCAACCCCACCGTTGACCGTGCTCACCTTGGCAAGGTTACTTTGTTTCGGTACTGTCAAGGTGTAGTCCACGCCGGTGGAGTTGTTCCTGGATTTTCTCGAATCGGGGTACTTCGTTTTGATGCGGATAGAGTCGGCTTTGGCATCCACCTCTATCTTGACCTCATCCAGCTGTTCCTGTTTTTTAGCATGCTTCACGGCGTCCAATTTCACCTCATCGCGATCCCAGGTCACGACATGAACGTTCCCGTTGACGTTCTCCAAAAAGATCTTGCCGGCTTTGTTCAACGGATAATTCTGATGAAACTCTTCGCGCACGTCCTGAGCAGCGAAAGCGGACAGAGCGCCGAGGATAACTGCGAGGGGGGTTAGGTTTGCCATAGTGTGGTAGCATTTCGCGTTCATAAACGGTTCTCCGGTTATTGGTTTCTAACAGGTTTCGTACAAAAGTCACCCCTGGGTATCAGTATAACGGCTGGATAGGCAAGGGGGGAAGTGCAGCGCCGCATCGTCTCCAGGCTTCCAGCAACTCACGTTCATGTGCTGCCGCCCATTCCAGAACCATGTCACCGACGCGCCCGGGCGCCTCGCCTTGAATGATTCGCAACGGCGCGATGCCGACAACCAACTCACTTTGCCCGTAAATGGCGTGAAAGTGGGCAACGAAAGCGCGCGTGAACATCATGCGGATGACAATACCGTAAAATTTTGATAACACAGGCATACGATCAAGCTCCTCCGCTGGATAAAGGATTGGAGGCATGGGATCTATGGGACGAATACGCATGCCAGGTGGCATAAGGCCGAAACGGAAGGTTCATGCGAAAACAGACTCGGTTTTCAGGGCACTGTCCCCGACCACCGAGCCGTCGAAGAGGTTGATTATCCTTTGAGCATGGCGGGTGAAGCGAGGATCGTGGGTGACCATGCAGATGGTTGCTCCTTCCCGGTGCAGATCACTCAAAAGTCGCATTACAGCCTCGCCGTTCTTGGAGTCAAGATTCCCGGTCGGTTCGTCGGCAAGGAGGATTGACGGCCAACCGGCTAGAGCACGCGCCACAGTCACGCGTTGTTGCTGTCCGCCAGAGAGTTGCGAAGGGTAGTGCGTGGCCCGATGGGCCATTCCTACCTTCTCCAGTGCTTCGTTGACCCGTCTCCGGCGCTCGACGCCGTCCATCCCCCGATAAGTCAATGGAAGTTCCACGTTATCTGTTATCGTCAGATCTCCAATCAGATTGAAGCTTTGGAAGATGAAACCGACTTCGCGATTCCGAATCCGCGCGCGCTCTGCCGCGTTGAGCTTAGATACGGGCTGATGGTTTAGTGAGTAACATCCTTCCGTCGGCGAATCCAACAACCCGAGGATTGAGAGCAAGGTCGATTTACCGCAGCCCGAAGGTCCCGCAATGGAGATGTACTCGCCCCGGTTCACTTCGAGGTGGACACCGGCTAGAGCGACTGTTTCGACCTCAACGGTGAGGAAGACCTTTTTGATCCCTTCCAATCGGAGCAACGGCTCTGCAGATGCACTCATAGTGTTAACGATGTTCCCCAGCCGAGCCATAAACAACCCTGCCCGGGCTTGTCTTTCCAATTAGACGACCGTTTGGACAGTCGGTTAGGTTCGGAAGAGATTTCATTTCACTCGCTTTTTCCGGAACCAATGGATAGACACCGAACTTCGCAAATTTGTTTCAGAAATCCTCCAGTGGTGGCTCTGACAACTGCATCACTTCCCTTTCCGAATATGAACGCTTCCGTTGACCGTCTTGAACTGGATTTCCGGCCCGCCGCCGTTAATGCTACCCACGACGCCTTTATCGAAGACGATGCGATATTTGCCGCCTTCCTTCCGGCCATCCTCCACTGTTGGTTGGCGCGGATTCTTATCCAGATCGATATCGAAGTCGCTGTAAATTGAACCCTGCTGGGTTTCGATTTTGACAGTCGCCTTGATGACCGCCGGCAAGGTGACATCGATGTCACCATTGAGTGTGCTGAAGGACATCGGTTTATCGGGTGTCACCTTCTCCATTTGGGTCACCACCGCACCATTCAGGGAATGGGCCACAACGACGCCCGAAACGTTGGTGAGGGTCACCGACCCGTTCAGATTGTTGGCTTCGATCTCTCCCTCCACATTTTCGACCAGGATATTGCCGTCATTCACGCAACCCAGCTTGAGCGATGTTGCCCTGGGCACCTGGATCTTCAAGTCCGCCTCACAGCCCTTCGGGCCAGTGCCTACAGATACCACGTTTTCTTCCTCTTCCACTGTCAGTCCGGTCATGGCTATCTCGATTCGTTTCAGGCCTTCGCCTTGCTGGCTTTCCTTGTTTGGCGGTTTTACCCCACGTAGCCACGCTTCAACCACCACTTCCTTGCCGCCGTATCCTCTGACGGTGATGCCGCCCGACATGAGGTTGGCCTTCACCCTGGGCTGGGATTTGCCGCCTCAACCACCGCCGCGCATCCGCCGATCTCAGGTGCCAGGCCACGTAAACGGACCAGAGAGGAAATCAAAAATGTAGTGGAGACCTTTTTGCTCCTTGTCCTGCAAGTCAACAACTTCCGATTTCGCACCCCCCTCAACCATGAAATTTCGGTTTGGCCGTGATTGGAATCAAGCTGGCTTAATTCAGCGTGTTACCAGACCGGGACTTTCATCAGAATCAGCCTGTAGAACCGCACCAGAGACGGTCAGTAAAGGCGAGACTCCACCATTGAGCGGACATTATTCGTACCTAAATTCAATCCTTCACTTTGGAGCCTTTCCCTGAGACCACTGGGGCAAGTCAGTTAAGGTATTCAACGGATTGAACTGTCAGGCGGACGCACTTCCCCCTTTCCAACTCCACTCTGCTGACGTAACTTCCACCGCTGCTCAATGCGCGATGCCCAGCGTCTATATCAAAACCTACGGTTGCCAGATGAACGAGCGCGATAGCGAAGCCGTCGCCGCGCAGCTCGTCGCCAAGGGTTACACGCTGGCCCGGGGAGAGGCCACCGCCGACGTTATCCTGCTCAACACGTGCAGCGTGCGCGATCTAGCCGAGCAAAAGGCGCTCCGCAAAATGGAAAACGTGGCGGCTGAGGTCCGCCGCCACCGGCCAGGTGTTGTGCTCGGCTTCATCGGCTGCATGGCCCAGAGCCGGGGACAGGAGCTAATTGATCGGTTGCCGGACGTGGACCTGGTGGTTGGCACCCAGAAGTTCCATCGCACGGCGGATTATCTCAATGACATTCTCGCCGGGCGGCGCGCCAAGATCGTGGACGTGGCGGAAGAGCTGGGCAGCGAGGCCACTATTCGCCAGCACCTGCTGAACGGCAAAGCCCCGAAGGCCGCCACCGCCTTTGTCAGCATCATGCAGGGCTGCAACCAGTACTGCACCTTCTGCATCGTCCCCTACACGCGCGGCCAGGAGCGCAGTCGAACTATCCCGGACATCGTGGCCGAGTGCCGCGAACTGGTCGGGCGTGGCGTGAAAGAGATCACACTGCTCGGCCAAATTGTCACCAGCTACGGCAGGCGGCGGTCTCCTCACCCTGCCTTTGCCCCACTCGCCCTACGGCAACAGGCGCAAAGCGCGACCAGTGCGACGGCGCGACAGCTCGGCGAGCCGGATGGGGAGAGGTTGGCAACGCCGAGTGAGGGTGGCAATGGCGGCAAGAGCCCATTCGTGCAGCTCCTGGAAGCGGTCCATCAAATCGAAGGCCTGGAACGCATCCGTTTCACTTCGCCGCATCCCAAAGGGTATGGCGACGATTTGATCGAAGCCTACGGGCGTTTGCCTAAGCTGGTCGAGAGCGCCCACCTCCCTGTGCAGAGCGGCAGCGACCGGGTGCTGAAACTCATGCACCGCGGTTACACCCGCCAGCGATACCTCGGCATTATCGAGAAGCTGCGCCACTGCCAGCCGCGCATGGGCATTAGCACCGACATCATCGTGGGCTTCCCGGGCGAGACTGAAGACGATTTCCAACAAACGCTGTCGTTGGCGTGCGAAGTGGAATTTGACCAGGTTTATCTCTTCAAGTACTCACCGCGCCGCGACACACCAGCTGCGGAGATGGCAGACCAAGTGCCGCAACCAGTCAAAGAAGAACGCAACCAACGTCTGCTCCAGTTGGTCAATGAAATCGGCCGCCGCAAATATGAACAGCTTGTGGGCCAGCAGATGCAAATCCTGGTCGAAGGCCCGAGCCGGAAAAATCCCGCCCGCATGATGGGCCGCACGCGCTGCAACAAGATCGTCGTGTTCGACGGTTCGGAGCGCCATCGCGGCCAGCTTCTGGAGTTAAGGATCACCCGCGCCGGCTCATTCACGCTGTATGGAGATCCCGCCGTGATTAACCTCGACTAAAAGATGAGCCGGCTCAAAGCTCCAAGGTCCAAGCTCCAAGCTCCAGAGAAGCATCAAGCTCCAAACCTCAAGGCGCTCTCAACTCGACCAACGGCTCCTTTGCAGATCGGAATTGGCGCACGACAAAATTCTTCGCTGCCGCATAAATGCGGCGTTCCCAACCTCGCCGGAACGCCGCATTTATGCGGCAGCAAGACGCCCCAGAAGAAATCTGTCGTGCGCCCGCTCGGAATTTGGAGTCTCTCTGGATCTCGGAGCTTGCAGTTTGAGTCGTAGTTTATGTTTGGACTCAAACTTTCCACCCTCAGCATCGTGCTCGGCCTCGGCCTGGGGTTGCCACAAGTTTATGGCATCGTCAAACCGGCGGCGTTCGCCGCCGCTGTCCGCAGGTTCCCGCGCTCGATGCCTTGGGGTTATGCCTTGATGCTGCTGGGCACCGTTTGGTTCCTGTGGAACCTGAGCCAGGAACCCATCGCGGATTTTGCTTCCTACAAGAATTTCTTTTGCGCGGCGTTCGCCGCCATTGGGATTGGGAGTTGCATCTTCGTGCAGGATTTCCTGGCCGTGCGCGGATTGGCCGTCGTCCTGTTGTTGCTGGCCAAGCAGATGGTGGACGCCGGCCGGCCAAAACTGCCGGAGACTCATTGGGTCCTGGTCTTCCAGGCTTGGGCTTATGTGCTGGTAGTTGGCGGAATCTGGTTTACGGTGTCGCCTTGGCGCCTGCGTAATTTCCTGGAGTGGGACACGGCAAACGAAAAGCGCACTAAGGTCGGTTGTGGCATCCGGCTGGCATTCGGGTTGTTCGTGGCCGTGCTTGGCGTGACGAAGTTTTGAGCCCCCCCAAAATCAGGCCTGTGGGTTCCTTCCGAGGCAAAATTCTTGTCATCCGCGGCGGCGCGATCGGCGATTTCGTTCTGACGCTTCCGGCAATTGCGGCTTTGCGCCGGCACTTTCCTGACGCGCACCTGGAGGTGCTTGGCTACCCGCACATTATCGAACTGGCTTTGGCGGGCGGCCTGGTGGAGCGCGCTCAATCCATTGAAGCACGCTCGCTGGCCGGGTTCTTCGCGCGTCACGGCGGCCTCGCTGAAGAGCTGGCCGATTATTTCTCCGAGTTCGACCTGATTGTTTCTTACCTGTACGACCCCGACAAGATTTTTGAGACTAACGTGGGCCGTTGCACGCCGGCCCAGTTCATTGCCGGGCCGCATCGGCCAGACGAAACGACCATGGTTCACGCGGCGAAGGTCTATCTCAAACCGCTGGAGCGTTTGGCCATTTTCGATGCTGACCCGGTGCCGCGGTTGTCTCTTAACTCTCTGCCAACTGCCCCGCCGGAGCGCAACGAAGGCGGATCAACCCTCAACCAACTCGCCCTGCATCCGGGCAGCGGCAGCGAACGCAAGAATTGGCCGGAAGCGAAATGGGCCGAGTTGCTGCAGCACCTGATCGGTGAGACCGGATTGGAACTGCTGCTCGTGGGCGGCGAAGCCGAAGGCGAACGTTTGCAACGTCTTGCCGCAGCCCTGCCGCCCAGGCGCCTGAGAGTAGCCCAGAGTCTGCGGCTTGCCCAACTCGCGGGCCTGCTGGAAGGCTGTGCGGCCTTTATCGGGCATGATTCGGGAATCTCGCACCTCGCAGCGGCGGTGGGTCTGCCAGGTCTGATTCTGTGGAGTGACACGGACGAAGAAATTTGGCGGCCCCCAAGCGAAAAGATAGTTGTGCTGCGCGACCCAGCGGGCCTGGCAAACTTGCCGGTAGCCCGCGTTCTCGAGGAGTTCCGTCGGTTGCCCTTGGAGCAAACACTTTGGGCAGCCTGGCACAGTTAAAGAGTTGCAGCGTTACGTGAGTTAGAAAACCCCGCGCTTATCTCGATATGGCGAAGAGAGCCGGCACTTCAAGGGCGAAACGCCGAGTTCCCGAACGGCAGCTTGCCCTTGGTGCTGTTCCGCATTAGCTTGGAGCCATGCAAATTCTGATCCGGTTTCCGGACAAAGACACGGAACAACGCGCGCTGGGCAAACTTATCCCGCGGTTCTCAGGGAAGAGTTGGGCTTCGGGCGAGACAGCCGTGCCGGCTCAAGCCTTGAGCTTCCTGGCCGAGCAAGGCATTAAATTCACTGTGATAGGCCCCGCGCCGTATGAGTTCGTTACGCCGGTACGAGATACTGGTCCCGTTGCTGTTTAATGACGGGAGTCTCGTGCCGGAAACCCTGCTGGCCCAAACTTTCGCCGAGCTGAGAGAAAAGTTTGGCGCCGCGTCATGGGAGACTCAGGTTGTGCGTGGCTCATGGGAACATGAGGGCGCTACTTTCGTGGACAATCTCACCCGCTTTTTTGTGGACGTGCCGGACCTACCTGAACATCGGAATTTTTTCAAGGAGTTCAAGCAAACGTTGAGGCATCGTTTCAAGCAGGTGGATGTTTGGATTACGTCACAGACCGTGGACGTGATCTAAATGCAGTTTCAACCGATGAGCCATGCAGGGATGACCTGACAGCCGATATTTCAGAACTTGGGAAAGAACTTGAGCCGTAGCCATTGCTTCCGCGCAAGTACCTGTGTGGGCCTATTCATCTGAAGGCGGTCGATGGTTGCTCGTCCGGCAGAGGTCAAACCGCTGAGCGTCCCAGTTCTTTGACCCACGGTAAAATGCTCCTCCCAACGGCTCTGGCGCGGATTGAACAGCGCGGCTCAGCCACTCGGCTGTAGTGGGGATTCATTTCTCCAGGTCAGCGAGCGCGGCAGCGGCCCGCTCACCCGAGGCCCGGACTTCGTCGTCCACCAAAGCGTTTAACTCGGCTTGTTCAGAGGCTGAGAGGGAATTACCTGCATCGCGCACGGCCCGCCAGTGGTTCATCAGCTCTTCCAGTCGTCGTTGCTGCTGAGCGGTGAAGAACTTGTCCGGCCTGTGGTTTTGCACCACAACCAGAGTGCCGCTTTCGTCGGGCGGCAACTGAGCCGTCAACGCATCCAAGGCAGCTCCGGCCGTCTTGGCCACGGCCTGTCGGGCGCCTGCAACGGCGCGATACATGGTGTCGCCCTTCACTGAAGGCTCCGGCAGAATCGCAACTTTCGTCATAATATTGTTCTTCTACCTCAATTATATTGTAAGTGGAAGCCTGTGGAAAGAACGCAGTTGAATCAGAAGCAATGGTCTTGTGCCAGTGTTACTGCGTATCGAAAGGTTAGAACCAATACTCCATTAGCGACCGGCCAATTCCTGCCAGCGCTCGTATAAGCGGGTCACTTCGGTCTTCACGGCTTCCAAATCCGCTATCAGCCCGTGGGCCTCCCGCGAGCGGGTGGCGTGGAATTCAGGATCGTTCAAGGTGGTTTCCAATTCCTGGACCCGGGTTTCCGCCGCCAAAATGGCGGCTTCCATCCCTTCCAGTTCGCGCTGCTCTTTGAAGGTCAGCTTGCGAGGACGGGCCGGTGCTTGTCCCGCCATAGCGTCCTCGCGGCGGCGGACCTGTCCCGCCATAGCGTCCTGGCGACGGCGGATGGGCGCAGTGTTGGGATCCGGTTTTCGGGCTGTGGTCTTGGCGAGGCTCGCCCACGCCGTCTGGTTGAGGGCGTCCCGCTCTTTTTTCTTCTCGAGATAATACGAATAGTTGCCCGTCTGCACGAACAGGCCGCCCTGCTCGAAAGCCACGATCTGGTCGCAGATGCGGTCCAGGAAATAGCGATCGTGACTGACGACCAACACGGTGCCGTCGAAGTCCGCCAGCGCTTCCTCCAACATGCGCAGGCTGGGCAAATCCAAATCGTTGGTCGGTTCATCCAGGATCAGCACGTTGCCGCCGCGCCGAAGCACTTTGGCCAGCATCAGCCGCGCGCGTTCGCCGCCCGAAAGCCGGGCGACCGTCTCATTCACACGCTCATCGGAGAACAAAAACCGACGCAGATAAGAGCGGGCGCTCAACCGTTGTTCGCCGAAAAGGACCGTTTCGCTCCCGTCCGATATTTCCTCCAGCACCGTGCCGGTGCCAGTGAGTTGCATCCGGGCCTGGTCAATGTAATTGAAGAGCACCCGTTTCCCGATTTTGACGGTGCCTTCGTCGGGTCTGCGTTCGCCGAGGCATAAGCGCAGGAGCGTGGTTTTGCCGACGCCGTTGCGGCCCACGATGCCCGTGCATTGGGCTGGTTTGAGTGAGAGGGTCAGCCCGCGAAAGAGCCATCGTTGGCGGTCGCCTGCTCCGACCTTGGCCCCCGCGTTGGTCAACTGGATGGCTTGGTTCCCCAGTTCCGGCGGCGGTGGAATGAGCAGGTCCATTTCCCGTTCTTCGGGCGGCGCTTCCAGGCCCTTGACCTGGTAAAAGGATTCGAGGCGATGCCGCGGTTTGGACCGTTGCGCCCGGACGCCCGCGCGCACCCAATCCAGTTCCTCGCGCAGAAACCGCTGGCGCCGCCGCTCGGACTGTTCGGCTATCTGCTGACGGATGGCTTTGGATTCCAGGTAAGCGGTGTAATTCCCCGGATGCGAAAAGCACCGGCCATCGGCCAGCTCAATGATTCGCGTGGCGATGACATCGAGGAAATAACGGTCGTGCGTGACGAAAATGACGGCGCCGGGGAAATCGCGCAGAAAACCTTCCAGCCACAGGATGGATTCGGCGTCCAGATGGTTGGTAGGCTCGTCCAGCAACAGCAAATCCGGCTGGGTGGCCAAAGCGCGGCAGAGAGCCACGCGCCGCTTTTCGCCGCCGGAGAGCGGTCCCACCAGAGTATCCAGCAGCGGCGCGGCCAGGGCGGAGGCGGTCGCATTGATGCGGGCCTGCAACTTCCAGCCGTCCACGGTGTCAATCTGGTTCAACAAAGCCGCCAGCTCGGAGTCCGTGCCCAGACCGGATTCATAGCGGCGCAACCATTCCATCAGGTCAGCCACGCCCACCTCGATGTTCTGTCGCACGGTGAGATTGTCCTCCAGTTCGAACTCCTGCGGCAGATAACCGATGCGCAATCCGCGGCGCCGCGCCACGTCGCCGGCATCGGCGCTTTGATGGCCGGCCAAAATGCGCAGCAGGCTGGTCTTGCCGCAGCCGTTTCTGCCCAGCAACCCGACCTTTTCTTGCGGAGCGACCGACAGCGTAACAGCTTCGAGCAATCGCTGGTGGCCAAAAGCCAGGGCGAGGTCATTGGCGGTCAATAGGGCCGGGACGGTGACATTCATGCGCGCAAAAAAAGCAAAGAATTTTGCTAAGCCTTAACCAAAGGGATTGTAGTAAAAAATCTTTCCGCCGCCCGCGGGAAAATCTTCTTTAATGTTATCAGTTATCAGTTGTGCATCGGGCCTGGGGCAGGTCTAATTTCCAGGGCCGCCCGGTTTAGAGCGGCAGGTGCAAGCGCCATGTTCCAAACCGAAGTTGATAAATCGAAAAACCTCCTCACCATCAGCTACACCCAGCACGTTGGACCGGAGGAAATGCAGAGTTGCGCGACCCAGGTCGCGGCGCTTCTGGCGGGCTTGCAGTCAGGATTTCGACTCTTGACCGACCTCAGCGGCTTGGAAACGATGGACTTCGCCTGTGTGCCGTACATCAAACAAATAATGGATATTCTCAACCAGCAGGGCGTGGAACAGGTGGTGCGGGTGATTCCAGACCCGCGCAAAGACATCGGCTTGAATATTATGTCGCTGTTCCATTACCGGCGCGGCGTCCGCATCGTGACCTGTGGGAACTTGGAGGAGGCCATGCAGGTTCTGGCCAGTTAGGCTCGAACTACTGAATCTGCGAGGCAGCCACATCCGGCGCGTTGCCGTTGCAAGACGCAATCAGCAGGTCGGACAAGCTGGCAGCCTGCCTTTGGGCTTCGCCAGGCGCGCCTTCGGCCAGGGCAGCAGCCGCGGTGGAATCCTGCTTCGACGGCGGGTTGCCTGTCAGATGTGGCAGGTATTGAAATCTCTTGAAGGCCGGGTTGAGTGCATTTCTGTTGGAATATGTTTTCATGTGCCATCTCTATAACACTGAAGAGACGGAATTGTTTCATGAACATGAAAACTGATATTGAAATCGTTCCGTATGGCGGGATTCTCTCAGCGCTGTCAAAACAGCGGTGGCGAACCAAGAGTCAACACGCGCGCATTGCAAAATCCTTCGAGAGAACGCCGCAATCGCATCGGCGTGTCTTTGTTACCTTCTCTCATGATCTGGACGAATCGTTCGTCGAAATGTTCCGCGAGAATGCGACGCAGGAGACACGGCTTCTTATTCTCAATGAGGGTACATCGACAGACTGGCTGCTCTCCCGGATAGTTGATCTGCAGATACGCACGCCGCAGCGGTTCTACGTCATGGACGGCGCATTTGGTTCAGGAAAGACGCGCTCCATGACTCTGGTTTGGGCTTTGTTAAAACGGATAGCCTCCGGGGTTGAAACAGACGTTTCCAATGAGCGTATCGTGGATGCCAAGGTTGAAGATGGAGTTCTTCATGCAATTTCTACGAATTTCGATCGCTTGGATGTTCCGATAGCGCGAATTCCCGCGCTCAAGAACGCAGATCCCAGCGAGATTCAGAGATTCGAAATGGACGAGGATGGCGCGTTTATTTATTGGCCGAAGCTCGACGTGCATCTCGGCTGGACACAATTGCAGCAGTTGGTTGATCCCGAGACAGCTCTCAAAGCATCTCAAAAGAGCGAAGCGTTCAACAAACGCTACGGCAAAGCAGTGCAAACACTGCGCGCACAGACAGGACTCAAACGAAGCGACATCCCAGGAATAAGCGATAAGCAGCTCGGGAGAATCGAGAGAGGAGAATGCCGATTGACCTCAAACGCGATTCAGACGCTGTCCAAGGCGCACAAGCTCGCGCCAAACGAATACATGAAAAAGCTGGCAGAGGTGAAGTGATGCGGAATCGTCATCCCGGTGGATTCAACCATTGTCCGCGTGGTGATAAAATCTTAAGCTCGCGCAGAGTAAATATGCCCACCGAAGCCGACGCGAGAATCGTGGTTGATCGCCTGTTGCGAGAGGCAGGGTGGGACATCGAGGACAAGTCCCAAGTCTCAACAGAGGAAGCCGCCGCTGATGGCCGCGCTGACTACCTCCTGAAGAATCAACGCACCCAGCCGTTGACGCCAATCGAGGTGAAGCGGTTCTCGATTGACCCTTATTCCGCAAAAGAACAGGCCAAGGACTACGCCGTGAGCCTCCGTGCGCCGTTCATCCTCTTGAGCAACGGGCGCGAGCATTATTTCTGGGATTACGAAATCGGGGACGCCCGCCCTATCATCGGCTTCCCTTCACGAGCCGATCTTGAGCGTCGTGCCAATCTTCGCCAGCACCGCCAAGGTGACATTACCACGTCGGTCCGCGCCGTTCCCTATCCGTCGCGGTTTCGCTTCAAGGGCGAGGACGTGGACGCGCGCCCCTATCAACTGCGTTGCCTCAAAGCAGCTGACGATGCGCTCATCGCCGGCCGCCGCCGGATGCTGTTCGAGAAAGCCACGGGCACCGGCAAGACACTCACGATTGCCATGTTGATGAGACGGTGGTTTCAGGCCGCCGTGATCTCGCGAGTCCTTTTCCTCGCAGACCGCATTGAACTGGCAAAGCAGGCCAAAGAAACTTTCGACGATTACTTGCGCGATTATCCCTGCACACTGCTTTACCGAGGCAGGCGCAGCCTTGAAGGCCAAATCGTCGTCGGCACGCTTGACACCATTGCCGGCCAGCTTGGGCCGGGCGGTTTCGGCCACGCCTATTTCGATCTCGTGGTCACGGACGAGTGCCACCGCTCCATCTACAACACCCACCGCGCCACGCTCGCCCACTTTGATGCAATTCACATCGGCCTGACGGCCACGCCGAATCCCGGCGAACTCCGTTGGATCACCGAACACGAACGCCAACTTGTCCGCAGCACCTACATGTTTTTCGATTGCTGGGACAGTGCCGCACAGGAAGGCCGACCGACTTTTACCTACACCATCCGCGAAGGCATCCGGGAAAAGTTTCTGGCCGGCTACAAAATCTACGCCGCAGAATCGGTTCTCACCTTTGAGGGCACGGAATGGGAAGACGAGGAGATCGGCTTCAGTGATTGGGGACGCAGCGCCGAGAGCGAAGACCGCCTCAAGCTCATTATTGACGAGTACTTCCGCGTCGAGGAGGAACGCCCGCAGCCGCGCCCGCGGAAAACCATCGTGTTCGCCGTGAGCGAAAAGCAGGCGACCATCATCGAGCGATTGTTCAACCAACTCCTCCCGGACGCCGCGTGCCTGCGCATCGCGCAGCAGACTAACCGCTCGCCCGCCGAAGTCCGTCAGTGTTTCGCGCAGAGAATTACCTGCTACTCGAACAATGGCAATCCCAAGCCCGTCATTGATCGTTTCAAATTCGATCCGCTGCCTGTGATCGCCGTATCAGTGGACATGCTCGACACGGGTTACGACCACAGAGAGGTCGAGAACCTGGTGATGCTCCGGCCGACGACTTCGGCCATCAAATACGCTCAGCAGCGCGGGCGAGGCAGTCGGCTTTGTCCGCGCATTGGGAAGACTTCGTTCCTGATTTACGACTTTGTTGGCAACCATTCACGCTTCAACGACCCCGGCGAGCATTACCACCGGCCAAAGCAGGTCGGGAAACGTCCCCAGCCAGGCGGCCCTGAACCCGAACCCGGTCCGGAACCAACTCCGCCGCCGCCTGGCCCGCCAAGGCCCCCGCGCAAATTCACCATCATCCCGCTTGGCGAGAAAGAGGACACCATCCGCCGCCGCGAACTCATTCATGTTGGCCCGGAGGGAATGGCGATTGACCGCAAGACCTATCAAGACGAGTGGCTCAAGCGGATTCAGGAATTGCGCGACACCGATCCCGCCGTCCGCAAGATCATGGCGGGCGAATCGCTCACTGAAAACGAGTGGGAAGAACTCGCCCACAAACTCAACTCGCCGGAATTCTGGTTCGATGAACCCGCGCTCCGCAAAGCCTTTGAGCAACCCTCCGGCTCGTTGTCCGATTTCATCCGCGCCGCGCTTGGGATCTATCAGTTGCCCACGCGCCAGCAACGCGTCGAACGCGCCTTCAACGTCTGGGTTGCAGAGAATTCCAACAGCATCAATCCCGACCAGGCCCGCCTATTGCGGCTCTTGCGCAATGTTGTGTCTGCCGCCGTTAGCGAAACGAAATACAAGCCGCTTGACGCCAGTGTCTTCACTCGCGCGCCCTTCACCTATCAGGGCGGACGCGCCCGTGCCGAGGCCTTGTTCGGCCGCGACCGGCTCGCTGTCATCATGCAGGAATTGAACGACCTTATCGCCGCCGCCTAACTCCATGGACAACGCCTCGCTCCAAAATCTTCTCAAGCGCCTCTGCAAAGTGCTGTGGGAAGCCAACGTCACCAACCCCATCACCTACGTCACACAGATTTCCTACCTGCTCTTCCTCAAGATGCTGGAGGAAATGGACGCGGAGCAGGCGGACAATCCCAAGAATGGCGGCAACAAACGCCAGCCCATCTTCACCAAAGTCAAAATCCCCGGCGACGCCGTGGACTTTGGCAAACTTCAGTGGTCCGTCCTTACCTCGGACCCCGACAACGCGCGGATGCTCGAAACCCTCCGCACGCTGCTTCCCAGGCTCGCCTTCCATCCCGCACTCTCGCCCGCAGCCCGCGCGCTGTTTGAAGATTCCGCCATCGTCATCCCGGATGGCGCGACGCTCCGCAAAGCCGTGGACGCCCTCAAAGACGTTCACCTCTTGAGCCAAGACGCCGACGTGAAGGGCGACCTCTTCGAAATCCTCGTCAACGACCTCGGCAGCCAGAAACGCGCCGCGCAATTCCGCACGCCGCGTCATCTCATCCGCGTCATCGTCGAAATGGTGAATCCCCAAATCGGTGAGACCGTCTGCGATTCGGCGGGCGGCACCGGCGGATTCGCCATCGCCGCCTTCGAGCATATTCTGCTCGCCAACACCTCGCCCGAATTCGTCCGCGAAGTTGTCGCGCCCTACGGTTTGCCGGTGGAACGCGGCCTGGGCGACCGCCTCAGGCCCGCGCAATGGGAGTTCCTCCAAAAAGGCACGCTCCACGTCTTCGAGGCGGACAAGGACATCATCCGCATGGCAGCCATGAACGCCGTGCTCCACGGCTTCGACCACTCGCCCATCGTCCGGCGCGATTCCATCTGCGGCGGCGAAGACCGCTGGGACGAGGTCCAGTTCGACGTGATGATGGAAAACCCGCCCTTCTCCGGCCAGCGCGGCGACGCCAAGCGTTCCCTTCGCATCGAGAAGGGCGACAAATACGTGCTCTTCCTCGCCCACGCGCTCCGCAGTCTGCGGCAAGGCGGACGCGCCGGCATCGTCTTCCCCAACGGCATTTTGTTCGGTGACTCCAACTCGCACATTGAGGTCAAGAAACGCCTCCTGGCCGAGTGCGACCTGCAAGCCGTCGTCACGCTGCCCAAAGGCATGTTCGAGCCGTACACGCCCAACCCGACTTGCTTCCTCGTTTTCCAGAAGACCGGGCGGCCCACGAAGGAAACCTGGTTCTACCGCGTGCAAGGCGACGGCTCGTCGCTCAAGAAGGCGCGCAAGTTCGGCCCGCAATTCAGAAACGATTTTCCCGACCTGCTGAAGAAATGGCCCAAGCGCCAGACCGCCGACGGCGTGGCGTGGCGTGTGCCCGCCGAGAGAATCATCGCCAACCGCTACAACCTCACGCTCGCCAGCCTCGGCCTCGTCGAGCCGGAGAAAACCGATCACGCTGAGCCGGAGGAAATTCTGGAAAACGTGGCGCAAAAAGAGCGGCGCATCCTTTCGCTGGTGGACGAGATGCGTGACTTGCTCGAAAAGGAGCCGACGTGATTCGGGCCGTGCTCGATTCGAGCATTCTCGCTGCCGCGGCCCGCTCACGACAGGGTGCTTCCCACGAGCTGCTTTGGCGGCTGCCGGACCAGCGGTTCCAGCCGGTGATTTCCGTTCCGCTTTTCGTCGAATACCGTGCCGTGCTCCTGCGCCCGGAAAACCTTCTCACCCGTCCGCCGTCCCAGGCCGAAGGCTTCCTCGACTTCCTGCTTTCGGCCAGCCACCTCCAGGAAATCTTTTTCATTTGGCGGCCCGCGCTGCCAGACCCCCATGACGACAAATGAAGGTGCAATCAGCCGCATGAAAATGTAACTTTCTGCCATGAACAACTCGACGACAATTTTCCGAACGCGGGTGCCGGCCGGGCGCCTGCAGCGCGCCCAAAGAATCCTCCACAAGCTGGGCCTCACCCCAGCCGACGCCGTGAACATGCTGCTGGCCCAGATCGAGATCCGCAAGGGCCTGCCCTTTGAAGTCAGCGCGCAGCCCAAGGCGTTGCTCTCCTCAGAAGAACAGACAGCCGCGTGGACGGGGGCGTTTGGTGCCTACTGAGCCCCAGCCCGGCGAGGTCTGGTTTGCCGACCTCGGCATGGTCGAGAAAAGCCGGCCAGTTCTGGTTCTCGCCTATCCTCAGCCCGACGACGCCCGCTCGCTCGTGATCGTCGCCCCGCTCACCTCGCAGATTCGCGGCCTGCGCGGGGAAGTCCCGCTCGGCAAGCCGCGCTGGCTTCCCAAGACCTCGTCCGTGAATGTGCAGGGCCTGGCCAGCTTCGACCATGGCAAACTCAGTCGCCGTCTCGGCGTCCTCTCCGCTGACCAATACGCCGCGGTGCAGGCCGCGCTGCGCGACTTGCTGCATCTGTGAAACGAGAAATCAGGCGCCAGATTAAGAATTCATCGAGGCTATGAGGGAACTCGTGTTGGAGGAAAACGCCAATGGTACTCGATGAATTGCCAGCCGGTTGGGAAGTGAAGCCGCTTTCCGACCCAAGCGTTGCAACGCTGAATCCAAAGAAATCCGAAGTCAGCGCATTGGATGCGCGGCTTGAAGTCACGTTCGTGCCCATGTCGGCAGTTGATGACAGCAGCGGAACGATTGCCCAACCTGAAGTTCGCCGACTTGGTGAAGTCAAAAAAGGCTACACCTACTTCAAAGAGAGAGACGTGATCTTCGCCAAAATCACTCCTTGCATGGAGAATGGCAAAAGTGCCATTGCGCGCGGACTCCGCAACGGAATCGGGTTCGGCTCAACTGAGTTTCACGTTGTCCGTGCTGGCGCAGAAACCCAGCCCGAATGGCTTCACTTGATTCTCCGCAGTCAGCAGGTGCGCGATGACGCCGAGAACGCGATGCACGGAGCGGCTGGTCAGCAACGTGTGCCGATTGACTTTCTTGAACAGCTTGAAATCCCCGTTCCACCGCTGGCCGAGCAGAGGCGGATCGTGGCGCGGGTGGAAGCGTTGACTGGCCGCCTCGACCAAGCCCGCCAAGCCCGCCAAGCCGCCCTCGCCGAAGCAGCAGCCGTCGGACAAGCCGTCTGGGATCGCGCCTTCGCCAACATTTCGCAGGAGCAATGGAAACCAATCGGAGTGCACGCGAAAGTGCAAGGCGGTTACGCCTTCAAGAGCGAGTGGTTTGTGAGCGAAGGGATTCGGTTACTCCGCAATCAAAACGTCTACCATGGCAACCTCGACTGGAGCGATACGGTTTACCTCCCGTCGTCGCGTCGCGGCGAGTTCAAGCAGTTCGAGCTGGCCGATGGCGACATCGTAATCACGATGGATCGTCCGCTCATCAAGTCCGGCTTGAAAGCAGCCCGTGTCAGCAAGCGGGACTTGCCCTGTCTGCTGCTTCAACGAGTCGGACGTTTCCTTTGCGAGCACCAGCTCGATAAGGATTATCTGCTGCACTTCCTGTTCAGCCAGTCATTCATCCCCCACATCTCCGGCGACGGACGCAGTTGCGCCGTGCCTCACATCTCGCCGAAGCAGATCGAAGCGATTCCGATTGCGTTGCCATCAGGCCGGGAGCAACGCGCCATCGTCGCACGGCTGGATGCGATGCGCGGGAAGATGGACGAATTGCAGCGATTGCAGCGGGAGGTGGAAGTGGAGTTGGCGTCGTTCACGCCCGCGCTGCTGGCCAAAGCCTTCCGGGGAGAATTGTAACGATGGCGGCCCACCCCTCATTTCCATCGGCGGAGCTTGAGAGCGTCTGCCGAGTGCTGGCAGATACGGGCAGCGGCTTGACCGGTTCGGAGATTGGTCGTCTTCTCATTCAGCAGGGTATCGCGGACACCGCTCCTGCGCTTACTAAATGGAAACGCCTTTCGTTGGCCTTGAGCCACCAACAGCAGCGGGACGGATGCGGCAACTGCGTCATCAGCTTCATCCTCGAAGCAATGAAGCCGGTGCGTTATGTGGGGAAAACCGAAGTCTTTGAGGCGCGGCGTACCGAACTGAACCATGTGCTGATTTTCACGGGTCTTGAACTTGGAAAGGATGGTCAGTTGCGTCCGCGTGAAGCGGCCAAGACACTTACGGAAGCCGAACAGCGGGCTGGACGTTTGCGCACAGAACTGCTCAAGCGCAACGTGCATCCTGACGTGCTGCGCTTCTGCCGGTCTGAACTGCTACAAGAAAACTGTTTCCACGCCGTGCTGGAAGCCACCAAGAGTGTCGCAGACAAAATTCGCACGAAAACCGGCCTGGCCGGTGACGGAGCAGAACTGGCCGATGCCGCCCTAGCACTCGGCAAGACGGGGATGCCTTTCCTCGCCTTCAACAGCTTGCAAACCGAGTCGGAGCAGTCGGAGCAGAAAGGCCTGCTCAACCTGATGAAAGGCATGTTTGGTACTTTCCGCAACCCTACCGCCCATTCGCCGAAGATTTCCTGGAACATGACCGAGCAGGATGCACTCGACCTGCTCACGATGGCTTCGTTTTGTCACCGCCGGTTGGACAGCGCGGCCAGAACACCGAGGACGGCATGAAGCGGCGACCGGAACATCCGAAAAGATTGCAGCGGGAGGTGGAAGTGGAGTTGGCGTCCTTCACGCCCGCGCTGCTGGCCAAAGCCTTTCGGGGTGAGCTTTAGCGGGAGAAATGGCTCCGCCAGTCGCGAAACAGCAGGGATGATCCAGGCTGGTGGAAGGCGCAGAATATTGCTCGAAATGGAAAAGCGTATGCGCTAAAGTCCACGACAGCAACATGGCCACGCTGCTAGATGGTTTACTGACTGAACTCGGCTACCGGGATTCCTCCTTTTACCGGGAGAGCATTGATACGGCCGACGTTTCGGTCGCCCACCTGCTGCGCGATGCCCAACGCGCACATGTTCAGGGCAGCTACTTCATCCGCACAGAGGGGGGCGATACTGGTGTGGCGCGTCAACGCCCAGCCGTTCACGTTGCCGAGGCAAAGACGCCCCAGGAAGCGCGGCAGATTCATCGGCAACTCTGGAACCAGGGAACAACACCCTTTCTACTCGTATCTCTGCCGGGCCAAGTGCGCGTCTATACGGGCTTCGCTTACGATGACGCCAATGAGAAAATCGGCCAAGTGGAGAGGCCGCTTGATACAGCAGGACTCAGTCTTCAGGAAATTGCCAAACGCCTTGAATTTCTGCGCGCTGACTCGATTGACTCTGGTGAGATTTGGCGCACGAAAGGCGGGTCCCTCACGAAAGACAAGCGCGTTGACCGCACTCTGCTCCGCACGCTCCGTTTCCTCGCCCGCCAACTCGTTCGGCGACACCACCTCGACGGGGAAGTCGCCCACGCGTTGATTGGGCGATTTGTATATCTCCACTATCTGCGCGAACGCGAAATCCTGTCCGACCAGTGGCTGGTCCGCACCGGTGTCATTCCGGATGCTGTATTCTCGGCCGGGGCGAAGCTCAATGCGTTCCGACGGGTTACGGACAAGGTGGACGACCGATTTAACGGCCGCATCTTCCCCATAGACTGGTCGGCGGCGTCCGCGCCGAACGCCGACTCAGTCAGAATCGTAGCGCAGGCATTTGCCGGCGAGGACCCAGGTTCGGGACAGATGGCCTTGTTCCGCACGTTCGACTTCTCCTTTATTCCGATTGAACTCCTTTCCGCGATTTACGAGCAATTTTTGCACGACGAAGGCAAGGGGGCCAAAGAAGGCGCGTTTTACACTTCTGAGCCGGTGGCGGACTACCTCGTTGCTGAGGTTGAGAGCGCAAAGCAACTGAAGCCGGGCATGAAAGTGCTCGATCCGTGCTGCGGCTCTGGAGTTTTTCTCGTGCTCTCCTTCCGAAGGCTTGTCGAACAGCAATTGCGGGAGCGGGGAAGCCGCACCCTGTCCCCGGAGGAATTGAGCGGGATTTTGACTTCGAGCATTTTCGGTGTGGAGCGGAACAGCGAAGCGTGTTTGGTCGCCGAGTTCAGCCTGATTCTCACCTTGCTCGACTACGTGAAGCCGCCTGAACTTCACGAGCACGCAAATTTCAGATTTCCCGAACTGCACGACCAGCAGGTTTTTGAGTGCGATTTCTTTGCGGACGATTCGCGCTTTTGGAAAACAGCCGAGCGCTATGATTGGATCGTGGGCAATCCACCTTGGGTCGAGTTGGACCCGAAGGACCAGGAGGAGCAGCCAGCCATCAACTGGATCCAGCGGACGCAGCAATCAGGAACGACCCCGGTGGCACGCTATCGGAGTAGCGAGGCCTTCACCTGGCGTGTGCGGGAACGATTGGCCGATGGAGGCGTCGTCGGCCTGATAACACAGGCTACCAGCCTCACCAACGACCAATCTGCCGACTACCGTCGAGCGTTCTTCGCGCAGAACGCCGTCCACCGGATCACAAACTTCTCAAACCTCGCCTACATCCTGTTTGAGTCGGCGCAGGAACCTGCGGCCAACCTCATTTACTCTGCCCCAAGGAACGACACGACGGCAGAGGATATTGTTCACTTTGGTCCATTGCTGGTGAATCAACCTGCCACCACGCCCGGCCAAAGCCGCCGCCGGCGTGTGCCTTGGGTGCTGACAGTTTGCGAGTCGGAAATCCAGACCGTTCCAGTGGCTGAGGCCGCGCGAGGGGAGGCCACCACTTGGAAGCGGGCATTGTGGGGGAATCCGCGTGACCGGCGTGCGTTTGAGCGATTAAGGCGAGTGTTCCCCACAACTCTTGGTGAGATCGCCGACGATCGAGGCTGGCACCTTAACCTCGGCCTCCAACTGCGGGATGGCGGTGGGTCCAAATCCGAACCGAATCAGACCGTCCTCGAAATAAAGCAAACACAGGGAGTTGCTGAGTCCGAAGCGAAGCGGTTCGCAAAGTGGTTCAGCGGTTTGAAGGTCTTGGAACCAAAGCAACTCCGCAAAACCAAAACGCGACTGACCGTGCAAGCCGCCGGGCTGGTCAGTAACCGCTGGGGGACTTACATTCGCGAGCGTGGTGGCACGGAGGCTCTGAGTATTGTTGAAGCACCTCACTTGTTCCTTTGGAACGATTTTGCCGCGTTCGCTGAACAAGACTTTATTTTTCGTCACCCAAAGCTCGGATTATCCGCGCCCTTATCTGACGCTGAGTGGCTTCGGGCCGTTTCAGTGATCTGGACATCCAGCGTCACGCCTTACTGCTTGTTCCTGAACTTGAGCGCTGGCTGGGGGATCAGCCGCAGCACGATTGATCTTGGTGACGCGCGTGGGATGCCGATGCCAAAACTGACCGGTGAGTTAGTTGCCGAACTGGCAAAGCTGCATCGGTCGCTGGCGGCAGAAGAAACTAAACTCACCAACCGGCCTGATTGGCAGCGGCGACTGGACGAAGGCGTTGCTTCAATCTTGAAGATTCCCCCACTCGTGGTGCTGCTGGCGCAGGAGTTCAGCCAATTCCGGTTGCCTCTGGTAAAAGGCAAAACTCCGCGCGCACTCACACGCCCCCCTGATGAGCGCCAACTCGCAGCGTATGCTCGCCGCCTTAGCACTGAACTCGATGGCTTCTTGGAGCGCAAAGGCCGCCGCCATCGGGTGACCGTTCTCGGCGCGCCAGTGGGCGTCGTTGCAACCGTCGAAATTGTTAACGATAGTCAGACTGCAAGCCCAACGGTGAGAATCGCCAGGCGGGCTGAGCAGGACGATGTGCATAAGATCCTGCACGCCGCGGAGCAAGAATTCGGGCAATGGGTTTACGTTCGTCGAAGCGTCCGCGTCTTCGCCGGCAGCAAAGTCCATCTCTGCAAACCAGCCCGCCGACTGGAATGGACGGAGACGCAAGCCCTCTTGGACGCCGCCGACGTCATCGCCGAGGTGGCCGAAGCCCGCGCACATGCCGCGTGAGCCAAGCAAGCTTAGCTACTGAGTGGGAGGACTACCTCGCGGTGCTGCGGGAGGACGCTCATCTGCTGCTCGCCTGGAGCCACACCGATACGCGCCGCGAACTTCCCAAGGCCAGAGACGAATACGACATCACCGGTCTCCTTGCCGAAGCAATGGAGCGGCGAATTAACGATCCGCTCACGCCCGAGCGTTTCACACTTTATTCGGTTCACAATGAGCGCCCCATCAGTCCGAACGCCCAACTCGGCAAAAGCCGGCCGAAACTGGACATTCAGATCGAGCGGTGTGGGGTTCGCCCCAAACGCTGTTACACCTTCGAGGCAAAGCGGTTGCGAGATGACGACAGGGCCAGTGCCTCGGATTCCCTTGCGCACTACATGGGTGAAGATGGTGTTGGCCGTTTCGTCGCGGGCCGTTACGAGGCAGAGGACACCGAGGCCGCAATGGTGGGCTGCGTCCAGGCGCGGAACTCGGAGTTCTGGCTGGACCTTTTTACGCGCGCGTTCGTGGACGAGCGCGCGTCGGGGAGAAGCAGACTGAACATCGTCGAACAATTTCAACGATGTAAGATCATCCCCGAGCTACCCGACGAAGCTTCAACGGTCCACCGACGACTGAGCGGCTCCACGATCCGACTCCTACACATTTTCCTCGGTTGCACGTGAGCCCTGCTTCGCACGCGAAATCTAAGACTCTACACTCGCCGAGCCACCAACCCGCGAGACTAATGCCAATCCCCCAGGGCGCGTTCCACAAATGCGAATTCCTCGCATTAACACCTTGTCAAGTAATTCAACCTCAGTCGTTGGATCAGTTGGTGCCGATGGAGGGGGTCGAACCCACACACCCTTACGGGTACCAGATTTTGAGTCTAGCGCGTCTGCCAATTCCGCCACATCGGCTGTTTGATGGGCAAGAATATAAATCGGAACCGACCAAAGTAAACAGATGAAAAAAGCCTGCCATTGGCGTTACCATCGATCAATCTGCACCTGTTAGTCCAAAAGATTCGCCGCTGTTGGTCTCCGGCTCCATTGGAATGGACCCACTGCGTCGCCGAAGACCCCAGTTCGGCGAGCCTGTGATTTCAAAACCTGGTGGTCTGCAGGCCTCTCAGGGAATTGTGAACACATCCGAGAAGGGTGAAGTTTGGCCGGTGGCCGAAGCACCCGTGGCACGGTAGAACGAAGCCGGGCTATTATTATCAGTAAAGACCGCTGAGCCGCCAGCCGCGGCGGTGATAAAGGTGTATGGACCATTTACCGTGGACGACTTCTGGATGCCATAAGTGGGTCCGGTACCACCAGTGACGCTGAGCGTGGTCTGGTCGCCGGCCCGCTTGATCGACCCGACCGTCGGTTGAGTATCGCTTGAGTAGGTGACCGCGATCGTCACCTTGGTGCCCGACGCGATACCCAAGCCAGCGGTGCTGAAGGTAAATGCCCCCACTGCCGGGTTGGAATCAGCCGCCGAGTTATCGGTAAAGCTGGCGAGCCACTTCATCCCTTGCGGCGGTGCAGCCGGATCCGGATCCGCCACATAAAGATCAACAATTAGTCTCGTGTAAGGAACGCCGAGAGGCTTCCCACAGGTGCCGGTCAACGAGGTCGCGGTCGTACCGGCGCCGATCACCGGGATGATGTCGAGAGTACCGTTGACGCCGCTAACATCAATGAAATTGGCATAGACGTCCAAACCATCGGCACTAGCCTGGCCGTCACCGATCGGAGGCCTGCTGCCGCCTGTGTCACCGGCGGTGTTGGTGAGCGAATTGCCCCGCATCGAAATCCAATGCGCGTTAGTCGTGGCGCCGGTATCAATGTCAAACAATATAGCGTCGGCAACCGTGTTTGCTTCCAAGGCATCGCTAACGCCGTTGAAATCGCTGCCGAATCGCATAGTGGAAACGGTATTCAACGTGTGAGCAATCGTGGTGCTTTGGCCGACGCCAAACGACTTGCCATTGATGTCCACTCCGAAAGTATTACCGGCAACCACGATGTTCGTTTCTGGAGCGCTATAGAAGTACAGCGCCTTACCTCCACTCGCGAAAGAACCGAAGACGTTAGCTTCATCGGCATCATTGACGCCATCGCCGTCCGTGCCGATGACGATGTCGTGAGAATCACCGAATTCAACGTGCGCATCCATCTGTGAAGCTCCACCATTAAGGACCGAAATGTCTGCGAGGGTGACGCCGTCGGGGAGCACGTTCCAGAAATTCCCGCACACCCGAAGGGGACCACCCTGAGAGTCGAACCCGTAACCGGTGACAAAGACGTTGAATTCGGCGCGGGGGTTTGAAGAACCGGCAGCCACGCCAACAGTGCCGGGCCCTGGAAAGAGCTCAATGTTCGGAAACCCCGGTGTGCCATTTGTGCCGGTACCGTAGGTGGCGATGCAGATCGCGGGCGTGGCCAAGTTGGTGCCATCAGGCATGTACGCCACTTGCCTCGTCACCGGATCCACACCAAACCAGCACCCGCTGACGTGAAAACCTTGGCAGGCCTGGGTGCTTACGTCCGGGGCATCCACAGCAAAGCAGATGGTCTTGGAGTCGCCGCCCGCCTGCTGGCTAGTCGAGGTTTGGTACGAAGAAAGAAATGCAAAGCCTTTGACCCAGGCGTTACTGGCCCGGAAGAAGCCAAGGAGGGCCTGTTCGCCATCGCCAAAACCAAAGTTGGGGTAATCGATTCCTGCAAAATTGGTGCATGCACTGTACATGGACAAGGCGTTGCCGTTGGTTGAAGTGAGGGCAATCTTGAGGGCTGCGTTGTTCGCCGCATGGATCGAGGCCGTATTGGATGCGGCACCTCCCTGGGTGTAGCCGTCGATGGTGATGTTATTCTTGGTGATGAGCGGATATCCATCAGGGGGCGTTTTGATGTAATGGACCTCCCCACTATCCGGGGGGATGTGGAATGCAATCGTGTCGCCATCGTGCAAGGCGAGTATGGCAGCGGTCAAGCTGCCCGGTCCTGTGGCAACGTCGGTGCTTACCGTAATCGTCGCTGCCCGTGTGATCGGCGTCAAAGCCAAAAGTCCGATCAGGGTAATGGAATGGAGGACTTTCATGAGTCTGTGTCAGAACCAAGTGTGTCCAAAGAGCTTGAGTTAGTTTCAGAAGAAAGAATCTCAATAAATTGACCCAGCGTCAAGGTTTTTCGATTAATCCGTCTCGCTCGCCAAGCCAGGGAACTGGGATACGAGCTTGTGCCGCTCCAAGAAGCGGCCTGAGGAACCTGCCAGCAAACAACCCAATGACAATGGGTAAGCTCTTAGTTACTTAGAAGGGAGCGGCCGACGTCGGATGGCGCAACTGTGCATTGGTAGCCAGATCAGCGCCGACTGACGTCGGCGGCTACGCCATCGGGGGGCAAACCCATCCCCGCTCACCAAGCACCAGCCGCGATTCGCCATTGAAATTCTCCTGGCTCTTGGCGATGGTTTCGCCCGTGAACCAATCTCAAGAAGCGGATGACCTGATGACCTGCCGCCTGGAAGAGGCACGCAAGGCTGTCGAACCGTGTTCGATCGTCATCTTCGGCGCCAGCGGCGATTTGACCGCGCGCAAGCTGGTCCCTGCGTTCTACCATCTTTACAAAGAAAAGCAGATGCCGGCGGACTTCCGCATCATAGGATTCGCCCGGCGCGAAAAAACCGATGCCGCCTGGCGCCAGGAGTTGCGCCAGGCCCTCGCCCAGTTCTCGCGCACCAAGCCGGTGAACGACCAGGTGTGGCAGGATTTTTCACGGCACGTTTCTTATTGCCTGGGCGACATAACCGACGCGGCCGCTTACCACAACCTGGAGCGGCAATTGACCTCCTTCGGCAGCGAACCACTGCGGCGGAACATCCTGTTTTACCTGGCGACCTTGCCCAGCCAGTTCGGTCAAGTCGTCGAGCAAGTGCAACGCGCAGGGCTGCTGCACAAAGGGAATGAGACGGGTTGGCAACGGCTTGTGGTGGAGAAGCCCTTCGGCCACGATCTGGCGTCAGCCCATCAACTGAACAGCGAATTGACCCGCTACGCGCACGAGCAACAGGTTTTCCGCATTGACCATTACCTGGGCAAAGAGACGGTCCAGAACATTTTGATGTTCCGGTTTTCCAACTCGATTTTCGAGCGGCTCTGGAACCGCGACTCCATTGACCACGTCCAGATCACGGTCAGCGAAAAGCTGGGCGTCGGCCAGCGCGGCGGTTATTACGAGGAAGCCGGCGCGCTGCGGGACATGGTGCAGAACCACCTGCTGCAAGTCACGGCCCTGATCGCGATGGAGCCGCCGGTGTCGCTCGACCCCGAACCGATTCGTGACGAGAAAGTTAAGTTGCTCAAATCCATTCATCCGCTCCAGCCGGAGGACGTCGCCCGGCAAGTCGTGCGCGGGCAATACTTTGCGGGCGCAGTGGATGGCGAGTTGCGTCCGGGTTATCGCCAGGAACCCAAGGTCAGGCCCGATTCGAACGTCGAGACCTACGTCGCGCTGAAGCTATTTATTGACAACTGGCGCTGGTCGGGCGTGCCGTTTTATTTGCGCACCGGCAAAAGCCTTCCGCGCAGCGCCAGCGAGGTGCGCATTCAATTTCGGCCCACGCCGCGCGTTCTCTTCGCGGCGCAGTGCGGTCCCAGGCTCGACCCGAACGCGCTGACGCTCCGTCTGCAACCCAACGAAGGCATCTCGCTCCGGTTCAACGGCAAGGTGCCGGGCACCAGCCTGGAGGTGCGCCCGGTGCGGATGCATTTCAGTTACGACGCCGAATTCGGGGCTTACACCCCGGAGGCTTACGAACGGCTGCTGCTCGAAGCCATGGCCGGTGACGCGACGCTGTTCATACGCCGCGATGAGGTCGAGACCGCCTGGCAGATTGTGGACGGCATCCGCAAGGCCTGGGAAGGCAGCCCGCTGTCGAACCGGGAATTTTACGCCGCCGGGACCTGGGGTCCAGTCGCGGCCGACGACTTGCTGGCCCAGAACGGCCATGCCTGGCGTGAGCCGGAGGTGATGGAGTAGGGAAAACGGAATTTACGAGTTGCGATTTGCCATGCCTCTCCCCCTGGCCCCCTCTCCATCGGATGGAGAGGGGGCCAGGGGGAGAGGCATGGATTGCTCCACCGCTATTGACATTTTGGCCGGTACGATGCCATTCCGGTCGAATCGCGATGAACAATTTTGAGCTGGTATCTTTTGTTGATGACGCGCAATTGGCCGAAGCCGCGGCCGATCGGTGGCTCAAGGAGATCGACCAGGCATCGCGCATTGACCGGGGCCATTGCGTGGCGCTTTCGGGCGGGCGGATTGCGCGGCGGTTCTTTTCTGCGGCAGCGGGCCTGGCCAAAGCGCGAGACCTAATTCTCAGTTCAGTCCATTTCTTTTGGAGTGACGAACGCTGTGTCCCGCCATCGGACCCGGAGAGTAATTTCGCTATCGCGCGCGAGCTTTTACTTAGGCCACTTCGGGTTCCTGAAAGCCAAATCCATCGGATCCACGGCGAAGAGCCGCCTGAGCTGGCGGCGGCTGAGGCGGCGGCCGACCTCTGCCGCATCGCGCCCCTTAACAGTGCTGGCCAGCCGGTCCTGGATCTGATTTTTCTGGGCATGGGCGAAGACGGTCACGTGGCCTCGCTATTCCCTGGCGAGTCCCAGGAGGTGATGGCCGACAAGGCAGTCTATCGGGCGGTGACCGCGCCCAAGCCTCCACCCCGCCGCATCACAATCGGTTACGCGGCAATCGCCGCCGCCCGCCAGGTCTGGGTGCTGGCCTCAGGCCAGGGCAAGCAAGACGCCCTGCGCCAGTCGCTGGCCGGCGGCGGACCAACACCTCTAGGCCGGGTGTTGAAACTTAGAAACCAGACGAGAATCCTGACCGATATTCCCGTCGGAGGTTCTTGAGCCGAGGCGAACGAGCCTCAGCTGACCTCCACTACAAGAGCGTGCGATGAGCGAGCCGGGCAGATTTGGGTTGAACGAGGCGGGATTCCTCCGCACATTTCCGGTATGGGCAAAGTGATGGTGAAGATCAAGCTGACGAACTTGAAAGACCTCTTCCTCAAGCAGGCAAATGTCCGCAAGGCCGTCCCACGGGCCATCGAGGTTGAATCGCTGGTGGACACCGGAGCGACGCGATTGTACCTGAAACCTTCGGTCATTAGGAAACTGGGCCTGCAGCGGGTGGACGCGGTGCGTTCGCAAACGACTAATGGCGAAGCCATCCCCTTCAAGTATGAACCGGTGCAACTGGAATTGATGGGGCGGAAGGAGAATTTCGACGTGATTGAAGTGCCTGAGACCGTCCCGAATCTGCTGGGCCAGGTGCCGCTGGAACTCCTGAACCTGGTGGTGGACAGCAAGCGTCAAAAGCTGATACCAAACCCCGCCCACGGCGGCGAGCAGATGAAAGAGGAGTACTGAAGCCCGTGGCTAATTCAGAGGTCCGTGGTCAGCAGGTCCCGTAGTCCCGTGGTCCGGTTGTCTTGTAGTCCCGCGGTCCCGTGGTCCCGTAGTCCTGCGCCCCGCGCCCGGCGCTTACGGCGAGGCGTAATTCCGCCCGCCGACCGGCACTTCTCCTGAAGTCGTCGGGGTGACGTTGGCGGGTGTTCCGGACATCGGCAGGTAAGGCGGAGCGATGGAGGGCCCTCTGGCCATTGGCGCCAGGGCCACCGGCCCGGAGCCGGAGCCTGGACTTGTCTGCGCCAGTTTCGCCGCTTGATCCAGCACTGCCGCAACAGTCAATACACCGCCTCTAAAACTTGTGATTGCCTCTTCGATATACGGCTTCAAATCCGGCAGCGCAGACGCAACCGCCTCCAGTATTTCTTTGGCCGCGCCGGGCACAGCTTGTGAGACGGCGATGGCAATCCCTCGATAATCCCTGGGCGCGGCCCGGCAAACCGCTGTCACAATCTTCCCAGCCTTGGTTGGAGCGCCCGCCGCCGCCGCTTTGGCGATGGCCCCGGCTTGCTTGGGTTGCGCGGCTGCAGCAGTGCCGGCCGCAGCCGACGCCATCTCGGGCGTCGTTCTGGCAATCGCGCCGACGATGGCCGGCGCAGCAGCCGGGTTGATGCCGACAGCGGCTTTGACCACGTTGATCGTGGCCGTTTGCCGCTGGCTGGCTTTGGTCTCTTTGACCACCTGGGCCGCCTTGGCCGGCAGCTCGATGGGCGGCACGCCGCTCAAAGTTTCCTTAAAGGGATTGGAGGCGTCACCCGCGAAGGAATTCAGGGTGCCTAACCCAACCAAAGTGCTAACCATTGCCGCAATAAATCTCATATTCTTTCTATTATTCATTATGACTTCCGGCCAAGCTCAAACTCGGCCCTGTGTTCCTAACCGATCGCCTGCCTCTCGTCAATTCTTTTGCGCAGCGCGCAGATAAACTGTCCGTCTCGCAGTCCCGTAGTCCCGTTGTTCCGTGGTCTCGTAGTCCTGTATTCCCATAGTCCCTTCTCCCCTCTTCCCTCTTCCCTCTTCCACCTTCTCAAGCTCCGTTAAGAGCGGCACGCTTCCCCACCCACCTCCCAGCGTAGGACATGCCGCTCCTGACAGAGCCTGATTCCGGTGTTTCTTCCGCACACCCTCTAATCGTCCAAAATTCATCCGCATTACGACCACCAGCTTACCCCGCGTCAAGGTTTCCACAATCGGGCCAGACCCGGTTCCATTCCCGGTCAAACTTCGCTTCCGAATCCAGGGGAACAACCGGGCCCAAGCGCCAAGCGCAATGCGGTAAGCGCCAAGCGGTAAGCGCCGTGCGCCCTGCGCTTTGCGCTTTGCGCTTGGCGCCCCCGGTCCCGTAGTCCCTTCTCCCATCTTCCCTCTCCCGCCTTCCCAAGCTCCGTTAAGAGCGGCACGCTTCCCCAGCCACCTCCGAGCGCCGAACATGCCGCTCCTGACAGAGCCTGATTCCGGTGTTTCTTCCCCACACCGTCTAATCGTCCCAAATTCATCCCTGCGCTTTGCGCTTCCCGCTTCGCGCGTTTGCATTAGCAAGTCACATTCCAACTCAAACGGGAGATGGAAGAGGGAAGATGATAAGCGACTTGGCCCCCCTCGCCCGGCGCCTTGCGCTTTCTGCCTCGCGCTTTGCGCCTTCAGTCCCGTAGTCCCGTAGTCTGGTGGTCCCGTAGTCCTGTAGTCCCG
>WNGQ01000507.1_pt1 | contig 39954 bp, 37 predicted proteins | sample 5407661 | NCBI WGS metagenome assembly WNGQ01 (sample SAMN13153382, study PRJNA577476) | soil metagenome | isolation source: 60 cm soil or saprolite under Garry oak tree replicate 2 | place: USA:California | collected 2016-06-15 | reverse complement strand
CCGGGCACCAGAGCAAGCAAAAACAGAAAGGCGAAATCCACCGTCGCCTGAAGCGATTCTGTTTAGCCGGATTCCAAGTCCGAGCTGCCTAACTGAAAATTAAGTCGGAGTTCTTTTTGCTATTGACCGCGCGGGCTTGATAGGGGTTAGGCGGTGTCCCACTCCCACAAGTCTCCCTTGAGTCTCCCAGATCACTCCGTTCGATGCGTCACCGCATGCACTCCGAACTCACCACTGCGGGCCTTGATTTGCAGTTGGGGTCCGTGAATCTTCAGTATTCCGACCCACGGACCGGCAATATTCCCATCTTCATCAATGGTGATGATGCTAGTCTGCGTGATCACAATCCCGTGTTCCTCATCCGCCAGCCAGGTGTTGAAGGTTCCATCGGGCAGGATTTCGTCCATTTCGCGGTATAAAATGGTTCCCGTGGCCGAGGTCTCCGTGCGCCAACCTTCGTAAGTACCTGCGATCTCCTGCAACGTGACAGCCCTCGCTTGCAAGGGGCCGTGTAAAAGAAAAACGAGTGACAGAAAAAGAATAAGTCGTGTTTTCATAGGCCTAAACATAACCACCGGCCCATTGTGCGCAACTGGTATTGTGGACTCGCTGGTGGGCATGCTGCCTAACGCCCCGGCTCAGGCAGGCCGGGGCAAAAGTGTTCGACTGCTAACAGACGCGCAATCCCGGCCTTGCCTGCAGCCGGATGGTTCGCCAGTTATCTGTGCGTAGCTGGCACCCTCGCTGCGTAGTTGTCGTGAGCGATTGCAGATTTCTCAACAAACTCATTGTAACTCCGGGTGCCTTCGATCATTTCGTGATATCTTTGAGAGTCGGCGAGCTGTGGCTCGACAGCCGAAACGCTCTCGAGGCGACCGTTCGCTCGGCAAAGAGCCGCATACTCCAATTTCAACAGTTCTGAGGCATAGTCGGATGCCGAGAGCTCTCGCCGAAGGGCCGAAGCCCACAGTTCATGAGATTGATCGCTGTTGAGCGAGTTCTCAAGCTCGAACACCAGTGCCACGTACTCGTCCCAATCCGTCTGACTCATGGCCAGGCCCACATAGAGCACATTCGGACCATAATGGAAATAGTCCGACCACGGTTCTTTGCTATCGCCCCGATAGAAATACCGCACTCGAAGCTGCCGAGCACCCGACGTCTGGGCCAGCGCACGCGAAAGGACCGTTCGCGCTTCCGATGAATTGTCCAGGAGTCGACGCAACGCGGGAGACAGCGTGGGCAGTAGTTCCGCAACGGTGACTACCTTGACCACTTGAGGTGCTTTCGAAGCCCGTTGAGTCGCGCATCCCGCGATTATCATCGCTAGTAGGACGATCATTCGGCTGACTGTGCGCGTGGTCATGGCGAACGAGAGAGGTGACCTGCAAATGTCCCTGCTAACGGCATGGCCAGCAGCGTTGGAATTACCTTCGGTGCCCGTTGCCGGTTAGCAGGGACATTTGCAAGGTCCACTGCTGGGTTCTTCAGGCACGAGCCCAGCGTGGCCAAACATCCCTTGCCCCGCACCCTTGCGTCCGACAATCCGGCAGCGACCAATCGCCCATGACACCCTGAGGCAACGCCGTCAGGCCCGCCGCTCCAAGTTGCAGCTTGAGCGGCGGGCCTGACGGCGTTGCCCTGATCTTGAACTGACACAGGCACTTTGTAAAGAATTTTCCGATTGCGTGACCGAGTGCCTGAGGAACCATTGATTGACATGTTGTTTTGACCTGGTGACTTGATATTAGGGTCGTTCCGGGTGAAAAGTTCCTGGACCATTATCGGGCTAAACACTCGATCATAAAATAGCATCGTAGGCGGCTGGGATTGAAAGTCAAGAACAGGGCCGAACTTGCGGGAGCAGGAGCAGGGGTGTGAGAGAAAGCAATAACCATTGGCCGGCCTGTTGGGCGATGCGGCCTTCTGCGCCGATTTCGACCATCTATCACAGGGCTACCGACACCCCCCACACCCCCCAAGCGGCTTGACTGAGTCTCCGCCATTGGGACAAGCTCTAACCAGTCGTCAGTCCACGCGTAAAGTTCGGTACGCTTGGTGGTTTTGTAATCCGCTTAACAATCGTAAGCCGTAAAAGTCTTCCTATGAACACCAAACCCTTTCTGGTTTCGTTGAGCCTGGCTTGTGGCTGGGCGTCTGGCGCCCACGCCCAAAACACCGCCTTCACTTACCAGGGCCGGCTCGCGCTGAGCGACAGCGCCGCCAATGGCCTCTATGATTTGAGAGCTACAATTTATGATGCCCTGACCAATGGCAATGCCCTGGCCGGCCCGCTGACCAATGTCGCGGTAACCGTCAGCAACGGACTGTTCACCGCCACGCTGGATTTCGGCGCGGCCGCGTTTCCCGGCGCGAATCGGTGGCTGGACATTGGAGTGCGGACCAACGGCAGCGCGGCGGCTTTCACGGCCTTGGTCCCGCGCCAGCCCATCACTGCCGCGCCATACGCCATTCAAGCCGCCAGCGCAGCCAGCGCGGCAGGTTTTTCCGGCACACTGCCTGCGGCCAATGGCGGCAGCGGCCAATCCAGCTACGCTCCGGGCGACCTGCTCTACGCCTCCGCGGCAAACACCCTGGCTAGACTCGCAGTAGGCTCGACCGGCCAGGTGCTCAGCGTTTCAGGCAGCGCGCCGACTTGGAAACCCGCCAACGCCCACGACCATATTGGCCAGGCTTGGAGCGGGGCCGTCGCCACCGACGCGCTCTACGTGGGGAACACTTCCGCTGCCGATGGCGCCTCGGCCCTCACCGGGGTCGCCAGCGCGGTGGCCAGTTTGAACTACGGCGTTTTTGGCCAAACCAGCTCCACAAACGGAACCGGTATGCAAGGATTGGCCATAGCCGGGACCGGCTCGGCGGTTGGGGTCGCCGGAGAATCCGATTCCACTGACGGAATTGGAGTGTACGGCCTTGGCGGGGCAGTTTCGGGCGCGCCGATCGGCGTTTACGGCGAGACCGTCGCTCAAGATGGTTACGGCCTTTACACCCCGAACCGGCTTTACGTCGGCGATGCGGCCTACTTCGCAGGCAATCTCACGCTCTTGACCGGCGCAAAGCTCCTCGCCGACTCCGGGACTACCAATGCTCCTGGCATCGCTTTCGGCAGCAGCCCGGGCGCGGGTGTCTTCAATCCGGCAACCAACGTGGTCGGCTTTGCCACCGCGGGCAGGGAACGACTGCGCATCGCCGCTGACGGCAAAATTGGCATCGGGGTCAGCGCCCCAACAAATATCATTCAAGTGGCGGGCGGCGCGAGCTGCGACGGCGCCAGTTGGATCAACGCCTCCGACAGAAACCTCAAGGAAAACTTTGCCTCGGTTGACGCCAGGGAAATCCTGGCCAAAGTGGCGGCGCTGCCGATCGCCCGTTGGAACTATAAGGCAGATACCGTTTCACGGCATCTGGGCCCGGTTGCACAGGATTTCCGGGCTGCTTTTGGCCTCGGCGCGGACGACACGGGCATCGCCACCGTGGACGCCGAGGGGGTCGCACTGGCGGCCATCCAGGGCCTAGCCGAAATCGTCATGGAGCGGGAAACAGAATTGGCCTCCCTCAAAACTCGCAATGCAGCATTGGAGCACCGCCTGGAAGCCCTGGAGAAGAACGCAGAGGGAAGAGCGGAGAGAGAAGAGGGAAGAGAGCCGGTAAGCGCCAAGCGGTAAGCGCTTTGCCCCCTCGCCTCGCGCTTTGTGCTTACCGCCTCGCGCTTTGCGCCTCCAGTCCCGTGGCCTGCAGTCCCGTACTATAGATCCCGGTTTTCACAGTTTTTCTATTAGCGTTTATTAGCGCAGATTAGCGGTTCGACCCCTCCCCTATAATTCCCGAATTCAGAGCGTGACTTTTCCGGCGGTTCATGCAAGGTTCTGCGCACTTATGAAAGCAATAACGTCATTCTGTGTGTTGAGCGTTGCTATGGGCCTGGCCATTGGCCGCGCCGAAGAGCCGAAGAAAGAACCCAAGGAAGAACCCAAGAAAGAGGAAGGGAAAACCCAGGCCAAAGAGGAGAACAAAACTGTGAACAATAACGAAGTGGCGGTGATCAAAACTACCGAAGGCGAAATGGTCGTTGAGTTTTGGCCCGATGTCGCCCCTAAAACGGTTGAGAACTTCAAAACCCTCGCCAGAAAGGGATTTTACGACGGCACCTGCTTCCACCGGGTCATCAAAGATTTCATGATCCAGGGCGGAGATGCCTTGACCAAAGATCCCACTAAAGAGGCGCAGTGGGGCACCGGCGACCCCGGCTACAAGATCAAAGCTGAATTCAACAGCCGCTCGCACACGCGGGGTGTCCTTTCCATGGCCCGCTCCAATGATCCGGATTCCGCCGGAAGCCAGTTTTTTATTTGTCACGGCACTCCAAGTTTCCTGGATGGAAAGTACACCGCCTTTGGAAAGCTCATTAAGGGGGATGACGTGCTGGAGAAGATCGCCACGACACCCACTCACCCGCCGGATCGGCCGAACAAACGCATGGGCGTCGAAAGCATAAAAATCGTCCCGGCGGATTCCGTGAAGTGAGCGCGTACCGGGTTTTCCACGAAGATTTTTTAACCACGGATTTCACGGATGGGATGGGAGAGGGAAGAGGGAAGAGGGAAGAGGGAAAAAAAACAGGAAACCGCTGGTGTGAGCCACATCGTCCTCTGGTCCCGTAGTCCTGTAGTCCTGTAGTCTCGTTGTCCCGTGGCCCCGTAGTCCTGTTGTTTGGCAGTTGTGCCGCTAGTCTGGCGAACCTCGCGAAGCGTTTGGAGTGCGGCCAGCTTGCTGGCGCTTTCGGGCCGCCCACCGCGTCCCAAAGCGGGAGCAAGCTCCACGCACTTCCATGCGCTTCGCGACATTCGGTTGCTGCTTTGCCACGCCGTGTCATTCGTGATTAAATCCACTTGTTAATGAACCTCGACCGACTGGCGGTTTTGCTTGCCGAAATGGGCTGTCCGCAGGAAAAGTCCGCCTCCATGGCGGCCCAACTGGATAAGCGCGCCAGGCAATTGGCCGAACAAAAAAGCCGGAGCTACGACGAAGCCCTGGCGCATTTACTGGGTCTGATGCGCCAAGGCTGGGCCGCCAAAGAGAAAGGCTTTTGAATTTCCGCGACGAGTTTAACCACGGATTTCACCCGCCTTCGCTGGGAGCTACGGCGCGGCAAGCGGGACTACGGGACTACGGGACCACAAGACTACGGGACTACCAGACAACCGGACTACAGACCTCAGACCTTCGACCTCCGACTTCTGACCTCTGGAGCACCCTCTCCCCTCTTCCCTCTCCCCTCTCCCCTCCCCATCCGTGTCATCCGTGAAATCCGTGGTTTCCTAAATTGAATGCTTGAGCCTTGGAAAAAAATCAGCTCGCGGCAGCTCGGCGATTTTCGGATTTTCACCATTCGGGCCGACCGCAAGATTTCTCCGCGCACACAGCAGGAGCAGGATTTTTTTGTCATTGACTCCGTCAATTGGGTCAACGTTATCGCGCTCACCCCGGATAAACAGCTCGTGATGGTCGAGCAGTACCGCCACGGGTCGAACACGGTCGAACTGGAGATTCCCGGCGGCATGATGGATGCCGCGGAAACTTCGCCCGAGGCCACAGGCGTGCGCGAGTTGCGCGAGGAAACCGGTTACCAGGGCCAAACCACTCGGCTCATTGGCCAGATTTTTCCCAACCCGGCCATTATGAGCAATGTCTGCTTCACGGTCATGGTGGACGACTGCCAATGCCTTCACCCGGTCGAGTTCGATCAGAGCGAGGATTTGATCACGCGCCTGGTGCCCGTAGCCGACATTCCGGCACTGGTGGGCACCGGAAAAATCCGCCACTCGTTGGTGGTGGTTGCCCTTTACCATTTTGAGCTCTGGACGCGCCGTAACGAAAGGCGCGAAACAGGACTACAGGACCACAAGACTACGGGACTACGGGACTCACACCGGAGATAGGAGAGAGCAGTGAGTAGAAAGGACGCTGCCGATTTCGATTTGCTGTTTTCTCTCTTCCCTCCCCCTCTTCCCTCTCCCGTCAGGATTACGGGACTACGGGACTGAAAACGCAAAGTGCAAGGCGCGAGGCGCTCGCCTTCGCTGGGAGCTACGGCGCGACGAGTGAGGCGCCTTGCCCTTCCCGCTTGGCGCTTCGCGCTTAACCTCCGTCCGACTTTCGCACTTTTTCCTTTTTCTCCTCCAGACCTGCCTGCAGCGATTTGCGGTCGGCGACCAGTTGCTTTTCCAACTGCTCGACCGCTTCGAAGTCACCCTTATCAACCGCCTTGACGATCTCACCTTTGATGGCAAGCTCGCGCTCGGCGATTTTGGCGGCGCATTTGGATTCCAGCTCGGCGATTTCTCTTTTTTGTTGGGCGCTCAGCTTGACGGTTGGCGACTTCTTGTTGAGTCGCTCCATTGCCAGTTCGTAGGCGCTTTTCATAACCAAAGAGTTACACAACTCCGCCCGCTGCGGGCGGCTTTTTCTTCCACGGCATGTCCGGAAATTTCTCCGGCGGCTTCAGCGACGACCCTTTGGGTTTGGCCATCTCCAGTTCCGGCTCGCTCGTGGGCGCTGGTGCGGGCGCGCCCTTGTCCGATTTCCAGGACGCGATGCGCGCCTGCAAGCCGTGATGCTCGGCGGTTTTCTTGTCACCTGCCTTCATGTAGAAGAGCGAGAGGTTGGTGTGGACCAGTTGCTCCTGCGGCCTTAAGTGCTCCGCCTTATGGCCGGCAGCAATCGCCGCCGCGTAATCCCCCTTGCGGTAGTGGGCCATTCCCAGGGCCAGTTGCGCATCAAAATGCGCCGGGTCTTCGGCCAACACGGCGTTGAGCCTGGTGATGGCCCCGTCGTAATCGCCCGTGCTGAAATCGAACATGGCGTCGTCGTATTGCTCCTGGAGCGAAGGCATAAATTTTGACAATTCAGCCTAATCCACGATCATGGGTCTGCGCAAGTAGCCGCCAGCGGGCGGAACCGCTAATCTGCGCTAATAAACGCTAATAAAACAAAAACTATGAAACCAGAAGCATTTCCAGTCCCTAGTTCGCTTCCTCGCGGTTTGCAGTGGAACGCTTAAGGCCCAAGCACCAAGCTCCAAACCCCAAGCTCCAGGGAAACTTCAAATTCCAAGCTCCAGCGCGGGGGTGATTGCGGTGTCTTTCACCGGCTCGGGCCGTAGGCGAATCTTGCGAAAGTCCCCTTGACGCGCGAGGTTTGGAATTTGGCTCTTGCAGCTTCCTCGTGTGTGGATCCACTGAACACAGCGGAGAAGCCCTAGTTCATTAGCGAAGATTAGCGAAGATTAGCGGTTCAGTTCAACGCTCACCTTAACAGTTACGAAAATGTGTTCGCCAATTAAGTTAATTTCAACCGATTTCGACGGCACGCTGTTCGCCGAGTTCGAAAGCCCCCCTATCCCTCAAAGCTTGCAGCAACTCATCGGCGAATTGCAGGCGGGCGGCGCCAAATGGATCATCAACACAGGCCGCGACATGTCCAGCCTCATGGAGGCCCTGGCGCGCGCGGGCATTTCCATCGAGCCGGATTACCTGGTGCTGGTCGAGCGGGAAATTCACTTGCACAAGGACTCCCAATACCTGGGGCTGGAAGATTGGAATTCGGCCTGCAGCCGCTCTCACGCGGAATTGTTTGCCCGGGTGCAGGCTGACCTGCCGCGCATCATCACCTGGATCAACGCCCGCTTCCATGCCCGAATTTACGAAGACGCTTATTCGCCGTTCTGTTTGATCGCCGGCAATAATGGCGACGCCGATGCCATCCACGATTATCTGACCGAATATTCCCGCAGCATCCCCCACCTGGCGGTAGTGCGGAACGACGTCTATGCCCGCTTCAGTCACCAGGCCTACAACAAGGGCACCGCCTTGGCCGAGCTGACGCGCCGGCTCGGCTTCACCGCCGAACACGTGTTTGCCGCTGGCGATCACTTGAACGACCTGCCTATGCTCTCGCGCCTTCACGCGCGCTGGCTGGCGGCGCCCGGCAACGCGGTGGAAGAGGTCAAGGATACTGTCCGCCAACAACACGGTTACGTCAGCGAGCTCTCGCATGGCAACGGCGTCGCCGATGCAATAAAACATTATCTTGAGCAGGAAGCCGGCTGAACATTTAATTTTATTGATAGTGTCGAGAAAGTTAGCAGTTCTAATTGACGGTCCTTGTGCTTCGAGAGCGATCTGGCTGCCTTTGGGCAAGTGTTTGGTTCACAATGGGATAGGGAGGGCATTAGAATTTGACACGCCCTGACGCAATGGTAGTTTGTGAGGGCAACGGTTATCCGCCCTGAATCGCCTTCAGTCGTGTCACCTTGCGCAGCGTAAGCAACTTTGAATCACATTTTTTGATGAGTGACGCAACATTGACCGCCCAACCGGCCGACGGAAGCCCCAAGGTATCCAAAATCTCCGAAGCCGTCATCCGCATCGCAGGCAATTCCCAGGACGGTATCCAGGCCATCGGCGGTTTTCTGGCGCGTCTGGCTGGCCGCAGCGAACAGGAAGTCATGACTTTCATGACGATTCCTTCAACCATTTCCGGGGGGCCTTCGATCTTCCAGGTGCGCATCGGCTCCGGCGAGGTGCTCAGCGCCGGCGACGACGCCGACGTGCTGCTGGCCTTTTATCAACATTCCTACGAAGACCATATTGCTTCGCTTAGGAAAGGCGGCATCGTACTTTACGACTCCGATCACGTTGAACCAAAAGCGGAATGGGAAAAGGATTATCATCACTTGGGAATTCCCATCTCGAGTTTGACGGTCGAGGCCATCGGCGGTACGGCCAGGGACAAAGGCAAAAACATCTTCGCGTTGGGTTTGGTGGCCAAGATGTTCGACTTGAACCTGCCCAAGCTGGAAAAGCTCATCGGCGAGCGTTTTGGCGGCAAGGATGAGAGTGTGCTCAATAACGCGCTGGCCGCCTTCCACGCTGCGTACAGCCACTCGCTCGGCAACGTGCTCGAAACGTTCAAATTCGTTGAGAGCCAGCGAAAGACCGGCCAGCAGGTGGTCATGAACGGCAACGAAGCGCTGGCTCTCGGACTGATTGCCTCGGGCGTACGCTTCGGGGCCGGTTATCCGATTACTCCGTGGTCGGATGTGATGGAAATCCTGCGTCGAGAGCTGCCCAAATATGGGGGCACCTTCGTGCAGTGCGAAGACGAAATCGCCGCCATTTCCATGGCGCTGGGCGCAGGTTATGCCGGGCGCGTCGCGGTCACTGGCTCCAGTGGACCTGGTATCTCGCTCAAAACCGAGGCGCTGGGCTGGGCAATCATGGCCGAAGTCCCGTTGGTGATTTGCGATATTCAGCGCGGCGGTCCCTCTACGGGCATGCCCACCAGCGTCGAACAGTCGGATTTGAACATCGCCTGTTTCGGCGGCCATGGTGATTCGCCGCGCGTTGTGCTGGCCCCGGCCAATGTCGAGGACTGTTTCTACACCGCCCTCGAAGCGGTCAACATCGCGCGCAAATATAACGTGCCGGTGTTTATTCTCAGCGACCAGGCCATCGCTACACGCATCGAAGCCTTTCAAGAGCCGGATTTGGAACAGGTTTGTCAGGACATCGCGCCGGATCTGACCCCCATAACCGATTACAAAAGATATGATCTGTCCGCCCCGGATGGTATAGCCCGGCGCGTCGTGCCCGGCACGCGGGTCCTGAGCGGCAAATACTCCATCGCCACTGGCCTGGAGCACGATGAATTCGGCCACCCGACCGGTTCGCCCAAGCTGCACCTGCAGATGACGGCCAAGCGGCGCAAGAAATTGCAGGCCCTGGCCGCCACGCTGGCCACGCCCAAGGTTTATGGTCCGCCCGAAGGCAACGTGCTGCTGGTTGGCTGGGGTTCGACTCAAGGCCCGATTCGGGAAGCCGTGGACCGCGCCCGCGCCGCCGGCGACAGCGTCTCTGCCCTGCATATCAAACATCTCAATCCGTTGCCGCCCGGGTTGGAAAACATCTTTTCCGGCTATAACCATATCCTGGCCGTGGAAATGAACGACGAAGGGATTTATGGTTACGGCCAGTTGGCTGGCCTGCTCCGCGCCCGCTTTTGCGATCCAAAGATTCGCGGAGTCAACAAGACCGACGGGTTGACCTGGAAAGTCAAAGAGATTCTCGAGCGGGCCAAGACCCTCGTGGCGGACGGGATGCGCAAACTTTAGAGACAGAATGAACGAAACCAAAATTGAACTTCCAAATCGCGCTGCCGGCAACATCATCAGTGTTCCATCCGCTGTCTTTCCTGCGCAGGACCGCAAACCGCTGACGAAAAAAGAGCTCGCCGCCGATCAACCCACCTGGTGCCCAGGCTGCGGCGATTTTTCAGTTCTCGCGTTGTATTTCAAGCTGATCGAAAAGCGCAAGATCTGGCATGAGAACATCACCACCGTCGCCGGCATCGGCTGCTCCAGCCGCTTCCCCTACTTCCTTCAGGCCCACGGCGCGCACTACATTCATGGACGGGCGTTGCCATTTGCCAGCGGGATCTCGCTCTCCCGGCCTGACTTGCACGTGTTTGTCTTTGGAGGCGATGGCGACGCCTTTTCCATCGGCGGCAATCATTTCAATCACACCGCTCGCAAGAACATCAACTTGACTTACGTGGTCATGGATAATTGGGTTTACGGTCTGACTAAGAAACAGACTTCGCCCACCTCCCCGCTCGGATTCAAAAGCAAGACCGATACCACCGGGGCGGTGGATTATCCGATTAACCCAATGAAACAGGCCATTGCCGCCGGCGCGACGTTCATCGCGCGCACCACCCACACCAACCCTAATCACGTCATGCAAATGATGGAAGCGGCGCTGGATCACGACGGCTTCAGCTTCGTCGAATGTCTCAGCGAGTGCGTGGAATTTTACGAAGGCGCCTTCGATGCTTCCAACCCGCGCAAAGGCGGCGTGTTCAATTTGGTGCCGGCTGACCACGATGTGACCAACGAATTGGCCGCCTACAAACTCGCCGACGAACCTTTCCCCGGCTACTTCGGCATCTTTTACAAAGTAACCAAGCCGACCAAGAACGCCAAAGAAACCGCCCTTAACAATGCGGCCAGGGAGAAGGTCAGCGGCCTCAAGGATTGGCAGATCCTGAAGCAGTCTTTCGAGCGCATGAAGTAAGCGGTCTGCAACGATTTTGCATAGCCCCGGCGCGAGTCGGTGCTTCTTATTGAGACCTCCGGAGGCGATGACCGGTCTTTTTCCGCGCCTTGACGCCTCGCCGCCACGCGCGCAATTTATCCGTGTAATCCGCGCCGTCCGCGGTGAAGCAGCTTATGCCAATTTACGAATATGCCTGTCCGAAATGCCGGGTGATTTTTAATTTCTTGTCGAAGCGGCTCAAGCCGGACCGCTTGCCGGCCTGCCCCAAGTGCGGCAATAGAAAAATGGCCAAACAAGTCAGCCGTTTCGCATTGTCACGCCGTCTGAAGGAGCCGGCCGCAAAAACCCAGCCCGAAGGCAGCGAAGGGCCAATGCCCGATCTCGATGATCCGCGCGTCGGACAGGCCATGATGGAACTGGAACGGGACATGGAGCACCTGGACGAGAATAATCCCAAACACATGGCCCACATGATGCGCAAAATGAAAGACCTCATGCCGCCCGGCTCTGTGCCTAAAGAACTCGACGTCGCCATCAAACGCCTCGAATCCGGCGAAGACCCCGAGAAGATCGAAGAGGACATGGGCGACCTGCTGGGCGATTTCATGGGGGGCGAGGAAGGTGGGCCGGGTGGGGGCGGCTTCACCCATGACAGCTGGTTGTATGATTATTGAGGAGTTACAAAGTGACAGGTCAGCCACCAACCATCTGTCACCCGCCACTCTACCGCTTGTGAACTCGTAACCGAATCGGACCCGCGCGCGTCTGATTTCACTGGCTCAAGGCGTGCGCGGTGAGGGGACGAAATCGTGCTTCGCCTTGGCTGTGCCGGCCTCAATCAGTAGTCGGTATTTGACCCCCGGCTCCAACGGGTCCGCGATCGCCCCTGGCACCGATGGCCGCATGCCTTGGATCGACATGCCGTAAGCAAAGGTCTTGATCGGCACTGAATTGGAGTCCGAAATCAGGTCCCAGATCGGATGCGGATACTTGTTGGTCTCGATGTCGCTGTCCGGAACGACTTTGAGCGAGGTGAGCTTGAGCTTGCGATCAAATCCAAAAACGATCGGGTTGACCGCATCGCCACCCTCAACGTTGTCACTGGGCTTGCGGCGGAAAAAGCTCGCGCGCGCGGGACGGGAACGATCATAAATTTGAATATCCTCCCTGGCAAACCAGTCTTTGTTAAGATAAAGCGAAAGGCCGCCGAGCACGACGGCCACTGCGACCAGCATCCATTGCTTCATGGTCATACGCGTTAAACCTTGACGTTTGGGTGCCGGAATTATTCGAGACGAAAAACGAAATACAACTAGTTATGAACGAAATCGCTCATCAACCATCCGAACAACCTGACGGCCAGCCACAAAAGACACCGACTGATGGGTGCCGCAAAACCAACGACGTCGCGCATTGCGCTGTTCCTTTGACGCCCCGCGCCCTGCGCCTCACGTCACCCATCAACCGCCGCCCTTCCTGCCGGGCTTTCACGCTCATCGAACTGCTGGTGGTCATCGCGATCATCGCCATTTTGGCCAGCATGCTGCTGCCGGCGCTGGCTCGGGCCAAAGAGTCCGCCAACCGCATCAAATGCGTGAACAACCTCAAGCAGTTGGAATTAGCTCTCAAGCTGTATGCCGATGATAACGATAGCCTCTATCCTCCGCGCACCAATGCTTATCGTTGGCCGACCTTGTTGCAGGAAAACTACCGCACCACCAACCTGCTCGTCTGCCCGACTGACGCGCTCCGGGGCACACCCCTGACCGCCAGCGGCTCGCCCACGCCCGCCGACCGCGCGCCGCGCAGTTATCTCATCAACGGCTGGAACGACTATTTCTCTGAAGCGTTAAGCGCCGGCGACTTCGGCGTTTACATGTCCGGAACCTATCCGCGCGCATCGATCAAGGAGACGCTCGTCGCCAAGCCGTCAGCCACCATCATTTTTGGCGAAAAGAAGAACCTGCAGCGAACCGACGGCGAGTCGGTTGCCATGGACTATTTCATGGACATGTTGGAAGGCTCCGGCAACGACTTCGACCGGGTTGAACACGGTTGTCACTCGGCATTCCACAAAGGCCGGGCTGGCGGCTCCAACTTCACCTATGTGGACGGCAGCGTGCGTTTCCTCAAATACGGGACCTCAGTCTTTCCTTTGAATCAGTGGGCTTTGAGCGACGACGACCGTGTCCACTTCGCCTTCCAGCCCCCTTGACCCTTTCTTTTGGGAGCACGGAACTCAGGTTCCGCGCAAAGAGATCAGGTGGAAGGAAACCAAAGGCCGCCAGTGCAAAAGTCTGGTGAAATGGAGCCAGGAAGATGGCTGCCTTGTCGGCAACCCCACACCACTGATCGGCCCGCGCTGTGACGGTCAGGACGAGGTGAAGGTCTGGAAACGGTGCGCCTTTTAGTAAAAGCTGGAGCGGGTGATGGGAATCGAACCCACGTGGCCAGCTTGGAAGGCTGGAGCTCTACCATTGAGCTACACCCGCACTGACACAGAGGGTAATGGCTGGGGACCTGGTGTCAATGTCTTTTCAGGCGGGTTTAAGCGCGAATCCAATCAAGAGCGCCGGCCCCGGACGACACTGAGGGCATATCTAACACAAATCCGGGAGGCGGCGGTGTCATTTAATTAAGGATGGTGGAAACAAACTAATCTGTGTCGTACCTTGCAAGGGACCAAATGCTCTGAAGTGACCAATGACTCAATTGCCGATCAAGATGCCGAACCTTGCCAGTTTCCGAGAATCGGTGGACAGATCTGTCTCCGCCGAAAGCCTCCGGGCCCTGGCATCAACCACGACGGATCCTATCGTCTTGCTTGGCCTCTCCTTTCTGGCCAGGTCCGCGGACCCGGTTCGGAAGGAATTGGCCGACTTGGCTGCGAGGGGCAAAAGCGAATACGCTCGGGTCGTCGCCGTCCTGGCAGTCATGATGGAACGTATTGACGCCGAGTCTGTCGGCGAACTAGTCCAGCGAGACCCGGATAATGCCCTGGGCCATTATTTGCAGGGTGCTTTACTCCACGTGGCGAACCGCGATAACGAAGCCCTCGAAGCGTTCAGAAGGGCCGCGACGTGTTCCGAATTGCGATGCTACGAGCCCACCACTGGCGAGGCGCTTTTCAAGGCGATTGATGCGCTGGGGCTCCAAGGCCTCGACCGGCTATGTGCGCTGAGTTGGGCAGTCTGGCGGTGGACAAATTTCAGCAGTGCCGCTTTTCAGCCGACATACCGGGCCATGTCAGAATTGGCGAAGGCCGCAGACACAGCAACACGCTCCGAGTTGGCCGAGATCCTGTTAAGCCTGGCGGGGCACCTTTTTGCCACGAATTTTACCAACCGGTTTTTCGCACTTCGCGCAGCCGAAGCGGCTTTCATATTGAAAGCCGAACTCCCCGCCGCTGAGAGCCCGGCGAAGCGGCAGGGATATGCCGCGGTAGTTTATGGCTTGGTGACTCCTCTGTTTTCCTGGCCGGGCACCAGGGAATGGTGGAATCACGGTCCACTGCAACTCGCGCAGTTCCTTCCCGGCCGCATCCACAATGCGTTTGCCGCAGCCGAACCCTCGTTGATCAATGCTACCTATGGTGAATCGAACCTGGCTGTCCCCGCAAGCGAGCGGGAAGCGATGGAAGCAGCCAAGGCGAATGCCAGCCAGGCTGCAAAACGCCTCATCGAAGCCGCTCTGAAAGATCCCGATGCGATTTTTGGGCCGTACCTCAAGGGGCTGCCGCAGGTGGAGCGGCAGGCCGGCTGTGCTCCGGTGTTCGAGTGGACACCCGTGGAGAGTCTCCTCAACAAGCGACCGGACCTGTTTCAAGCGGCGGCAGCGAATGAAGAGGCGATGGCTGCGCTTTGGAGGGCCGGAGAAAATGCCCCTTCGCGCAAAAACGTCGGGCAGATGATGAACATTGGCTTGGCACTCTTACAGCACGCTCAGAAGCACAATCAGGTTTATCCCGAGACTCTCGACGCGCTGTTCGAAGGCGGATACCTGAAAGCGCCACTGGAAGCCAAATCGCTGCGCAGCGGCAGGCCATATCTCTATGTCGCGGCGGGCGAAAGGATTCCCGCAAAAGCGAACGATCAGGCGCAGTTTGTCCTGCTCTATGACGATGAGCCTGACCCTTATGGGTGTTTTGAGTGCGTGTTTGCATCCGGCACCGGCGGTGCCTTTCTTGGGGACGACCTCAAGGAACAACTAAGGAGGCGCGGCAAGCAAAGCCTTGGATCGGGCGGCACCAATTGAGAAATGTGTCCAGAAGAGGAATACAGATTCCTCTACGTCTCCTGCTGGGGGACTGGCGAGATGCTGCACTATGACGTCTCCGATCCGTTCGATCCGAAGAAGACCGCCTCGGTCCGCATCGGCGGCATCGCCAACCGCGCGCCGCATCCGAAGAATCAAAACAAGCCTCTGGCCGGCGGACCTCAAATGGTTGAAGTCAGCCGCGACGGCAGGCGCGTCTATTTCACCAACTCGCTTTACGCTGCCTGGGACGAGCAGTTTTATCCGGACGGCGTCGGCAGTTGGATGGTCAAACTCGATGCCAAGCCCAACGGTGGCTTCAATTTCGACAAGGAGTTTTTCATGGAGAGCACTGATTATCGTGTTCACCAGGTCCACCTTGAGGGCGGCGATTGCTCGAGCGATTCCTATTGTTTTCCGTGAATCACCTCTGGCCCTGGCTGACGCTGTTCGGATTGGGGGCATTTCACGGCCTCAATCCAGCCATGGGCTGGCTCTTCGCCGTAGCGCTGGGCTTGCAGGAACAGCAGCTTGGGGCGGTCCTTCGCGCTCTGCCGCCTATCGCTCTGGGACATGCGCTCTCGGTTGGGATCATCATCGCCTTTCTTCTTCTGGCCGGGGTTGCCTTGTCACACTCGACGCTGAAATTTGGCGCCGCCGCAATGCTGTTCGCCTTTGGGTTGTATCGCCTTTTTCGATCCCGTCACCCGAACTGGGTCGGCATGCGCGTCGGTTTTCGGGACCTCACCGTTTGGTCCTTCATTATGGCCTCGGCCCACGGCGCGGGATTGATGCTGATCCCGCTGTTTCTGAAACGGGTTCAAATCCAACCTGCCATTTACGCCACTCACATCGAACCGGGTCTAAATGTCGAACCGATCTGCACGTCCAGCTTCGCCACCTTCAGCACTCCTTCATTGCTGGCAAGTTCAGTTGCGACCCATACGCTCGGCCATTTTCTTGTGACCGCCTTGATCGCCCTGCTGGTTTACGAAAAGCTCGGGCTGGCGTTGTTGCGCCGCGCCTGGTTCAACCTCGACCTTTTGTGGATGGTCGCCTTGATGGCGACAGGCCTTTGCATCCTCTTGTTGTGAGCAGCAAGCAAGCGCACAGGCTCTTGGCCGAAGTCCTTCCAGATGAACGCTCACCCGCGCTCCGTCAGCGATTCGGGGGGCGCAAGAAAGCAACGTCTTGTCTTATGTGCAGCCTTCTCATTATCACCGGGGCTTCAGTCCGGTAGCCCAGAGTCAAGGCGCGGGCATTGTGACCCGCTGTCCAGCAGAGCTCAGATTCTGGCGTGGATGGCCGCCGCAGCAGTTGATTTTTAATACGCATTCCAATACCCTGCAAATGGTGATTGGCCACGCCCACACCGAAGGACAACTGGCAGAGGCGCCAGCGTTGCAATTGTTGGCCACGCTTGGTTGAGCAACGAGATGAGCGGCACCTCGCAATTCATCGTTGAACCGCTCGACGCCACCAGGCATCGGCGTGAGACGTTCGACTGCGGCGTCAGCGCGCTAAATGATTTTCTGCGGACCCGGGCGCGGAAAGAAATGGATGCCGGCACATCAGCCTGCTTCGTTCTGGTCCCGCGGTCATCGCCAGAGCGAATCGCCGGTTACTACACCCTGTCGGCCGCCACCATCCGCCGTTCCACTGTGCCCGAAGCGCTGATAAAAAGGCAGCCGCGTTACCCGGAGTTGCCCGCAACTCTTCTAGGAAGACTGGCCCGTTCGCTCGAATTCAAGGCGCAAGGCATCGGCGACCGGCTGATGGTCAGTGCGCTTTCACGCGCGGTGGAAGGGGCCAGGCAAGTAGCATCGTGGGCCGTGGTGACGGATCCTAAGGACAACCAGGCACGACGCTTTTACGAAAGCTTCGGGTTTCGCGCTTTAACCCCGGACCGCCTTTTCCTTCCTATGAAGGAGGCCGCCGAACTGCTCACCGTTCGATGACCGTCTCGCGATACGCCGACAGGGCTCGCTTGAAGCGTCGCGTCGGAGGACGAGGTGGCGCGAAAAGAGCCTGGACAAAACGCCGTGATTCCTCCGCGTTGAGCCTGATGGTTTCGCGCTCACGCACCACCTTTTCTGCGGCTGCCCGGCTATGTGAAACAACGAACCTGCCCACTGAACACCCCTCCAGCATGGCCGCTCGCTCAAGCAGTGATTTGTCTTCGGGTGTTACCCTCGCCACCAATCGGCCGGACTTGCGTGGTGCGGTCGTGCTCGTCATTGCCAACAATGTGTGCCAGACTGTGACACAAATCAAGTTCTTTTTTGGATTCCAAATTCCAAACCCTGGATGGGCAGCGGATGTTCCTGGCAATGCTGGAAGTTGAACGCTGGCTCGAGAAGCTTACAATTGTTTGACCACCCGTTTCCCGTATTCCTTGTGCGCCCGCCGACGCGCGTCTGGAACAGGCCGGGGCGTGGCCAGCAGGGCTTCGGCAAAGCGCCGCGATTGTTCCGTATTCAGGCGAATGATCTCCTCCTGTCGCACCAGTTCCACGGCCGCTTTCAAAGCATGAGCGATGACGAACGTCGCCACCGAACGCCCTTCGATGGCAGCGGCACGCTCGAACAGTTTCTTGTGCGTTCTCCTGACGCGGGCGGCAAGCCTTTGATTCTTTCGTTCGCTTGTGAGGGGGCTCACGAGCCTAATGTGTGCCTCCGAGGCACACATTGCAAGGGCTATTTTATGCCGGATGACCGGGCAAGGATTTCGAACCCTCATTGTTTGAGCCAGATCCCCGGCAAACGCTGCCCTTGGTGAAATCATTGGCGAGTTGGCCGCGATCCGCCGCGCCTTCTGACACCCGGCAACAAATGAGCGATTTCTTAGCCGTCAGCCTTACTTAACCACCCGCGCAGCGTCAACGAATCGATGTGGCGCAAAACGCAATTCTTACCAGTATCCGTTTCTTATCAGTTCGCCGGAGGGCATTTCGAAGCATGCGCTGCTCACCAATGAAACTTCGAGGCGACTTCTTCATCCTGACCGAGGGTCCTGTTGCCTGACATTCGCCAGATTCGCCTTGTCTGGCAGGGAAGATCGGGTAGGTCTGTTGTATGGCGACGACTGCCGCACCAATTGTCCATGCAGGCGCTGTTGACCCGCAGCCGGTGCTGGAGCCCGGTGACCGCCTTTCTCGCGAGGAGTTCGAGCGGCGTTACGAGCGCATGCCTCAAGTGCGAAAAGCCGAACTAATCGAAGGAACTGTTTATATACCCTCACCCATTCGCGCCAGGAAACATGGCAAGCCTCACATGCATCTCTCTCACTGGCTGGCCACCTACGAATTGGAAACGCCTGGCGTCGAGGGCTTCGACAACTCCAGCGTCCGCCTCGACCTCGACAACGAACCACAGCCCGATCTGGTGCTCATTAAATCGCCCGCCAAAGGCGGTCAGGCGCAGATTACAGCGGATGACTATATCGAAGGCGCCCCCGAATTGGCTGTTGAGATCGTCGCCAGCTCGAAGGCCTATGACCTCCATCAGAAGAAGGACGCCTACCGCCGCAATGGCGTCTGCGAGTACCTTGCCTGGATCACCGGTGACCAGCGTTTGGTCTGGTGGGAACTTCGCGAAGGGGAATACCAAGAGCTCGCGCCGCACGCCGACGGCTTGCTCAAGAGTGGCGCTTTCCCTGGCCTCTGGCTCGACATCCAGGCGTTGCTCAAAGGCGACATGAAAACTGTGCTGGCCGCCTTGCGCCGCGGCGTTGATAGCCCCGAGCACACCGCCTTTCTTGCCCGCTGAAGCGGGCCTGGACTAACCAGTCCCTGGATGGAATACACGCTAAAGCCTGCACTCTACACCCGCTTGGGGTTCACGCCTTAGCGTGTATTTTATTGTCCGCTCTCGTCTGTGATCTGCGACCAAACTAACGGTCAAACCCGCGAATTGTCGGAATTGTCCCAACGGTCCTGCTGGCTGGTGGTGTCCACGCCGCCCGCTGCCGCCATTACCCTGACCGGCGCCAGGAAACTTTCCGACGGCTCGTTCCAGTTCTCGTTCAGCAACAATCCGGGCGCCGCATTCACCGTGCTGGCCGCCACCAATCTGCCGTTGGCATTGACTAACTGGACGTCGCTCGGGGGAGTCACCGAGGTTTCGCCCGGCCAGTTCCAATTCACCGACCCGCCGGCGGCCAACAGCCCCCTGCGCCTCTACCGCGTCCGATCACCGTAATCTCGGGCAGCCTGCCGAGAAACGCCTCATTTCGGATTTGGTCATTCGGCCTTCGAATTTCCTCCCAAATCCGAAGCGCCCCCAAGACTCGACCGCAAGGCCCTCAATGCCCTCCTAAAAGACAGAGGACGCCGCTAACCGCAACTGATCCGTGATACATACTTGCTTGGCGAGCTCTGTGACAAACAGCAGGCGGGTATGGGAGCATCTCACTTCTTGGACAACAGAGAAGTCCGGCACTCCAAGCTCCGCTAGGAAGCGCCGATTTTTATAGCCACGACGTTGAGCGCGCCATTCAAGCTCCGTAGGAGCGGCACTATGTTGGTCGCAGAGGCCGCCGGTACTCCCGTCGCCGATCCAATCATGCCGCTCCACGGAGGGGCAGGGTAAACATGCTTCCAAGTGTAAGTTCATGCCCTTCCGCGTATTCCGCGTATTTCGCGGTTTGAAATGACGGATCTAGGGCCATTCGCCATTCGGATTTCCTCAAGCCTCCCGCCTGCGCCTGAATCTGCCTTCCTCGCTCGGCGTCGGCAGAGGCCTTTCCTGATCACCGTCATTTCGCTCGGCGAAGTCGCCGTTATTTTCGCTGAGCAAACCGATGCCAGAAGATTTCTTTCCCGCTACCGCACCTTGAGGTTGACGCCGGACATCGGCTATACGGCTGCCCTTATTGAGCGAGAGCTTATGCCTGCCGGCGGGCGGTTCGGTGAGAATGACAACTGGATTGCCGGCTTTTGTCGCTATTACGGCCAGCCCCTGATCAGCAGAGACAGAGCGTTTGACCGCGTGCGTGGTCTGCGCCAGCCGCCTTATTGAGGCCCGCAGGGGCATAATGATCTGGCGCAGCAGCACAGCATCGAGGTATAAGTCGCTACTATTCGACCATGAATAATCGAGCGTTCTTTCTCTTCGTAATCCTCCCTTGTGTTCTTCCAAACCGGTCCGGGGCAGTCGAAATTACGAGCAGGATCGTTGATGGGTTGGGCCGCCCTGTTTCGGACGTGACCGTTGAAATCAAGTACCCAAAGAGAGGGCCCGACGGCAATCTCGGAAAGATTGAATGGTTGAAAATGATTTCCGACAAGGAAGGTAGAATAAAGGTCGTGTACGATCAGACGCTCGTCCCAACGAATCAAACGATGTGGATTTACGTGAAGAAGATCGGTTATGCCAGCTTCAGCACTGACAGTCTGAAACCCGAATATGTTTTGAGGCGAGAATTCGATGCCGAAGACGTTCATCGCATTGCAGACCTTTCCGGAGAAATACAAAAGCAAGAGCTGAAGGAAGTCCTAGTTGGTGAGTTTAAGAACGATGGGAAACACGTACGTGAAAGTCTGGAGGAGTTGGTGTTCTACTATGGAAGGGTGTTGCGCCGTCCTCTTCGAGAATTGATCGAGGATAGCAAAACCGGCATAGCCGCCTGCTCGCTTCTTGCTTTCCTCGGCGTCCCAAAGGACCTCCGACTGGTTGTCAAAAATGCTCCGGCTGCAAAACGTGAGTTATTTCAAGACCGCTGGGCGTATGGGGTCGTTTGCGCACTCTTAGAGCCCGCCACCAAAGAGGAATGGGACTTCCTAAAGCGATGCGCAGCCAACGAATACGATGATCTTTGGGTAGATGCTGGCGCGATACGGACACTAAGGTTGATCGGTTCTACACAGAGCGTAGACATCCTCACGGAGGCCGCGAAAAAGAACACGGATCGGAAAGAATCCTTCCGGTATGCACTCGACTACATAAAAAATGGGCCGCTATTGTTGCAGGATCCCGACCTTGAGGAGGCTGGAAAGAAAATCGCGCAAGCCGTGAAAATTGGTGTCTGGAAAGGGAACAAAAACCCGCGTTACAACAAAGAAAAGGATATGGCGCTTATTGACTGCGAGTTTGTGTCCGGTCGAGATTTGCTCGTACAGACAGCCACCTTCCACAAGGTGGGCACTGTCTGGAAATTGCGTGGAGTGCGAGAAACGATGCAAGCGCTCCTGGCAAACCCGCCGGAGCGAAAGAGCTTCGCAGGTGTATGGCAAGGTTTTTCCCAAGACCAACTGGAATTTGCCCGGTTGGAGTTGAACGAAAATGGAACAGGGCTGCTCGCGATCAGCTTTCTCCCTACTTCACCACCTGAGAAATACTTCGTCACCAAATGGACGCTAAAGGACTTCCAAGTAGAGTTTGCCATTGAGCCCGCTGAACCTGGTGCAGAGCCTGTTGCCCTGGAGAACGTCATCCTTGGCTTGGAAGATTTGGAATGTGTTTTGCGGCCCGTGCATGGCGGTGATTGGAGCCGCAAAATGACACTGTTCAACGAAAAAGCGCTTCAAGAACGATCTGAGAGAGCAAGAAAGGCTTTGGAACCGTTTCGAAAACACCACTGAACTTGGCTGCGGTGCTTCACCCGCGCAGCGTAACTTGTTATCAGTAACAGTTGCTTATCAGTTCGCCGGAGGGGATCTCGAAGCGTGCTCCGCAGACCAATGAAATCCCGGGTTAGCTTCCTCATCCTGCCCGAAGGTCCTGTTGCCCGGTGGGAATAATTTTGACGCAAAACCAACTCATGTTAGCCTCGTGGTTATGAGAACCCTCGCACACCGAGTCTGCATCCCATGCGCCGCATCGAAGCGCCGGTTGCCGTCAGTGCCAATCCTCGTCGGTGCCCTGCTGATGCTCGGCTGGACTGCGCGCGCGCTGGACGCTGACGAGATCGTCGCCCGCCATACCGAGGCGCTCGGAGGCAAGGCTCAGTTAGCCGCGCTCCAATCGCTGCGGCTGGTCGGCAAGATCTCCTTCGGGAGCGGGGACTTCAGCATTGACCTGGCTTGGACGGCTTTGCTCAAGGGCCCCGGAATGATTCGCGAGGAAGCTTCGCTCCAGGGCCTGACCGGGGTGTCCGCTTACGACGGCAAAGAAGGGTGGCAGGTGCAGCCATTTCAGGGGCGCAAAGAGCCCGAGCATAGCTCCCCCGATGACTCGAAGGGTCTCGCTCAAAGAGCCGAATTCGAAGGACCGCTGGTTGGTTGGAAAGAGAAAGGCTTCTCGCTCGTCTCTCTCGGCTCGCAAGACGTTGATGGCACCGACGCGCTTAAGCTCAAGCTGACGCGTCCGTCGGGCGACTTCGAGTACGTCTTCCTCGATCCCGATTACTTCCTGGTCATCCGCTCGGAGAAGCACATCTTCATCCGAGGCACTGAACAGATCGAGGAGAATGACTACGGCAACTACGAACGGGTTGCCGGAGTATGGATTCCCTTCGCGATCGAGTCCGGGCCGAAGGCTCAACCAAAGGGCCAGCGGTTGACCATCGAAAGGGCCGAGCCGAACCCAACCTTCGAGGACGCCCTGTTCCAATTCCCCAAAGCCAAGGACGCAGTGCGGTCAACTCCCGCCCCCGCGCCCGGCGCCCCCAACCAGGTGAAACCCGGCAGTTCCACCCCGCCCGCTCCTCGTGGCAACGCCGCGGTGCCGCGCTTTGACTCGGGTGTCGTCAGCGGCTTGGGCCTGCGCAACATCGGCTCGGCCACGATGAGCGGTCGCATCGCAGCGGTCACGGCCAGGAACGAGAACGGCAAGACCATCGTGTTTGTCGGCGCCGCCAGCGGCGGCGTTTGGAAGTCGCTCGATGGAGGCACCACCTTTAATCCGGTTTTTGATAAGCAGCCGGTCCAGTCCATCGGCGCCATCGCCCTGGATCCGTCGAATGAGAAGATCGTCTGGGTCGGCACCGGCGAAGCGTGGACCCGAAACTCGGCTTCCATCGGCAACGGCATCTATAAATCCATTGACGAGGGCGAAACCTGGGAGCACATGGGACTGCCGAATTCCGAGCGGATCACGAAAATAGTAGTGGACCCAAAGAACGGCGACATCGTTTATGCCTGCGTGCCCGGAAAATTGTGGAGCGACAGCCCCGACCGCGGCCTTTACAAAACCAGCGACGGTGGCAAGACCTGGAAGCTAATCCTCAAAGGATCCAATGCCTCTACCGGCTGTTCCAGTGTCTCACTCGATCCATCAAACCCGGAAGTCGCCCTGGCTGGATTGTGGGATTTTCGGCGCAAAGGCTGGACCTTCCGCTCGGGCGGCGATGGTCCGGAGGCCTTCAGCGGCAGCGGGTTGTTTCGTTCAGCGGATGGCGGCACAACCTGGACGGAGCTGACGGCAGAGTCCAGCGCGGGCCTGCCCCCGAAGCCCTGGGGTCGAGTCGAGGTCACCTTCGCGCCCTCTGATCCGAAGATCATCTACGCCTTCATTGAAGGCAAAGACTCCGCCTTGTTCTACTCCGATGACGGCGGCAAGACCTGGGAGGCTCGCGACAAAAGCCGCAACATGGTTTGGCGTCCCTTCTACTTCGCCCGGCTGGTGGTCGATCCCCGCAACTCCCAACGCCTGTTCAAGATGAACCTCAACGTCATCGTCAGCGAGGACGGCGGTAAAAGCTTCTCCGTCACCAGCGGCGGTTCGCACGGCGACTGGCACGATGTCTGGATCGATCCCGACAACCCCAAGCATGTCATCGGCGGCGATGACGGCGGCCTGTGGCTCTCTTATGACGGCGGCAATCGTTGGTGGAAGGGCGACAATCTCCCTATTGCCCAGTTCTATCACGTCTCGACCGACGCAGCCGATCCCTACCATGTCTATGGTGGGCTTCAAGATAACGGCTCGTGGATCGGTGAGACCGACTACCCCGGCGGGATTCCCAACGATCGCTGGGAATCGGTCTTTTGGGGCGACGGATTCTGGACTTTGGTCGATCCGACCGAACCCGATGCCGTTTATGCTGAGGGGCAGGGCGGGTACATCGCCCGGGTCAATCGTCGGACCCACGCCGCCAGGGACATCCAGCCCAAAGCCGGTTACAAGGAGAAGCTCCGGTTCAACTGGAATACCCCCATCCACGTCAGCCCCAACACCAAGGGCACCGTCTATATCGGCGCTCAGTTCCTCTTCCGCTCGAAGGATCGCGGCGATACCTGGGACCGCATCTCGCCTGATCTCACCACCAATGATCCCGAGAAGCAGAAGCAGGAAGAGTCGGGCGGCATCACGGTGGATAACTCCTCGGCCGAGATGCACACCAGCATCTATTCGATTAGCGAATCCCCAAAAAATAGCCGGCTCATCTGGGTCGGAACCGATGATGGCAACCTCCAACTGACGATCGATGGAGGCAAAAGCTGGACCAACCTCGTCAAAAACGTCCCGGATCTTCCCCCAAACTCCTGGGTCTCCAGCGTCGAAGCCAGCCGGTTCGATCCGGCAGTCGCCTACGCCACTTTCGACCGCCATACGTTCGGCGACATGGATCCATGGGTGTATCGCACCACCGATTATGGGAGGACCTGGACGCGGATTGCAGGGCCGGCCCAGGGCCTGCGCGGCTATGCCCATGTCATCCGCGAAGACAGCGTCAGCCCGTCCATGCTTTTCGCCGGCACCGAATTCGGGCTCTGGATCAGCATTGACGGCGGAAAGAATTGGGCGGAGTTCAAACCAAACAATTTCCCCGCAGTCGCAGTTCGTGATCTTGTCGTCCAGCCCAGGACCGGGGATCTCATTCTGGGCACCCATGGCCGCGGCATTTGGATCATTGATGACCTCTCGCCTCTCCGGACGCTTTCTGATGACGTTCTTGGCCGACCCGCCTCTTTCCTTGACGCCCGCACGACGCAGCAACGGATGGCCAGTGTCGGCGGCGGGGTCAATGGCGATGCCAAGTTCAGCGGCGAGAACCCGATGACCGGCGCCGAGGTAACCTACTTTCTGGCCGCTCGCCATCTGTTCGGACCGCTCAAACTGGAGGTCTCCGGCCCGGACGGCAAAGTCCTCGACACCATCCCCGCCACCAAGCGCCGTGGCATCAATCGCGTCGCCTGGACGATGCGCATGCCGCCCCCGCGCGTCCCCCGCGCCGCCCAGGTCGCTTTCAATGCCTCCCAGGGCCCGCGCGTCCTGCCCGGCGCCTACACCGTGCGGCTGACTTCGGGCAAGGAGCAACTCAACGCAAAGATAAAAATCGATCTCGACCGACGTGCTCCCTATAACCTCCCCGAAAAGAAGGCTCAGTTCGACGCGGCCATGAAAGTCCACGCCCTCTTTGGCAGGATGAGCGGAGCCGTTGGCCGCATCGAGGCCGCCCGCAACGTAGCGCTCGCCAACGCCGAAAAGCTTGAGGACAAAGACCAACTCAAGCCGAAGCTCAGCGATTTCGCAGCCAAGCTCGAGGACCTGAAGAAAAAGGTCGTCGCCACCAAGGAAGGCGGCGCCATCACCGGCGAAGAGCGTCTCCGGGAGCACGCCGATCTTCTTTACGGCGCCCTCATGCTCTGGGAGGGCCGCCCAGCCAAATACCAACTCGAGCGAATAGACGTCCTCTCCCGCGAGCTCGCCGATGTCGAAAAGGATCTCGATGGCCTTTTCGCCAGCCGCGTCCCAAGCCTCGACTCCGAATTGGGCAAAAAGAAGCTCGAAGCCATCCCGGTTGGCCCCGTCCAACAGGCCGACCTTTTGCCTGGCAGCGCAGATCTCCAGCGAGCCTTCGGGCGGTTTTTCGGCCAGCAGCTTGCCCCAATCGAACGAGAAGAGCGCGACTAGTCCCGTATTAGATGGCTTCCTGTGCATATTCGAAGAATTACCATTCTCGCGGCCGCATTGGCGTGGGCTGCTTTGGTGCTAAATTGTGCCGTCGTCCAACGTGTCAATGGCGACTCTGTTATTCCTAAACCCGATGATCCATATGAGGGATACACGGCTACGTTGCTCCTCGACGGAAAGTGGTTGGTGGCGGGTGGCATCAAGCGGCAAAGTTCCGGCTTCGAGCGTGGTCCGGATGGCAAACAGCGGCTTTGGAGCAAGGGGGGCTTCACTGCCGATGCCAGTGTGTATGATTCGACGACCGCGAAGTGGACGAACACGAGTGCGATGAGCACAAAACGTGCTTGGCACGCTGCGACGCGGCTCTCCGACGGAAAAGTGCTGGTCATGGGCGGCGAATCCGGCGGTGACAACTCTGACCTTTCCAGCGCGGAAATATACGATCCAGTCTCTGGGGGATGGACAAGAACGGGTTCCCTGAACACGCCACGACGCGGTCACACCGCGACATTGCTGGCTGACGGCAGGGTGCTCGTCACTGGAGGCGTGGCTGACCGTACTAACTATCCGCGTATAGTTTATTTTGCGAGTGGAGAATTGTACGACCCTGCAACGGAGAAATGGACAACCACCAGCCCCATGAGCATTTCCCGCAGTGGTCATACGGCGAGGTTGCTTACGAATGGGCTGGTATTAGTCGCGGGCGGAAAGGATCAGAACGCCAATTTCCTTTTTAGCGCGGAGCTTTATGACCCCGCTATGGGCAAGTGGACGAACACAGGATCAATGACTCCTGAAGCTCGCTTCTATTATGCGTCAACATTGCTCACGAATGGGCAGGTATTGCTCACAGCGACTGGCGGCAATTACGCCTGGGAAGTGACAAACGCCTGGGCTGCAGGTAAAGAGCTTTACGACCCACCGAGCGGACAATGGACAGCCATCGGGCCGCCTCGGCCACATTTTGTTTCAAGCACAAATCTCGACCGAACGCTGACCATCCTTCCGGAATCCGGCAGTGAGTTCCTGGCATCGGAGCAAGTTTATTTTCTGGTTGAATCCGCAGATCACTTTGGCGTCACCAACATCCAACTTTTTCGCAATAGCGTCAAAATCGCCGAAGGAGAGGATAGTCCTATGCGCTATACGCTCACCAACCAGGAAGCCGGCGCCTATGTTTTTTACGCCAAAGCCGCCTACGCAAACGGCCTGGCGACCACATCCTCGCCGGTAAGCCTCAGTTTTAAAGCCTCTGGTCCACAGCTTTTTCTGGCCCTCGGGCCCACAGAATTCATTTCACAAAAATATGTTAAGTCATCGCCGGCAGTTCTACTGGCAACTGTGGTTGGCGTGAACCCGGGCGCCCTAACCAGCCTCACCCTCAACGGCACGCCGCAACTGATCAAAACCGGGAATTTTACTCTCAATGCGCCACTCGCCGAGGGGGAAAATTCGTTTGTTTTGGCTGCGACCGACAATCAAGGCCGGACCGCTCGGGCCACGAACACGCTTTATCTGGATTCAGATTCGCCAATGATTTCCATTACGCAGCCAACTAATCACGCTTCGCTGAACGTGATGCGGGTCGGCGTGCGCGGAACGTTCGCCGAAAAATCCCTGAAGCAAATCACCGTCAATGGCATGCCCGCGTCCATCAGAAGCAATACATTTGAAGTCCTCAATGTATTTCTCGAAGTTGGCACGAACACCATCGCTGCCGTCGCCGAAGACCTCGCAGGCAATGCCACCACCAATTCCATCGTCATCACGGGGCCAACCGACACCAACGTGTACGGAATTGATCCCGTTCAACTCATCTCTGACCCTGTTGGAGGATTTGCGCCACTAGAGGTCTCTTTCACGGTGAAGGCCAAGGTGCCCGGCGAAATAAAGCGGGTGCTCTACGACTTCGACGGCGACCATGTGATTGACAAGATCGCGACCGACCTCCGGCCGATCACAGCCACCTTTGCAGAACCGGGCGAGCGATTTCCGGTGGTGACACTTGAAACTACGGCAGGCCAGTTTTCGAGCCTCAGCCCAGGTTACTGGTTTTTCTCCGGGACACGCGTGTATGTTCAAGCACCGCCCCTGCAGATGTCCATCATCGATGTACCCGACCCCGTGGACATCAAATGCACAGACACAAATCATCTTTATGTTCTTTCGGGCAGCACAGCAACGCTCACCGAGTTCGGTACGCAAGGCAAGATCCTGCGCTCGTTAAAGAATATTGGAGGGAAGCCGACAGGGTTTGATGTGGATGAAGCTGGAAATGTTTATGTGGCGTTGAGCGGCAGCAATCAGGTTTGGAAATTCATCCCGACCACGAACTCGTTTGCGCCCGACGCGGCATTTGGTAACGGCGGCTTCGTTGGGAACAAGGATGGCAGCAGCGGTTCCAAGTCCAATGAGTTGAATGCTCCGTTTGCTATAGCGGTAACTCGTGATTTTAAAGGCGCGGTGATTATGGTGTCAGACTCTGGAAACCACCGCATTGAGAGGTTTTCCCGGGATGGCATGATCGACGCCAGCGGATTTCAAGTTGGCACGAATCGCGAGTTCATAAGCTCCTTTGGCAGTCAAGGAACTAACGTCGGGCAATTCAATAGTCCCAAGGGCCTTTGCTTTGGCGGTTCACACTTTTATTTGTTCATCGCTGATTCAGGCAACAATCGAATCACGGTAGCGAACCACGAATTCGGTCCGCTTGCCACAAGTGGCGACCGCGGTACAGCTTTGGGCCAGTTTCGACGGCCGATCAACCTTTGCGCCAGCGATCGTGGACTTTGCGTAATCGACGCCGGAAACGACCGGGTTCAAATATTCGATCCGGTAACCGGCGGTGGGGAGCGCGGACCATTGGCTCCGTTCAGTCCTCGAGTTTCGCTTTCAAGCGAACTCGGCCTCAAGCGTCCAAGAGCCGTGGCCTGGCTCGAAGATCTGCGCGAGGAGAAGCTCTATATTGCTGACACAGGAAACAACCGCGTCCTCCTGGTCAAGCTCCCGATGGACAATCCCGAAGCTGTTTGGGAAGCTATGAAACAGCACTTGGTCAGGGGCGACATAACCGGGGCGGTTTCTTACTTTATGAGTACCGAAGCGGAGAAATATCGCGAGGCATACGAGGCGCTTGGGACGAACGAGTTGGTCAAGATCATTTCTGATATTCCGGCCATTTCCCCGATTTCCATCGAACGCGAGCAGGCTCAATATTATTTCCAGCAACCAGTTGACGGTGTGCTGATTACCTTTCCGATCCATTTCGTGAGAGAGAATGGGAGATGGAAGATCATGGAATATTGAATGAGAATCAAGTGGCTGGGCGACCAAGGAAGGCGGCGCCATCACCGGCGAGGAGCGTCTCCGGGAGCACGCCGATCTTCTTTATGGCGCCCTGATGCTCTGGGAGGGGCGCCCCGCCAAGTACCAACTCGAGCGAATAGATGTACTCTCCCGCGAGCTGTCCGATGTCGAAAAGGATCTCGATGGCCTTTTTCGCAAGCCGAGTCCCAAACCTCGACTCCGAACTGGGCAAAAAGAAGCTCGAAGCCATCCCTGTTGGCCCTGCCCAACAGGCCGACCTTTTGCCTGGCAGCGCAGATCTCCAGCGAGCCTTCGGCCACTTTTTCGGCCAGCAGCTTGCCCCAATCGAACGAGAAGAGCGCGACTAGACGCTGCCAGGAAGCGATTCCCATCGCCCGCGCAGCCTCATGGACGCGGTGCGCCAAAAGCAACTGTTGGCCGGGGAGCGTGCCTCGTGCCAAAAGGACTGTTGAACAACAGCTCACATATTTTCGTTCGAAAAGAGAACGAAAGAGGTTACGTCGCCATTACATCTTACATCGTCACGCAAAGGCAATGCCGATTGACATCCCGCCTCCACCCTCGGAATCTCTATCTAAAGGCAAGCTGTGCTATGGACGCTGACGCGAATGACTCACCCAGGGCTCCGCCAGACGCCCAAAATCTCAACCCTCGGCTAGTGGAATGCGAAGATGCCACTTGGTCGTTCAAGTCGTTGAATCGTTGAAACCTGAAATTGACCGATTGGACTGGCTGGGCTAATATTCCTCGATGAAGTTCGCGAAGATTCAGTTTGAATCAGCCGAGGACCGAGTCCGGGCCGTGGGGGAACTCATGCAGCGGGCCAAAGTCGTCGTCTTGCGCGAAGGAGCTTTTATCGTGCCCGAACCGGCCTTGGAATGGCTCACCGAGCAGCACGTCGCCTACACGGTGCTGCAGCGGCTCAACCAGGACGATGTCTTTCAGGCGCTACGAAATACTCTTGCCCACCCGGTATAACGATGGCAGCCCGGTGGAGCGCCAGAAGATTGACGCTACGCTGATGGAACTGGCTTCACACTTCGGCGGTTTGACCTTCCGTCCGGAACCGTTGGCTGGCGTCTGGTTGCATCGCGGCCAGCGATTCGACGACAGCAATGTCTGCGTGGTGGTTGATGTTGAGGAATCGCCCGAAACGGGAATGTACTTCGAACGGTTTAAGACCGTGCTCAAAGAACGGTTCCGCCAGATCGAGATTTACGTCGTTTCTTACGATATCCGCATCACCTGAGCGATGTGGTCTGTGATCAACTACCAGGGTGTTTAAAACCCGTGCGCGGGGCGCCGCGCGCTAGCTTTGTCTCCGGGGCTACCTTGTACCAAACGCACACTATGCAAATTGAACCGACAGTGGTATGGTTAGCCACTCCTTATGAAACTGCAGCTTAAGAAATCGGCCGGGCGGCCCATTGCGGCTGGCGTCGGGGACAAGATCGGTGGTGGCGCGCTTGCTCCAGCGTTCACGCTCATCGAACTGCTGGTGGTGATTGCGATCATCGCGATTCTGGCGGCGATGCTGCTGCCGGCATTGTCTTCGGCCAAAACCAAGGCCCAGCAGATCAATTGCCTTAGCAATCTGCGCCAGTTGACCACCGCGGCCATCATGTACCAGCAGGACACTGGACGGGCGCTGGAATACAATGTCACCGAAGCGCTATGGATGAAGACGCTTCTGGATTACTCCATTAAAGTGAAAAACGTCCGGCTTTGTCCCACGGCTTCAAGCCGAATTCCGGCGCCGCCCGATCCCGTTGCTGGCACGGCCGGGGCCCCCTGGTATTGGTCGGGCAGCGGCGATACCAACATGCTGGGCAGCTATTCGATCAACGGCTGGCTTTATTTTTGGGAAACCAAAGACAACGGCATCAGCAGGTGGATTTCGGCCTCACAGCTCCCGAAGTTCTTCCAAAAAGACACCAGCATCAATCAACCGTCCCTGACCCCATTTTTCATGGATGCATTGTGGCCGGATCTGTGGCCGACGATCGCCGACATGCCACCGACGGATTTATATCTGGGCAACGTGAACAGCAGTTTGGGACGTTGCTGCCTGACGCGCCATCCGTTGATGCGCGGCGCCAAGGCGATCAACGGCAAAAAGCTGCCCAGCGCGATCAACTTCAGTTATGCCGATGGCCATTCGGCCAGGTTGCCCTTGCAGAGGATAAAAACCGTTTACTGGCATAGAGATTATGTTCCGGTGGACGATCCGTGGCGGACTTCGCCGTAAGCCCGCGCGGTAAGAAAGTCCGGCGCCAGCAGCCGGTTCCTGGGTGCTTCCAATCGAACGCTTAAACCCGAAGCACCAAGCTCCAAGCACCCGCTCCAGGGAAACTCCAGATTCCAAGCTCCAACGCCGCGGAGATGGGGCGCCCGTAACTGTTCAGGTAGCCGCCGAAGTCAGTCAGCGCTAACTTCTTCTCCTGGGAAATCAGCCCGACTGACGTCGGCGGCTAGGCCATCGCGGGTCAATCCGTGCGGCGACCTAAATAGCTACGACTCCTGTCCTGCGTCGGTCGCTTCAGCTTCGCGCTTGAATCGGGAGCAGCGCGCAGGTACGGTGGTGCGGTGTCTCCAATCCATTTCAAATTTGTAAACCAGGAGTTGTTATGACCACGTTTCTACGAACAAGGTCCGCGTGCGCACTGGCGGCAGCCTTCGCCCTATCCGGGCTGGTGATGTCGGCTGAGCCGCCCAGGAAAATCGCCTCAGTGGAAGGCATCACCGAGTATGATCTCGACAACGGATTGCGGGTGCTGCTTTTCCCTGACAACTCACAGTCCAAAGTGACGGTGAACATGACTGTGTTGGTCGGCTCGCGGCAGGAGGGGTATGGCGAAACAGGCATGGCGCATCTGCTCGAACACATGGTCTTCAAAGGAACGCCCAGGCACCCGACTGTCCCCAAGGCGCTGCAAGACCACGGCGCGCAATTCAACGGCAGCACCTCCGGGGACAGGGTCAATTATTTCGAGACGCTCCCCGCCGATGACCAGAGCTTGGAGTTTGCCCTCGACCTTGAAGCCGATCGGCTGGTCAACAGTTATATCAAGAAGGAGGACCTCGAGTCGGAAATGACCGTCGTCCGCAACGAATTTGAACGAGGCGAAAACTCCCCGGCGGGCGTCTTGAGCAAACGCATCGAAGCGGCGGCCTACGACTGGCATAATTACGGTAAACCCACCATCGGCAACCGCAGCGACATCGAACGCGTGCCGGTGGAAAACCTGCGCGCGTTTTACAAGAAATACTACCAACCGGATAATGTTGTGCTCGTGGTCGCAGGCAAGTTCGACGAAGCCAAGGCTCTCGGTTTAATACAGAAATATTTTGGAGTCATCCCGCGCCCGGAACGCAAACTGGACGCGACCTGGACCGAAGAGCCGGCGCAGGACGGTGAGCGGTTGGTGACGCTCAGGCGCGTCGGGGATGTCAGCGCGGTGGGCGTGGCCTATCACGTGCCGGCTGCACCGCATGAGGACTCCGCGGCCCTGCAAGTGTTGGCGAATATCCTTAGCACACAGCCTTCAGGCCGGCTGTATAAGGCGTTGGTCGAGACCAGGAAAGCCGCCGGCGCCTCGGCGTTCGCGCGGCCCACCCATGACCCTGGGCTGATGACCCTGGAAGCCGAGGTGCCGAAAGACAGCTCGCTGGAGGAAGTGCGCGACATCATCATAGCGACTGCCGAACAAATCGGCGCCAAAGGCCTGACACCGGAGGAAGTCAATCGCGCCAAACGACAGATTCTCAAACAACGCGAATTGGCCGCGGCGGACACGGCCCAAATTGGCATCTCGTTGAGCGAGTGGGCGGCGCAGGGCGATTGGCGGCTTTATTTCCTGCACCGCGATCGCATCGAAAAAGTCACACCCGAAGCCGTTCAGGCCGTGGCGGCTCGTTATCTGCAACGAAACAACCGCACGGTCGGGTTGTTCATTCCGACCGACAAAGCCGAGCGCGTCCCGGTCCCAGCCACGCCGGACCTGCAGACGCTGGTGGCCAATTACCAAGGCCGCGCAGCCATTACCGAGGGTGAGGCCTTCGAGGCCACGGCGGCGAATGTTGAAGCCCGCGCGCAACGGCAGGAGCTGCCTGAAGGCATCAAGGTCACGCTCCTGCCCAAGAAGACGCGCGGTGAAGAGGTTCACCTGGTGCTCACGCTTCGCTATGGAAACGAAGAGAATCTCAAAGGCTTCGAATCTGTGGCTGGTTTTTTGCCTGAATTGATGCTGCGCGGCACCCGGAAACTGTCTCATCAGCAGTTGCGCGATGAACTGGATCGGCTCAAGGCCACGCTCGGCGCTGGTGGCGGCGGAGGACGGGGCGGCGGAAGGCGCGGCGGGCCGCCGGCAGCCGCCTCAGCCGGCGCGGTGAGTTTTTCGATCCAGGCCAGGCATGACACGCTGCCGGCGGTGCTGGAAATATTGCGCCAGGTGCTCCGCGAGCCGAGCTTGCCCGCTGAAGAATTCGAAGTGCTTAAGCGCCAGCGGCTGGCGGGCCTCGAACAAATGCGGACCGAGCCGGCGATGATTGCCCCGCGTCTGTTGCAGCGCGAACTGAACCCTTATGCCAAGGACGACATCCGATACGTGCCGACCATCGAAGAATCCATCGAACGGTTGCGCCACGTCACCCACCAGCAGGTCGCGCGCCTTTATGAGAACTACCTTGGCTCGCAGTCAGGTGAACTGACCATTATCGGCGACTTCGATCCCAAGGCTTCTCTGCCGGTGCTGAAGCAAACGCTGGCAGGCTGGAAAGCAACCAAACCCTGCGCGCGAATTGCCATGCCTATTGCCGGGGAGCCGAAAGGCGGGCAGCACAAAATCAGCACGCCGGACAAAGCCAACGCCACCTACACTTCGGGCCTGCTGTTCCCGTTGCGCGACGACGACCCGGACTACCCGGCGTTGGTTATCGGCAACTACATTTTCGGCGGCGGGACACTCTCATCGCGTCTGGGCAATCGCATTCGCCAAAAGGACGGCTTATCGTATGGGGTGAGTTCGAGTCTCAACGTGTCGTCTTTTGACCAGCGGGCGGAGCTGACCATCACGGCGATCTGCAATCCGACGAACATCGGGCGTCTCGAACAGGACGCTCAAGAAGAACTGGACCGGCTATTGCACGAGGGTGTCCCAAACGATGAACTGGCCAGGGCCAAACAGGGTCACCTGCAGGCCCGAAAGGTCGCCCGAGCCAGTGATACGGTCCTTGCCGGAATCCTCTCGAACTTGCGGCGCATGAACAGGACGATGGATTACGAGGCCGAACTGGAGAAAAAGATCGAAGCGCTCACACCAGAACAAGTGACAGCCGCTCTGCAGAAGCACATTGACGCCAAGAAACTGCTGATCGTTAGCGCCGGAGATTTTGAGACCAAAGCTGTGGCAGGCGGAGAGAGGCAAACCCATTCTTCCCAATAGGCCGCCGCCGTCCGAGCCTCGAATCATTGTTGCCTTTCCGGAACGGCTATCTTGCCTCATTAGAAACCTGGTCCGCTTTTGTAGCCGGTTCTGGGTTGCGCTAAGATTCGCTCAGCGTTTACGATGCTTTGCGTCGGGTGCGGGTACCACCAGCAGACGATTTCAGGCCTTAGGCGGGAGGGAACTTGGACTCTTGCCCTCCGCCCGCACCACCCTTTGATATCGGTCTTTCAGGGCGCGCTCAATGATTTCGGGAGCAAAACCAGCGCGCTTGCTCTGATCAAGGAGCAAGGCTTGATAAATGCAACCCAACTCCTCTGAGCGGTCGGCTGGCGCTTCACGGAACTCCCTATAAGCTCTAAGCAGGGCTTGGAGTTCTTGGTTCATCAGGGAATGCTTGTTTCAGGATGGCATTGGCCTCCTCATGCGACATTGGATTGTGAACCAACTCGCGCGAGTCTTCAAGCTGCCACAAGCGTCCCCGTATTGTGCTCAATTTCTCCGGCATGCAATGGGAAGCCACGGAATATACATGAAGGGTCAACCCAAGAATCAACTCAAGTCGCTTGCTATGCTCCGCCAACTCCTCATGAGTAGGCTCGCGCACGATGAAGTTTTTCTCTTGCCAAGCCATGAACTCGCTCGAGTGACGAAGCCAAAATTCGAACAACTCCTCTGCGGATAATGGCCGCGGTGCTTCCCTCTCAAGTGATGGAACACTCATTATTAAGATATCATGACCGACAGCGAGGCGAATGGCAAGAGCGACATGGAATCCTGGCGCACCATGAACCGACAGCCCCAGCGAGGACGTTGAAGCGCTGGGGGCCGAGGGCCGGCCAACAACAGGCAGATGAGCAGCCGAGGGGGGCCGATGTGCCTTCGGGCACTTAGTAGGCTGGCCGCGTTCAGCGGCGTTTGGATCGCTCCAGCCAGTCCTTACAATAGCATGGAAGGAGCTTTGTCGGCCATCCGCATCGCACGCCAACGCCGAATTCCACTTCTTGACATTGCGGGGGCTTCCAGCACATCATTTTGGAGTATGCCCGAAATGTGCTGGGTTTTACTGACGCCGAGCACGAGGAGACTGCGCCACACGCCTCGCGGCTGTTCGTATCTCGCCTCGCCTGTTCCCTGGTGGGGCGCAGCATGACAGTCATGCTCCAGCCCGGCTCCCAGGTTGCATGCCTCTATGGGCGAAGCAGCGCCCATGAGCAGTATCTCTGTAACTTTGGTGTCAACCCTGATTTCGTGGACGCTCTTCGATCCGGACCGTTGCGTATTGTCGGCTCGGACGAAGAGGGAGTAGTGCGCGTGGTCGAACTGGCTGAGCATCCTTTATTCGTGGGCACCTTGTTCGTCCCACAGCTTACGTCCACGCCTTCGTCCCCGCACCCGCTCATTACAGGCTTCGTCAAAGCCTGTCTGGTTGGCGCGTCGGCAACGCAGGCTGTCGCCACCACCCATTAGCGCGATGACCTTCCGAGGCGCCACACCCGGGGACTGCCCGGTGCTCGCCGAGTTGAATCACCAGTTGATCCGTGACGAAGGGCATCGCAACGCGATGACGGTGCCGGAGCTTGAACAAAGGATGAGAGGCTGGCTCACCGGAAAGTATCGCGCCGTGATTTTTGAGGACGGCGATGAGGTTGTCGCCTACGCGCTTTACCGAGAGCAACTGGAGGAGATTTATTTGCGGCAGCTCTTTGTGGTCCGTAATCGTCGAAGGCAGGGCCTTGGCCGTCGTGCGGTCGAAATCCTCCGTTCTGAGATATGGCCCAACAACAAGCGCCTGACAGTTGATGTGTTAGTCACCAACAAAACCGCCAGAGCCTTCTGGAGAGCAGTGGGCTACGCGGATTATTCGCTGACGCTTGAGATTCTTCCAAAGAACGAATAACGCCGCGTTTGGCCGGCTCCAGCCACGGAGTTTCATTCGTGGGGTTATGGATGACCTTTATAAGATGGCGTAACCAAGGTGGCTGTTCGTTGCTCACGCAGGGCGAGTTCAAGAAACTCCGACCAGTCTCATTAACACCCCGATTCATCGGGGTGTTGGGCGTGGCTTGTGTGTCTTAACCCTTTCCAAGGGTTTCCACCGCGCTGCCAATCGGTTTCGAGCGTTCTTGAACTCGCCCTGGTTGCTCACGCAGTACCAAAGACAGGGCCTTGATTCCCCGCCGGAGTTGGGTAAGGTTCTGACGTGATGACAAAGGTCGAGACCGCACCACACATTCGATTGGACCAAGACGGAAGGCCTTGGATTGACGATACAAACATTAAGGTCGCCGCTTCCGCTGGGAGAACAGCGACACGACCAAGGTAACCGACGGCCTTCGCCGCCTGCCATACCTGGTTTGCTCCACCACCATGGAACTCGGCGTGGACATTGCCGACCTCGATCTCGTCCACTTGCGCAACGTGCCGCCAACCCCAGCCAATTACGCCCAGCGCAGTGGCCGTGCCGAACGCCAGGGCCAGCCCGGTTTAATCATCACCTATTGCGGCGCCATCAACAGCCACGACCAGTACTTCTTCAACCGCCGCGCCGACATGGTTGCGGGCAGCGTGCGCCCGCCTCGGCTCGACGTTGCCAACGAGTCGCTTGTGCGCGCCCATCTTCAAGCCGTCTGGCTCGCGCACGTCCGGCTCCCTCTCGGCGACTCCATCGAGGAAGTGATTGATACCGACAACGAAGCACAGCTTCCGCTCCGCGCGAATGCTGCCGATGCGATCCAACTTTCCGACGCGGCGAAAAACGAAGTGCGGGAGCGTGCCCGCCGCATTCTCCAATTCGATCTGGCTGCCCTCGCCAATGCCGGTTGGTTCAGTGACACCTGGCTCGAAACCGTAATCAACGAAGCGCCCGCGAACTTTGACCACGCTTTTGACCGCTGGCGCGAACTCTATCGCGCCGCGACCCGGCAGATGGTCGAAGCGCAAAGCGCCCTGAGGTGTGCCCGTGACCGCGACGCCCAGGCCGAGGCCCGCCGCCGCGAAGAAGAAGCCTTGCGCCAACTCAACTTGCTCCGGCAGATCTCAACCAATCGTGAGGAAAGCGACTTCTACCCCTACCGATACCTCGCCAGCGAGGGCTTCCTGCCGGGTTACAACTTCCCGGCGCTGCCCGTTCGCGCCTGGGTGCCGCGCGACGACGGGGAGTTCATCGCCCGCCCGCGATTCCTTACCGACATCTGGTTGGTCCAGCAATTGCGCCCGTACGGGATTCGGCCCACCACCATCTGAGTGGGAAACTTGCAAGCCAAAGGCTATCTCAAACAGGATTTCCATGAGGCCTTTCGCCGCTACATTCCCATCTCCGAAGTCGAGGCCCTCAAAGCCGCCTCAAACAAACCCACCCAGTAGCCGCCGCTTTGCGACTTGCCTTCCGCCCTCCGCCCTCCGTTCTCGCCCGCCGCCCACAGTCTTGGGACTTACGGCTTCCTTACGCCTCCTTACGGGTTACCTTACGGGTTGGTACTCAAAAAGGACCCACGTTTATGCACCTCCTTACGGGTTTACGGCTCCAACACCCCCCAAGAGGTCTCATGCTTCCCACGAACGCCTGACGGCACAGGGCCAACCACCAATCACCAGTCGCCTCGCGCGTTTTCGCTTGCTTCCTTTAAGGACTTGGCCGAAATGACCCCGTGCATCAACTCCTCTGGCCGATTGCGCTTCTTGGCTTTTGCGTCCCTGTGGCTGCAGCCGCTGATTACGACGTGCTCATTCGCAATGGGCTGATCTACGACGGCAGTGGCAAAGCGCCTTTCAAAGGCGACGTGGCGGTTAAAGGCGATACCATCGCGGCGGTCGGCCAACTCCGTGGCGCGCGCGGCAAGACTGAACTCGATGGCCAGGACCTGGCCGTGGCGCCGGGCTTCATCAACATGCTGAGCTGGGCCACCGAATCGCTCATCGAAGATGGCCGCTCCCAGAGCGACATCCGTCAGGGAGTGACGTTGGAAATCTTCGGCGAAGGCATCTCGATGGGGCCGCTCAACGAGGCGATGAAGCAAGACATGCGCGAGCAGCAGGGCGACATCAAATTCGCGATTGAGTGGACCACACTGGCGCAGTATTTGGATTACCTGGTCAAGCGCGGTGTTTCGTGCAATGTCGCGTCGTTCGTCGGCGCCACAACGGTGCGCATCCACGAACTCGGCTACGCCAATCGGCCGCCGACACCAGCCGAGTTGGAGCGCATGAGGAAGCTCTTGCGCCGAGCCATGGAAGAGGGCGCGCTCGGTGTCGGTTCTTCGCTCATCTACGCGCCGGCCTTTTACGCAAGGACTGACGAGCTAATCGAGCTTTGCAAGGTTGCTGCCGAGTACCATGGAATGTACATCTCGCATATTCGCAGCGAAGGCAACCGCCTCTTGGAAGCAGCCGACGAACTCATCCGCATCGCGCGCGAAGCGAAGATCCCCGCCGAGTTTTACCATCTCAAGGCTGCCGGGAAACCGAACTGGGACAAGCTCGGCAAGCTGCTGGCGAAAATTGAGGCTGCGCGCGGCGAGGGCTTGCGCATCACCGCCGACATGTACACTTACATCGCCGCGGGCACCGGCCTCGACGCCACGATGCCGCCGTGGGTCCAGGAAGGGGGCCTGAAGGAATGGATCAAGCGCCTCCAGGACCCGGCTACGCGCCAACGAGTGAAGCGGGAAATGACCGCGCCGACGGACGAGTGGGAGAACTATTTCCTCGCGGCCGGTTCGCCCGAAAACATCCTGCTCGTCGGTTTTAAGAATGAAAAACTCAAGCCGCTTACCGGCCAGACGCTCGCAGCAGTAGCCAAAATGCGCGGCGCCACGCCGGAAGAAACTGCCATGGACCTGATCGTTGAAGATAACGATCGTGTGGGTACGATTTATTTCCTCATGTCGGAAGACAACGTGCGCGCCGAACTCAAATTGCCGTGGGTGAGCTTTGGCTCGGACGAAGGCTCGCTGGCGCCGGAGGGTGTTTTCCTGAAATCCAACCCGCACCCGCGCGCTT
>WNGQ01000506.1_pt1 | contig 39980 bp, 49 predicted proteins | sample 5407661 | NCBI WGS metagenome assembly WNGQ01 (sample SAMN13153382, study PRJNA577476) | soil metagenome | isolation source: 60 cm soil or saprolite under Garry oak tree replicate 2 | place: USA:California | collected 2016-06-15 | reverse complement strand
TGCAGAACCTCCCCGACGGGAGCGTCGAGGCGGTCTTCGAGGGCGACCGGTCCGTCATCGAGGCGTGCATCGAGTGGAACCGGGGGTCGCAGCCGTACGCTCAGGTGACGGACGTCGAGATCTCGTGGACGGCGCCGCGCGGGGATCTGAAAGGGTTCCTCGTACGACACGTGTGAAACGGGAACGTCCGCGTCCGAGGGCTCGGTTACTCGTGAAATTCGATGCGGTACGTCCGCTCCGGGAGGTCCTTGTGGATCCGCCACGCCTCCTCTTCTCTGAGGACGCCGCTCTCGAGCCAGGCCCGCGTCTTCCGCGGGACGGTGGCCGGGCCGAGCACCGCACCCGGCCGTCGGGGGTCGTCGATGTAATCCGTCTCGAGCAGAAACCGCGGACCGCCTCGAAGGGCCGCTTTCACGAGGTCCTCCTTCGCGAGGATCGAGGGCACGACGCCGTGCGTGTCCTCCGGTCGGGTGAGCGGCGTCGAGTGATGTTTGACGACCCGGTCGGCCGGGAGGCCGGCCCTCGATGCGATCTCGACGAATTCCGCGAACGTCTGCGGCGTCGGATCCTCCGTGTGCAGGACGACCGCGCATCCGAGCTCCCTCGCGCGTCGCATCGCATACTCCAGGAGTTCGTTGCACGCCGAAACCGCATCGGCGTCGACCGGGAAGTGCGGTCGTCCGATCTCCCCGAACGCGATCGCGCGGCCCTCGGCGATGTGTCGGGCGGCTTCGTCGACTCCCTCCCGCATCGCCTCTTCGGCCGGCTGCGGTCCGATCGCCTCCCGGAGGCCGAGGAACTCGACGGGATAAGGACCCAAGGCGACGAACACCTGAAGCGACGTCGCCGCGCGCACGGCATCTGCCATCGCGAGCGTCTCATTGTACGCCAGCCCGAAATCGCCGCCGCGGCGAATCGGGACGTCGTCGTATGGGGAGTGGGTCAGCAGCATCGCGGTGCCGCCGGCTTGCTCGAACGCCTTCGCGGCCGCGACCCCCTGGAACTCCGCGCGAAGATGAATGTGGTTATCGAAAATCGGCGTCCGCGCCGTCGTCCGCACCCGCGGGGCGAGACGTAGCCCGCCGCCGGGATAAGTCTTCTCGCCCGCGCGATTCCGGCGGGATCAAGGAGGAGGCATCGACTCGGCCCGCGTGCGGAGCGCCTGGTTCATCTCCTCGAAGCCGCGCTTCGCGTCGCGGTCGAGGCTCCGCGCGAGGAGCGGTACCAGGATGCCCCGGAACCGCTCGCGTTGGACGAAGTGCACGCGCTTCGCCCCGAGTTCCTCGATCTCGAAGATGTGCTCTCCGTCAAAGAGCCCGGGCACGCCGAGATGCCCGAGCCATCGGAGTTCACGGTCCTGCTCCACCTTCATCACGGTCGGCCGGAACGACATCCCCCGGGTCCCCGAGGACTGCATGAGCACCTCGAGCTTCGTTCCGACCTTCGGTTCGCCGGAGATCCGGCGGATGAACGGATTCCATTGCGGGAACGCTGGGAAGTCCGTGAGCGAATTCCAGACGCGGCCCGAGGAGGCCTCGATGTCGATCTCCGTCCGGATTTCCTTCATCGGACCTCCGCCGGCGGACGACAAGAGCTCACCGGAGCAGTCCGGCAGCCTTGAGCTCCTGCGTGATCTTCTCGACGGCCTGCTCGACGTCCTGCGGTTTTCGCGCGCCCGTGCAGACGAGCTTGCCGCTGCCGAACAGCAGCACGACGACCTTCGGCTCGTCGATCCGGTACACGAGTCCCGGGAACTGCTCCGGCTCGTACTCGACCTTCTCCAGGCCGAGGGAGATCGCGATCGCGTTCAGGTTGATCTCCGTCCCGAGGTCCGATGAGGCGACGATGTTCTGGACCTCGATCTCCGGGTTCTTCTTGATCGGGATGCCGGCGGCCTCGATCTGCTTCGCGACCATGTCGATCGCGGTCTTGACGTGCTCGAGGCTCTTCGCGCCCGTGCAGACGACCTTGCCGCTTCGGAACAGGAGGGTCGCCGTCTTGGGCTCCTTCAGGCGGTAGATGAGTCCGGGGAACTGCTCCGGCTCGTACTCGGCGCCGCCGAGGGCGAGGGCGATTGCCTGAAGGTCGAGTTGCTCCCCGAGGGAGGTCGACGCGACCACGTTCTCGATCTTGATTTTCGCCAAGGTCATACCTCCAACCCTCTCCGCTCCTGATCGAGGGGCGCAGACGGGGGCCGGCGGGGAGGGGAGTTAAATAGTCCGTTATAAAGCTTAGTCGGTGACGTCCCCGTCCGATGCCTCCCGTCCCGCCGATTCCCGCGCGCGGACGAGCGACAGCAGAGCCCGGTTGAGCGGCACGGGGATTCCATGCCGCGCCGCGGCCCGGACGACGGCCCCGGTGATCGAATCGATTTCCGTTCGTCGGTGACGGTCGAGGTCTTGGAGCATACTGCCGCGGTTCGCGGCGGTCCGGCGTGCGACGAGGACGGTGCGGTGGTAGAGTTCGTCCGGATCGACTGCGGCACCCTCTGCCTTCGCGACGGACGCGGCCTCGCGGCACACGGCCTCGAGGCTCGCGAGGAGACCCTTGTCACGGACGAGCCGTCCGTTCGGGACGCCTGCGAGGGCGGCCAGTGGATTGATCGACGCGTTCACGACGAGCTTCGACCAGAGCTCCGTCTTGACATCGCCGGTGATCCGCACGACGACGCCGGCGTCCGCGAGGAGGTCGCGCAGGCGAACGAGGTCCGCCTCACGGATGCCGACCCAGGCACCGAGGACCGTTTCGCCGACGCCCGCGTGGCGAATCTCGCCCAGTCCGAGAGACGTCACCCCGTGCGTCGTCGTCCCTGCGACGACTCGTTTCGCGACCTTCGCGATCGCCTCGGCGTTCCCGAGACCGTTCTGCACCGTGACGAACAACGCCTCGTCCGCGAAGGGACGGAGCGCGATCATCGCCTTGTCGGTGTCGTACGATTTCGTCGTGACGAAAATGAGCTCCGGCTTCGTTCCGGGTGGAATGCGCGTGGCCGTGCGGGGCCTCGCGATCATCGCCGTCTTCCCGGTGATCCGGAGGCCGTGCGCGCGGATCGCCGCCATGTGTTCCGCTCTTCCGATGAGCGTCACATCATGACGTCGCGACAGGAAACCGCCGAAGAAACTCCCCATCGCCCCTGCTCCGAAGACGACGATTCGCACGGCTCTCGGATGCATTCGCGCAGAAAAAACGGTTTCGATTCGCCTCTCGCATCCCGTCTTTTTTATAAAATTCGCAAAATGGCCGATTTATCGAGGCTTCGCTACTTTTAAAACCCCATAGACGATATAGATGACAGGGAGGAAACAAGTGGCCAAGAAGAAGAAGGGCAAGAAAAAGAAGAGATAGGCCGCTTGCCCGCACAACCCTCGCGGTGACCCGCGACGGTAGCGCCTCACCGCTTCCCACCCTTTTCCCGTTTTTCATTCCTTTTCATTTCTTTGGATGCTCGATCGGCCAGCGCGAGCGGTGCCGGATACCGGGATTGCGTCGTCCGCCGCACGAGGTCGAGCGCCGTCGCGAGGGAGATCCGGTGACCGATGGAGACGAAGATGGGCCTGGCAGCGCCCGGAGGGACCCACGCATAGCCGCGGGTGTCACCGCCGAGTGCAATCGGAATCGCGGCCTTGTCCCCTCCGGACGGCTTCATCGCCCGTCCGACGAGGGGATGCTTCGCCACTCCGATCGTCGGGATGTCGAGGCGCACGCCGACGTCGCACGCGACACCGAACCGCGCGGGATGCAACCTTCCGTGGCCGTCCACCATGAGGACATCCGGTTTCCTTGAAAGGCGACGGACCGCCGCCTCGATTCCCGGGAACTCGCGCCGCGCAAGGTACGTGGGAATGTAGGGGAACGAAACGGCGCTCGTGGCCATCGCGACTTCGACCACGGCAAGCGTGATCGCGTCGACGCAGACCGCTGCCGCATACATCCGATCCGCGTCGTACGCCACGTCGACGCCCGCGATTCGCTCCGCGGCGCCGCCCGCGTCTTCCTCGGTCACCAGGGACGCGAGGTGCCGCTGTTCCCGCCGGAGCCGGTCGAGGAGCGGCAGGGCCGTCCGGATCGCCACGAATCGATTCGCCGGCACGCGGCCCGATCGAACCGGGACACGTTCACCCGCGAGCCGTTCCGTCGCGTCGGGCAGCACGGGTCGTCCGTCAGCCCGGACGACTCGGTGGGCGGCCGGGATCGCCGGGTGCTCGGTCAACCAGGAGGCGACCGCTCGTGCCGCGCGGACGTCCCCGAGGGCGCGTGCAATCGCGCCGCACGTCGCAACATGACCGCGAGGAATTTGGCGAAGGCATCGATCCAGGGCGTCCGGGAACTCGTCCACGCCGGCGTATCGATGCCCGCCCGCAAAACCTTTCTACACATCGTTCCATCGACGCCGTTGCCTTGTCGCTTCTGCTCCGCGGCGGCCTCATCGTCACCCAGGACGCCCGGCGGCGAATCGCGACGGGCGACGTCCTCGTGGACCGCGATCGGATTGCGGCGGTGGGCGACGTCGCGGCAACCGCGGACGAGGTCATCGATTGCTCGGGCTGCGCGGTCCTGCCGGGCTTCGTCAACCTTCATCAACACGTCGCGAACACGCTCCTCCGGGGGATCGCGGACGACGTCCCGCTCGAGGAGATGATCTCCCGGTCTTCCGTGATCGACGCGAAACTCACGCGGCGAGACGTGCAGGTCGGCGCACTCCTGGGATGCGTCGAGATGATCCGGTCCGGGACGACGAGCTTCCACGACCTCTTCTACTGGGAGGACGAGGTCGCGCGCGCCGCGAGGGAGTCCGGCATGCGCGGCTTCCTGTCGTGGGCGACCCTCGACGAGGCCGTGACGACGCAGCACGGGAATCCTGTGAAGAACGCGGAACAGTTCGTCGCGAAGCACAAGGGCGATCCGCTCGTGACCCCGTCCGTGGGAGTCCAAGGTGTCTACGCCGCCTCCGAGGAGACGTACGCCGGGGCGAAAGAGGTCGCCTCGCGTCATCGCGTGCGGATGCACACGCATCTGTCGGAGACGCGCGGCGAGGTCGAAGGCCACCGGACGAAGACCGGTCTGCGTCCCGTCGAGTGGCTCGAGAAGATCGGCTTCCTCGACGCCGGACTGACGGCCGCGCATTGCGTATGGGTGACGATCAACGAGGTGCGGACGCTCGCCCGCCACGGGGTGAGCATCGCCCACTGCCCGATCTCGAACATGAAGCTCGCCTCGGGTGGAGTCGCGCCCGTCCCCGAGATGATTCACGCGGGCGTTCCGACAGGACTCGGCACGGACTCTGCCATCTCGAATAACGGGATGGACATGTTCGAGACGATGAAGATCACCGGCCTCCTCCACAAGGCGACGCGGTGGGACGCGGCCCTTCTCCCGGCGCAGTCGGTCCTCGATCTCGCGACGATCGACGGAGCCCGAGCGCTGCATGCCGACAGCGAGATTGGATCGATCGAGGTGGGGAAACGCGGAGACCTCGCGGTCGTGTCACTCAAGGGCGCGCACACTACGCCTTTTTATCCCGCTAACGTCATCAGTCACCTCGTCTACAGTTGCCGGGGGAGCGATGTGCGGGCGACGATCGTCGATGGCCATGTCCTCATGTCGGACGGCGTCGTCCGGACCGTGGACGAATCCGAGGTCGTCACCCGAGCCCAGGAAACGGCCCGGGAGCTGTTCGAGGCCTGATCCGTGATCGCGGGTGTCGACGAGGCGGGCCGGGGCCCGGTCCTCGGGCCTCTCGTCGTCGCGTGTGTCGCGATCGAGTCGGATGTGCCGTTGCGGCAGATGAACGTCCGCGACTCGAAGAAACTCACCCCGGAACGGCGGGAGATCCTGGCCCCGGAGATCGAGAAGGTCGCGCAGCACGAGCTCCTCGTCATCCCGGCGGAACGGATCGACATCATGCGGGCGGAGATGTCCCTGAACGACTTCGAGGCGAAGCTCTTCGCGGAACTCATCGACAAGCTCCGGCCCGAGACCGCGTACGTCGACGCGGCGGACGTCGACGAGATCGAGTTCAAGCGCGCGGTGCAGCGCGAGCTGCCGTTTCACGTCGAGATCGTCTCGCAGCACAACGCGGACGAGCTCTTCCCCGTCGTCAGCGCGGCATCGATCCTCGCGAAGGTGCGCCGCGATCGCGAGATGCGGTCGATCGAACAAGAGTTCGGCGTGCCGGTCGGGTCCGGTTACTCGCACGACGCCGTGACGATCGCGTTCCTGGAAAAATGGATTAGGGACCATGGCTCTCTTCCGCCGCACACGCGGGCCTCGTGGGACACGGCTCGCCGCCTGATCGCGGAATCGCGCATCCGGAAACTCGACGAGTTCGGCGGGGGCAAGTCATGAGGGAGATGCTCGAGGACCTGATCCAGAAGTTCAACGCGAAGGTCGAATCGGACCCCGCGTTCCGCGCCGAGCTGTCCGACCTCTCGAAGACCGTGATGATCGAGCTGAAGGATGGGACGAAGTACCATTTCATCGTGAAGGACGCGAAGGTCGCAACGCTCCTCGACGGCGGCGTGGACCACGCGGACATCACGATCGTCACGGACGCCGGCACGCTCCGTGCGCTGATCCTGCGGGAGATCGGCCCGTTCAAGGCGTATGCCACGGGAAAGATCAAATTGAAGGGAAGCCTCGAGGACCTCGCGCGCTTCCGGAAGTTCTTCTGATCGAGCGCGATAGGTTTATCCGACACGTCCCAATGCGGACGCTCAACCGCCTCCGCGGGCCGCATATCGATCCGAACACGAAGCGGGGTGGGGTAGCCAGGATATCCCGTCGGGCTCATACCCCGGGACTCCCAGGTCCCCGGTGAGACACCCGGAGATCGATGGTTCAAAAGGGCCGCGAGGATGGACCTCCGGCCCGGGACATCCATCCCCCGCTATGGGGACGCGCGGCACGCGGAGCGGCCTTTTCCGGAGCATCTCACGGGAGGACGGCCCGTCCCTCCTCCTCCGCCTTCGCTCCGGGTCGACGCCGCCCGCCGTTCCATCGCGCGCTGATTCTCACGACGGAACGTTTATCCTAAATGGGCCGGGTGGGTCGATTCTCGGCAGGCTTTCAATGGATCGCGTCAAGACAGGCGTAGCCGGCCTCGACACGATGCTGAGCGGGGGACTGCTGCCCGCCCGGCCGTACGTCGTGTCGGGTCCGACCGGCGGCGGCAAGACGATCCTGTCGGCCCATTTCCTTCTCGAGGGTCTCCATGCCCAGGAGCCGTGCCTGCTCGTCACCCTCGACGAACCCCCGATCGAGGTCAAGTCGAACGTGGCCGTGTTCGGCTGGAACATGGACCGCCTCAAGATCCTCGACGCGACCCCGGACGTCCGGGCACACAAGCGCACCCGCTCCGTGATCGACGTCGGCACGTCCCTCGACGTCCGCGACATGGAACAGGTTACCGACATCCGCCAGTCGTCCCAGGTGCGCGCCCTCGAGGTGACGGTCCACAGCGTCCAGAAGATGATCAAGCAGGAGTTCGCCCAGCACCTGGAGCGGACGAAGCAGCGGTACAAGCGGATCGTCATCGACTCGATGACCGCCCTCAAGATGTTCTCCATGCACGGCGAGGACAGCCGCATCCTGATTCAGTCGTTCCTCCGGTTTCTCTCGGAGCTCGAGGCGACCACGCTCATCGTGTCCGAGCACCTCGACCGGACGGTCCTGGAGACCGAGTTCTTCCTCTCGCGCGGGGAGATTCGCTTGCACAAGTGGCTCGACGGCAGCTTCATTCGCCGCGCCGTCTCGGTCGAGAAGTTCCGGGGCTCGTCGTTCGACGACCGGATGCGGCCGGTTGCCATCACCGACAAGGGAATGGTCGTGTCTCTCGATCCGACCCCTCAGTCCCGCGAGCCGTCGTCCGCTCCGAAACCCGGCGAATCGTTGCTCGAGACGCGCATCATCGAGGAAGTCTCGAACGCCATCGAATCCGTCATGCGGGGAATCGAGGAAGCGCACCGCCGACAGGTCGCGATCCGGGATATCGAGGTCGCCCTCTCGCGCGCGATGCTCGCCTTCCAGCGGCGCAACTACCAGAAGGCGATGAAGCTCGTCCTGTCCTGCGATTCCGCCCTGAAGGAGCGCATCGGTGCCGCGCCGCCCCCGCCGACCCCGACGGTGCCGCCGCGGCCTCCCGGGGGGATCCGGTGACCGCCGCCGCGAAGATCCGCACGGGCGTCGCGGGGCTCGACAAGATGCTCCACGGGGGCCTCGTCCCCGGCCGGCCCTACATCCTATCCGGCGCACCGGGGTCCGGAAAGACGATCCTCTCGGTGCAGTTCCTGCGCGAGGGTCTCGAAGGCGGGGAACGATGCCTGTTCGTCGCCCTCGAGGAGCCGCCGAACGAACTGAAGATCAACATGCGAGCGTTCCGCTGGAACCTCGACGACCTCGATGTGCTCGACGCGAACTCGGACATCCGGCGGTTCGAGCCGACGCCGTTGCTCGAAATCAGCACGGAAGAGGAGCCAATCAAGATGCGTGCGATCGGCGAGCGCATCCGGAAGACGCCGGATTTCGAGAGCAAGGAGGTCACCGTCCACTCGCTCCAGCAGCTCCTGAAGAACCTCCTGGTCAAAAGGGGCTACGAGCGCGTCGTGATTGACTCGATCACGGCCCTCAAATACTTCTGCATGCGGGAGTTCGAGACGGCCCTCACGACGCAGTCCTTCATGCGGTACCTCTCGGAGTCGAAGGTCACCTCGCTCCTGACCCTCGAGCTTCCCGAGGAGGGCGTAGTCCCTCCGGAGGCGTTCCTGGCGCGGGGCGAGTTCCGCCTGCATAAGCTCCGGGACGAGACCGGCATCAAGCGGTTCGTCTCCGTCGAGAAGTACAAAGGTTCGTCCCACGAAGAGGCCGTCTTCCCGTTCGACATCACGAACTCCGGGATCGTCGTGAACGCCGTGTCGAAGCCCGCGATGGCAATCTAGCCGGCGCCTCGCGCGGCGGCTCCGCGGCGGATGTCAATGCCTGTTTTGTCTGACGAACGTATGACTAGTTTTAAATAGCCCTACTTGGATTCGCTGCCGTCAGACTCCATTCGGGATGGGATGGCACGATGAAATCGCTTCTGAACGAGGCCTTGGCCCGACACCAGGAAGCCGAGGAAAAGGAAGAGCGCGAAGCCGCGAAAGCCACGAAGCCGCAGGACAAATCCAAGTCCGGCGACGACGAGGAGATCGAGAAGATTGTCGAATCGATCAACGTCTCGATCAAGATCGTCGGTTGCGGCGGCGGCGGCTCGAACACGATCAACCGGTGCAGCGAGGCCGGCATCAGCGGCGCGCAGCTGTGCGCCGTCAACACGGACGCGAAGCACCTGCTTTCCGTCCGAGCCCCCAAGAAGATCCTCATCGGCAAGCGTCTGACGAAGGGCCTCGGCGCCGGGGCGCTCCCGGAGGTCGGGGAGCAGGCCGCGCACGAGAGCGAAGAGGATATCCGCGACTTCATCCGCGGCGCCCACGTCGTGTTCATCACGGCCGGGATGGGCGGCGGGACCGGCACCGGCTCGGCGCAGTACGTCGCGCGCGTCGGCAAGGAGGAGGGCGCGCTGACGATGGGCGTCGTCACGATGCCCTTCAAGTCGGAAGGCCGCATCCGGATGGAGAACGCGGAGGCGGGCCTGGATAAGCTCCGAAAGTTCTGCGACACGACGATCGTGATCTACAACGACAAGCTCCTCGAGCTCGTCCCCCGCCTGCCGATCAACGCGGCGTTCAAGGTGGCGGACGAGATCCTCATGCAGTCGATCAAGGGCATGACGGAGATCATCACGAAGCCCGGCCTCGTGAACCTCGACTACGCGGACCTGATGACGATCATGAAGGGCGGCGGCGTCGCGATGATCGGCATCGGCGAGAGCGAGGAGGAGCGCGATCGGATCGAGTACGCGATCAACGAGGCGCTGGAGTCTCCGCTTCTCGGCGAGGTCGACCTGACCCACGCCCGTGGCGCGCTCGTGCGCGTCGTCGGCGGGCCGGATCTGACCGTCTCCGAGGCCGAGAAGGCGGCGGAGGTCGTCGGGCAGAAGATCAACCCGCAGGCTCGGATCATCTGGGGCTGCTCCGTCGAGGACGATTTGGACCACACGGTCCGCGTGCTCCTCGTGATCACCGGCGTCAAGTCGAAGTCCCTCCTCGGCAAGGAGGTCTACACGGGACCCGTGCGGACCTCCGCCGAAGTGGACGAGGTACGCTGACCTCCTCCTCTTTTTACCCGAACCTTTTTCCATCTATCACCCATCGCGCGAGCGTGAGCACTCGACGTCCGCGGTACCGCTACATCGCGTTCCGCGTGGAGGGTCCTCGCGCCTTTCGACGAGAGGAGGTCTTCGAGGCGATTCGCAGCGCACCCGAACGACTCTGGCTCGTCGAGTTCCGGCACCCGCTCGGCCTCGTGCGGACGACGCACCTGATGAAGGACGCGGCGATTCGCGCCTTGGTTGGCATCGAGACGATGGCGAAGGAGCGGGTCCGGGTGACGACGGTGGGCACGTCCGGGACGATTCGCGCCGCGACCCGCAAGTACTTGGTCCATGCCGGCGGAGTCGGAAAAGAACCCTTATAAGTGACCGCTTGATTAGCGGCCCGAGGTTTATCATATGCAGCCGGGCCAGATGGCGTACGACCGCGCGATTACGGTCTTCAGCCCCGACGGCCGTCTGTTCCAGGTCGAATACGCTCGCGTCGCGGTCACCCGTGGCAACACGACGGTCGGCTTGAAGTTCAAGAACGGGATCGTCCTCATGGCCGACAAGAAGATCGGTTCGCGGCTCGTCGAGACCTCGTCGATCGAGAAGATCTTCCAGATCGACGAGCATGTCGGCGCGGCGACCTCGGGCCTCGTGGCGGATGCCCGCGTGCTCGTGGACTACGCACGGCTCGTCGCCCAAATTAACAAGGTCACGTACAGCGAGCGGATCGGCGTGGACCTGCTCGTCAAGCGGATCTGCGACTACAAGCAGAACTACACGCAATACGGCGGCGTCCGCCCATTCGGGACCGCGCTCCTCGTGGCCGGCGTCGACGACCTCGGCACCCACCTCTTCGAGACGGACCCGAGCGGGGCGCTCGTGTCGTACAAAGCGGGCAGCATCGGCCAGGGCCGCCAGGCGGTCATGGAGCTGCTCGAGGAGAAGTACAAGGAAGGGATGAACCAGGACGACGCGATGGTCCTGGGCCTCCAGGCCTTGCAGAAGGCCTCCGAGGGCGAGAAACTCGACGCCCGCGCGATCGAGGTCGGAATCATCGTCGAGGGCGAGCGATTCCGGCGTCTCTCCGAGACCGAGGTCGGACAGTACCTTTCGCGAATGCCGACCGCGTCCTAGGCGAGGTCATGCCCAAGGAGCTTCGATCGGACCGTCGCGACGACATCTTCAAGGAGTACGTGATCGCCCGGTTCGAAAAGGCGGGCGAGAAGTTCGAGGTCCTCGTCAAGCCGGATGCTGTCCAGAGGATCCGGGACGGCGCGGAGGTCGACCTTCTCGGGCAGCTCGCGATCGATGAAATTTTCCGGGACGTGCACAAGGGGTCAAAAGCGTCCGAGGAGAAGATGACGGAGTTCTTCGGGACGACGGAACCCCTCGCGGTCGCGAAGCAGATCATCCAGAGCGGCGAGATTCAGCTGACCACGGAGCAGCGCCGCCAGATGCTCGAGGCGAAGCGCAAGCAGATCGTCCATTACATTGCAGCGAACGCGATCAACCCGCAGACCGGCGCGCCCCATCCGCCACAGCGGATCGAGAACGCGATGGAAGAGGCGAAGGTCCACGTGGACCCGTTCAAGGGGATCGAGGAACAGGTCAAGGAGGTCCTCGACGCGTTGCGGCCGCTCATCCCGATCCGATTCGAGAAGGTCCGGATCGCGGTCAAGCTCAGCGCGGAGGACAGCGCGAAGAGCTACGGGGACATCAAGTCGTTCGGGACGATCGTGAAGGAGGAGTGGTCTCCGAGCGGCGCGTGGATCGGCGTCGTCGAGATGCCCGCAGGGATGCAGACGGATTTCCTTGAGAAGCTCAACGCGAAAACGAAAGGGAACGTGGAGACCCGGATCCTGAAAGCGGACCAGCGGGTCTGACCGCCCGCCGTTTCTGTCGCCGCGCTTCGTGAAACGTCGGCAGCGAACCCAAAGCCTCAAGTAGCCGCCTCCGTTTCGACGCGTCGCGTGAGAGAGAGACACCAATGCAGGGCAGTGGTTCGCTTCGCCAGCTTGTCATCCCCGGCGAAGCCGTCGGCGGCCCCGGGCTGAAGCCCGGCCCCGGTACCTACAGCGAGGGCGGACAGATTTTCGCGTCGCAGATGGGCATCCGGAACGAGCGCGAGGGCCGCGTCAGCGTCATCCCGCTGAACGGGCGCTACATCCCCCAGCGAGGCGACGCGGTCATCGGCGAGGTGATCGACCAGGGCCCGTCCCACTGGCTCGTCGACATCAACTCACCGTATCCGGCACCGCTCCATGCCACGGAGTCGGCGTGGCGCGTCGAGTTCGGCGACACCGCGCGGTACCTGAAGGTCGGGGACGTCATCATGTGCCACGTCCTGAGCGTCGACGAGATCAAGCGGGTCCAGCTGACGATGCAGGACCGCGAGGCCCGCAAGTTGAGCGGCGGCATCCTGATGGAGGTCTCTCCGACGAAGGTGGCGCGGGTCATCGGGAAGGAGGGCAGCATGGTCTCCCTGATCAAGGATCTCACGAACTGCCGCATCTATGTCGGGCAGAACGGTCGGATCTGGCTCGACGGAGAGGACCGCGACACGGCCGTCGCCGCGATGGCGATCCGGCTGATCGAGGAGCGGGCGCAGGCCCTCGGGCTGACGGAGGCCGTGCGGGAACTGATCGAGCGAGCGAAACGGGACACGCGAGGGCGGTTGCCCTCCTGAGGAACGGGTTTTCCATGGAAGACATTGAACACATCGAGAAGGAAGTCAAACTGATGGACGCGTCGGGCCGCCGGCTCGACGGTCGGAAGTCCGACGAGCTGCGGCCGATCCGGATCGAAGCGGGGGTGCTGGGACGCGCCGACGGGTCCGCGTACATGGAGTGGGGCGGGAACAAAGTCCTCGCAGCGGTCTACGGGCCGCGTGAGGCGCACCCGCGGCACCTGCAGGATCCCGCGCGGGCGCTCGTCCAGTGCCGGTACAACATGGCGCCGTTCAGCGTCTCGGACCGGAAACGGCCCGGGCCGGATCGTCGCTCCGTCGAGATCTCGAAGGTCATCTCGGAGGCCTTCGCGTCCGTCGTCTTCGCGGAGCAGTTCCCCCGGACCTCCGTCGACATCTTCATCGAGGTCCTCCAGGCGGACGCCGGCACCCGGTGCGCGGGACTCAGCGCCGCGAGCGTCGCGCTCGCCGACGCCGGCGTCCCGATGCGGGACCTCGTGGCCTCGTGCGCGTCCGGGAAGATCGAAGGGGTCGTGTGCCTCGATCTGAACAAGGACGAGGACAACTTCGGAGACGCGGACTGCCCGATGGCGATCGTCCCCCGTACGGGGGAGATCGTGCTCCTGCAGATGGACGGCCACCTGACGTACGACGAGTTCCAGAAGGCGATGGACCTGTCGATCGGCGCCGCCCACCGGATCTACGAGCTGCAGCGCGACGCGCTCCGCCGACGATACTCCGTCACCCTCGAGGACATCCTCAAGGAGTCGCCACCCCTGCCGCCCCCGCCCCCTTCGGAGGAGCCACTCCCGCCGATCCCGCCGGAGGACGATTTCGGACCGGAGGGGATCTGATGAGCGAGGAGATCGTCTCCGAGCTGATGCGCGCCCACGTCTACAGGCTGGCGTCGACGGGGCAGCGCGTCGACGGCCGGGCGCTCGACGAACCGCGGAAGGTGACGATCGAGCGATCGTTCGTGTCGACCGCAGAGGGCAGCGCCCGCGTCAAACTCGGCAACACGGACGTCCTCGTCGGCATCAAGATGTCCGTCGGCGAGCCGTACCCCGACACCCCGAACTCCGGCGTCCTGTCGACGAGCGTCGAGCTCATCCCGATGGCCAGCCCGACCTTCGAGGCGGGCCCGCCGCGGCCCGACGCGATCGAGCTGGCCCGGGTCGTGGACCGTGGGATCCGGGAGTCGAAGATGGTGAACATGGATCGGCTCTGCATCACTCCGAAGGAGAAGGTCTGGGTCATGTTCATCGACATCCACGTCCTCGACTACGACGGGAACCTGTTCGACGCCTGCTCCTACGGCGGGGTCGCCGCGCTCGCCTCGACCAAGGTCCCGGCCAAGGCGATGGGGGTGGGCGAGGACTTCGCCCTTCCCGTTGAACACTGGCCGGTCAGCGTGACGAGCGTGAAGATCAAAGACATCGTCCTGGTCGATCCGAGCCTCGACGAGCAGCGCATGGCGGACGCGCGGCTCACCGTGACGACGGACGAGAACGGCGACATCCGCGCGATGCAAAAAGGCTTAAGTGGAAGCTTTACTTACGAAGAAATCAAGCGGATCATCGAGACGGCCCAGCGCGTGGGCCGCGAGATCCGTCCTTTGCTGAAACCCTGAGGTCCTCGATGGCGCGTCGCACGAGAAAGGCTGGTGTCGTCGGCCGGTTCGGCCCCCGCTACGGGGTGCGGATCCGCCGGCGCGTCCAGGAGATCGAGGAAGGCCGCCGCGCGAAGCACACCTGTCCGCGCTGTCAGGCCGTATCCGTCCACCGGAAGTCGAGCGGCGTCTGGGAGTGCCGTCGATGCGGGAACGTCTTCGCGGGGGGCGCGTACCGTCCCGTCGTGACGACATCCTTCAAGCGGGAACTCGTGGAGGCCGCCAAGGAGCCCGAGGCGAAGCCCGAGGAGACCTGACCGTGTACAAGTGCGCGAAATGCCTCGAGCCGATCCGGACGAACATCAACACGGTCGGGATCCAGTGCGAGCGCTGCGGTTCGAAGATCTTCTACAAGGAGCGGCCGAACGTCAAGAAGGTCGTCAAGGCGCTATGACCCTGCGGCGCGCGAGGATCACGCTGGTCGGCCCCGAGGCCCGCGTCGTGGCCGAGGCCCTCCGGCCGGAAATGGGCCGGGACGCGCCGAAAGCCCGCGTCTCGATGCAGCTCGGACGCGACCGCCTCACGCTGACGATCGACGCCGAGGACACGAGCGCCCTACGCGCCGCGGTCAACTCGTATCTCCGGTGGGCCGACCTGGCCGGTCGCGTGCATGAGGTGGCCGCGTGAAGGAAATCTCCCCGCAGCTGCAGAACCAGATCGCGCAATACCAGAACCTGCAGCAACAACTCCAGGTGCTCGGGAGCCAGCGCGTGCAGCTCGAGGCGAAGCTTCGCGAGATCGAGTCGACCCTGGAGGAGCTCGGCAAGGTCTCGGCGGAGACGCCGGTGTACAAGAGCATCGGTATGCTCCTGGTGCGCCAGGACGACCGGGACGGTCTGAAGAAGGAGCTCGAGGAGCACAAGGAGACCCTCACGATCCGCGTGAAGTCGCTCCAGAAGCAGGAGAAATCCCTCTCCGAACGGTACAACGACCTCGCGGGCAAGATCCAGACGGCCTTGGGCGGGGCCGCCGCACCCGAAGGCGGCTGAACTTTTCTCCGTGCGAAGAAGTGGCAAATCCTTATATCGCGAGGTCCGTTGGCGAATCCGTGGACGAGGATTCCGGGTCGGAAGAGAGCCCCGAACCCGGCGAATCGCCCGATGAATCGCCCGCCGAATCGACCACCGAACCCACCGGGACGACGACGCCCGGTCCGGTCCTGAATCGGATGAGTTTCTCCCGGTTCCTGATGATCTTCCTGTTCCTCCTCGCCCTCTACGCTCTCATCGACCCGCAGGTCGGCCTCGGGTTTGCAGGGGTCGCGAACTTCGCGTTCGCGCCCCTCATCGGGTTCGGCGGCACCTTGCCCGTGCTGACGATCCTCTTGGCGGGCATGCTCACGACGACGATCTCGTCGATCATCCGGGACCACTACACGAACTGGGTGAAGATGGCCCGCACGCAGAAGATCATGGCGGCGTGGCGGAAGGAGCAGATGGAAGCGATCCGGAAGGGCCAACAGACGAAGCTCGAAAAGCTGAAGGAAGCGCAGCAAGGCTTCCTCAAGGACTCCATGGAGGTCCAGATGGCGCCGATGAAGTCGACCGCCTGGACGATGTTCATGTTCATCGTCGTCTTCACGTGGCTCCGTCTCTTCGTTGACATCACGCTCGGGAACCTCGGGAACCAGTGGATCGCCGTGCCGTGGTCGACCCACGTGTTCCTGAACAGCGCCGTCGTGTTCCCGTCCTGGGTCCTCCTCTACTCGCTCCTCGCGATTCCCTTCGGGCAGATCGTCATCCGCCTGCTAAAGTACGTCCGTTTCAAGCGACGACTCGACTCGATGGGGGTCCCGCTCCAACCCCAGGGCGAAGCCTGAGGGGTCGCCGATGATCCTCGCGGTCGCCGGCCCGCCCGGCAGCGGCAAGACGACGGTCGCCGAGCGGTGGGCCGCGGCCCGAGGCTACGTCCTCGTGTCGGCGGGCATGCGGTTCCGCGCGATGGCGAAGGAGCGCGGGATAAGCCTCGAGGCGTTCGGCAAGGCGGCCGAGGCGGATCCGGAGATCGACCGCGCGCTCGACGCCGCGGTCCTGGCGGAGATTCTCTCGAAGGAGTCGTCCGGAGCGTCCGTCGTCGTGGACGGCCGCATCCAGGGGTATCTCCTCGCGAAGCAGGGTATCGCCTGCATCAAGGTCCTCATCGACGCCCCCCTGGCGGTGCGCGCCCAACGGATCGCGACGCGCGAGGGGAAGAGCGTCCAGGACGCGAAGCGGGAGATCGTCGCGCGGGAGCGCTCGGAGCGCGTCCGGTACCGCCAGATCTACGGGATCGACCTGCGCGACACGCGAATCTTCGACCTGGTCCTGGACTCGGGGCGCAAGACGCCGGACGAGATCGTCGCGGCGATCGCGGCGCGGGTGGGGGGATGAGCGACCTCGTCGTCCTCCACGAGACACCGGATTCGAAGCATGGGAAGCGCCCGGAGGATCGATCGATCGAGGAGCGGATCCGCCTGGGCGTCGCGATCGTCGACAAGCCGGCCGGACCGACGTCTCACCAAGTGAGCGCCTGGGTCCGGGACATGTTCGGGGTCCCGAAGGCGGGCCATGCGGGCACTCTGGATCCGCGCGTCACCGGCGTGCTCCCGGTCGGCCTCGCCGCTGCGACCCGCGCGCTCGAGGCGCTGCTGGCCGGGGACAAGGAGTACGTCGGCGTGTTGCAGCTCCACCAGGACGTCGAGGAGCGGAAGGTGCGCTCGATGATGGGCCGCTTCGTCGGCGAGATCTATCAAACCCCTCCGGTGCGCTCGGCCGTCAAGCGGGAGCAGCGGACCCGCCACGTGTACGAGTTCGAGCCGCTCGAAATCGAAGGCCGCAACGTCCTCTTCCGCGTACGGTGCGAGTCCGGGACGTACATCCGGACGCTGTGCTCCGATGTGGGCGAGGCGCTCGGCGTCGGCGCGAACATGGTCGACCTGCGGCGGACGCGGACGGCCTCGTTCTCGGAGGTCGACGCGCACCCCCTGATCGCCTTTCGCGACGCGATCGCCTACTGGCGGGACGGGGACGAGGCCGCGATCCGGGCGATCGTGCGACCCATGGAGGACCTCCTGCGGCACCTGCCCCGAATCGTCATCAAAGACACCGCGGTCGACGCGATCTGCCATGGTGCGAATCTCGCGGTGCCCGGCGTCGCGAAGCTCTCGCCGCACATCCGCCGCGGCGACCTGCTCGGCCTCTTCACGGGAAAAGGCGAGGCGGTCGCGGTATCGAAGGCGCTCATGACGACGGACGAAATCGTCGTCGCGAAATCCGGTGCGGCGGCGGACACGGCCCGCGTGCTCATGGACCCGGGGACCTACCCGAAGCTCTGGAAGTGAGCCATGGGCGTCGACGCATGGGGCTTCGACGCGGAGCGGCAAGTCGCCGCGCGCCGTCTTCGGTCGAAGCGGCTCGTCCTGCGCGCTATCCATGGGGCTGTGATCAGCGTCCTCGCGACCGCCCTCGTGACGGGAGGCGCAGCGTCCTTGCGGGATTCCGTCCTCCGACTCGGATGGCCGGGCTGGGCCTCCGCGGGGGCATTCCTGTCCCTCCTCTTCGGCGCCTTCGCCGCGGCGGAACTCCCCTTCGCCTACGTCGGCGGATTCCGATGGGAGCGGGCTTTCGGGTTGTCCCGCCAGCGCCTGGGCGGTTGGCTCAAGGACGTCGCGAAGTCCCTCGCCCTCGGGCTCGTCTCGACCCTCGTCGTTGGCGGTGCGCTGCTGTGGTTGCTCGCGGCCACCCATTGGTGGTGGCTCGTCGCTTGGATCCTCGGCGTAGTGGCCTCGCTCGGAATCGGATTCCTCGCGCCGATCGTGCTCGTGCCGCTGTTCTACCGTCTCCGGCCGATTCAGGACGTGAGCCTCCGGAATCGGTTCGCATCCCTCGCGGCGCGCGCGGGCGTCCCTGTGATGGGGACCTTCGTGCTTGAGGCATCCGCGAAGACGAGACGGTCGAATGCCGCCGTGATGGGGTTCGGCCGGACGCGCCGGATTGTCGTCACCGACACCCTCCTAGCCGAATTCTCGGTCGAGGAGATTGATGCAGTCCTCGCGCACGAGCTCGCGCATCAGCGCCACCTCGATCCGCTCTGGGGTTTGCTCCAGGGCTCGCTCGCATCCCTGGCGATCCTCGCGGTCACGGCGTGGCTCTACGATGCGACGCGCGCCTCCTTCGGGATTCCGTCGGCCGGCGACATGGCCGGACTGCCGTGGCTCGCGGTCCTCTTCAGCCTCGTAGCGCTTCCACTCGGCCCGCTTCAGCTGCGATGGTCTCGCGAACGGGAGTCGTGGGCCGATCGGTTCGCGCTCGATCTGACCAGAAATCCCGCGGCATTCGCGGCCGCAATGGTCCGGCTCCACGACCGGAACCTCGGCGTCGCGGATCCGAGGCGTTGGGAGAAATGGCTGTTTTACAGCCATCCGACGGGACGCGAACGGGTCGAGTCGGCGCGGGCGTTCGCGGCGGCGCGCGCATGAGCTCGGAGAATCTTTATACAGACGGATAGGATGGGCGCGACGCTGGGTGCCGAGGTCGCCTAGTCCGGTAGGGCGCCAGCTTGGAGAGCTGGTGGACGTAAGTCCTCGGGAGTTCAAATGGCCCCCGCCGCTCGTGTGACGGCTGCCTGGAATTCTCCCCCTCGGCGTTCAGTTTTTTCGGCGTCCCCGCGCGAGGCGTTTCTTGAGCTCCAGGATCGGAGGGAGCGGCATCGGGTTGACGCGCCGCAGCGCCGCGAGATACAAGCTCACGTAGTCCCCGAGGTACAACGTGCCGAGGAGGCGGCTGAGGACGCTTTCGCCTTCCGCTTTGATTTCGATCGCGGCGGCGCGGCGGGACATGAGTTCGACCGTGATGTCGAGCTGCCGACGGATCTCCGGGGGTTCGTCCCGATCGCGGAGCACAATCGGCGTGTGGCGGCGGGCTCGCGCGTCCTCGGACCATCCCACGATTTCGTTGTGGTCGGCCTCGGGCAAGGCGGAGGAGAACGCGAGCATCTTCGCGTTTTCGTTCATCTGCGTCTGCCAGCGTTTCGCGATCGGGGTGAAGGGCGCGGTCGCATAGACGACCGGAACCGTGTTGCGCAAGCGGATCGCCAGGCTCTTCGCTCGGTTCGAGCGAACGGCGGTCTCCGGGCGCAACCGCTTCCGGAGTCTACGGAGGTGGTCGATCGAATCCTCAAGCTCGGCGCGGAGAGGCCCGACGACCCACGACTCGCCGATCGCGGGCAGGACCCCGAACAGATGGCCGAATGCGCCGCGGGGAGGGAGTCCGGTCGGCACTTCGACGATCGGCACCCGGTTCTTCCGGGCGAGGTCCCGTAGCGAGCCTCCGGATGTGACCGCGACCATCCGACAGCCGAGTCTCAACCCCTGGGTCGCCGCGCTCAGCGTCTCCTCCGTGTTCCCGGAATAGCTCACGGCGATCAGGACGTCCTCGGGGCGCGCGTACCCGGGAAGGCGGTAATCGCGTACGACCTGGATCGGCACCTTCGCCCGGTCCGCGACCCACGCGGCGAACACATCTCCCGCGATCGCGGACCCGCCCATGCCGACCACGAAGACTCGCTGCGCGTCGCCCGCGTCGAAGCCCGCCTGGGGGGAAAGCCGGAGGGACGCTTCCAACTGGTCGGGCAACGAACCGATGATCTCCCGCATCCCATCGGGGTCGATCCGGGCGACCTCCCCGGGTTCGAGCATCCCGGGCCCCATGGAAGTGATTCGGATAAGTCCTGCGTCCACCTACCATGTAACCAAGAAGCTGGTTCCTACAATAATCTTGATATATTCCGCGTCCGCTCGATGGAGGCGTGGGAGACGTCGAACGGGCGCTCGAATCCCTGCGACGCGGGGCGTTCGTCCTGGTCTACGATGCCGACGGCCGCGAAGAGGAGACGGATCTCGCGATCGCGAGCGAGTTCGTCACCGCGGCCGCCATCCGCACGCTGCGAAAGGAGGCGGGCGGTCTCATCTGTGCGACGGTGTCCGGCGAGGTCCGCGCGAGGCTCGGACTGCCGTACATGACGGACGTCCTGCGCCGCGCGGGCGGGATGTATCCGATCCTGAATGCCGTGTCGACGGAAGACATGAAATACGATCGGCATAGCGCGTTCTCGATCGCGGTCAACCATCGGGACACGTACACCGGCGTGACGGACACCGACCGGGCGAAGACGATCGCCCGATTGGCGGAGATCGCGAAGGATGCGCTGCGGCGGGAGAACGGCTGGGCGGCGCACGCCTTCGCGGAGGAGTTCCGCTCCCCAGGGCACGTTCCCCTGCTGAACGCCGCGGAGCCGTTGCTCGCGGAACGCCGCGGCCACACGGAGCTCACGACGGCCCTCACAATCATGGCCGGACTCGCGCCCAGCGCGACCATCTGCGAGATGATGGCGGACGACGGACGGGCCCTCCCGAAGGAACATGCAAAGGCATATGCTCGGGAGAGGAATCTCGTCTTCCTGGAAGGTCAGGACATCGTCCGGGCGTGGCGTTCGTGGTCCGTGTAATGGCGACGGGGGTCTTCGATCTCCTCCATCCCGGCCATTTGTATTTCCTCCGCGAGGCGCGGAAACTCGGCGACGAGCTGTGGGTCGTCGTCGCGCGAGATAGCACGGCGCGGCGGTTCAAGCACGAGCCGATTATGCCGGAGAAATCTCGGCTGGAGATGGTCGAGGCCCTCAAGCCCGTGGACCGGGCGGTCCTGGGGAACGAGGGCAACATCTACGAGATCCTCGGGGACATCCGGCCGGATGTCGTCGCCTTGGGGTTCGACCAGGCGCACCAAGAGGAGCGGATCCTCGAGGAGTGCCGTCGGCGAGGGCTGGCGACGCGGGTCGTCCGCCTCGCGCGGTTCGAGGGCGACCTCGACGGCTCGCGCAAGATCGTGAGGAAGGTGGCGGAATGGCTGGCGCTCCAAGAGCGACTCGGTCACGTCGAAAAGGCGGGGGTCCGGGGGGACGGCGCCGCCCCGCCCCGGCGTCGCCGGGGAAAGGCCTGAGACGGATCGGCATCGTCGATACGTCCTTCGCGCGCTACGATATGGCCGCGGCCGCCGTCGACGAGCTCCGGAAGCAGGGCGGCGGCTTCTCGATCGAGCGATACACGGTCCCCGGGATCAAGGACCTCGCGGCCGGCGCGAAGATTCTCTTCGACCGAGGATGCGACATCGTCCTCGCCCTCGGAATGGTCGGCCGTCAACCGGTCGACAAAGACTGCGCGCTCGCGGCGGATTTCGGCCTGCAGGTCGTCCAGGCGAACGCCGGTCGGCACATCCTCGGCGTGATGGTCCACGAGGACGAGGCGACGGACGAGGTAGGGCTGGCGTGGCTCTTTGACCGCCGCACCCGGGAGCACGCCGTCAACGCGTACGATCTGCTCTTCCGTCCGGAGGCGATGCGGTCGCGAGCGGGCACGGGGCAGCGGGAAGGGTTCGAGGACGCGGGGCCCCTCAAGGGGACGGGTCGATGAACCTCGCGATCGTCGCGGCCGAGTTCAACCGCGAGGTGACCGACGTCATGGTCCAGAAGGCGCTGGCCCGGGCGGAGGAGCGGGGGATCCGCGTGACGTCCGTCGTCCGGGTCCCGGGGGCGTTCGAGATTCCGTTGGCGGTGCAGCGCCTCTTGGAGCGCGGCGACGTCGACGCGGCGGTCGCGATCGGTGCGGTCATCACGGGGGAGACGCTCCACGATGAGGCCCTCATGGCCGCGGTGCCGAAGGCCCTGCTCGACGTCGGCCTGCGGACCGGCAAGCCGGTCGGATTCGGGATCACGGGTCCCGGGATGACGGACGAGCAGGCGATGGCCCGCGCCGGGAAGGGCGCGGACGCGGTCGACGCCGTGGCCTCGATGCACGCGTTGCTCCGGGGACTCTGACCGTTTTCCCCCTGAGATTTAGGTCGGAAAGGTTTAATCCCGCGAGGCTTCCATCCGGGCCGGTCTGGGACCACCGCATGGTCGACACCACCGCCCTCGAGTCGATTCTCCGAGACATCGAACGGAACGAGGGCGTGCAGGAGGCGATGCTCGTCTCCCTCGCGGGGACGTACCTCGCCGGGAGCTTCCCGAAAGGCGTCCACGTGGATACGTTCGGATCGATGTTCGCGGTGCTCGTGGGCTCCGCGGAGACCGTGACCTCCGAGGCGAAGGACGTCCTGGAGAGCGTCATCATCAACGCGAAGGGGACCCGCTACCTCATCGTCCACGGGGGCCGGAAGGCGCTCCTCGTGTTGCGCCTCCCGCTGTCCGCCGATCCGGCGCGGACGAAACAGGCCGTGGAGAAGTACGTCCCGCGGATCGAAGAACACCTCTAGATCCGCCGCATGCCTCGGCCGATCCACTCGGACACGGCTTTCGTCACGTACCGGGCGGTCGCGCCGGCGCCGCGGTCCGTCCCTTCGGCGGTCGTCTTGCCCTGGCTGAGTTCCTGGAGGACGTCGTCGAGCGGCAGATCCCCCGCATCGATGGCGGTGACCGCCTTCGCGACCTCGTCGAGGAAATGGCTGTCGCTCCCGCCCGTCTCGCCGACTCGGAGCGCCCTCGCCCGCTCGCGCGCGCGCTCGTTCCCGCGCCGCAGCGTCCGTCCGTTGCGGGTCTCGTGCGCCGGAAACGAGGTCTCGGCGAGCCCCTCGTCTCCCAGCCCGGACCAGAATCGAAACGGATGGGCGGCGACCGGGACGCCGCCGGCGGCGACGATCCGCTCGACGGTTTCCCGGACCGACAGCCCGCGGGGGACGACGTCGCGGAGGCCGTAGCCGAGCACGTGGCCCGACCGGGTCGAGACTTCGATGGCCGGGATGACGAGGAAGGACCCCCGCGCGGCTTCCTGCGCATCGCGCACTCCTCCCATCGAATTGTGATCCGTAATCGCAACGCCCGCCAGGCCGGCCCGCTGCGCCATCGTGACGAGGTCCGCCGGTGCCACGCGAGAATCGGGGGAGTGGCGGGTGTGGTTGTGGAGGTCCAAGCGCACAGAAGACGCCGCAGAATGAGGGCTTTTCCTTAAGGCTTCCGGGGTCGGCCCCTAGTGGATCCAGGTCCCCTCGGGCAGCCTCTTGTCGACCGTGAGCGGGACACCGTCCACGGCGAGGGGCACACGGACTTCTCCGTCGTGGCCGAGGAAGAGGACGGTGCCCCCCGGGCCCACCTCGAGCTTGAACTTCTGGAACTCGGAAAACGGGAGGACGTCCGCGCCCTTCTCGCCGAACACCTGCGAACCCACCGGCGCGTCCTCGGGAGGTAGGGCGAGTCCTACGTCGGCTTTTGTTTCCCCCGCGAGGAGCATCCCGCGGCTTTCGATACCGCGGAGCTTCGCGGGTTCGAGGTTCGCGAGCAGGGCGATCTTCCGACCGCGGAGCTGATCGATCGAGTAATCCTTCCGGATTCCGGCGACGATCTGTCGACGTTCGCCCCCCAGGTCGACCTGCAGCACGTACAGGTTGTCGGCGTTGGGGTGCGGCTGGACGTCGACGACCTTCGCGACGCGGATGTCGAACCGACTCGCGAGGTCCTCTTTCTTGTCCGCGAGTTCGATCTTCGTGAAGAGCGGCTTCCCGACGCGGAGCCGTTGCCCGGCCGGTACGTCGTCGAGCGCGTCCTCCCACCGCAGCCCGTGCACGTCCGAGTCGTACCCGACGGCGTGCCAAAGGCGAGAGGAACTGAAGGGCAGGAACGGTGCCATGACGATCGCGAGGGAGCGCGTGACCCTCAGCGCGACGTGGATCGCCGTGCCGCACGCCGCGCGATCCTTCTTGATCAGGTCCCACGGAGCCTTCTGGTCGATGTACTGATTCCCGAGGCGGGCGAGCTGGATCGCATCTCTCATCGCGTCCTTCAGGTGCACATACTCGAGATTCTGGCCGACGTGCTTCCACTGCTGCTCGATCGCGCGGACCATCGCCTTGTCGACCGCATCGAGGAAGCCGGCGGGAGGCACCTCGTGATTGAAGTTCTTGTCCGCGAACGTCAGGGCGCGGTGGACGAAGTTCCCGTAGACCGCGAGGAGCTCGCTGTTGTTCCGCTGCGCGAAGTCCGCCCACTCGAAGTCGGTGTCTTTCGTCTCCGGCATCGTCGCGATGCCGTAATACCGGAGTTGGTCCGGGTCAAACCGTTCGAGGAGGTCCGGGAGCCAGACGCCTTTGCCCCTCCCGGCGCTCATCTTCTCGCCCGAGAAATTCAGGTATTGCGTCGCGGGCACGTCGTACGGGAGGACCAGCCGATCGTCGTACCCGAGGAGGATCGCCGGCCAGAAGATCGTGTGGAACACGATGTTGTCCTTGCCGATGAAGTAGTAGTGACGCGCCTCGGGATCGTACCAGAAGTCCTTCCACCCGTCCGGCGCGCCGCGGCGGCGGTACCACTCCCTCGTCGCGGTCAGATAGCCCATCACGGCCTCGAACCAAACGTAGATCCGTTTCGTCTCGTACCCGGGGACCGGCACTTCGATGCCCCAGTCGAGATCGCGGGTGATCGGCCGATCCTTCAATCCTTCCTGGAGCCAAGACCGGGTGAAGGTGAGGACGTGGTGCCTCCAGTGCTCTTTGTCCTCGGAGGCCCACTTTGCTAGGCGTTCCTGGAACGCCGTGAGCCGAAAGAAGAAATGCTTCGTTTCCCGCGGGACCGGGGTCGTGCCGTGAATCTTGCACTTGGGGTCGATGAGCTGGAACGGATCCATCAGGTTCGTGCAGTTGTCGCATTGGTCCCCCCGGGCCTTCGGGAACCCGCAGATCGGGCAGGTCCCCTCGACGTAGCGATCGGGGAGGAAGTGATTTCCCGTCGGGCAGAACGGCGAGGTCATCATCGCCTCGTAGACGTGGCCTCGGTCTCGGAGCCGGAGGAAGATCTCCTGCACCCACTTCTTGTGGTTCGCGTCCGCCGTGTTCCAATAGAGATCGTACCGCACGCCGAGCTGCTCGATGTTCTTCGCATCCAGTGCATGATATCGCTCCGCGATGACGGCGGGCGACACGCCCTCCTGATCCGCGCGGACCATCGTGGGCGTGCCGTGCATGTCCGTCCCGCCGACCATGAGCACCTCGTCCCCTTTCATCCGGTGGAAGCGGGCGACGACGTCCGCCGGGATGAACGTGGAGACGGCGTGGCCCAGATGCCGGGGCCCCGATGCGTACGGCCAGGCGACACAGACGAGGATCTTCGCCATTCGCCGGGGCCAAGCGGGGAGGCTCCCTTAAAGCATTCGCGGCGGTCTCTTGCCTCGGCGTCCGCCATGGAGGTATCGGAAACGAGACTCGAACCTGATTCTCAGTCCCCGCCAGTTTTGGCGAACATGTGATGCTCGGAAACCGCGATGTACGGCTGCCCATTGGGAGGTCACGCGACGGTAGCGCAACGTGCAGAGTATGTCGGCGTCGGCGGCCGACGGGACACGGACATGGACAAGGTCATGGCCAAGCTCGGCCCCATGCCGCGGATTCTCTGCTGGAAGTGCCGCAAGCTGACGCCGTTCGAACTCGATCATTGTCAGCACTGCGGATCGGCGTTCGCCGGAGGGACGGGAGGCGCGTACGGCTCCGGTCGATCGATCAACTCCCGGATTGGTCCCGTCGCACGAGGATCGTCCAAGGCCCGAGGACGAAACCTGACACAAGTCTTCGAAGATCTCCAGCGCGTCCGTGAGATCGACGGACCTTCGAGGGGACGACAGAAGGCTGTGCCCCGGGGGAAGGAGATATTCGTCGAGCTGTACCAGTGCCCTGCGTGCGGACGCATCGTGTCCGAGGAAGCGACCGATTGCGAGTGCGGCGTACGATTCGGAGAACCGACCACGCTCACGTTCGCATGTCCCGAGTGCGGATCGACGATGCCTTCGGGTTCGGGCGGGTGTCCCGTGTGTGGCGTGACGTTCGGTCCTGCCGGAGACCTCGATCTATTGGTGTATTCGTGCCCCCGGTGCGGGTCGCGCGTCGCGTCCGACCAAGCCCGCTGCTCCTGCGGCGTGTGGTTCGCCGAGTGACGCAACAAATCTCAGATTTGAGAACCGTTCAATAAGCGATTTATCACCCGAGCGCGTGATTTGTTCCGTCGACGGATTCGCTCCCGACGAGAGGAATCGAACCCCATGATGAAGCCGAAACGCCCGCGGATCACGACGAAGAAGACGTACTACCTCGTCCTCTGGTGGATGTCCCAGACGCCGTACGCGGCGATTTTCGAGAACGAGGTGGCGGCGGAGGCCGCCGCGAATGTCCGCAACGCCCTCATGGTCGCGATCTCGGGCCGAGACATCAAGGTCGATCAGGTCTTGGACTGGTACCGGCGAGACGACTCCGGGCGGCCGATGCCCGCGGAGTGGCGCGATCTCGTCGGGCAGATCCACGTCCCGTGGCTCGCGAAGCCCAAGCTCGCCCTTTGATCTCCGCCGCGTGCCGGAATTGCGCCGAGCAGGCAAGGGCCTTCCCCTCCGGGTCGGTGTCCGAATGCCTTCGACCCGTCCTCCATGGGGCCGAGGTCTTTCCTATCAATTCGGATAGGCGGGACCAAACGACTATAGCCTCAGAATGCGGGAGCCAGAGGAGGCTATGGCGCAGCCCCAATCGCTCGTCGCCGAGTGCCCGACGTGCAAAGCCGTCGTCCCAATGGACGCGACCGAGTGCCCGCAATGCGGCGAGCTCTTTGAGATGGAAGCGGTCGCAGCGGAGCCCGTCCGGGAGGGGCCCGCCGACACCGCCGAACCCGCGGCGCAAGAGGCCGACGAGGAGACCGGCGAATCGAAGTCCGGGTTCCGCGAGAAGTTCTTGTTCTACACGGGGATTTTCCTGATCCTCCTCGGCGGTCCCGGGATCGCGCTCGGCTCCTGGCTTCACGACGTGCTCCGGATCGGCTTCGGTGAGTTCAACGCCTTCGATGCGTTCGGTTCGTGGAACCGGCTCGTGACCGCGATCGGCCTGATCGTCCTGATTGTCGGCATCGTGTTCCTCATCCTCTCGCTGCGGTTCTCGCGCCCCTCCGATGTCGAGAAGGACCTGAGCGCGCTGCGCGGGTCGTGACGATTCCGCCTTCCGGCGCGACGCGCACCCCTATATCATTAAATACCGTACAACGTGATGCGAAGCGCACGGCGGGGGAGCCTCGCCGCATGGAGTATCAGATGTCGTATCCGGGCTCTGGCCTCCGACCTTCGAACCTTCCGGTGGAGGAGGGGAAGGTCTACGAGGCGAAGATCGAGGACATCGGTCGAGAAGGCGATGGACTGGCGCGAATCCAGAACTTCGTGGTCTTCGTCCCCGGGACGAAGATCGGGGATCAGGTCAAGATCCGCATCACGAAGGTCCATCGCCGGATGGCGTTCGGAGAAGTCATCCGCGAATGATGTCGCGTCAGGGCGGGGAGAGGAGAGAGGGGGCGCAGCGCGAGCCCGATAGGGGCGCCCCGGGAGCTTCGAAAACCGTATAATAAGCTCCTTATATCCGCCGCCCCCCATCGACTCGGGAGGACGGTCCGTGGCTGCTTCCCGCAGGCTGGTCCGTGCGTTCGCGGCGACGTCGGTATTCGCGCTCGTATTCGCAACGGCCATCGTGGTTCGGGCTGACACCGACTCGGACGGCGACGGCGTCCCCGACACGATTGAACTGGCGACTGAGAGGAGCGTCGCCGCGAGCGTATCGGGAGACGAGTTCAACATCTCGAGCCGCCTCGTGAGCCACGGGCTCGAGGACGACTTCGACATCGCCTACAAGGCCGGAGCCTTCCACGTCCGCTACGACCAGGAGGGTGGCGGCTCGAGCGAATACGACCTCGAGTTCCGCAACCTCGTCGAGTGGTTCGACACGAACCACAACGGCCGGATCGACGACGGCGACAACGTGAGCGCGATTCCGCTAGGCGCCGCCGCGTTCTCGGGAATCCCGGTCGTCCACTCCGAGACGAGCAATGCGGACGGCGGGCGCACATTCAAGTTCGTCATCCGGAGCCGGATGAACGAGGTCACACTGAACCTCACGATCGCCCAGCGGTTCATGCGGCTGTCGAGCACGCGCGTCCTGACGCCGATGGAGGCGAAGATCGATGTCAACGTCAACCACGTCTTCACGCAAGTCGGGGATAGCCTGGGCATTGAGATGCTCCTCGCCACAGAGGAGCAGGTGGAGTACGGGGAACAGAGTTGGGACGCGCTTCACGGGTTCGCGATGGGCGATGGTGGCGTGAACGTCACCGCGAATCCTCCGGGCAATCCCGCGACCTCGTTCTTCTCCTGGTCCACGAGCGCGCTTTCGGATGGCCAGCGGATTTCCGTTGGACTCACGAATACTTCGCGGGGCACGAACAGCTACGACCTGTACTTCGCATACCCCCTCGCCTCCCCACAGACGCGAGTGACAATCGAGCATGATCCAACGCTCGGAGTCGAAAGCGCGGTGTACGAGCACATTGTCAGCACCCCGCCGGAGCTGCAAGCCGACCTCGTCCTATACGCGGGGTCCCTTGCCGTGGTCGCCCTGCTCGTCGCACTCACGATCCTAGCCGTGAACCGGCGCCGCAAGAAAGGCGAAGATTAGGGCCGGAAGCCTTAACATGCCGGTTCCTTACGCCTTCCCGGCGGTCCCATGGTGGCCATCGAGAATGTGGTCCTCGCCGCCGTGTCCGTCTTCGCGCTCGCGCTGACGGTCATCTCCCTCTTCGCGTTCCGTCGGACGCGGGACGCGCACCTCCTCTTCTTGGCGGCGGCGTTCGGCGTCTTCTTCGTCAAAGGCATCGTCCTGACGATCGCCCTCTTCTCCGCCCCCCTTACCCTCGAGCAATACGGGCGGATCTTCGTGCTCTCCGGCGCGCTCGACCTCGTGATCCTCGGTCTGTTCTACGGGTTCACGTTGCGGCGGTGAGCGCCGCTTGGCCTCGATGGACGAGGAGATCCTGGCGGTCAAGACCCGAAGGGACCTGTACGAGTTCGTCCGGAAGAACCCGGGTTTCCACCTGCGCGAAGTGTCCCGCGCCCTCGACCTGTCGATCACGCTCGTCGATTACCACCTCCGGTTCCTGGAGAAGCACGAACTCATCACCTCGGCGATGGACGGGGAGTACAAGCGGTTCTACCCGCGCTCCCAGCCCGGGCAGCCGGATGCACGGCCCGCGCTCACGGACGCGGAGAAGCAGGTCCTCGCGTTCCTCCGCCAGCGGGTCCCGTTCCGCGTGATCGCGTACTTGATGGAGCACGAGGCCGGGACCCACAAGGAGATCTTGGAGCAGGTTCCTGTGTCGGCGTCCACGCTGTCGCATCACCTCAAGAAGATGCAGATGGCAGGCCTCATCGATCGCGCGGCGCCGGAGGAACGGGGATACCAAGTCACCAATCCCAAGGCCGTCGCGCGGCTCATGGCGACGTACGAGCTTGCGACGCCGGATCAAATCGACACGTTCCTGCGCGTGTGGGGCGAGTTCCGGCTCTGATTGCGTTCGTCACAGCGGGTCGAGCTACAGGATCGTCCGAAGTTCCTCCGCAGCCCACTCGACGAATTCCCGGTCCGTGTCCGTGAACGCGTCCTGCTGGTCCGAGTCGATGTCGATCTCGGCGATCGGGGCGTCCCCTTTCAGAATCGGGACGACGATCTCGGCGCGCGTGTTGATGAAACACTGGAGGTACCTCGGATCGCTCGTCACATCCTGGACGACGACCGTCTTCTTCTCCGACACCGCCGCTCCGCAGAGGCCCTGGCCGATTGGGATCCGGATGTGCAGGGTCGCGCTCGGCCCGGACCACGACGCAAGCACCAGCTCGGAACCGTCGACGACGTAGAATCCGACCCAGGTGTAGTGGGGGATCTTGCGGAGCTCACGGCAGACGAAGTCGGTGATCGCCTTCCGCTGGCTTCCCGAATGGATGATCTTCATGAGACGAGCCGCGACGTCGTCGTAGCTGACCTTCCCCTTCTCGCCCGCCATGACCTCGCCGAACTTCCCGACGCCCTTCATCCGAATACGCGTCGTCGAAGGAAGGCGGCGTGCATAAGCCTTGCGGACCCCGGTTCGGTCCGTCGCCGAGGCCGCGGGGACGCGCGACGGACGACGTTTCCATCGCGCAACGCGTCGCTTCGAGCCACGTCCGAACATGTTTGGCCACAGCTTGAAATACCCGCGCGATGTGGGATTCACACAAGCATCCCTCCAAAACGGGCCGTTCCCTCGATTCTCCATGAAAACGGGGACGGCCCCGCCCTTTTTTTCGGACGTCGATCGGCGTGCGAGTGCGCTTGCCGTGCCCTTTGCGCGGCCGTCAACTTGCGACGGTCGAAAAGCGTTTTATAGAATCCCGTCTTTTCGGGCTTTGCTTAGACAAGCATCCCTCCACAACGAGGCCGTTCAGGATTCCTGGACGGCCCTTTATTTTCTGCATCCACCGGCCGGCGCAAGCTGTGGGTTAGACCATCGGCGGCAGTCGCAGACCGGCCGTGCGTATCCGAACCCGCCGGCCTTCGACTTTCAAACGGCCTTCGGCGAAGAGGCGGACGGCGATCGGGAGGAAGATGTGTTCCTGCTCGAGGATTCTCGCCGCCAACGTCTCCTCCGTGTCGTCTTCCATAACGGGCACGGCCTTCTGGAGGATGATCGGGCCGCCGTCCACGGAGGTGTCGACGAAGTGGATCGTGCAGCCGGACACCTTCACGCCCGCCGCGAGCGCGTCGCGATGGGGGTGGGCACCCGGGAACGCGGGCAGGAGGGACGGGTGGATGTTCATCACGCGCATCGGGAACTGTCGGAGGAAATAGGGGGAAACAAGTCGCATGAAGCCCGCGAAGACGACCAGATCGACGCGGTCCTCCCGGAGGAGCTTCACGACCGCGCGTTCGAACGCCTCCCGGTCTTTGCCGTAGGGACGGTGATCGACGACGACCGTGCGGATGCCCGCCTCCTTCGCACGCTCCAGGACGGGCGCGCCCGGCACGTTGCAGATCAGGATCGCGATTTCGGCGGACAGCTCTTTCCGGTCGCGCGCGTCGACGAGGCTCTGGAAATCCGTGCCCCGCCCCGATGCGAGGACGCCGACTCGGACGTTCGGCATTGACTCCCTCAGTGCTTGAACAGTCGGATTCCCGTGAAGACCATGGCGATCCCGTGTTCCTCCGCCGCGGCGATCACCTCGGCATCGCGGATCGAGCCGCCCGGCTGCGCGACGGTCGCGACGGCCCCTTTCGCGAGCTCGTCGAGGCCATCCCGGAAGGGGAAGTACGCATCGCTCACGGCGACGCTCCCTCGGGCGGCGTCCCCCGCCTTGATCCGCGCGATCATGCACGCGTCCACCCGGCTCATCTGTCCCGCTCCAATGCCGACCGTGCGGTCGCCTTTCACGAGGACCATCGAGTTCGACTTGACGTAGCGGCTCACCGTGATCCCGAACAAGATGTCCCGCATCTGGTCGGCGGTCGGAGAGGTCTTCGTGACCACCTTGAATGCTTCCGGCCTCGGCTCCGGGAAGTCCGTCGTCTGGAGGAGGACACCTCCGAGGACGCGGACCATGTCGACGCCGTGCGCCCTTCGGAGCTCTCCGTTCGTCCGCAGGATCAGGAAGTCTCCCTTCTTCTTCTGCCGGAGGATCGCGAGCGCCTGCGGTTCGTACCCTGGCGCGATGACGGCGTCGAGGACGTCTCCGCGCATCGCCTTGGCGGTCGGGACGTCGACGGTCCGGTTCAGCCCCACGACACCACCGTACGCGGAGATGGGATCGCACGCGTGCGCCGCCGCATACGCCCGCTCGAGGTCCGAGGAGACGGCGACGCCGGCCGGGTTCGTGTGCTTGATCACGACGGCCGCCGGCCGATTGAATTCCGTGATGATCCGCAGCGCGGCGTCGAGGTCGATGAGGTTGTTGTAGGAGAGCTCCTTGCCTTGGAGCCTTTCTGCCGTCGCGGTCGCTGCGTACGGGAAGGACTCCCGATACAGCGCCGCCTTCTGGTACGGATTCTCACCGTACCGGAGGTCCGCGATCTTGTCGTACGCCAGGCGGAGAGCCGGCGGGAGGACCTGGCCTTGCCGCTTCGCGAGGTAGTTGAAGATCGCGGCGTCGTATCGCGACGTGTACTCGAACGCCTCCAGGGCCAGCTCGTCGCGGAGCCGCGGAGGCACGGCCTTCTGTTCCTGCAGTGCGCGGAGCACCTGCGGATACCGAGCGGGACGCACGACCACGGCGACCCGAGCGGCGTTCTTCGCGGCCGCGCGGATCAGGGTCACGCCCCCGATGTCGATGTTCTCGATCGCCTCCGCCAGGTCGACACGAGGCTTTGCGACGGTCGCCTCGAACGGATAGAGGTTCGCAACGACGAGGTCGATCGCCACGGCGCCGAGGTCCGCGAGATCCGGCTCGTCCCCGCGCGGTGCGAGGATGCCGGCGAAGATCCGAGGATGCAAGGTCTTCACACGGCCGCCGAGGCCCTCGCGCAACCCCGTGTATTCCGCGACCGTCACCGCGGCGATGCCCGCCTCCTTCAGGGCCTTGGTCGTGCCCTCCGTCGCGATGAACTCGAAACCGAGGTCCCGCAACCCCCGCGCGAACTCGATGAGACCCTCCTTTTCGGACACGCTGAGGAGGGCCCGGCGGGCGGAAACCATCCTAATTACCGAGTCGCAATGGGGAGGACCGAATTAAACCTTCGGAGCGCGTCGAGGGTGGCCGCTCACTCAGACGAGGGCCGCGGCAGGCTCGGGCCGTGGAAAGAGTCCTGCTTCCTTCACGAGTTGCGGCACGATGTCCTCCCATCCCACCGGCATGATATGGACCCCGCTGACTCCGTCGATTCGCTTCAGCGCTTTGACGGTCCTCATGGCGATGCTCAGCCCTTCTGCCTTCGGATTGGGGGCCCTCTCCATGCGGTCCATGATTTGTTTCGGGATCACGGCCCCGAGCTTCTCGGCCATGAACCGCGCCATCTTCGGGGACTTGAGCGGGATGACGCCCGCGAGGATGTAGACTTTCTCGTGCAGCCACTCTTTGCGAACGAGCCGCATCCAGTCTTCGAACCGGTCGACGTCGTAGACGCCCTGCGTCTGCACGAAGTCTGCTCCCGCGGTGACCTTCGCCCGAAGCTTCGCGAACGACTCCTCTTTGGAGCCGCGGAACGGATCGGCGGCCGCCCCGATGAAGACCTTCGGCGGGACCTCGACCGCGTCGCCCCCTCGCAAGGTGCCCGCGTCCCGGAGCACCCGGAACGTCGCGATCATCTCCTCCGTGGTCAGGTCGTAGACCGGCTTGGCGTCCTTCTCGTTGCCCGCGGTCGGAGGGTCGCCCCAGAGGCAGAGCACGTTGCGGATGCCGAGGGCGGACGCGCCCAGGAGGTCTGCCTGAATTCCAATGCGGTTGCGGTCCCGGAGGACCATTTGCATGATCGGCTCGATGCCCGATTGTAGGACGAGGGTCGCGGCGGCGAGGGAGGAGATCCGCACGAGGGCGCGCTGGCCATCCGTCACGTTGCACGCATCGACGAGGCCGCGGTACATCGCGGCCTGCCGTTCGATGCTCGAAGGATCTGCGGACGCCGGCGGGTGGATCTCCGCGGTGACGGCGAAGCCTCCGGACACGAGCAGCTTCTCCAACTGGCTGCCCGCGCGCATGACGCGCGACCCCGCGTCGACCGCCATCATCCGTGGGAAGTCGCGAGAATTTATGTAGCCTTCGGTCCCGACGCGATCGAGTTCGGTTCACCATCCGTAGCGGTCGCATAACTCGAGCGTGCGGACCATGCGGTAGAACTCGCGCGCGTGCAAGATGAGCGAGGGTCTTCGCACGCCCGTCCCGAGCATTCGTTTGTATGTGAGCGCACGCCAATCGATCCCCTCGAGCTCCGCGACGACGGCATTCATCAATCGGTCGGTCCACCGACGCGCCCGATCGATCATCCACCATAGGACCGGATCGAGGAACGGAGAGGATCGGACCACGCGGTCGTACTCCAACATCGCGGCGGGATCCTCCTTCTCTAGGGACGCGACGGCGAACTCGCCCGCCAAGCGCCCGCTGAAGAGCCCCGGGTGGATTCCCGCGCCGTTCATCGGATTCGTGATCCCGGCGGCGTCCCCGACGACCGCGAGTCCCGGGGCCGCGAGCGACGTGAGGTCGTAGCGATACGGAATCGTGCCGGCGATCGTCTGCGTCCTCCGATTGACATCGATTCCATGTTCGCGGCAGAACGTGACTGTCGCCGCGTGCGCGTCGATCGGTCCGCCCGCGCCCACGTTGACGGCGTCGCCTTTCGGGAAGATCCAGGCGTATCCGCCCTTGTACTGCTCCCCCAGGAAAAGGAGAAAATATTCCGGGTCCCGTGCGGCGACGTCCTCGTTTCGGAACCGATACTCGTACGCGAGGATCTTCTCGAGGCTCCGGACCAGGCCCGCGTCTCGGGCGACGAGGCTCGCGGGGCCGTCGGCCCCGATGACCGCGCGTGCATCGATCGTCTCGCTGTTCGTCTCGATCCGCCACCCCCCGTCATGGCCCGCAAGTCGCGTGACCCTCGTCGCGATCCGCAGATCGGCTCCATCGTCCACCGCGCCCTGGACAATCCACCGGTCGAACGCGGCGCGGTCGATCGCATACCCGGGGAGGCGAGTGATGTAGAACCATTTCCCGTTTGGCGCGACGCACTTCGCCCCCGCCACGCGTTGTGCGATCCACTCATCGTGAGGCGAGAGGCCGTTCGATAGGAGGCCGAACTCGCTCACGCCTTCGGCGCACTGCACCGGCTCGCCGACGACCTTTCGCTTCTCGAGGATGACCGTCTCGTAGCCGGCCGCAGCGAGCTGGCGCGCCGCCATTCCGCCGGCGGGTCCCGCGCCCACGACGACCGCGTCGATCACGCGGTGCCCAGGAGACCGTCCACGCTACTTTTGCCTTCCGACACCGCTCCAAGGGGCATTCGGTCGATCAGGTCCCGCCCGTGCGGAGTCGGCCGGAAGACGTATGGAGGGACGCCGCGTCGCACCGCGGCTCCTCGCTGTTTCGTGACGAGCTGGATCGCGATCAGGACGCGGAGGCTGTTGCCCGTCGTGTAGTCGGAGAGGCCGAGTTCCTCCGCGATCTCGTTGGAGCTCGCATCCGGGTGGTCCCGGAGGAAGCGGAGGATCGTGATCGTCTGGCGGTCCAGGGCTTCGGCCGTCTGCTTGTTCTCGGGCCGCGGCTCCAACTCGAGCCGCTCGTACACCCGCTTGCCCTGCTCCGACGGACTCACGACCACGTTCAGGAGGGCGGTCTTCTCGATCTCGAGGAGATGCTTCGCCACCGCGGCCGGAGCAATCCCCATCTGGGCGGCCAACTCCGGGATCTTCGAGTCGCGATTGCGGTAGACCTTGTTCTCCACGACGATGGAAAGGACCTCGCGCTGACGTTCCGTCAGGAGTCGAGACCAGTCGTTGGAGTGCATCCGCGGTCCCCATGGCCGCGACCGGTCTTAAGTGTTTTCGTCCGTGAGAATGGCGGGGTCGTTGTCTGACGCTTCCGGAGGTACGATTCTGCGGCGCCACGGGCAATGGTCGGCAGCGGCGTCGGCCGACGCTGAAAGACTTTAACTGGCAGGCGGATTCCGACGGACGGTATCGACGTGGTCGCCGAGATCATCGATGGGAAGAAGATTGCCGGTGAGATCCGGACCGGCCTCAAGCCGCGTCTCGCGAAGCTGGCGGACGCCGGCAATGCGCCCGGTCTCGCGGCGGTCCTCGTCGGCGAGAACGCCGCGTCGCAACTCTACGTCAAGATGAAGAGCAAAGCCTCCGAAGAGATGGGGATGGCCCACTGGACCATCCAGTTGCCCGAGGACGTCTCGGAGGCGCGGCTTCTGCAGGAGATCGGCCGTCTCAACTCCGACCCGAAGGTCCATGGGATCCTCGTCCAGCAGCCGCTCCCGGCGCAGATTCGCGTCGAGGCCGCCGTCGCGGCGGTCAGTCCGCTGAAGGACGTGGACTGCTTCCATCCGGTGAACGTCGGACTCGTCCTGATCGGCCGTCCGCGGTTCGCGCCTGCGACGCCATCGGGCGTCGTCGAACTGCTGATGCGGAGCGGGAACGATCCGAGCGGCAAGCACGTTGTCATCCTGGGCCGGAGCAACATCGTCGGGAAACCGCTCGCCGCGCTCTTGATGCAGAAGGCGCCCGGCGCCAACGCGACGGTGACGATCGTCCATACCGCGACGAAGGACATCGCGGCGCACACCCGCCGGGCCGACATCCTTGCAGCGGCGATGGGCTCGCCCCGTTTCGTCAAGGCGGACATGGTCCGCGAAGATGCCGTGGTCATCGATGTGGGCATCAACCGCGTCCCCGATCCGACGGCGAAGGGCGGTTACCGCACGGTCGGCGACGTCGACTTCGATGCGGTGAAGCAGAAGGCGAAGGCCATCTCTCCGGTCCCCGGAGGCGTCGGTCCGATGACGATTGCGATGCTCCTCTCGAACACGGTCTCCGCGGCCGAGCTCGCCTCGAAAGCCGCTGGCCCCGCCGCACCGTGATGGCATCCTCAAGCTCATGCGGACGCCGAGGTGATCCGGACGTTCGGCGCCGATGCGGGAAAGTAGAAATCCCGGCCGCCACCTTCTCCGCATTGCAACCATGAAGGTCCTGGTGGTCGGGGGTGGAGGTCGCGAGCACGCCATCGTCGAAGCGCTTCACCGAAGCCAGGCGGAGACCTACGCGGCGATGGCGAATCAGAATCCGGCCATCCGTCGTCGCTCGAAGGAAATCCTCCTCGGCGATGTGACCGACGTCGAGCGCATCGTCTCCTGGGCGAAAGGCCACGGGATCGAACTCGCGGTGATCGGACCGGAGGCGCCGCTCGAGAACGGGATCACGGATGCCCTCGAGGCCGCCGCGATTCCGACGGTCGGCCCGTCGCGGGAAGCGGCTCGGCTTGAGACGAATAAGGAATTCACGCGTGCCCTGATGCGAGAGCACCGGATCGCCGGGTCCCCGCAGTTCTGGGCGTTCGACGATCTCGAGCGCTTCGAGGAGTTCGTGAACGACTCCGATTTCGAGTTCGTGATTAAACCGCTCGGCCTGACGGGGGGCAAGGGCGTGCGGGTCTGGGGCGAACACTTCTCGACGAAACCCGAGGCCCTCTCATACGGTCGGGAGATCCTCGAGAAGAACATTGGCGGGACCGCGCGGTTCCTCGTCGAGGAGAAACTCGTCGGCGAAGAGTTCTCCCTCCAGGCGTTCTGCGACGGCCGCTCGCTGGTCCCCATGCCGCTCGCGCAGGATCACAAGCGCGCGTACGAAGGGGACAAGGGCCCGAACACGGGCGGGATGGGCTCGTACAGCGATGCGGACCACCTGCTCCCGTTCGTCACGAGAGATGAGTACGAGCGGGCGCTGGAGACGATGACGAAGACCGTCGATGCGATGTTTGCCCGCGACACGCCGTTCAAAGGAATTCTCTACGGCGGCTTCATGGCCACACGCGACGGGCCCAAGCTCCTCGAGTACAACGTGCGCTTCGCCGATCCCGAATCGATGAACGTCCTCCCGATCCTGGAGGGCGACTTCCTCGATGTCTGTGTGCGCCTCACCGGCGGGAACCTTCCGTCGAGCGTGAAGTTCTCCCGCAAGGCGACCGTGTGCAAGTACGTCGTGCCGATGGGCTACGGCTCCCATCCGAAGGCCGGCGAGCAGCTCAGGGTCGACGAGGAGAGCATCCGCCGCACCGGGGCGAAGCTCTACTACGCGAGCGTCGACGAGCGGGGTGGCCACCTGTACACGACGACGTCCCGAGCCCTCGCGGTCGTCGGCATTGCGTCGGACCTCGGCGCGGCCGAATCGATTTCCGAGGAGGCGCTCGCGTTCGTCGCAGGGAACTTCTACGCGCGCCGGGATATCGGAAAGCCTGATATCGTGAGACTGAAGGCCGAGCGGATGCAGAAGATCCGCGGATGACTCGGCGGGCTGCTTCCCCGGGCCAACGCTCAAATAACGGGATGGGCCATGCGCGCGCCGTGAAGAACCTCGACGACGTGATCTCGCACATCGAGTCCCGCCTCGACGAGAAAGACGAGGTCCGTGAACTCACGATCAAATCATCCCGAACGATCGCGCGACTCAGCGGCAGCGTCATCCAGGGGATGCATCGCGGCCACGATGTCGCGGCGGCCCTCCAGGAGACGCGAGAGGAGGTCCTCAAGCTGAAGAGCCTCCTCCAAGACCATCCGGACCTCTACCACACGGGCATCGTCGAGAACGCGATGCAGGAGGCGTGCGAGGCGTTCCTCGTCCACTCGATCTTGGATGCGGAACCGTTGCCGAGTCCCAAGGAGCTGGGCGTGACGGACACCGCGTACCTCCTCGGCCTCGGCGACGTCGTCGGCGAGCTTCGGCGGTTCGCGCTCGAGCACTTGCGGCGCGGCGACGTCAAGCTCGCGTCCTCGTACCTGGAGATGATGGAGCGGATACTCGACGCGCTGATGCGGTTCGACTACCCGACCGCGCTGGTGGCCCTGAAGCGAAAACAGGACGTCGCGCGGAGCCTCATCGAGAAGACCCGCGGCGAGGTCGCGGTCGCCGCGCGGAGCCAGGATCTCGCGGAGAAACTGGACGCGGTCCGCGAGAAGCTCTAAGACAAACAAGCGAGGCGACTCGCCGCGCCGTGACGTAAGCCTGATCTTCTCCGGCAATCGGATATATCCGGATGCATCTTGGGATTCGATTGTCGGATGCGGAGCGACCCAAAAGAAGAACGAGAACTGACCGCGAATTCGCAGGCATGAACTTCCGTGAACTCGGGCCGCTCCTTGCGAATGAACCTTGGCTCAACAACTCCCGATATATTGCTGATGACGTTACTCACGCTCTGACTCAGGACAAGACGTTCCGAGTTTCGAAAGTCAGGTTCAGCGGGCCATGGGTGCTCATAGACGCGGTCTGGCTCGGCAATTGGCATAGACGATGGTTGAGGGGCGACTTCTTTGCCGCAATCGCTCATTTCAGTGAGGATTTCCATTACATGGAATGGATTCCTCGGGCCAGTTCGATTACAGTAAAGCTGATCATCGGTTCTGTGGGCCGGAAAACAAGCCATGGGCATTTGATCCGGATTCGGCTCGTTGGTCGACAGATCGAGGAACTGCGTTTCCGGGAGAGGCGGGCGAGTCGAAAGGGTATAAAATGAGGAAGGAATGCCCTTACGTCAACAAACGCGGGCCCGTCTTGGCTTGACGTAGTTCGGCTCCTCCACACGCTCGGTTTCATCAAAACGTTATCAGGGTCGATTTCGGGGTCGGAATTCACTTAAAAGGCCGCAGGCATCGAATCGCGCGTTCCACCCAGCGAGGCCTCGCCTCCTTCGGAGGAGAGCCTCGAGGAGGAGACCACCATGGCCGACGTACAGAAAGTGCCGAGCGGAATCCCGGGGCTCGACGATTTGATCGAAGGCGGATTCTGGCCCAAGTCGACGGTCGTCATCTTGGGGTCGAGCGGGACGGGCAAGTCCACGTTCGCGATCCAGTTCCTCATGGAAGGCATCGAGCAGGGCGAGCAGGCCC
>WNGQ01000943.1_pt1 | contig 40023 bp, 32 predicted proteins | sample 5407661 | NCBI WGS metagenome assembly WNGQ01 (sample SAMN13153382, study PRJNA577476) | soil metagenome | isolation source: 60 cm soil or saprolite under Garry oak tree replicate 2 | place: USA:California | collected 2016-06-15 | reverse complement strand
TCCATTGAACCGCCTCGCCCTTGGCAAAATCCATGCCTTGAGCGATCGCGGCCGGAAAGTTGATGTACCACTGCTGGCTTTGCTTGCGTTGAATGAGCTGAACTTTAGTTAGGTAACCCATAATGAAAAAAACTAGTCATATAACTAGATACACGCAACAAAAAAATAAGCCCCGCGTAACTTTATCTAGTAAAAGCCAAACTCCAGCCCTCTCCCTGGGGGAGAGGGCTGGGTGAGGGGGAAGGCCGCTTGCAACTGTCAGGGACTCGGCGCTTTGCCTGGCGTGGAGCTTTGTTTTCCTTCGCTCGGAGTCGTCGACTCCACCGGCAGTTCGCAAGCGCGCTGGTTTGCGGAGCGTTTCTTCCCCTCACCCCGGCCCTCCCGCAGGGAGAGGGAGAATCGCCCGCCGCTGCGTGGCGAATTCAACGCGCTGGGTCGTGCGGGTGTCTGCGTTTTGAATCGCGGAGCGCACGGTGCCAGTGGGAGCGACGCCCGACTTAACAAAGACGCAGGATGCTGGTCCCCTCTCCCTGAGGGAGAGGGCAAGGGTGAGGGGGAACCAGACGCAACCAACCAAAACGGCCGGACGAATCTTGCAAGCTCAGCTCAACCCTGGCCCGGTTTGGCCAATGGCGGCCAACGGCGTCAACGCGCCGTGCCGAACGATCATTGCTGGCGGCCGAATTTTTTCTCCAGCTCGCGGTAATTCATCTCGATCAACGTCGGCCGGCCGTGCGGACAGGTGTAGGGCATGGCGCAATGGCGCAGGTCAAGCACCAGGTTTTCCAGTTCCGGACCGGCGAGCGGATCGTTGGCCTTCACGGCGTGGCGGCAAACGGTCTTGGCGATGGTGTGCTCGCCCAGCCGGAGTGTGTTGACCTCCTGGCCGGCGGCTTTGAGTTCATCCACCAGCTCCAGGACGAATCGCCGCGCATCGCTCACCTTCACGAAGGGCGGCAACGCGTCGAGCAGAAAGGTGCGTTCGCCGAACTCAGCCAGACCCACGCCCAAGCGGATGAGGGTCGGTAACTGTTCCCGCAAAAAGTGCGCGTCGCGGGCGGAAAGCTCGACCGTCTCCGGCAACAAGAGCCGCTGCGCGGGCGCGGCGCCCTGCTCGAGGCGAGCCAGCATCTGCTCGAAGAGGATCCGCTCGTGCGCCGCGTGCTGGTCGAGCAACACCAAGCCGCGATCCGATTCGAGCACGACATAAAGCTTTCCGATCACGCCCACCAGACGCAGCGGGACGTTGAGCAGCGGTGTCGGCTCGGCGGCGAGCGGCGGGGGAAGGACAAAGGGTGGGCTGGGCGCGCCGGGCGGGCTTTCGGCGCTGGGCGGAGCGGCAACCGAGGCGGGCCACGGAGCCTTGGGGTGCTTGGCGGAACCGGCGGCAAGCGGTGTAGCCGTGAGCGGAGAGAACTGGGGAAACTCCTTCGTCGCCGCCGTCAGCGCCACGTTGGTGTCGGAAGCGGCCGCGGCTTTTCCAAACGCTGCCGAAGGATCGGCTGCGCCCGCGCCGGCTGAGTTCAGGCTGCGGGACGCGGGCGGCGCCTGCGCCGCCGGTTGCGCGGAGTGAAACTGGAGCAGCGTCTGGCGCACCGCATGGGCCACGAACTGGCGCACGGCTTTCTCGTGGTGAAACCTGACCTCGCGCTTGGCGGGGTGAATGTTGACATCCACACTGGCGGGATCGACTTCCAGGAACAGGCAGCAGACCGGGTAGCGGCCCTTCATCAACGCGGTGTGATAGCCTTCCAGGAGCGCGAAGTTCAGGCCGCGGTTTTCCACCGGGCGGCGATTGACGAACAGATGCTGCTCTTCCCGGGTGGAGCGCGATACGCCGGGCGGGCCGATGAAACCCCAGAGGCGAATCGAGCAAGGCCGGGCTTCGACGGTGGATGGCGCGGCATCCGGCTCCGGCGCTTCCGGGTCGTCGATCCGGGCGGTGACATCCACGGCCAGCATTGGCTGGTCGGCCCCGTGTAGCGCCCGCATCCGCTCGCGCAGCGCGGCCAAACGGGCGGCCGGATTCAGTTCGGAGGCCACGGCGGGCAGTTGCCAAACCGGCCGCGTCTCCTTCGTGAAGGTGAAGGCAACTTCGGGATAAGCCAGCGCCGCCAGCGTCAGGTAATGGTGGATGTGGGCGTACTCGGTCTCCTCGGCGCGCAGAAATTTTCGCCGCGCGGGCAGGTTGAAAAACAATTGCCGCACTTCCACGCAAGTGCCCGGCGGACTGCCCGCCGCCTTCACGGCGATGATTTTTCCGCCGTGGATGACGACCTGCGTGGCGTCGGCGTCGGCGTCGCGCTCGCGGGTGGTCAAGGCCAGGCGGCTGACGCTGGCGATGCTCGGCAAGGCCTCGCCGCGAAAGCCCATGGTGGCGATGGCGCTGAGGTCTTCGGCGCGTTGAATTTTGCTGGTGGCGTGGCGTTCCAGGCAGAGGAGCGCGTCGTCGCGGTTCATGCCGGTGCCGTCGTCGGTGACGCGGATGAGGCTGCGTCCGCCGGCCTGGATGAGGACGTCGATGCGGGTGGCCCGCGCATCGAGGGCGTTCTCGACCAACTCCTTGACGACGCTGGCCGGCCGTTCCACCACTTCGCCCGCGGCGATCTGGTTGGCGACCTGTTCGGGCAGCAGGCGGATGCGGTTCATGGAACCTGCCGCCCGCGGCGTGACGCAAAGAGCGTTGGGTCCTCGCACCGGTTCATGGTCGCGCCATCCGGCCCGCCTTACGGGCGTTGTTTGGGCAGGCTGAACGAGAAAATCGCGCCACGACCGGCCTCGGTCCGCGCGGAGATTTTTCCCAGATGCTCCGCGATGATGCGCTGGGAGATGGACAACCCCAGGCCGGTCCCCTTGGATTTGCCGTAGGTGGCGAAGGCCTCGAAGAGATGCTCGCCGATTTCCGGCGCGATCCCCGGTCCGGTGTCCTCCAATTCCGTGATGACCTCGGTCTCGGTGGCCGCGAAGCGCAGTTTGATCCGGCCGCCGCCGGGCATGGCATCGACCGCGTTGTGGACCAGGTTGTAAAAGACCCGGCTTAACCGCTTGGGATTGAGCGGCAGTTTGACGGAAGGCGGCTGGTTTTCAAATTCGATGGTGATGGATTTAAGGGCGACCTCCGGCTGAAATTCCTCCATCACCGATTTGACAAAGGCGGCATAGTCCATCGGGATCACCGGCAGCGTGGCCGGCGTCCCGCGAGTGAATTCCAGGATGTCATTGACCAGGTTGGTGATGCGTTCGACTTGCTGGCCGATGCGGCGCTGGGCGAGTTTGCGGGTTTGCAAGGTGGCCGGTTCATCCCCCGCCTGGTCGGCCGCGATGCGGATAATGGTGAGGGGGTTTTTCAGGTCGTGCACAATCGAGCTGGCGAAGCGGCCCACCAGCGCCATCCGTTCGGCTTGCAAGACCTTGCGGATGTATTGGCGGTTGAACTCGCGCAGCCGGCCGCTGATTTCCTGGACCATGTTCATGGCCAGATCGGGGAAGTCCTGGAACAACGTCACCAATTCGTCGCGCGGAACGAAATAAACGATCGCGTCGCGCTCCGCCGACGCGCTGGCCGAGCGAGGCTGATTGTCCAGGACGGCCATTTCGCCGAAAACGTCGCCGGGCGAGACCTGGGAAAGAATTTGCCGCTCGCCGGTTTCCAGCAAGGCGGAGATTTGCACCTGTCCGGTCTTGACGATGTACATGCCGTCGGCGGGATCGCCCTCTTTGAAAATCGACTGGCCGGCGGAAAAACTCGATTCGCGCGACACCGCGCGGAGTTTTAGGAGCTCGCCGGCCGGCAGATGGCGGAAGAGCTTGCTGGATTCAAGCGTGACCACACGCCTCATGTTAGGCGAAAAACCCGGCGCGTAAAGCAAACAGATGCGCGGCGAGCCGGCGCGACCCATCGTTAAATTCGCCGGCGGCCTCCGAGTAACGCTTGACGGGCCGAAGCCCGAAAATTAGCTTGGGGCGCCTCGGTTGGTGGCTGTAGCTCAGCTTGGTTAGAGCCCCAGATTGTGGATCTGGCTGTCGCGGGTTCAAATCCCGTCAGCCACCCCAACCGGGTTCATGGGCAGGATTGAGGCTGGCCCATCTCGGCTTGACTCATTCCAAAATTCCTGTCAATCTCCCAACTGTCAGCCCTGGAAATAAAGCCGAAGAAGATTCAACAGCGCAGCGTCAAAGCAGCGAATTCCTGTCACTAACTCACTCCCATGGGACCACCGGTAATGAAAGCGTCGCTCATGGCAGCGGCGATGTTTTTGAGCCCTTGGTGTAGGAGCGAGCCGATGGGTGGCGTTACGCTCGCCGTCGTGCGCGCTGATACCAATGCCATCGTTTCCTGGCCGTACCCGTCCACCGGGTTCGGGCTTGAAGTTTCGACGAACCTGACCACGCCGAACTGGCAACCCGCCGCGGGCACTTCGGTTTCCAACACTGGCCGCTGGGCAGTCACGTCACCGGTCAGCCAGCCGACCAGCTTCTTTCGCCTGAAGAATCACCTGCAACATTTCGGGTTTTGGGCCGGGTCAGTGGCGGGGGCTGGATCCATCGTTGAACAGCGCGGCTTTGTCAACTTCACCCAAGGCGCAGGCCCGGGGCCCTCCGCGGACCAAGCCGTGGCCTTGGGAATGAAACTGATGTTCTTTGCTCCGGACTTCGCCGATCCGCAAATTCAAGCCCAGCTCGGCGCGATTCGGCCCTATGCCACCAATCTGCTCGCTTTCTTCACCATGGACGAACCCGATTGCGTCGCCGGGGGAAACACCGCGAAATTAGATCAACTCCTGTCCTCCATTGAGTCCCAGATCAGCCAATTGAAACTGTCGTTCCCGGGCGTTCCCACCATGATGACGGTCGGTTGCGCCTTTTGGAGCTATAGCAATTTTCGGATTCCCCGCGGCCTCGATTATATCGCGATTGAAAGTTACGGAAGCTCGGGCGATCCCGCCACCACTCGAAACGAATGGATCTCCAAGCTCCGGTTGCTAAAGCCTTACATGAACAGCTCGCAAAGAATTTTCCTGATGCCGGGCGCCACCGAAGGGTATGGCACTGAATCTCAGCTGATCCAAAAAGCAAACGATATTTACACTTACGCGCAGACCGATCCGTTGGTCGTTGGCGTCTTCCCATTTGACTGGTACAGCGACAATTATGATTGTGCCAGTGCGGGCGTATTCTGCGGCAACGGGGTTCCAGCCACCAATTACTCCATCAAGGTTGTCGGCAACCGAAGCGCGCGCGATCTCCCCAACTTGCGCGCGCGCTATACGCAGATCGGTCAAGCCATCAGGAACGGCGCTTTTCTGGACGTGGGAGTGGGCGGCCCCACGATCCAATTCCTGGGCGGTCCCAGCCTGCCGGCGCCGCCTTGGATCTCCTCTCAAGCGGGAGGAACGGGCGGAACAACGCTCATCGTCAATTTTTTCGACCCGGACCTCGGAACCACGAACCAGGCCCTGAGAATCAACTCGGGCGCGAACGCGAACGAATGGTACGTTGGACCATTGGCCTTGGATGAATGGGCGGTCGGCGCGCGATTTCGCCTCGTCGCCTTCAGCCCCGCGGGCAAAGAGAATCTCTTGTGTTTAACCACCCACTCCACGCCTTTGTCGCCGGCGCCCGCAATCACGCTCGTCAATAGCCGTTACAAACTCTGGAATTATGTCAACTCGGATACCGGCCTGATGGACCTCGGCCCGGCGGTAACCAACGCCTGGCATACCGCCTTCATCTACGCGCGCAACGACGGGAAGGTTAAGTTGTGGTGGGATGGGAATCTGGCTTTTGACGGCTTGGCGCCGCTGGTCAATCCGTTCAATGGCTATGTCGAATGGGGAAGCGGTGCGTGGCAGTTCGACGCGACGACCACCGTGGACTTTGATTGGGTGGCCTATGGCAATAACTTTTGAGAGCTTGGCCCCGCCGGCCAATCACATCCTGGGGACGCTGCACGACGGGGTGCCTGTCCCCAAGGTGTTCGCTTGGGATTAGCCAAGCCGACGGGATGAAAGAGTTTTCCCGTTGCAATTCCTCCGGCGTGACCGCGATCGCGTTTCAAATCGCTTTTACTCGCCCAGTGGAATCGCCGAGCCGCTCGACGCCCTGGGCGCCCATGCGATCGGCCAGGCTGAGCAGGAGGTTGCTCATCGGCACGCCGCCGAACTTGGTGAACCGGCCGGGAGTCAAGGTGCCGCCGCCACTGCCGGCGAGCATCACCGGCAGGTTGGTGTGCGTATGGCGGTTGCCATCGGCGTTGCCGCTGCCGTACACAATCATCGAGTTGTGGAGCAGGGACTTGCCGTCCACGTCGGTCGTCTGGTCCATTTTTTCGAGGAACTGCGCGAGCTGCTTCATGTACCACCGGTCGATCTCCGCGACCTTGTCGATCATGTCCTGCTTGTTCTGATGGTGCGTAAGGTAATGGTGGCCCTCGACAATGCCGGCTTCCGGGAACGTGCGGTTGCTCCCTTCGTTGGCGAGCAGGAACGTGGCAACGCGCGTCGAGTCGGTTTGAAACGCGAGGATCATCATGTCGAACATCATCTGGACGTGTTCCTCAAAGCTTGCCGGGATGCCGGCCGGCGTGGCGATCCGCGGGTCCGGGGCCGCGCCGAAGCGTTCGGCCGCTTCGAGGCGCTGTTCGATTTCGCGCACGCTGACGAAATACTCGTCGAGCTTCTGCTTGTCGCGGTAGGTGAGCTGGCTTTCCAGCGAACGGGCGTCGTCGAGGACAAAGTCCAGGATGGAGCGTTGTTGGACCTGGCGGCGCTTCAGGCTTTCGGCGCGCTCGCCGGGCGCGCCGGCGCCAAACAGCCGCTCGAACAAAAGACGCGGATTCGGCTCCGGCGCCACGGGCGTGCCGGGCGAGCGCCAGGAGAGGTTGTATTGGTAGGCGCAGGAGTAACCGGAATCGCAGTTGCCGGATTTGCGCACCGCGTCGCAGGTCAGTTCCAGCGAGGGAAAGCGGGTGAGATGGCCGATCTGTTGGGCGACGACCTGGTCAATCGAGATGCCGGCGCGAATATCCGAGCCGGCGGTTTTCTTCACCCGAACGCCGGTCAGGAACGTGCCGCTGGCGCGCGCGTGATCGCCGGCGCCATCCGGGCCGGGGGTGGCGTTGACGTGGTCCATGCCGCCGAGAATTTGGAGTTGGTGCTTCACCTTCGCCAGCGCCTGCATGGTGCGGCCCAGCTCGAAATCTTTACCTTCCCCCTCGGGCCACCACGCGGGCTGAATGGCGCCATTGGGAAAATAAACGTAAGCCATTCGCAACGGCGCGCCCCCGGCGGTCTTCGCCAAGTTGCCCGCGCCGCTGGTCTCGGCGGCGAAGAGTCGCGCCGGCAGCAACGATTCAAACGCGGGCAGCGCGACGCACGCGCCGAGGCCGCGCAGGAAGCGGCGCCGGCTCAGGCTCGCATAATGTTGCGCGGCGAAGGGGTCGGGACGATTCGTTTTCATGGCAATGCTTTTATCGCGGCTCGTTGCTCCGGCGGCTTGGGCGGCTCGGGGCCGTCCGGAGCGCTCTGGATTCGACGTTTTTGGAATGGGGCGGATTCAACGATGCCCAACAGCAACTCGGCGAAGCGGCCGTGGGCGCGGTCGAGGCGGTCCACGATCCGGTCCACCGTCTCGACATCGTAGTACTCGAGTCCGCGGCCCAGGGCGTAGGTCAGCAACTTCTCGGTCAGGCAACGGTAGAAATCGAGGCGCCGCGTCGTCGCCACAACATGCTTTACATCGCGGATGTCGTGGAAAGGCTCGCCGGTGATCAGCTTGCCGGTGGCGTCGATCGGTTGGTTGCGTTCCTGCTCGCGCCACATGCCTAGCGCGTTGAAGTTCTCCAGCGCCAACCCGAGCGGGTCCATGCGGTTGTGGCAGGAACTACAGAGGGGTTTGCCGCGATGGACATCGAGCGTCTCGCGCAGGGTGGGCTGGCGGTCTTTGAACTCTTTCTCCGACTCTTCCAACTGCGGCACCCCCGCCGGCGGCGGCGGAGTCGGCGTGCCGAGAATGTTGTCCAGAATGAACAGGCCGCGCTTGACCGGCGAGGTGCGGGTCGGGTTCGACGTGACGATCAACATCGCGCCCTGCGTCAGCACCCCGCCTCGGGGACTCTCCGCCGGCAGCGAAACCCGGCGCATCTCGGGGCCGGTTACGTTCAAGTTCGTGAGGCCGTAATGCTTCGCCAGCCTTTCGTTCAGAAACGTGTAATCGCCGTCGATCAATTCGAGCACACTGCGGTTCTCGCGCATCACGCCGGCGAAGCACATCTCCGTTTCCTCGCGCAACGCGCGGCGCAGGTCGTTGTCCAGCTCCACGTTCTGGCGGTTGTTCTGGCGGCGGCGGCGTTCCTCGAACATCTGCTGCAGTTCCGCTTTTTGTTCCGGGGTGCGCTTTTCTTCGGCCATCGCGGTCAATTCCTGGAAGCGGCGGCGGCGGCGCTCCACGTCCTTTTCTTCGCCGCGGTCCCGCGCCAGCACCACAAAAGCATTGATGTCGATGCCCTCGACATCGCGCACTTGCAACCACTGGCCGACGAAGTTCTCGACCAGCGCCTGCGAGCGCCGGCTGGCCAGCATCCGCTTCACTTGCGCGTCGAGTTTCTGCCGGAGTTCGCCGCGATCAGCCAGACGAAACAATTCGTCATCGGGCATCGTGGACCAGAGAAAGTACGAGAGCCGCGAAGCCAGCGCGTATTCGTCCACCAGCGGATGAATATGGCCCGCGCTGGAGGGCTGCGTTGCTTCCACGCGGAACAAGAATCGCGGCGAGGCCAGCACCGGCACCATCGCCTGGGCGATGCCGTCCGCGAAACGTTTGCCCGGCTGCCGGCAGACGCCCTCGGCGATCGCGACCAGGCGGCTTACGGTCCGTTCATCCGCCGGGCGCCGGTAGGCGTTCCGGGTGAAACGGGCGAGCACCTCGCGCGCATACTTGTGGCGCTCGACGCTCGACGACGGCGGGTCTTTGGCGAAAAACAAATCGAAGTTCTTCGGCCGCACCCAATGCCGTTCCGCCAACGGTCCCTGCACCTTCACCGCGGTGAGGCGCAGGTCCAGCGCATGCTTTTTCTGCTCCACCGGCAGGAGCGGAATCAACTCGAGCGTGAGCCGATGCTCGCCGGCGTCCCACGACTGATCGAAGTCGAATTTGAACTTCTTGCCGTTCTGCCAGCCGAACTCTTTTTGCAGCAGCTCGCGGTCGCCCGCCCGGAACACCACGCGGCACTTGCCGGGGTCGAAGTCGAACTGGCCCAGCACCTCCAATTCAAGCGCGACGCGATAGTCGCCCGCGTGTTCCGCCTTGAACGTGTGGCCGACCTTCGCCGCCTCGTAGAAGGTCAGGCGTTCCCCGCTCCCTTTGCCTTCGGACTTACGGAACGCCGATCCCGGAATGGTCTGCTCGGCGACCACGCGGGTCACTCGGGGCACCGCCTCGGCGGTGATGGTCTCCGCCGCGCGCATGTATTTTTCGAGCAGCATCGGCGAAAGCGTCAGCACGTCGCCGATATTGTCGAAGCCGTAGCCGGTGTCGTCCGGCGGCAGCTCGTCCTGGACCTTGAAGTCGAAGCCCATCAGATCGCGGATGGTGTTGCGATATTCGACGCGATTGAGCCGGCGAATCGTGACGCGGCCCGGATCGGGGTTTTGCGGGTCGAGGCCGAACGCGTCGCGCTTGATCCAATCCGCCAACGCCCGCGTTTGTTCGGCGGAGGGGCGCGGTTTTTTCTCCGGCGGCATCAGTCCGGCGCGGACGTTCTTTAGCACGGCGAACCACAGATCGCGCCGGGCGAGCAATTCGTCATCCGACTTGAATTCATCGAACGCGACCTTTCCTTTGTTCATCCCGTCGCCGTGGCAGTCATAGCAGTACTCCTTGAGAATCGGCTCGACGGCTTCGTGGGCTCCGCCGCGCTCCACGCGCAAGAACAGGACAGGGCGAGCGCCAGCGGGCCGGCCCGCCGCAACCAGCCCAGGCCCATCATTGCGGCGGAAACCAACCGCCCTTCGCTCTTATGCTTGAGCCGCCAAGCCATAGATAACTGTGTCTGCAACCAATTTAACATACCGCCTTTGGAATCGGAATGGCAAAGTTTTTGGAGCCAGGACGGCCTTCCCATCTCGTCGTTCCGCACCGACGATTGGCCGATGCTTACGGCGGCCAAGAAGCAAGGAGAAAGCCAAACGAGGCAGGCCGATCCGTTGAGCGCGACGGCCCAGGGGAGCGCGACCGTCTCGGGCGCCCGGCTGCGCGTCCCGCGCAGCCGCCTCTTTCGCTTCCGTTGCAACGAAGACCACCGGGCGGGACGCCCGGCGGAGCGACCGGGACGGTCGCGTCCCCATCACAGGAACAGTCGTGATCCCCATCAAAGCTTGCGCCATTCTTCGGGAAGGCACCACTGGGTCGCGGGTCAAGGCTTCAGCCCGGCGCAGCAACACGTTTCCGAGGCCTCGCGAAAAAATGGCTGGGCCGATTACCCGGCGGTAAATTTGTGGAACAAGGACGGCCTGCCCGCCTCCCCTTTCCGCACCGACGATTGGCCGATGATTACGGCGGGGAAGAAGTAAGAAAGAAGCCGAAACGAGCAAAAGTTGAACAGACTAGGAACTGACGCCTTTACCTTTATTTATTACTGCTAATGCTGCGCAGTATTAACAATTCGGCTTCGGGTCCACGCATGCCTTTGTAGCTGCGGTAACGGCGGTTTGACGGAATGCAGGGATGGGTGATCGTAGCTATATCCAACGTTTGCTCTGCCCCGTTCAGGCTGGCTGCGTGAATGAGCCCCCATCCGTGGCCATCAATCGCACGGAAGCCGTCGCTTTGCTTCAGATTTATTTTGGGCTCACGCACAATCGTGGCAATGAACCGAAAAGGCTCGATCCCCAAAAGAACCAGCGCACTCGGTTGAATAACAGCCAGTTGTTCCTCAACGAAGAACCGGCGGCACCTTTCGACAAAGTTTCCGTCGTCCCACGCGGGTGATCTGCCGGTATTTCGGCGCCCCTTGCGCAGTCCGGGAAAGGCATTCGTGAAAAAACATTCAGTTTTCGCAATCGGCACTCGACTGAGCAGCTTGAGCAGATTACTCCAAGTGCCCACCAGAGATTCATGTCCCCTCTTTCGCGATTGCTCGTAGCCCTGAACCGTGTCGAAGTCCTGTCCTAAGATCATGACGGGATGTTTGGGAAGACCCGATTGCGAGCCCTCCAAGCTGTGTTCCCAAAGCCCGCAGCCACCAGGGAAGAACGCCGTGCCATTGATTTGCTCCTTGATTTCCGTCATCCCCGTCGGATAGGGGCGCACTTGTTTGAAGGCATCAAAGAGAGACGTTGGGTGATTTATTTTCATTTTAGGAGTTCTTCAGCTCTTTTTTTGCTCTCGGCCTGTTGGGAAGATCGCTTTTCGACCTCCACGTGCATTTCGGGAAGGCTGTCAAACAGTTTCAAAAATGATTGCAGGCTCCCGAAACTGCTCAACCTTCCCTTGTTTTCCTCCAAGTCCAGCCGCATGTTTTGCTCAAACTCCAGGTCGGCAGCGTCTCCCGCCTCTGTCGTGGCAAAGTAAAAGACCGTCTCTGCTACCTCGTCCTGTATGCGCCCGAGCTCCTTGCGCACTCCCCCAAGTTTCTCGTTCTTCGAGACGGATGTCCACTGCTCGTACTTTGCGACCATCTTTGCGAGCTTGTCCTTGCTGTTTTCGCCCAGCAACAGCACGGAGGGAAAGAGGGGATCACAAAAAGCCACCGCCTTGATCAATTTCTTATCATAAGGATCAAAAAAGTAAGCGAATCTGAAGGTGTACTGACTCCGGTCCTGAGCGGTCATGGCGGTAGCCATCCGTCGGCTCACAGAATTGAACGATTCGATAGTCTGACGGAATGTTTCCAGCCGTTTGACATCCTCTTGCGTCGGCGTAAACAAATCCTCCAAACGATCTGCCTTTACAAAGTTTATCCAACCTTTCTTGGATATTTCCCAGGTTTTGCCACTTCGCGCAAAAGCGACATCGCCTCGCAAGCCCAGTCTTGAGCCATTCAGTTCGACGACGGCTCCGATATCGTACCCGAAGACGGCATTTGTCGTCCCCTTCCCGCTGGCATGCTTTTCCTCGAACACACATCGAAGTATTTTCCTTGGTCCCGTTGGTATCGTGTCCTCGGTGCGCTGCGGCATGTTGATGCGTGCGCTCGCAACATAGTCCAGTGCTACTTGTGTGATTTCGTAGTCAGTGGGATCATCGTTGGCTGTCGGCGCAGACCAAGAGCTACATGAGATTGATGAGGAGAGAAACACGACCAGTCGCAGTGGCTTGGAAAGTTTCATGATCAAAGACAGCCTGTTTTTAAGCGCCCTTTGAATCGCGGACAGCCGTGGTCTCAGCGACCACACTGCAAAGCGCGCCTCCAGATTCATCGGCTCGGCCCGCGAGAGCTTTAGCTACGGCCCCGACCTGCGCAGACAACGAAGGCCAAGCCTCCGAAAAGGGGAGCCCGCGTAATCGCATATTGTCTGATTCGTTTCGCTTCACGGAGGCAATTCGGGACGCAGCCGGCCGTTCCCGCGGCCAGCGGCCAAGCGATCCAAGCGCTTGGCTGAAAACTTGACTTACGCTTGACTTATTATCATTTTCTAGCCGTGAGTTATCAGCCGCAATTTACCATAACCCCGGCGTTGCTGGCGCGGGTGGAACAGATCGCCGCCTTGCGGGACCGCATTCTGGCCGCGACTGTGCAGGTGCCTTGGATTCCCGCGTTGCAGAAAGACACCCGCACGCGCAACACCCATTCGTCAACGGCCATTGAGGGAAATCCGTTGACGTTGGAACAGGTGCGGGCGGTGGAGGAAGGGCGTGAGTTTGCCGCCGTCGCGCCTCAAGCCAGGCGGGAAGTGACAAACTATTTCGCCGGACTCCGGTTTATTGAAAAAAACGCGTCCAAGCCATCCATTACTCATGAGGACCTTCTGAACCTGCATCGGATTATAGCAGCAAACGTGATGGATCAAGGCACCGCCGGGCGTTACCGCGCTACTCATGTTCGGGTCGGGCGCTATGTGCCGCCATCGCCAGGAGATGTGTCCGGGCTGATGTTTGAGTTGCTGGCGTGGTGGAACAAGGAATCGGCGAAGCTGTCGCCGGTGCTCAGTTCGGCGATTCTGCACTACCGTTTCGAGGCCATCCACCCGTTCGCCGACGGCAATGGGCGCGTCGGCCGCGCGCTGGCTTTGTGGGAATTGTATCGGCGCGGTTTCGACACGCATCACATCTTCGCCGTGGATGAATTCTATTGGGAGAATCGCCCGCGCTACTACGAGGCGCTGGCGGGAGTTCGCAGGGAAGGTGAAGACCTGAGTGGCTGGCTGGAATATTCCGCCGGCGGATTATTGCAGACTCTGGAGCGGGTCTGGACGCGCGTGCAAAGGTTGTCGGCGCAATCCGGAAAGAAGAAATTCGTGTTGCGTCCGAAGCAGGAGCAACTGCTGCAATTACTCCGTGAGCACAAAAGCATGACGCCGCGCGAGATTTGGGATGCGCTGGGCGTGTCCAAGCAGGGCGCGTTGGATTCCCTGCGACCGCTTATGCAGGCCGGGCTGGTGAAGCGAATAGGCTCCAAAAAAAGCGGGCGTTACATTCTTGGGTGATGCTGCCCCGGAGAAAGTGGCCAACGCGACCCTGGGCCCTGGACCAGCGATGGAAGGATTTGATTCTATGGATTTGGCTGGATTGAGGTCAGGCCCACGAACAGACTGAGGTTGCTATGAAACGATCGGGTCGCTCCGCTAGAGGCAGGTTTGGCTTGATCGCTTTGGCGGCTTTCGCCTGCGGGTTTGTGGCTGAGTTGAATGCGGCGGAGCCAATTCCGGCGCGGACGGCGCTGGTGCGCGTGGCGGATCTGGACGTGGGCGAGGAGCAGGAGGTTGAGCTGGCGGATCGCAAGGCGGTGCGGGTCAAACTGCTCAGCGTGGACGAAACGCGTGATGGGATGCGGGACGCGGTGCGCCGGGCGCTGGTTAAAGTCGAGATCAACGGCCAATCGCTGGTCTTGACCTCGGCGACTTACCATTTGCCGCTGAGCTTCGCCGGGGTCCAAATAGATTGTCCGGTTACCAAAGGTTGCGTCGGGAACAGCAGCGAGGGGAATGCCTGGGGCTTGTTGAAGGACGCGCGGCTCCGGCTTTGGCCGGCGGGTTCGCCCTGGATCGAACGCGGCACGTTTGTTTATCCGCTCAAGCAACGCTGGTTCGCCAGCCACACGCAAATGGCGAACGAGCCGACGTTCGTCGATGGCGGCGAATCGCCGAGCGCGAAAAAGATTTATTATCATTACGGTCTCGATTCCGGCGGCGCCGAGGGAATGGTCGAGGTGGTGGCGGCGGCGGCCGGACGCGTGATTGCCGCGGGGAAAGAGATTCTGCCCGGCTACGACGATAGCCCGGTGCAAGCGCGCTACGACGTGGTTTATCTGCTCGATGAGCGTGGGTGGTATCATCGTTACAGTCATCTGCAGATCATCGATCCGGCGGTGCGGCCCGGCGCGCCGGTCGGGTTGGGACAAAAGGTCGGCGTGCTGGGCAAGGAAGGCGGGAGCGGCGGCTGGTCGCATTTGCACTACGATATCACTAGCCGCCAGCCGTCGGGGCTGTGGGGCATTCAGGAGGGATATGCGTTCCTCTGGGAGGCGTATCAACGGCAATACGCGCCCAAGATCATGGCAGTGGCCCGGCCACACCACTTTGTTGCCACGGGGGAAAAAGTCCTTCTCGACGGATCGAAATCGTGGAGTGCCGAGGGCAAATTCGCCCGTTACGACTGGACGTTCACCGACGGAACCACGGCCAGCGGTCCGACAGTGGAACGCAGCTACTCTGAGTCCGGCGAGTACAGCGAAATCGTAAAAGTGACCGACGCGCGGGGCGAGGTGGGTTACGACTTCGCCGTGGTGGTGGTAGTTGACAAGGCCGCCCCGGACCGGTTGCCGCCCACGATCCATCCGGCTTTTGCCCCAACGATGAACGTTCGGGCCGGCGATCCGGTGACCTTCAAGGTGCGGACTTTCCGGACCACCGCCGGCGATGAAACCTGGGATTTCGGCGATGGGAGCGCAAAGGTGACCGTGAAATCGGACGGCAACGTGAATTCGCTGGCCAAGGATGGCTATGCGGTAACCCAGCATCGGTTTGCCAAGCCGGGCCATTACCTGGTGCACGTAGAGCGAACCAATGAGCATGGGCAGAAGGCGATCGGTCATCTGCACGTGCCGGTCGAGCCGGAAGGCAGTGGCGCTGGCAAGTGAATATCCAAGCGCCCCGCCAAAGACATTCGAAATGGAGCCACGGATGAAACACGCCAGGTAATAGGAGAAACTGGAGCAGTGCAGGGGCCGCTGGGGTGGAAACGGTCGTGCTGTCGGTGTTGGGCAGGCTTGTTTTCCGCCGGGTCCGCTCTATTTTTTCGCCGCATGGATTTAGCCGCCAATTTCAGCGCCGTTCGGCAACGCATCGACGCCGCGTGCGCGCGCGCGGGTCGCGATCCGTCGTCGGTCGGAGTGTTAGCGGTAACCAAAGGCTGGCCGCCGGAAGTGGTGCGGGCCGCCGCCGACCTGGGCCAGACGTTGTTTGGGGAGAACAAAGTGCAGGAGGCCAAGGCGAAGATTCCGTTGTGCCCGAGCCGGTTGCGCTGGCAGATGATCGGGCATCTCCAGACCAACAAGTGCCGGGATGCAGTGCATTGGTTTGAAATGATTGAAAGCGTCGATAGTCTGGCGCTGGCGCGGGAAATCGCCAAATGGGCGGTGAAATCGGCGAAGACCATGCCGATTTTGCTGGAGGTCAACCTTGCCGGCGAGGCGAGCAAATTTGGGTATCGTCCGGAGCAATTGTTGGCCGAGTTGGAAGCGATCAACGCGCTGGCGCGGGTGGAAATTCACGGTCTGATGATGATCGCTCCCTGGTCGCCCGAGCCGGAGAAAGTCCGTCCGATTTTCCGCCAGTTGCGGGAGTTGAAGCAACGCTGTGAGGACCGGCTCGGCGCGCCGCTGCCGGCTTTGAGTATGGGCATGAGCGGGGATTTTGAGGTGGCGATCGAAGAGGGCGCCACCATTGTCCGCCTGGGCACCGCGTTGTTCGGGCCGCGACCGAAGGCCCGCACCACAGCCAAAACGGAGGAGGCCGGTTAAGAATGGAGCGGGCCGAAACCACGCGCCCGGGCGAGGCCGGCGTCCAGCGGTCCGGCTCAAAAGCGGGTCAGGCGCTCCAATTCGTTGACGCGCTTTTCGATGTCCGCGCGTTTGATCTTGCTGGTGCGAGTGAGGCCAAAGCCTTCGCAGCAGAAGGAGGCGACGACGCTGCCGTAGATCATTGCGCGGCGGATCTTTGCTTCGATGGGTCCCCGGGCGTTGGCCAGGTAACCCATCAGGCCGCCGACGAACGAATCGCCCGCGCCGGTCGGATCGACCACCCGGCGCAACGGATAGGCGGGCGAGAGGAACAGGCCGTCCGGGGCGGAGAGGAGCGCGCCGTTGTGGCCTTTCTTGATGATCACATATTTGGGGCCTAGCTTGTGCAAGGCGCGCAGGGCGTGGAGCATGTTCGTGCACTCGGTCAGTTGATGCGCCTCGCTTTCGTTGAGGACGAAACCATCCACCCGCTTGAGCAAGGCCAGCAAATCGTTGAGGGCGATGTTGAGCCACAAGTCCATGGTGTCGGCGACGACGAATTTGGGCTTCGACATCTGATCGAGGACGTGGGCCTGGAGCGAAGGGGCGATGTTGGCCAGCAGGACGAACGGCGAAGTCTTGTGGGCGGCGGCCAAATGCGGCGTAAAGTTCTCGAAGACTCCCAGCTCGGTCAGGAGCGTGCGGCGGTTGTCCATGTTCGCTTCGTATTCGCCGGACCAGTGAAAAGTCTTTCCCGATTTGATCTGGAGTCCCTCGACATCAATCTTGCGCCGGCGGTAGAGCTGGATGTAGCGCCGGGGGAAATCGGCGCCGACGACGCCGACGAGCCGGACCGGACCGAAGAAGCTGGCGGCAATCGCGGCGTAGCTGGCCGAACCGCCCAGCAGACGCGGGCGGGAAGCGGTGGGAGTTTTGATCGAATCCAGGGCGGTGGAACCGACCACCAGAACGCTCATGATGTTTTCGAGCTCAGGGTTGCGGGCGTTGGGCAGGCACCGCGACTGGCCAGCAAGCGGTCTTTGAATTGGCGGCAAGCGCCGGCAACGTCCGGCGCGTTGAGGATGGCGGAGACCACGCAAACGCAGCGCGCGCCGGCGGCCAGGACTTCGTCCAGGTTTTGCAGGGTGATGCCACCGATGGCGAACCAGGGAATGCTCACGCGCGCGGCGGCCCAGCGGACCAATTCGAGGGTCACGGGACGCGCCGCCGGCTTCGTCGGTGTAGCGTGAACGGGTCCGATCGCGAGGTAGTCGGCCCCGGCAGCAAGGGCGCGCTCGCCTTGCGCGACCGCGTGGGTGCTCAAACCGATTTGGAGCTTGGAGTCCAGCGGCCGGAGTTCCGAAGTGTGCGTGTGGCCGGCAGCGAAGAAATCCTCCTGCCCAAGATGACAGAGCGGCGCGCCGATTTCGCGGGCGATCCGCGGATGATCGTTGATCACCAGGCCGATGCCGGCGCGTTCGGTAACCGGCAGGAGCCGTTCAGCCAGACAACGAATTGCGTCGGCCGAGGAACCTTTGGCGCGGAGCTGGATTAAGTCGCTGCCACCGTCGCAAAGTGGCCGCGCAAGCTCTTCTGGCGAGCGGCCGCGCAGATAGGCGGTGTCCACGAAGGTGTAGAGGCGGCAGTCGCTCAGGGACTTCACAGGGTGTTGGATTAGATGCGAGATTGCCTAGGCCTTCTCTTCGATCAATTCGCGCCGCGCGCCCCCCAGCAGGTGATCCAGGAAATTGGTCGAATAGACGCCGCGGCGGAAGTTCGGGTCCTGGAGGATCGCCTGTTCGAAGGGAATGGTCGTTTTGATGCCGGTAATCATGTATTCACCGAGCGCGCGGCTCATTTTGTCCATCGCCTCGCGCCGATCCCGGCCGTGGGTGATGAGCTTGCCGATCATCGAGTCATAATGCGGCGGGATCGTGTAGCCGGCATAGACGTGGCTGTCGATGCGCACGCCGCGTCCGCCCGGGGCATAGTACATCTCGATGCGGCCGGGGCAGGGGCGGAAATCATCGAAGGGATCCTCGGCATTGATGCGGCATTCGATGGCATGGCCTTTGAAATGAATGTCCTTTTCGGAAAGGTGGAGCGGCTCGCCCATCGCGATGAGGATCTGCTGCTTGACCAGATCGATCCCGGTGACCTCTTCGGTGATGGTATGCTCGACCTGGATGCGCTTGTTGACCTCGAGGAAATAGAAATTGCCGCCGTCATCGACCAGGAACTCCACCGTGCCGGCATTGGTGTAATGGGCGACCTCGGCGATCCGCACGGCCGCTTTGCCCATGCGCTTGCGCAGGTCCTTGTGCTTGTGTTCGATGAGCGGCGAGGGGGTTTCCTCGACGACTTTCTGGTTGCGCCGCTGGATGGAGCAATCCCGTTCGCCCAGATGGATGATGTTGCCGCGGGTGTCGGCCAGGATTTGGAATTCGATGTGGTGCGGGTGCTCGATGAACTTTTCAATGTAAACGCCGGAGTTGCCGAAGGTTTTTTCGGCTTCCGAGCGCGCCGTATGGTAACCCTTGACCAGGGAAATGTCGTTGTGGGCCGCGCGCATTCCGCGTCCCCCGCCGCCGGCGACGGCTTTGATCATGACCGGATAGCCGATCTTTTTCGCGCAAGTCAGGGCTTCCTGCTCATTTTCGATCAGTCCGTCCGAGCCTGGCGGCGTCGGCACGCCGGCCTTTTTTGCCAGGGCGCGGCTGACGGCCTTGTCTTCCAGGGCGGTCATTGCCCGGGAGTTCGGCCCGATGAAACGGATGTTGCAGCTCTCGCAGACGTCGGCGAAGTGGGGGTTCTCCGACAGAAAGCCATAGCCGGGATGAATGGCATCGACATCGGTGATTTCGGCGGCGCTGATGATGCGGTCAATGCGCAGGTAACTCTCGCTGCTGGGGGCTTTACCGATGCAAATCGCTTCGTCGGCCATCTGGACGTGCATCGAGTTGGCGTCCGCCTCGGAATAGACCGCGACAGTCCGAACGTTCAACTCCTTACAGGCGCGAATGATGCGGACGGCGATCTCGCCGCGATTGGCCACCAGAATCTTCTCAAACATGGTTTCAGCAGCGCCGCGTTCCGGGGATGGTTCTTGGCGCGGGCGGCGGTGTCCGCGCGGGACCTCGATCGCGCGATCGTTCTAAATTGGGCGGATTTTGAAAATCGGTTGGCCGAACTCGACTGGTTTGGCGTTTTCGACGAGGATTTGGGTTACGATGCCTTTGACCTCGGCTTTGATTTCGTTCATGACCTTCATCGCCTCGATCAGACAAACCACGCTGTCCGGGCCCACTTCCGTGCCGATTTCAACGTAATTGGCCGCCTCGGGCGATGGCGCGCGGTAAAAGGTGCCGATCATGGGCGACTTGATCTCCGCTTCGCCGTTGGTTGACGCGACGGGCAGGGCGATGAGGTTGGCTCCGGCGGAACCGGCGGCAATTTGGCTGGCGGCGCTTGGGGCGGAGACCTCTTCGGACTGGGCGACCGTTCCGACTCCGCGCTTCAACTTGATCTTAAAATCCTGCCGTTCCAGCTCGAACTCCGAGATGGAGTTCTTTTTCATCAAGTCGATGATCGCTTTTATGTCTTTCAAATCCACAGGGAGACTCCTGGTGGAATTTCGACGCAACGGACTTCAATGCCGCATAGTTTCATTTAGCAAAAAAGCAGTAGCCGGGTCACGACACTGCTTATCGATATTCTTAACTGCCGGCGCCAAGTTAAAGAGACAGGAATCCCCCGTCAAGCTGCAAAGTGCGCTTATTGAAGCCCCAGAGAAATCGCTGTAGAGGCCAAAAAAACGTGCAAATCGATGAAATTTTGTCATCCGTTAAGGTTAACGGCCGCTTCGAGAGCCAAAATGTAGGAATGCGGCCCAAAGCCTAGGATCTGTCCCAGGCAAACCGGGGCAATCATCGATTTGTGCCTGATTTCTTCGCGGGCATGGATGTTGGAAAGGTGGACTTCGATGGTCGGAATACCGACGGCGGAAACAGCGTCCCGCAAGGCCAGGCTGGTGTGGGTGTAAGCGGCGGCATTCAAAACGATCGCGCTGAACTTGCCTTTGGCCTGCTGAATCCAATCTACCAGTTCGCCTTCCAGGTTGGACTGGCGGAAGTCGATTTCGGCGCCGAGCTTCGCCGCCTTCGCCCGGACTGCTTGCTCGATGTCGGCCAGCGACTGGCGGCCATAAATCTCCGGCTCCCGTTGTCCGACGAGGTTCAGGTTAGGTCCGTTGAGAAAGAGGATCTTCATCGTGCCGGTCGAGGCTACTTAGGCCTGGGGAGTGTGTCGAATCGAATTCGGGCCGTGATCCTGGCCCCACAACCAGCCCAGCAACAAAAAGAATGGCCAAGCCAGGGCCGGGATGTAGAGGCCGAACTCAACGAGGCTTTGCAACGCCAAGCCAAGAATTCCCGTCCAGACCGCAAACGCGATCGAACCGACTTTGCCCCGGTTTCGACGATAAAGAATCCAAACGGAGCCGAAAACGAAGGCCGTATAGGCGCCGAATCCGACGAGTCCCGAATCCGACCCTTGTTGGAGGTAATCGTTATGGGCGAGTTTAGCCATCTCCGAGGCCGGTGTTTTCAGCCGCTTGTAACCGACTTTGAAGGTTCCCGGTCCGGAACCCAGGATGGGGTTCTCCTTCATCAGTTGAAGCGCGGCCCGCCAGTAATCAAACCTCGCTAAAGCGCTGGGAGCGCCGCGCGCAAGATACTCCGAATACTTTAGCGTGAAGCCGGCCAACCCAACTGCCAGCACCAGCAGGACCACTACCCCCTTGGTTCGCTGCTTGATGGGTGAACTGACGAAGGTGATCACGCCCATTCCCACCATGATCAGCCAGCCCGCTTTGGATCCCGACCAAAACAGGCAGCCCAATCCGCCCATCGCCAGGGCGGTCACCGGCAGCACCCGAATCGTAGGCGGCAGTCGCTGGCCGAATTGCCAGAGGACACGCAGGCCCGGCGGAAGCAGCAGGAGGATCGCTCCGGCCAGCGCGTTGGGATAGACGAAGGTCGAGAAGATGCGGTCGCTGGCCAGTTTTTTTCGGAACTCCGGAGTATCGATTCGATCCCGCAATTCGGCGGGAAACTGCAGTCGGTCGCTCGCCTCGAAGGCGCGACGGGTTCGCTCCAGTCCCCCGAAGTGCTGGTCGAGCCCAAAATAGCAGATCAGAGCCAGGCCACACAATAAACCGAGCCAGAACGGGGAAAGCTCCCGGATCGGGCCGAGCGCGAACAGGCCGAGATAAAAGCAGATCAGACATGCCGCGAAGTGAGCCAGCGTTGGCTGCGTCAAGCCAGGGTCAACGGTTTGGAGCGCGCTGGCCAGTTGCCAGCAGAGCCAGAACAGCGGCAGGGCGATGATCCATTTTGGCGCCGTGCTTTTCCGAGGTTGGACCAGAACCGCAAGCGGCAGGATGGCCGCGAGGAAGACGTACCCCCAGGCGACCGGCCACGAGTCGAGGAGAAACTCCCACCCATTCCCCGGAGGGGCGATGGGGAAAATGATCGGATTGCCCAGCTTGACGAGCACCGCGGCCAGCCAGATTCCCACCGAGCAACTGAAGACCGCCGGCCACGGAGCGCGGTCCCTGGTTTCCAGAGTCGGTTTGTCGCTCATGCCCGCCATTGGTTCCCGAAGTTAGCTACCCGGCAAGCCCGCCCTCAGAGCGTGAGCCTGAGCAGTCCGACCTCCAAGGTCAGTGCTTCCTGGATGTTTCCCGAAAGCAGTCGTTGCGTCTCGTCCAGCACGCGCAGATTCTCCATCCCCTGCTCCGGCGTCATCCGGCCCGCCACGGTCCGCGCGGCGCCGGTCAGTTGCGGGTAAGTGAACAACTCCTCGCCCAGCCGCATCGTTTCCAGCCAGACGTCGCGGAGCCACCATTGCAAACCGATCAACCAATCGGCCCGTTGCCGTCGATATTCCGCTTCGATGGCCGCGGCCAGCTCGGCCTCCCATTTCTCCCGCAATTCGGGATCGATCTCCTCGAAGCGTTCCAGCGGCGAGCGCTTCGTCAACGTCTCCGTGATGACCGTTTTCAGCTCATTGAACTTATTGAGGATAACGGACAAGAGTCGATACCGGCTCAACAGGCTGCGCGGAGCGCCCGCGGCGGCTTCGCTGAAATTCTTAAGCCACGCCACCATGGCCGCGTCGCCCTCGCGTCCGGCCTCGCCCGCGAAATTCAACCGCAAACAGCGTGACCGAATGGTTTCCAGGACGCGCTGAGGCTCGGTGGACAGGAGAATCAGGATCGAATCCGCCGGCGGCTCTTCGAGGGTCTTTAAAAAGGCGTTCGCCGCCTGCGGTGTCAGACGATCGGCCCCGGCGAGGATCGCCACTTTATAGCGGGCGCTGGCCGGTTTCAGATTCACGGTTTGCAACAGCTCCCGCACCTGATCAATCGAGATGAGCCGCAACTTCGATTCGGGCCGCAGCCAGGCGATGTCCGGATGGGCGTCCGCAGCGATCCTCCGGCAACTCTCGCACCGATCGCAGCAATCCAGCGGCAGGCCGTTCGGAGCGCGGCGAGGCGGCTGCGCGCAATTCAACGTTTTCGCCAGCGTCCGCGCCGCCGCCTCCAACTCGCCCAGCCTGGCCCCGGCGAACAGGTAGGCGTGCGCCAGCCGGCCCCGTTCCAGACTCCGCTGCAAAAACCGGACCGCGTCGGGTTGTTCCAAGAGATCGGTGAAGGCCATGGGCGTTCGATGGGTTAGGAACTCTGCTCAGGGGTGCTTGGCCGGCATCTGCTTAACCAGCAGGGGAATGCTCCCTTCCTGGCGGCCGTCCATCGCGATATCGATCGAGTAAAGCCCCGGCTTTTCAAACTTCAACTGCTGAATATTGACGACGAAATTGCGGGAGATGAAAATCGTGTCCTCCGGCAGGACTACTTCAATCGGGATGTCGATGTTCGGCATCACCGGTTTTCCGTCCTCGTCTCCGAAGCTGAGTCTGACCTTGTGCTGGCCCTCTTCGCCTTTACTGAAGGTCATGCGCAGCGCGATGGAGCATTGCGGGTGCGTTGCGGGCAACTGCGCGCTGTAGATCGTGTCGAACGTGCCCAGGATGTTCAGTTTCCCGTTGTTGTCGGTGGCCGCGTCGCACAGGATCGCAATTTGGATGTCCATAGTTTCGGTCGGCCTCGATGACCACGGCCGGCTTTGCCCGCAGATTACACCGACTTACGGCTCCGGCTAGAGTCCACCAGGCCGATTCCTCTCAGGACTTCCCGGAGAGTTTCTGAAACGCCTCCTCGTCGCCTTTGAATTTTTTGGCCTTCTCCCCACTCCGCAGAATTTTAATGGTCTTGATGGTGTCTCCCCGCGCGATGCTGTTCACCACGTCCTGGCCTTCCACCACGTGGCCGAAGACTGTGTGATGATCGTCGAGCCAGGGCGTGGCCTTGTGGGTGATGAAGAACTGGCTGCCGTTGCTTCCGGGTCCGGCGTTGGCCATCGAGAGGATGCCCGGGCCGGTGTGCCGCAAGCTCGGATCGAACTCATCGCGGAACTTGTAGCCCGGCCCGCCGGTGCCGTTGCCCAATGGATCGCCGCCTTGCATCATGAAGTCCGGGATCACGCGGTGAAAGGTCAGACCATCATAAAATGGTTTGTCCTGTTTCTTGGGCGCTTCGCCCGCGCTCTTGGCATAATGCTTCGTGCCTTCGGCCAGGCCGACAAAGTTGGCGACGGTCAACGGCGTCTTTTCGAATTCCAGTTGCAACCGTATTTTGCCTTTGGACGTTTCCATCTCGGCATAGAGGCCGTCGGCCAGCGCCTGGTCCGCTGCCAGGCCGCGCGACGGGCCGAGAGCCAGGAAGAGCGCAAGGGCGAAACCCACCCAGGGCAATACGGAGGGCAGAATATTTTTAAGCATGGCTTCCCTATACAACCGAATTCCCGTGGCGAAAAGTTTTTTTTGTCCCCGACGGCCGCCCTGGTGGCGCGCCCGTTTTCGGGCGGGAATTTTGCCTGTTGCCTCTCGCCCCCCGCCTGATGCCTAATGGGCCGATGCGCAAAGAGTCCCTCCAGTTTCTTCAGAAGCTCCTGAACACACCCAGTCCTTCCGGTCACGAGGCCCGCGGGCAGCGCGTCTGGCTCGATTACGTTTCCCGCTTCGCGGCCAAAACCCGCACTGACGCCTACGGCAACGCAGTCGCGGTGTTCAATAAAGGCGGTTCCCCGCGGCTGATGCTGGCCGCCCACGCGGATGAAATCGCGATGACCGTCAATTACTTCGACGATACCGGCTACCTCTACGTCCGCAAACTCGGCGGCATCGACGCCGCCATCACCAAAGCCCAGCGCGTCACCATCCACACCCGGAATGGCCCGGTCAAGGGCGTCGTCGGCAGCGTCGCGCCGCATCTGACCAAGCAGGACGAAGGCGAGCGCAAGCCGCCGAAAATTCACGAACTCTTCATCGACATCGGTGTGAGCAGCCGCCAGGAAGCGGAGCAACTGGTGCGCATCGGCGACACGATCACGCTTAACGCCGAATTCGACGTCCTCCGCGGCGACGTCGCCGTGGCGCGCGCGTTCGACAATCGCATCGGCACGTTCGCCGTGGCCGAAACCTTGCGGCTTTTGTCCGAGGCGGCCGGAAAACCCAAGGCGGAGATCTCCGCCGTGTCGAACATCATGGAGGAAGTCGGCTGCCTGGGGGCGCGCCAGATCGCCTACTCGCTCAAGCCGGACTTGGCCCTCGTGGTGGACGTCACCCACGCCACCGATTACCCCACCGTCAGCAAGTCCCAACACGGGGACGTCAAGATGGGCGGCGGTCCGACCCTCACCCACGGCGGCTGCAACCATCCGGCGCTGGTCGAGCGCCTGGAGCGGGTGGCGAAGGCGGAAAAAATCCACCTCCAGCACGAAGCCATGTCCGCCACCAGCGGCACCGATACGGACGTGATTTTCTGGACGCGCGGCGGCATTCCCTCCGCGCTGATCAGTCTGCCGAATCGCTACATGCACTCGCCGGTGGAATTGATCAACTTGAAGGACCTGGAAAAAATCCCGCGATTAATGGCCGCCTTTGCCAGTTCGCTCAGGAAGAACGAACAATTCAAAGTGAAGATTTAGCCACCCGGCCGGCCCGCGTCCGGCCTCTCAACGCCTCCCAATTCCGTGTAACCTAAACCGAATGGCGAATGTCATTCCTCACGTAGTTATGCCACCAACCAGGCAATCCAGTTGGATTAAATGGCTGCTGATTCTGCTGGTCCTGGGTGGGGCCATCGTGGGCGGGTTCGCCTACCTGAGGCGATCCAAAGACACGCCTGTGGACTTTAAGAGCGCCACGATCCCGCGCGGCGACCTCACCCAGGCCGTGACCGCCAATGGCCAGCTTAGCCCGGTGATCAACGTGCAAGTCGGCAGCCAAATCTCCGGCATCATCAATGAAATCAAGGTCGATTTTAACTCCAAGGTCAAGCAAGGCGACGTGATCGCGCAAATTGATCCGGCGACTTATGAGTCGAGTGTCACCCAGGCGGAGGCGGACTTGTTGAGCGCCAAAGCCGCCCTCGAACTGGCCCAGATCAATAACCGCCGCGCTCTCGAACTCCGCAAGAGCGATCTCATCGCCGCGTCCGAAGCGGACAAAACCCTCGCCGATCTCCACCAGGCCGAGGCCATGGTCAAGATGCGCGAAGCGGCGCTGCAGAAGGCCAAAGTGGACTTGGCCCGCACTACCATTTACGCGCCGATCAACGGCGTGGTAATCTCGCGCAACGTCGATGTCGGGCAGACCGTCGCCGCCAGCTTCAGCACGCCCACCTTGTTTCTGATTGCCAATGACCTGGCGAAAATGCAAATTGAAGCCATGGTTTCCGAGGCCGACGTCGGCGGGGTTGAGGTCGGGCAGCGCGTCCATTTCACGGTCGATGCTTATCCTACGCAGCAATTCCACGGCGAGGTGACGCAGGTGCGTTACGCGCCCGTTACCAACCAGAATGTCGTTACTTACACCACCGTCGTCGGCGTCAATAATGACGACCTGAAGCTGCGGCCAGGCATGACCGCCAACGTCTCGATCATTACCGCGCAACGGCGGGGCATCCTCAAAATCCCCAATGCCGCGTTGCGTTTTCGTCCGCCAGAGACCGCCATCCTGAAGACTCCGACCAATGCGCCGGTCGCCGCGCTGGCTTCAACCCACGATAGCGGCGCCAGCAACGCCCTTGCCGGCGCGGACGGATCGGCCGATTCGCCGTCCGGCGCGGAGGACATGCGCCGCCGTTTCGAGAGCATGTCGCCCGAACAGCGGGCGGCCTGGCGCGAAAAGATGCGCGCCCGTTTTGGCGAAGGCGGGCCGCCGGGCTCCGGCAACTCCGGCGGCGCTCCGCGCAGCAAGCCGCAGGAGGGACCGGCCACCCGCACCGTTTACCTCCTGGTCAGGAGCAAATCGGCGACCGGCAAGGAACAACAAATGGCCCGCCCCGTGACCGTCAAAACCGGCATCACGGATGGCTCGTCCACCGAAGTGCTGGATGGTTTGCAGGAGAACGACGTCATCATCACCGGCGTGAATCTGCCGGCCACGGCCGCCGCGGGCCTCACTCAGCCCGGAGGCAGCAGCCCGTTTGGCGGCCCGCCCGGAGGCGGCTTCCGGCCGCGTTAGGACCCGAACCCTCCTCAGCATGCCTGCGGTCATCCAGTTGGAAGATTTCTCGAAGACGTACCACCAGGGCGATGTCGAGGTGCACGCCGTTCGGCACGTCTCTTTGGAAATTCAACCCGGCGAATTCATCGCGATCATGGGCGCCAGCGGCTCCGGCAAATCGACGATGATGAACGCGCTGGGCTGCCTGGATCGGCCCAGTTCCGGCCGTTACCGGCTCGACGGTGTCGATGTGGGGAAGCTCAATCGCGATGAGCTGGCCGACCTGCGCAACCAAAAAATCGGGTTTGTCTTCCAGGGCTTCAACTTGCTCTCGCGCACCTCGGCGATCGAGAACATCGAATTGCCGATGCTTTATTCGCGGCCGGGCCTCCGCGGCCGAGAGCAGCACACGCGCGCGGGCCAGGCGCTGGAGTTGGTGGGATTGGCCGACCGGGCGCACCATCATCCCAACCAACTTTCCGGCGGCCAGCAACAGCGCGTGGCCATTGCCCGCGCGCTGGTCAATCAGCCCAAACTGCTGCTGGCCGACGAACCGACCGGCAACCTCGACAGCCAGACCAGCATCGAGATCATGGGCATTTTCCAGAATCTCAACCGGCGGGGCATGACCGTCGTGATGGTTACTCACGAATTGGACATCGCCCGCTACAGCATGCGCACCGTCATCATGCGCGACGGCCGCATCGTGGCCGACAAACCGGTTGCCGACCGGCTCGACGCCGCAGCGGAGCTTAAGAAACTCCAACAGGAACAACAGGCCGTCCAGCTCGCGCCATGATTGTTCTTGCCACCTTGCGAATCGCGGTGCGGGCGCTGCGCCGCAACACGCTGCGGACCCTGCTGACCATGCTCGGCATCATCATCGGGGTGGCCGCGGTCATCGCCACGGTGAGCATCGGCAACGGCGCCAAGTCGCAGGTCGAGGCCCAGATCGCCAGCTTGGGCCAGAACGTGATCCTCATCATGTCGGGCAACGTGTCGCGCGGCGGCTTTCGGATGGGGTTCGGCTCCGCCGGGACATTGACCCGAGACGACTACGACGCGATGCGCCGCGAAATCCCGGCCCTCAACGGCCTCAGCCCCGAAGTGAACGCCTTTGCGCAGGTCGCCGCCGGCAACCAGAACAACTACGTCCAAATCAAGGGCGTGGGCGCCGAGTACCTCACCGTCCGCTCGTGGGATTTGACCTTCGGCCAGAATTTCTCCGAGCAGGACGTGCGAACCGCGAACAAAGTCGCGCTGATCGGCAAGACCACGGCCAACACCCTCTTCGGCGATGCCGACCCGGTCGGCCAGATCATCCGAATCAAGAGCGCTCCCTTCACGATTGTTGGCGCGCTGGCCAGCAAGGGAAGTTCGATGATGGGCAGCGACCAGGACGACGTCGTGCTCGTGCCGTATACCAGCGCCATGAAGCGGCTGACCGGCGCCACAACGTTCCGCTCGATCTATGCGCAGGTCGCCGACGCCAGATCACTGGCCGCCGCGTACTCCCAAATCACCGACCTGCTCCACCAGCGACACCGGATCGGCGAAGGCCGCGATGACGACTTCTTTATCCAGACTCAACAGGAAATCGCCGACCGGGTCACCGCCGTTTCGAGCACTATGACAGTGCTGCTGGGGTCCGTCGCGGGCGTGTCGCTGCTGGTGGGCGGCATCGGCATCATGAACATCATGCTCGTGAGCGTGACGGAGCGCACTCGCGAGATTGGCGTCCGTCTGGCCGTTGGCGCGCGGGGCCGCGATATTTTGCTGCAATTCCTGATCGAAGCGGTCACGCTCAGCGTGGTGGGCGGAACGCTGGGCATCCTGTCGGGCATCGTCGGATCGCGGGTGATTTCGGCGAAGTTGAGCTGGCCGACCTTGATCTCGGCCGACTCGATTGTGGTCGCCTTTGTCGTCAGCGCGGTGATCGGCATCTTTTTCGGATTCTACCCGGCGCACAAAGCTGCGGAGCTCGATCCGATCGATGCGCTGCGCTACGAATGATGTTCGCCCGCACATACCGCTTAACTATCCGCGTGCCCCGCAAAACTTAAAACCGCCCGAAATCAGCCATGCAAAATTTGCGCTTGTTCCCTCTGGTCCTGGTTTTGCTCCACCCGCCGGCATCCTCGGCGGCGGAGCAAACCAATGCGGCGCCCGCGCGCACCATCACGCTCCAGGAATGTTTCGATCTGGCGCTCAAATACAACCTCGATCTCCAAATCGAACGCATCAACCCAGGTCTCAAGCTCATGGACCTGGAGATCGCCCGGGCCGGCTACGATCCCGCGTTCATCGCGTCTTCGGTGCATGGCAACAGTTTGGGCGGTGGCGGGATCGACCCGAAGACTCTATTGCCGACACCTGGCTCTAAGTTGGAATCCGACACGTTCACTTCTGGCATCACCGGCCTGGCGCCACTTGGCTTAGGCTATACTTTGTCGGGCAATGCCGGGGAAACCTACGGCACCATTGGTGGCAGCCCCACCGACCAGACTCGAGGTTCCGTTGGCCTCTCACTCACGCAGCCGTTGCTCAAGAACTTCCTAATCGACCCCACTCGTTACAACATCCTGGTCGCCAAGAACCGGGTCAAATACTCCGACCTGCACCTGCGCCAGCAGATTATGAGCATCCTCAACGCGGTGGAGCAGGCTTACTACGAGCTGATTTTCGACTTTGAAAACGTGAAGGTGCAGGAGAAAGGACTGCAACTGGCGGAGCGGCTCTTTGCCGAGAATAAGAAGCGCGTGGAAATTGGCACCCTTGCCCGCCTGGATGAAAAGCAGGCCGAGTCCCAGGTCGCGGCCCGCCAGACCGATTTGATCACGGCAATAGCCACGCTCAACACCCAGGAGAATGTGTTGAAGACGCTCATCACGGCCCGGTACCGCCTCCTGCACGACACCCGGCTGGAACCCAGCGAACCGCTCATCGCGCTCCCGACAACCCTGGATTTGCAGGAAAGCTGGGGCAAGGGCCTGAACCAGCGACCTGACCTGCTGGAAAGCCGCCTCGACCTCGAGAAGACGGGCATCGATGTCAAGTATTACAAAAACCAGCGGCTGCCCGAACTGGATTTGACCGGCACCTACGCGCACAACGCCAACGGGTCCGGCATCCGGGAATTCAGCGATGCCTTCAACGACTTCCGCACCGGTGATAAGCCGTCTTATTCTTTCGGCGCCATCGTTACCGTTCCCCTGGACAACCTTGCTGGCCGGAGCCGTTACCGGCAGGGCAAGCTGGCGGCCGATCAAGCCCTGCTCACGTTGAAAAAACTGGAGGAAACCATCCTGTCGCAAATCGACAACGACGTGGGCCAGGTTCGCACCAGCTTCAGCAGCGTGGACTCAAGCCGCCGGGCGCGAATCTACGCGGAAGAAGCGCTGGAGGCCGAACAAAAGAAGCTCGAAAACGGCGCCAGCACCAGTTTCGTGGTGCTCCAACTTCAGCGCGATCTGACGACCGCGCGCTCGGCGGAAATCCGGGCCTTGGCCGACTACAATAAGGCGTTGGCCACCCTCGCCCTCGATGAGGGCGCCACGCTCGAGCGCCACAAGATGAACGTGGAGATGAAATGAGCCACGCTCGACTACGGCTTGCGGAACGGCTCCAGAAATAGATCCCGACCTTGGCCCTTGAGCTTGCCGCGGCCGTGGTAGTACTCCTGCAGGAACAGCCGAAAGGCTAGCGAGCCAAGCCAGTTTCGCAAATCGTCTTCGGTCCGAAGGTCCGTCGCGCGCTCGTCGCGCAGGTCCAGGACGATTTGCTGGTTGTTGGCGGGTTGTTGCAGATCGCTATAGGTGAGCTTGCCCAGGGTAAGGCTCAATTTATCGATGCCGCCATAGACGAACCGCAGCTTCCACTCGTCATGCTTCTCCGGCTCGCGCGTGAGGGCCTCCTCGAGCTTCTTCAAATTCACCCCACCATCTTTCCCTTTGATCACATTGAGCTCGGTTAAATTCAGGCGCAGATTGCGGAAATGGACCTTCCCTTCCGCTAATTGGGCGGCGTCCAGCTCCATGAACAAGTCGGGAATGTCGAACACCGCAAGCCCGCCGAATTCCGGCGGATTGAACAGTTGGAAGTCCTTCACCGCCACTTTCACCGACCCGAAGCCGGCCTTGAGCTGGCCGATGCGGGCCGTGAACCCGGTCCGTTGGCGGATCCGCCGTTCGGCAATCGACTTGACGATCGCGTCCTTGCACAAGAGGCAAGTCAGCAGCAGCGTGAGCAGAAAACCGGCGACGCCCAGCGTCCAGCCAAGGATTTTCTTCCGGCGCGAGGTCCATTTCCGGGTCCCGGCTTCCGAGGCCGGAGTCGGCGCGGCGGCGGCATTCATCGGCAGCGGGAGCTTGAGGTTCGAGGCCGGCGTATCATAAGGAGACGTCCTCGGGTCGCACCTCCAGGCATTCGTCCTGGTCCTCCCAGACGAGCGCGGGGTAGTGCTCCAGGAGTTTCGGCGCGATTTTTGTCCCCGCCGTCCACAGCAACTGCTCCGCTTTTTCCGCGGCCTCCTCGAACCTGCCGTTGTAGTCGCCCGCCCGTTTGCGTTGCACGTCATCCCAGTGCGCGACGGCGTGCACCGGCGCATAGCTCTCCGCCCAGGCGCGGATTTCCGGCTGGAGTTCCGCGGGAATTTCCTCGAACGGCACGCACGTCTCGGCGCAATGCTGGCAGATCAGGCCCGTCTCGACCACGTCGCGGGTGAAGAGCGGCAGCAGCGGGGCGCGGCAACAGGGCGATTCGCGATAAGCCGCCGGCGGCGTCGCCAGCCGCTTGAGCCAGACCTGGCGGTCATGCGCCAGTTGCGCCGCCAGCCGGCACGCGCCCAGCAGTGGATGCGACAAGCGCCAGGCGCGGCCCTCGAGTTGGCCGAGCGTCTGCGCCAGCCAGCGCGCCAGCGTGAGGTCATCGAAGTCGCGGAAGACTTCGCTGTATTCCTGCCACAGCCGGTCCAGCGGTGAATCGGAGGAACTTGACATTGCGACCCAACATAATGTCCAAACCACCGAGTCCAAAGTCCAAAGTTTTTCCCCTGGCCGCGGTCAGCCGACTTTGCCCTTTGGACTTGGGGCCGGGGACTCGCTATAACGCTCCCATGCCGGCCACGCTCTCCGCTTCGCTGGCCGCGCCGTTGGAAGCCCTGCGCGGCGTGGGCCGCGAACGGGCCGCGCAACTGGCGCGTCTGGCGCTCTTCACGGTGGGCGATCTCCTGCTCCATCGCCCGCGCCGCCATGAAGACCGGCGGCAGGTCATCACCATCGCGCAGATGCGCCTGGGCCAAGCGGCCACCGTCCGCGGGCGAGTGGTGGCGCTCGGGCTGAAGCGTTACCGCAAAGGAACCAAATCGGTCTTTGAATTAATCATCGATGATGGCAGCGCGCGGTTGCACTGCCGCTGGTGGAACCTGCCGTTCATGGAAAAATACTTTCGGACCGGCGACGACGTTTTTGTCTTCGGCAAGCCGGACTGCCTCAAACCGCGCACCATCGAGCATCCGGAAACCGAAGTCGTCGAATCGAGCGAGGATGCTTCCCTCCACATGAACCGCATCGTGCCGGTCTATCCGCTCACCGAAGGACTGCCGCAACGCTGGCTCCGCGGCCTGATCTGGCGAACGCTGGCCGGCTGCGGATCGCAAATCGCCGAGCCGTGGTGGACGGCCGTCTCTCCGCCACCGCGCGCGGCGCGCGGGCAGCCGCTCCCTCCCGCCGCCGCGAAGCTGCCCGAACTGCCTTCGCGCGCCAACGCCATCCACATGCTCCACTTTCCGGCCGAGCTGGCGGACGTGGAAATTGCACGGCAGCGGCTTGCCCTCGATGAATTCATGGAACTGCAACTGGGGATCCAGGGCCGGCGCAAAAAACTTCAGGCCGGCGCCCGCGGCCTGCCCTGCACGGGCGACAACCGCTTGATCAAGCCGTTTCTTCACCAGCTGGGCTTCCAGCTTACGGCGGCGCAGACGCGCGTCTTGCGCGAATTGCGAAGGGACATGGCGCGGACCGTTCCGATGCGGCGGCTGCTCCAGGGCGACGTCGGTTCGGGCAAAACGGCCGTGGCCGCGTGCTGCGCGTTGATGGCGCTGGAGAGCGGCTTCAACGTCGCGCTCATGGCCCCAACCGAGATCCTGGCCGAACAACATCGCCAAACATTTCGGCGCTGGTTCGCGCCGCTCGGCATCGCGGTGGAATTGCAGACGGGAGCCCACAAAACCAGGCGGGAACTCTCGAAGTTGGGAGTGGAAAGCGGGAGGCTGGCGCCGCCCTCCGCGCTTCCGCCCGAACCCCTCACTCTATTCATCGGCACGCATGCTTTGATCGAGGCCGCGTTCGAGATGCGAAACTTGGGACTGGTGATCATCGACGAGCAGCACAAATTCGGCGTGGCGCAGCGTGAGAAATTCCTTCGCAAGGGCCGTTATCCGCACCTGCTCGTGATGACGGCCACGCCGATCCCGCGCACGCTCGGCCTCACCCGCTATGGCGATCTCGACATTTCGGCGATCGATCATCCACCGGCCGGGCGCGGACGCGTCCGCACCTTCGTGCGCGGCGCCGAACAACTGGAGAAAGTCCATGCCTTCATCCGCCAGAAGATCTCCGAAGGAAGGCAGTGCTACGTGGTCTGCCCGCGCATCGAGGAATCCGACTTGCGGACCGGGCTCAAAGCGGTCCAGCGGGAATTCGAGCAGGCGGAGAAGATTTTTGCGCCGCACCGCGTCGGCTTGCTGCACGGCCGGATGCGCCCGGAGGACAAGGGAAGGATCATGGCGGCGTTTCGCGCGAATCAGGTCCAGGTGCTGCTGGCGACATCCGTCATCGAAGTGGGGCTTGACGTCCCCAACGCGACGGTGATGCTGATCGAAAACGCCGAGCAGTTCGGGCTGGCGCAACTGCACCAGCTTCGTGGCCGCATCGGCCGCGGCGCGCACGAATCGTATTGCATTTTGGTGGCTTCCGCCAAAACCGAGGAAGCCATGGACCGGCTGAAAACTCTGGCGGGGACCAACGATGGCTTCCGAATTGCCGAGGCCGACTTGAAGCTGCGCGGTCCGGGCGAACTGCTCGGGCAGCAGCAAAGCGGCCTGCCGCCGTTGCGATTTGGAGACTTGTCCGGCGACACCACCCTAATCGAACGGGCGCGAGACTGGGCCGCCGGGGTCTTGCGCGCGGCTTCGCCATCGCCTGCCCGCGTCGGGGACCGAAAAGACTGAGGCTGGCTTCGCGGCGGGCACGAGCCATGCCCACCTCAAGGAGGCTCTGGCGGCCAGTGGCCGAAGGCGGCGAAAAATTGGTTTTCCCGGCCGTCAAGGTTGATGTAGATTTTCTGCATGGCGACCGATAATCTGCTTTCCCGCATCACGGTGGACCCGAACATTTGCCACGGTAAACCGTGCGTACGCGGCCTGCGTTATCCGGTGGAATTCCTTCTCGAACTGCTCAGTGGCGGGATGACCCTCGAGCAGGTTCTCGCCGACTATCCCGACCTCGAAGCGGATGACTTGCGCGCCGCCTTCGCCTACGGCGCGCGCCTCAGCCGAGTCAAGCGCGTCGAACCCGTGGCGACATGAGGTTCATCGTGGACGCGCAATTGCCGCGTCGCCTGGCCCACGAATTGGCTGCATCCGGACACGATGTAAGGCATACTCTCGACCTTCCGCAGGAGAACCGTACGCCGGATGGTGACATTACCGCACTCGCAGCCACGGAAGACCGCGTGGTGGTGACGGCGGGACTGCTTTTAAGCCAACTTCATGACAAAACCGCCTTCGACAACCTCAAGTGATTTATGAATGCAACCCACATCGCAAAAGACAACATTACTATCTCATTTGGTCCTGACGAATTGGCCTTTCTTTCCAATACAATTAACGAGGCGATGGAAGCAGTTGAAGATTGGGAATTCCAGACACGAACCGGCGAGACGCCTGAGCGGGCAAGGGAAATTCAAGCTCAACTGGGAAAGTTCCTGGAGGAGTCACAACAAGCTGGCGACTGAAACCATCAAGAAGTGAAATGGTTCATTCCTTGATGACCTGTCTGCTGGCGCCGCTCTTTTCTCTGAACGGTACGGCATCGACGGAAAATATCGACATTTGGCGTTCCAAACTTGCCGCAGCGGTGGAGTGCTACGGAATGCAAACTACGCTCAACGGACTTTCAGCCAGCCTTTCAGTTCCGACGGGACGCTTGCGGGTTAGTCAGTTGAGGACGTAGCAGCCGCTCTCCGGTCAGGGACACTCAGCCCCGCTGATGTCCCAATTCAATACGCCGGCTTGACGAGCCGCGGGCGGCCAAGACATTCTACTCAGCTTGAACACTGCTCAGGACCAACGTCGCTTAAAGCCGCGAATTCGAACGCAAACTATGCCCGCCGCTTTCCCAAAGATTTCCCGGATCGAATATGAAGGTCCGCGGTCAAAGAACCCGCTGGCGTTCAGACATTACAACCCGGAGGAAAGCGTCGAAGGCAAAACGATGAAGGAGCATCTGCGTTTTTCAGTGACCTATTGGCATACCTTCCGCGGCATGGGCGCGGACATGTTCGGCGTCGGCGCCGCCATCAGGCCTTGGGAGGACGGCACCAACTCCGTCGCCATGGCCCAAAAGCGGGCGCGGGTGGCTTTCGAGTTCATGGAGAAACTCGGCGCGCCGTTTTATGCCTTCCATGATCGCGACGTGGCGCCCGAAGGCGCCACGCTGCGGCAAACCAACGAGAATCTCGACGCCGTGGTGAAAGTGTTGAAGGAGGAACAACAGCGGACCGGCATCAAGCTGCTCTGGGGGACTGCCTGTCTGTTCGCCCATCCTCGCTACGTCCACGGCGCGGCCACCAGTTGCAACGCCGACGTGTTTGCGTTCGCCGCCGCGCAGGTCAAGAAGGCGCTCGAGGTCACCCACGAGCTTGGGGGCGAAGGATACGTGTTCTGGGGAGGCCGTGAAGGTTATTCGACGCTGCTGAATACGAACCTGAAGCGTGAGATGGACCATTTGGCGAGATTCCTGCGCCTGGCGGTGGACTACAAACGCGAGCTTGGCTTCAAGGGCGCGCTCTACATCGAGCCAAAACCGAAGGAACCGACCAAGCACCAGTACGATTCGGACGCCGCGGCTTGTTTGAATTTTCTCCGCGAGCACGATCTGCTCGAACACTTGAAACTGAACCTCGAGACCAACCACGCCACCCTCGCCGGCCATACCATGCAGCACGAACTCGAAGTGGCCGCCGCTGCCGGCGCGCTCGGCTCGATCGACGCCAACATGGGTGATCTGCTCCTGGGCTGGGACACCGACCAATTCCCGACCGACGTTTACCTGACGACCCAATGCATGCTCACGATTTTGAAAATGGGCGGATTCACCACCGGTGGCACCAATTTCGACGCGAAAGTCCGCCGCGAGAGTTTTGAACCGATCGATTTGTTCTACGCGCACATTGCCGGGATGGACGCTTTCGCGCGCGGGCTCAAAATCGCCGCCGCGATCCGGCGCGATGGCCGGCTGGCCGAATTCGTCCGACACCGCTACAGTTCCTGGGATACCGGTCTCGGCAAAAAAATCGAGCAGGGCAAAGCCGGCTTCAAGGAACTCGAAGCCTATATGCTGGAGAAGGGGGACATCCAACCCAACACGAGCGGCCGCCAGGAATTCCTTGAGAACTTGATCAACGAATTCATCTAAGCTCCGCTCCCTATGACTCTGGCCTGGATTTGTGAATGGCCGCTGCCTCAGCGCCTGGCCGGATGCCGCGGCTGGCGAGCCGGTTGGCCAGCCAGGCCGTACCGAGGGTGATGGCGGTGCCCAGGAGGGTGTACCATGGCCAGAAAATGTCCAGCCGCGCCGCTTGCACAAGCAGCTCCTTCCATCTTGAGGCCGGAAGATTCTCGAATGCAGGCAGGACCCATCCCAGCCACGGCTCGTACCAGGGTGTTTTTGGAAAAAACTGGAGCGTGGTCATAAACATCAAGGAAACCAGCATGCCGGCGACCACCGGCAGCGTTCGCCCCTTTTTCCAGAAGAGCGCCAGCGCCAATCCACCCAGGAGGGCGCCGCTGGTCAGCCCGCGCAGGGAGAAGGCTGCGTTCAAGACGAAGGCAACTTCGCGGCTGAGGTACGCGACCGCGATCAGCGCCGCTGCCCAGATTACGGTCGAATATTTGCTGAAGCGCAAAAAGAAATCCTCGCTCCGCTGATGGCCCACCAGGGGTTTGACGAAATCCATTGTGGAGACCGAGGCGAGCGACGTGAGGGCGGAACTGACGGAGGACATTGCGGCGGAGAGGATGGCGACGATGAGAAATCCTTTCAGCCAGTGGGGCACCGCCGTCAGCATGAAGATCGGGAAAATGAAATCGTAGGCCTTGATGCCCGCGCCCGGTTTGGTTTCGGGAATCGGGATGGCCATCGGAAAATGTCGGTAATACACCCACAGCATCACGCCGCAGAGCAGGAAAATCAGAAAGAGCGGGAAGATGACCACCGCGCTGAGGACCAGGGCTTTTCGCCCATCGCCGGTGGATTTGCAGGCGAGCACCCGTTGCACGATCAGTTGCTCCGCGCCGTGGGAGGAGAGGGTGACAAACGTTCCGCCGAGGAGGCCCATCCAGATATTGAACGGCGCGGCGAGCGAAATGTTTCCATTCCACCAGACCAATTTGCGGGCCTGGGCGGCTTCGGCGAACACGCCGGCGAAGCCTCCATCCAACTGAGCGGGTATGTAACCGAGCGTGAACAGCCCGCCGGCAAGGAACAACCCGAATTGCGCCGCATCGGTCCAGATCACCGCCTTGACCCCGCCGACGTAGGTGTAGAACAGCGACAGGCCGACGAACAGGACGATGGCGGGCAGCACTTGAATGCCCAGCATGAGCTGGATCGGAATGCACGCCACGTAAACCCGGACGCCCGCGGCGAGCGTTTCACTGATGAGGAAAAAACCGCCCGCCGTTTGGCGGGCCGCCGGGCCGAAGGCGTTGGAGAACAATTGGTACGGCGAATAAATCTCCCCCTTGAAATAATGCGGCACCATGATAATCGCCAGCAGAATGCGGGCGATCACGTAGCCGAGGACCATTTGCAGGAACGTCATATCGCCGCCCCAGGCCAGGCCGGGCACGCCGATGATCGTCAGCGCGCTGGTCTCGGCGGCCACGATCGACAGGCCGATGCCCCACCACGGAATGTTTTTGCTGCCGAGAAAATAATCACGCGTCGTGCGCTGGTCCTTGCCGAACCAGACCCCCAACGCGCAGATGCCCAGCAAATAGAGGACGATGACCGACCAATCGGCGGGGGAAAGATAATTCATGCGGGCCGACACATTCGCGCCCTATTTCTGAAGGGCCGCGCCGGAGTTGGCCAGCGAAAAGTGGTGAAGCGGGAAAACGGCGCGCCGGCAGGCAATCGGCCGGTGATCAGGGCTTCCGCGAGGAGGAGCCGCTGGCTGCCGCAGCCTGGTTTTCGACGCTCAAGCCAACTACCTTCGGCTAACGGTCAACCGCGCCGGCCTCCGCCTCCTCGGCGACCGTCGCAGGCAGATTGTCGGGCAGATCGGCGCATAACTCTTCGGCCACGCCGCGGCAATCCTTTTCCGAAAGCCGCAAAGACTGGGCGGCGGCGTGCAGGAAGCCGAGCAGCGTCTGCCGCTCATAGCTTGCCAGCCCTTGAATCAAGGGCAGCGAATAGACCGAGAGAGTGATCCCGTAAACCAGCGTGTGCCAGCCGTGCGCCCGGCCTTCCCCGACCGCCTTGAGATACCGCTGCACCAGCCGATGATCGCGCAGGGAGCGGAACCGTTTGAGCTGACTTTGCCCGACGCGGCGGCTGGCGGCGGCGAAAGCGCGCAAGGCCCGTTCATTGCCGATGTGGGAGTCCAAGGCGATCAATTCGCGGGTTTCATTGCGGCACGCATGGCGGAAGGCGCGCTGAATGGCCGGCAGTTCAAAGGGAATCAGGATTTGCGATTGATAGGCCTCCAGAAACCGCAGGAGCGATTCCTGGCTTTTGACCGCTGGCAGATTCAGCGAACCGGCCGCCGAACCCAGCGGGGCCAGACCTTCCACCAAGCCAAGCTGTTGGAGCAGGGGATGAAACTCCCCCAGCATCTCGATCTCGTCGCGAGACGCCACACTGCTTTGGCTTGACGTCGGTTTCATTGCCGGCCGCGGCCGATTTGCGAATCAGCGCGGCCTAGATGCTATATCGGCAATTTTTTGAGAGCCAAGAGCAAAACTTTTTTAGCCGCTAAAATAAGCACGCTTAGGACTTGCCCGGAAAATCGGTCTGGTATAATTTTCGCTTACAGCAACCTGAAAAGCTCAGGCGGCTCGGCTCGGGGCCAGTGGTTTTGACGGGTCGGGCCGGGGGCTTGGGACGGCGGCAGGCTTCAAGACATGACTAAAGTTGATTTCGCAGTCGGGATTGGCGGTGAAAACGGGCAGGGGATCGCCAGCACGGGCGACATTCTCGCGCGCATCTTCGCGCGCCGCGGCCTGCACCTCAATGCCTACAACGCTTACCAATCCATCATTCGCGGCGGGCACACCTTCCTGACCATCCGCGCGGGTGACGCGCCGGTGCGGAGCATGGGCGACAAGCTCGACGTGTTAATTCCACTGAACCAGGATTCCATGGACCGCCATCTTCGCTTGATGGGCGGCGGTTCCTGCGTGATTTATGACGGCGACAAACTCAAGCCCGGCGCCGCCGCGGCGGGCGTGCAGCTCTGTCCGATGCCGATGAAACAGCTTTGCGGGGCCAACAAGCTGGCCGCCAATACCGCCGCGCTGGGCGCGGCCCTCCAACTGCTTGGCATCGAGTCCGAACCGCTCGAATCCTCCATTGCCCGACAATTCAAAAAGAAGGGCGACGCCGTCGTGAACGAAAACGTCGGCATTGCGCGGGCGGGCTACGATCACGCGGCCCGGAATTTCAAGCCCTTTCCCTTCCAGGCGCCCAAGTCCAGCAAGGCTTTGGCGATCGTCACCGGCAATCAGGCCACCGCGATGGGCGGGGCGGCCGCCGGCGTGAAATTCTATGCCGCCTATCCGATGAGCCCCTCAACCGGGGTTTTGATGTGGATGGCGCAACATGCCCGCCAGTTGGGCATCATGGTCCGCCAGGTGGAAGACGAAATTGGCGTGATGAATATGGTCATCGGGGCGGCCCATACTGGCTGCCGCGCGATGTGCGCCACGTCGGGCGGCGGATTCGCGCTCATGA
>WNGQ01004296.1_pt1 | contig 40030 bp, 24 predicted proteins | sample 5407661 | NCBI WGS metagenome assembly WNGQ01 (sample SAMN13153382, study PRJNA577476) | soil metagenome | isolation source: 60 cm soil or saprolite under Garry oak tree replicate 2 | place: USA:California | collected 2016-06-15 | reverse complement strand
CCCGCTCGGGAGCCATCGGCAACAATCAGACCAGTTCCTTGATCCTCACGACGAATTTCCTCGGTGGCACGGCTTCCTTCTTTTTCAAAGTCAGTTCGGAGCCGGACTGGGACTTCCTCAATTTCTATGTCGATGGAGTTCTCCAGCAACGGTGGTCGGGAGAGATTGATTGGACGAGCTTTTCGCTCCCGTTGGCCGGCGGGACGCACACTTTGGAATGGCGATACACCAAAGACCCCTCCATTAGCGCCGGGCTTGACGCGGCGTTCATTGACGACGTCAACCTCCCGCTGACTGTCGCCAAGGACAGCTCCACGCCTGCCTTCCTGCAAATGTTGCGCCAGAGCGACGGCGCCCTCTATATCAGTTTGCTCGGCCAGACCAACCAGCAATACATCCTTCAGTCATCCACAAACCTCGTCAACTGGCAAAACGCTTCTACCAACATCGCCGTCAATGGCTTCCTCCGCATTCCTTTGCCTGCCAGCCCCTATTCGAGCCAATTCTACCGCGCCCTGGTGCCTTGAACGGAGGCGCCTTGCGCTCTCCGTCCTCGCAATCGTAACCGGTTGTTCATCGGGGATCACGTCCCAACGGAACCAGGATTCTCCATCCTGTTAATCATGTCCAATGACCGACAGTTCCAGCGTTCCGCGCCCCGCAATTTTCAATTTTCAATTCCACCTTGAAATGAAGATCCTCGGCTTAACCGGCGGCGTCGGCACGGGCAAGTCCACCTGCGCTCGGGCAAGTCCACCTGCGCTCAACTGCTCTGCTCTCGCGGCGTGCCTCTGGTGGACACCGATGAGCTGGCCCGCGAGGTCGTCGAACCGGGCCAGCCCGCATTGGCCGAGGTGCGCGCTGTGTTTGGCCAGGCTATCATCGGCCCGGATGGCCGCTTGCGCCGCGATGAATTGGCTGGCCGGGTTTTCGCCGATCCGCCCGCCCGCCGCCAACTCGAAGAAATCCTGCACCCTCCCATCCACGCCCTCTGGCGGCGGCAGGTTGAGGTCTGGCGCGCCCAGGCACTCCCCCTCGCGGTCGTCGTCATCCCGTTGCTGTTCGAAACCAACGCCCAGGGCGAATTCGACGCCACGATTTGTGTCGCCTGCTCCGCCACCACCCAACGCCGGCGGCTTCTCGCCCGAGGCTGGTCCCCCGAACAACTCGACCAACGCATTCGCGCGCAATGGCCGACCCAGGACAAGATCGCCAACGCCGATTATGTCATCTGGACCGAGGCCGGCTTGGAGGTCCATGCCGCCCAGCTCGACCGGATTCTTGGTTCTTCGCTGTTTTGAGTGGAATGGAAAGTGGTTGGGCAGATTGCCGGGTCCCAAACCCCGGAGGGGTGGCATGTTTATAGTCAATCGGGCCCTCAATGATCCCTTTTTGTTTTTCGGCGGCGCGGCACTTGCGGGGTTGGACGGAACCGGGACGCCGATACCCACTTGGCCTGCCGACATGCAATCTCTGGCCCCGCCGCGCCGCTGAAAAACAAAAGCAAGGGGGCGCGTCGCGGTTCTATAGACATGCCACCCCTACCGGGGTTTGACCTGGACGGCGGGTCCGAAGGCAGAAAAGTTATTCCACTCAAAACAGCGAAGAACCAATTTCGTCCCTACAGGGCGGGGCTGATTTGGTTGCGACGCTCTCTTTGGCGCGAAACATCACGCGTCTCACAACCCCTTGCCCAGATACTTCTTAACCTCCTTCAAGGGTGCTTGCGGCGTCAGCGCGAAACATCATGCCCCTCTGCCCTCTCGCGCACGCTTGCGTGGGGGTGCGATTAGAACTGTCGGTCACTTGCGTGCGTTCGGCGGAAAAGCGCCAGCAAGCTGGACGCACTCCATACGCTTCGCGAGGTTCGGGAGCGCTCGAACGTCGCGTCAGCGTATGGAGTGCGTGGAGCTTGCTCCCGCTTTCGCAACGGGTCTCGGCGGGAGCGCCCGGCACTCTTAATCGCGCGCTTGCGTGGTTGACGGGTTGACAGGTTCCACTAACTTGCGCCATGCGACCGGTGGACATCCAACAGATCGGCGAAGAGTTGGCCGTCAAGTGGGCCGATGGCAGCGAGAGTTTCGTGCCGCTCGAGAAGTTGCGACGCCATTGTCCCTGCGCCGGTTGCCGGGGCGAAAAGGACATCCTGGGCAACGTCTATAAGGATCCGCCCCGGCCATTGGCGCCGCAAGCTTTTCATCTGCGCGCCATCACGAGCGTTGGCTCCTACGGAATCCAGCCTGCCTGGGCCGACGGCCACGCGACAGGGATTTATTCATTCGATTACTTAAAGCGGATTGCACAGATGGAGTGATCGAAGCAGCCAACCTTAGCTTTTTAGGTAGCTGCACGGACCAACCCCGATGGCGTAGCCGCCGACGTCAGTCGGCTTGGAGTTTCCCTGAAGCTTGGTGTTTGGTGCTTGGTGCTTCATTCTCCAAGCTCCAAACTTCAAGCACCAGGGAAGCTACAGTGAAAAAACTCCAAGCTTCAAACTCCACTCCGTTTTGGGTCAAGGGGCCACGCGCACCCGGTAGAACCGCACGTTGCCGCCCGCGGCGTCGTGAAATGCTTGCCGGCCACGCTGGGCCAGCGAATCACGCAGTCCTGACGTTGTAGCGCTGCCGCCTGGTCGGTTGAGACCCGCAAGTTGGACTTGCCATCGGTCGGATCGGTGCCGGCGATATATTCCTGCCAGTTGTTGGCCCCGTCGCCGTCCGCGTCGGCATTGGCTTGCGACAGCAGGTTGTACACGGTGCCAAAGTAACGCAGACGCCACGAATCCGGGATGCCGTCGTTATACGATGAGCCGGAGCGATCCGAGAGCGTGATCAAGCCGGTCTGCGTATGTTTAGGGAACGAGGCCAGGCCGTTGGGCGAAGCCGATGCGTGGTCGAAATGCACCGCGTAGGCCGCGCTGCTGCTGGCGCTGGCGGGAATCTGGACAGTCAAGGTGCCGATGGTCGAGTTGCTTGTCAGGCCCGATATGGCGCTATTGAGCCAACTGCCGGCGTAATTGCCGTTGCCGGAGGAGGTGGTCAAGGTCGGCTGGCCCAGCGCGGGGTTGGGCGCGAACTGGAGGGGGCTGGTCAGCGCGGGGGCACCGTCCAATGGATTCACGCTCAGGTTCAGCATCAACACGCGCAGCGGATACGTCCCGAAGATTTGGGCGGTGATGGGGATTTCGAGGGTTTGTCCCGCCGACACCCGGATATCCGCGCTGGCGAAATTGATTGACGGGGGATTCGTTGTGGTAACACGTTTGAGGGTTTGCGGCGGCGGAGGGTTGCCGATGATCTCTGCACCGCGAACACCATTGGTCCAGAAACGGCGGAACCATACCAGGCTCGGGTCCAACGACCGGCGGAAGGTGACATAGACATCACACACATCCAGCACGCCATCGCCGAAGGCGATTTGATTGATGGTGGTGTCGTCGCCGCCAAACAGCGCGTCGAGCGCGTTGGTGTCGCCCCTGATGCTGGAATCGAATTCCAGGTAGCCGTGGCCAAGATCCAGATAGGTTCCACCGCAGGAATCCATGCTGTCGAAAAAGTCGCTGCCGTCCGGAGGATAATCAAGGCTGTAAGTTGATGACTGAAAGACCTGTTCTACATCACTGTTGTTCAGGTTGGTGTTGCCGAAATCCCCGGCGTTGAACCAGCGAAACGGAGCACAATCTCCCGCGATGTACTTGCGCTGGGCCACGGTAACATTCTTGATTGAATTGATAGCGCCACCGGCCAATGCGCCGTTGGTTGGGGTGGCAATGTACACCTCGGAGCCAGGCGCGCCGATGCCGTCCGACGTCGCAGACGGCCGCCCGATCTGGATTCGATAAGTCTGGCCGGGCCGGGCCAATGGTGAGACCTCGAATACATAACCGCCTAAAACCACCTCACTGTTGTCTTCGAGGAAGAGTGTGTCATGCGGCTGAGAGTACTTGAGCAGATCTTGCTTGGTCGTGTCATACAGGTTTGTTTTGCCGGCCCGCTCCAGCCAGCCGACGCCTATGAGGTTGAGGCTGCTATTGACGAATTGGAGGTCAAGGAATCCCGGGTGCCCACCGTACGTAAAGAGCTGGTTGGTTGGCGGAGGATCAACCGGATAAGTGGTGAACGAATTAGTCGTCAGAAAGACGTTCGTACCCACGATGTTTGTCACCACCGTGGTATTGGTGGCTGCATTGTCCAAGAACATTGCCGGCGGGATGGTAATGAAGTCCGGCGGAATCGGGTTCGGTTTTTCCAGAAATGAAACAAAGCCTACGGCGCCAGGCGTGATTGGCGGCCCCGGGTTGGGCCCAGCGTTGGTGACCGTCACGTTGAACTGCAGGCTATACATCAAGATGCCCGGCAAAATGCTCAATGTAACCGGCGCATAAAAAATCTGACCCGGAGAGGCGATGAAATCGCTGGAGGCTTCCCCGGAGTCAAAACCAAACGTGATCTTGGTGGCGTTGAAGTTCGTTCCCGAGAAGACTTGCGAGACAACGTCACTGGGTTGGTAGTTGTCGCGGAAAGCGCGGATTTTGAAGGTAAAGTTCGAGCTCGCGTTGATCGACAGGTTTGCGCTGCTGGCAGATATCGGTCCAACGCTCGGGGGACTGTTCGTGGGCGAGGGGTCGCTGCCGTCTATAGTGTACCACATGTGCGCGCCAACTGTTTGGTCGCTGATGGTGAACAATGCCGCGTTGTTTCCTACAATCACAGGATTGGCCACCCTGAACTGGAACCGTGCGGACGTGATCGGGCTGTTCTTACGCCCCGCTTGAAAACCGATTGCTTTGATGACCACATCTGGTTGGGGCGAGATGATCGAAGGTGCTACGTTTATCTGAGGCAGGCCGTTGCGATAAACTGGTGGCGAGCTGCCCACATTGGCGCTGGGATTCTCAACGGTGTCATTCAGCGGGTTGGACGGTGTCGGTCCGAAGGTAAAGTGTGTTTCGGTGCCGTCGGTACCCAGAATCGCGATGATTACGTCATTGTTGAAGGTGAAGGACTGGCCGACCTGGAGCTGTGACACGAAGGCGCCGAACACGTCCTTCACAAACAACACCCACCCAATCTGGGGCGCGGGCACAGGCGGCAATGCCGGGCCAATCTGGATGCGACGGATCGCGTTATTTTTCAAATCAGCCACCAAAAACCCATTATTGATGAGGTCCTCGGCCAGGCCGTAAGGTGAATTGAACTTGGCGGTGGAGGGGCTGCCGTCCACAAGGCCGGCCTGTCCTGGCGTCCCGGCGAACGTTACCACCGCGTAATTCGTCGGGCCGAACGCAACATAATTGGTCGCCAGCCGGATGGAATTGTTCAACGTGTCGCTGATGAGCAAGCCAACGCCGGTGACCCACAGCAACCCGCTTGGGCTGTTGAACCGGGCGCTCGGTCCGAAGGAGGAATCGTCAGTGCCCGTAGTGCGATAGGCGCCTAGAAAAGTCGTGAGGCTGCCTGCTGCCTGGCCGGTCAAAGTAATTTGTTTGACCATCTGATTGCCGGTGTCGGCCACCCAAAGCTGGTTGGTGCTCGCAAAGGCAACTGCGGTCGGGCGATTGAAAGTTGTGCCACTAACGGCCACGGTGCTGACAACAAAGGCTGGATCATTCAGATTGAGGACCCTAATTACGTTGTTGCCCCAGTCGGCAATATAAACGTTGCCATTGCCGTCCTGATCCAGGCCGAGTGGGAAGTGAAAGGTTCCATCGGCGCCGGCCAGCGTGCTCACCGTGCCATCACTGAAACGGACGAAACGGATCAAATTGTTCCCGGAATCGGCGACCACGAGCCCATTAGTGCCGCCTATGCTGGCGACCAGCAGCCCCTGAGGATTATTGAAGTGTGCCAGGTAGGGCGGGCCGTCGTTGCTGCCCGGGGCGTCCGAAGGAAGTCCTGCCAGCGTGGTCGCCTCCTGGGTTGCGGAGTCTATCCTGACGATGCGGTTGTTGGCGCTGTCGGAAAGATACACGTTGTTGCCGGCGTCCACGACCACATTGTAAGGTTCGCTCAGCCCGTTGGTGGCCGTGGCGACCGTGGTCACTGTCACCTGCGCGTTGACGCCAAAGGCCACCAGACTGATGATTGCCAAAGCGCCCAATACTTTCCCTCCCCCATCCGATGGGAGAGGGCCATGGTGAGGGTTCCGCATTGTTTTCGTTTTCATTCGTGTTAATTCGTGTGCGTTCGTGGTTGAACTGAGTCGCTCAGTCTAGGGCAGCAGGCGCAACCGGTAATAGCGCGCCGCTGCCGTCACATTCGCGTCGGTGTAATTGGTCGCTGTGCCGTCTCCCGACACTGTCCCCAAAGCGTTCCACGCGCCCCCAGCCTGGCTGGCCCATTGCAATTCGTAGGCCCTGCCCTGGGCCGTCAGCCAGCGAACCACCATTTGGGATTGGCCGTTAACAAGCTGTTTCCCAGCCCCGGTGAACCGGAGTTTGGAAGTTGAGTTGGTCGGGATGGTGCCCGCGAGGAACTCCATCCAGTTGGGGACGCCGTCGAGATCGGGATCGGCCAGGTCGGCGGCCCGCTGGTCGGTCGAGCTGCCGAAGAAATAAAGCTTCCACTCGTCGGAGCAGATGGAGGCCGGCGCCGCCGCAGTGTTGACTGCGGTGTCGGCACTGCGCGTTTCAAAGTCATACTGAGTGTTGAGGTCGGGCGCACCGTCGGCATTGGTGAAGGAAAGGGTGTAGGCCTGGCCTGAAAGCGCGCCGGCAGGGAGGGTGAAGCTGACCCAACCCAGGAAGTTACTGCTGCGCGAAAGGAAGTTGAAGCTGCCCAGCGGCCAGCCGTACCCAGTTGCTCCCGGCTGGAAGCTTTGTTGAAACGATGGCGTGGGCACGCCTGCAGCCGGAATGAACTGCAGGGCCTGGGCCAGCCCAGGGGCGCTGCCCTGTGGCGCAATGACCGCGCGGAATTGGAGGCCGGCGAGGGTCGAACCGTCCGCCAGCTTGACATATACCGGCATGTTTACCGTGCTGCCGGGCAGGGCGTTGCCAACGGATATGGCCCCGAGGAGCACTTGGCGATACCAGGGCGACAGGGTTGGCGGCTTGGGCGGGTAATCTCTCCGCATAGTCTGCAGGCTGGTCATGAAATTGGTCAGGTTGCCACCTGCCGACCAGGCGCGCGCCCAATTGGTCGTCTCTAGTCGCAGCGACCGCAGCAGGATGTGTTGCCAGTCGAGGAACCGGATCTGGCCGTCACCACCCACAAAACCCGGTTCATCCAGCGGATAGACATCCATAGTATCGAACACATCAGAGAACGCGTAGGGCACCCGCAAACCAATGGCGGCGTAGAAGGCATTGTTCACGTCGGCATTATCCAGATTGCCATTGCCAAAGCTGCCGGCGTTGTACCAGCCACCGAAAAGCGAAGCTGAATCGCCGACAGTGTACGCTATATTGGTCACCAGGATGGTCGCAGCCGCCATAGGCGTGAGACTGACCGCAGCGTTCAAACCGTCAGAGGTGGCGCTGGGGTTACTCACCGCAACAGAATAGGTGTCGCCTACGTTGGCGTTAGTCGGAATGGGCACTTTCAGCAAGGCAACCACGGCAAAACGCTGGAAGGAAATATTTGCGCTATTGCCGATGGCGGAGACTTGCAGGCCCGCCGTGCTGCCGATGTTATAAGAAACCACACTAATACTTCCTGTTGCGCCAGGGCGCGCGGCCGTGGCCAGAAGAACAAAATCATTTGTACTGATGTTCAAAGCGTCAAATCCGCTCGCGATTGGCCGCGCAGCGCCATTGGGTGTAACCTCGACCCGGAATTGATAGGACTGGATTTGGTCGTTGGTTCGCAAGTTCACGACGACCGGCACGACGATTGTGGAACCGACGCCCCCGAATATATTGCCCGAAACCGTGGGGCCGGACGGAGTGCCGATGTTGTTGGCGTTCACCGGTTGGCCGCTGACCGTGGCGCTGCCGTTGGTGCCGACAAAGGCCTTGACGCGCAAACCAGTCAGATCGTTGGTCGAGTTAAACCAGTGGATTGTGCCGACGTTCGCATTCATCACGACCGGGATGCTGTTGGTTGTCGGCTCACTGCCGTCAGTGGTGTAATAGACCAACGGATTGGGACTGGACACGTTGATTAACTGGCCCATGGGGTAATAACCCGATATGGGACTGATCGCCGGCGTCGCAGGCACGTTCGTGCTGCCGACCCCGGTGCTGCCCGGCCCCAAGAGGCCGGTGCCGGTTGTGTGCCGGATGATATGGTAATAATCTTCGGTGGTATAGATGCTACCATCGGGAGCGACGACAACCCCTCCCGGCAACCGCGATTCCGCGTAATTATCGCAAATTTGGCAGGTGATCTCACACGGGCAGCCGCTGCCATCAAACCAGCCTGGAAACACCGATGGGTCGCTTGGAGCCACAACCCAATCCGTAGGGCAAACACCGTAAAGGCTGCACACAGTACCGGATGAATCCACGACTTTGACCCGGTGGTTGGCGTTATCGGTGACCGCCAACATCCCGCCGCCAGCGGCGGCTATGCCGTAGGGCTGATTAAACCGCGCAAAGCCCGCGGGCCCAAAGTGGTCTCCCGCGACGTTGGTACCGGTAAGCGTCGCATAAGTGCCGGTGGCAGGGTTGATGGTCAGAATGCTGTTGCGGCCCGAGTCGCAGACGGCGAGAGAACCATCGGCTTGCACGGTGATGCCCTGCAGGAGCACGTTGGCGCCGGCTATGGTGGCCAGCGTGGTTATCACGCCGGCCGGGGAAATCCGAACGACAGTATTGCCGCTGGCCGTCACGTAAACATTGGCGCTGCCATCCAGCGCAATGCCATTGGCGTTGCTCAGATTTGTCGCAATGGCGCCCAGGGGATCGCTGAAGGCATCGAATTTCAGCACCGACCCATTGTTGCCGTTGCCGCGGTTAAGGACATAAAGGTTTCCGGTGCCGTCGAGCGCCACCCCAACCGGCTGGTTGATCCCATCGGTAGTGAACGTGATAGTCTGGTTGAGGCCAAGGTCGAGTTTCCGGATGGCATTGTTATCGCGATCGGCAACAAACAGCAAGCTTCCCGAACTGTCCAGCGCCAGCCCGAGGGGCGTGTGGAACAGGGCGACCTGGAGAGTATCGCCATCCGCGTAGCCGTAAGAAGGGCCGCCGCTTATCGTGCTAACCACCGGCAGGGCCGTCAGATTGGCGGCGCCCAGCAGCAACGCTAACAGCGCGATCATTTCCCGACGCGTCGGGACCAGGCCTGGGGACACTTCCCCCAAAGCCCGTCCTGGACGCTTGAAAATCATGGTTTTCATAGACATAGTACAGTTAGGTGAAAGGCCGTTGGCTGACACTCAGGCCAAACTCTACTTGACCAGCGGTTTGCTCCAGTCCAGTGGCTTGGCGCTGTCCCAGGCCGACCATTCCGGCTCCTGCGTCGAGTCAACCATGGGCGTTTTGAGGAAGTCGCTCTGGGTCGGCTGGTAGTCCTCATCTTCAACGATCGTCGGTGTCAGGAAAATCAGGAGATTGGATTTCTGACGCTGCCTGGCGTCGCTTTTGAAAGCCCACCCCAGGATCGGAATGTCCCCCAGCACTGGGACTTTAGTAATCTGGTTGTTCACATTGTCCTGGACCAAACCGCCCATTACCAGCGTGTTGCCGCTGGGGATCAGCACGCGCGTCTCAACCTTCCGAATGTCGTACTCATCGGCTTCAAAAGTGGCGCCGTTGACCACTTTGGACTTGGTATCAACGAAGCGCGAAACCTCCGGCACCACTTTCAAATTCACGAAATTATTGGCTGAGATGCGCGGCGTCACATCCAGGATTACCCCCAGGTTGGTGTAGTTGATTTGCGAACCGCCGGTAGTGTTGGCGGTGCCTGCCGTGACGTTGATGATCGGCGTGGCGCGGGTGACCTGGATATGGGCCATTTCATTGTCCAGCGTCACAGTGCGCGGAGCGGAGATGACTTTGGCTTGCACGTCCTCATTGATGAAGGAGAGCACGGCATGGAGGCCGTCCGCGTTGAGAAAACCGACGTTGGGTGTCAAACCGCTGGCCGTGTTGAGGGAAAAGCCGCCGTTGCCAAGAACCGAATCCAGAATGGTGCTGGTACTTGAACTGGGCCGGGTAGTGACCGTGCGCCCGCCGGGCAATGTCGTGGTTGTGGGGGCGCCGGGTATCGTAGTAGTGCTCTGGCCCGACATCACGCCGTTGCCATAGCTGAGGCGCTGGGCCTCGAGTGTGTTGCGCCAATCAATCCCTTTGGCGGTCGTCGGGTTCATTGACGTTTCGAACAAACGCGCTTCGATCAGCACCTGCCGGGTCTGTTTGTCCAGGCGCTCGACCAGTTGATCCACCCCGGCCATCTCCTTCTCGGTCGCCAGCACCACCAACTGACTGGTGCGCACGTCGGCCACGGCTTTGCTGCGTCTGTCCGTAAAGGTATTGGTGACGGCATTTATGATGTTGGTTGGGCTGGCAAATTTCAATTGAATGATCTGCGAGACCAGCGGCTCCGGGGCCAACGGGTCTTTTTTGGTGATTCGCGCGATTTTGCTCTTGGGATCTTCAACTATCTGAAGGTCGTAGTTACCGAGCATCGCATTGAGGGCCTGCTCGGCAGTCACGTTTTCCCAGCGAATCGAGACGGACGGTTCGGCCACCGGTCTGCCGTCCGGGCCGATCTGGCCGAAACCGATCTTGGGGTCGAGCATGTAGTTCACGCCCGCCATGCGCGCCAGGTTGCGGACGGCATCGGTTAGCTTCACGTCGTCCATGATGATGATGGGGATCACGGCCCCAGGCTGGGCCGTGACGTTGGTCGTGGCCAGGCCGGCAGCCGCGGGTGCAGCCTCGGCGGCGGGCGCCACTGCCGCCGGAGGTTCGGCGTTGGTTGTCGTTGTCGCGCCGGCGTCGGTGGCCGGAACTGCGCCGGTGGCCGGAACTGCGCCAGCGGGAGGGTTGGTTTGGGCCAGGCCGGCCAAACTGCAGACGACGAGCCCAACGAGGGTCAGAACAATGGGTCTAGGTTTCATTTGTTTAGTGAGTTTCAGGCTTTGAGCGCACAATGGCGGAATGTTGTGGCACATTCCAGTCTTATTTAGCAGTCGCGGTGCCAACTGTTGGAACAAATGCCGTTGCCGCGCCAGGACTGCCACAAGCTAAACACAGGCAAGCCCCGGCTGTCCATCATTAAGACAGACTCGCTGGCCTCACGCCAGCCTCTTGTCAATACTGGAAATCAGAACGAGCGCAAGCGCAATTCCTTGCGCTCGCCGGTCGAGATAATTTCAATGATTGCGGAGTCGTCTTTGATTTCCAGGCACTTGATGCGGGTCTTGGACCCGTTGTGATCTTTGACCTCGGCGTCTTCGCCCGCTTCCAGAGTGCGTCCGTTTATCATGGCGGTGCGCCGGGGCGGACCGGTGATGCCGTTGAGCACCAGGCTCACGGCTTGAACGGGAGCGTTGGTGGTGGTCGGGGCGTGCGCATAGGGGCGAATTGACTTCGGAAAAAACGGGTCCTTGCCTTCGTCCGGCTTGTTTGGCAGCGTGAAAACAGACTGGGGGATTTCCGGGGCGGCCGGCGGCCCTTTGGGGTTCGTCGCTGAGGCCGGCTTATCCTGCGACGCGGCCACTGCTGCGGCGGCCCAGAGCAGCAGGCCAGCAAGCAGCGGGCCCCAAGTGCAAACCAAACGAGCGTGCGTTTTCATATGTCCAATTGAAATCAGGCTCCCCCGGGTTTGACCAACGCTACGATGTCCATTGTGAAGGAGAGCTTCTCACGCTCTGGCTCGGTTGCTGTTCCACCGACGGCCGGATTGGGCTCCAGCTCCATGTTCAGCACCCGCAGGTGCGGAAAGTGGTTCTCAAGGTCGGCAACAAACTTGCCGATATCGTGGAAATAGCCTGTGCCTTTAATGGCGATGGTCGCCTGCCGGTAAGGGAACTTGGGCAGCATGTTCATTTCCTTCGGCGCGTCAACACTGCTATACTGACCTCAGATCGCCCGACGCCATCTCATCTTCCTGTTCGCGCAGCCTCTTGCCTGCCTCGCCGAGGGCGATTTCCACCTGGCCGACGTTTTTGATTGCCTGTTGCATCTGCGTGAGCTTTCGCTGGCCGGCGTCGTTTCGGTCCGCGATGCCCTTGAGTTGTTGTTTCTGGAAACTGATCAGCCCGAACCAAAGCCCGATCAGCACCGCCACGGTCACCAGCGTTACCAGAATGAGCTGGTCGCGTTTTTCTTTGGAAAGTTTGTTCATCGCGTCTTGTCCGGAAAACGACATTCCAGGATGAACGGCAGTGAAAATTTGCCATCCGGGCTGGGCGTTACGGCGCCGATGTCCTTCAACCGGACTTCGTTGGTCTTGCCGAGCACCTTCTGAAAATAAGGGCTGCTGGCGAAGGCCCCCTTGAATTTAATGGCCTGGTCGCCGGGGCTAGCGGAGGTGTCTCGGGCTTCGAGCGTCAGAGTGATGCGTTCGGTGACGGTGGCCGGCTTGCCGGGGATGACCCGGTCCTCGTTGGTTCTCTTGGGCGTTTCCGGGACCAGGACATAGCCTTCATCTGCTTTGAACCGCACCAGGTGGACATCGTCCACCATGGTTTGTTGCAGGGCGTTGAGCACCGTGCCATTGAGGAACCGGTTCGTCGAAAGTTGCAACAGCGCGCCCAGCTTTTGGTTCACGTCGGCCAGCTTTTTCTGGTTTACTTGTACGCGCTGGAATTCATTGGTCTGAGCGGCGATTTGCCCATCCAGCCGGCCCAGTTCGCTGCTGGCCATAACCGCCTTGAATTGGAGTGAGATGCTGTAAGCAAACAACAGCGAAACCAGTAGAACTCCCACCCAAATGGCGCGCTTGACCGGGTCGCGCCGGCGCATCTCTTCCAGCGCCTGGGATTCGGCCAGCAGATTGATGCGAATCGGCATAGATTAAAAGGCAGCCAAGGCTGCGCCCACAGCCACAGCTAACTGTCCCGCCACCTGCTCAATTTCGCTCGCCTGTTGCGGCGGCAGCGCCAACTCCAGAAAGCTCAGCGGGTTCCAGGGTTTGCACTCCACTAGCAACTCCGTTTGCAAAGCTTGCACGATGAATTCGGAGCGCGCGCACCCGCCGCTGACAAATACCTGGCTGACCGTCCGGTCCTGCTGATGCTCAAAAAAGTCGATCGAGGCCCGCAACTCCCGGCCCAACGGCAGCAGGAGCGATTCCAGGTGGGATTGCACCTCAGTGGGCATGCCCACCTTGATGCCTTCAGCTTCGGCGTAACTGATGCCCAGGGCCTCGGCCAGGCCGTTCGTCAGCTTGTCCCCGCCTATGCCCACCACCCGGCTCAAAAGCAGGTCGCCCTCCAGCAGCAGGCAAATGCTGGTGTTCTTGAATCCCACATCCACCAACGCCACCGTTTCCTTCGAAAAAACTTCCGGCATCGCCAACTCAAAGGCATTGACCGGTCCGACCAATCCAGGAACGATATGATCCGCCAGCAGCCCGGTGCTGCGAATCGCCCCCTGCATGTCCTCAACTAGCTGCTTCCTGGCCCCCGCCACGATCACTTTTAGCTTTGGACCGCCCACGCCGATTTTGGGCTTTTCCGCCCCCTTTTGCGCCGCCCGTGGAGCGATGATGAAACAGTCAAAAATGTGGCCCGGCAAGTCCTGTTGCAGATAATTCTTGGTGTTGTTCTTGAGAATCTGGCGCATGTCACTGATCGGCATCTGCGGCAGCTCCGCGTGGCGCACCACCGAGTCATTGACCCCGATGGCCAGCGTCACCGTCTTGGTCTTGGCCTCCAGGGCCTGCAGAATGCTCTTCAAATGCTCGCCCAACAAATCCGGGGAGAGGTTTTTCTCGTAAATCGGCGCGTCCAGCAGCACGTAGCGGCAAAGGACGAAGCCTTCGCCTTTGCGTTGAAGATGCACGGCTTTGGTGGTGCGTCCGCCCAGATCCACGGACAGCATTTGGTCCCGTTTCTTTGAGGTGCCGTTGAAAAATGGCAGCGCCATGCTCGGTTTCTTAGCCAGTTCCAAGGTTCAATGCAAGTATCATCTCGACGGGGGCGCATCTTGTCAGTACCACCAGCCGCCGCGCAATCCCTCTTCTCCCTGCCTCTCCCCTTTCGGGGAGCACACGCGCCCCCGCGTGTCACAATCGGCGTCCCGCCGATTGTGCCGCCTCTGTCATCCGATGGGAGAGGGCCGGGGTGAGGGGCCGTCCTTTCTCCGACCGGTGGTACTGACAAGATGCACCCTCTCGAAGGTGCGCCTCTCAATTGTTCCCACCTTCTCTAAATAAGGCCCTGCTTCAGCGGCGTGTTACGTCAGGACGGAGCGACTGTCAACCCTTTCAACGGTTTCGACGGTGTCGGCCGCGTCGGCGCCGGAAACTCTCAAATGCGCCCTCTGGGTGAAGCAGACAATCCTGTCTGCTCCTGACCCTGCCGCGTCGGCGGCGGAAAATCGCAAATGCGCCCTCTCGCCGGGAAGCAACCCTTGGGCCACATTGGAAAATCCAAGCCTGCAGCTCAGTTATCAGGCCATCCAGTCATCAGGTTCGGTCAGGGCGCACTCGAGAAAGACGGCTCGATCTCATTGACACCCCGCCTCAGCGGGGTGGCGTCCGGGTCGCGGAGCTTTTTAACCGTTTCAACGGTTTTCTCTGTGTTTGCTGGGCCGTTCGGAACGTCTTTGGACGCGCCCTGAGCTTCGGCCTGCCAATGACGACGGGCGCTGCTTTAGAGCTCAAACCTTGATAACCTGAAAACTTGGTTCTGGTCCTGGCGCTTTTCTTTTGGCCTGTCTCAAAATGAGGCAGCCGTGCCTGGAAAATTGCCAGGTCGAGATTTTCGATTTTCACTTTCCCGCCTTACGCAAGCCGTTTGGCCCGCAACTGCATTTGGTCAAGGAAGGTTTGGAGCAGCGCCGAGGTCTTGCCTCGCCACAAGGCCCCCATAATCACTGGCCGGAATTCCTGCAGAGGCAGCATTACCACGTTCGGCGGGATTTTCCCTCTGGGCACCATCACCGAAAGACCGATGCCGAAACCGCCGGCGACGTAGGCCTCAACCAAATCGATCGAACTGACTTCCATGCTGGGAAACCAATCCACCCCCAGTCGGCTCAAACCTTGCTGGAAGCTCTTGCAGATGGCCTCCGCGCTGGGCATGCAAATAAGCGGCTCGTTAATTCTGTCGCGCTCCCAAAGCTGGCTCGCAGAGTGAATCCCGTTGCTTTTTTCCACCAGCAAGGCCAGAGGCAGTTCCAGCAGGGCCACCGAGTGAATGCCGGGCGCAGACTTTTTCTCGATCAAGGTCACCACCAAATCCAGCTCATCCTTCTCCAATAATCTCTCCAACTCGGCCTGGTAACCCTCGCGCAACGTAATCTTCAAATTCGGAAATTTCTTGCGCACGTTTTGAAACAGCTCCGGCAAATGATCCCGCAACACGATGGTGGACGCCCCGATGCGGATTTGGCGGACTTTGCCGCCTTGTAACTCGCTGGCCACCGAGTCGAGGTTGCTGAAGAAGGGTTGAACGAAACGGTACAGTTTTTCGCCGGCAGGCGTTAGGGCGAAGGGCCGGCGCTGGAACAGGGTCGCGCCCAGATACTCTTCCAACTGGGCCACCTGTCCGCTGATTGCCGGCTGCTGAATGCCATAGGGTATATTGCGCACCGCTTCGGTGATGCCCCCATGCCGGGCGACGTAATAGAAAAGTTCCAAGTGATGAATGTTCATCCGCAGGCTGAAATCCGGGCCTCAATTTGCATCAGCAACTCCGGCATCAAGCGGATTTTCCCATATCAATTCAGAGGGTGGCAAGGCATGTTTTGTTAACATCGTTTGGCTCGATAGACCTCGAAGTTTTATCAATTAACACCGCCGGGGCCACATGCGGTATATGGCTTACTCATGAACGCCGCACGGGCTCTGGCCAAGAAAGAAGAGGGAAGACGGCAGCCAGAGGCCCAGCGCCTCACTCTGCCCTCTCCGCTCTCCTCTCTCCCATCTTCCGGCGGAGCCCATGCAAATGCCACAGCTTAATCTCCTTGCCGCTTGGAGCGGCATCCTGCTCGGCTTTATTTCCGGGCTGGTGTTCGGGCTGTTCTTCCATCGCGAAGGCTGGTTGGGCGGCTACAGCAGCTTCAAGCGCCGCCTCTATCGCCTCGGGCACATTTCCTTCTTCGGCCTGGCGGTGGTCAACTTCATGTTTTATTTCACCGCTCAGCAGGTTGCGCCTGGGAATCCGGCCATGGCGATCGCTTCGTGGGCCTTCCTTGCCGGCGCCGTCTCGATGCCGCTTTGCTGCCTGTTCATGGCCCATTTTCCGCGCACCCACCTGCTTTTTGCCGTGCCAGTGCTCAGTTTGCTGCTGGGCGCGGTCCTGACGGTCATCACTGTGACCGATCACGCCTCACGTTTCACTCCTCACCCCTCACCCGCCTACGCTAAGAGCTACGGCGCGGCAAGCCCACCCGCCGCGCCGTAGCTCTGAGCGAAGGCGGGGCAGCAACCATGAAAAGAATCGGATTTATCGCCATGAGCGGCGTGCGCGCGCATAACGCAGAACTCACCAAACTGGGCCTCACCCTTCCGGGCTTTGTCGAGCGCAACAAAATTATCGCGTCGCTGCCCAGTCTCGGCCTATTGACTCTGGCCGGGCTGACGCCGAAGAGATTCGCGGTCGAGTATCACGAAATCGCCGACCTGCGAAATGTGGGCGAATTGCCCGATCATTTCGATCTGGTCGCCATCGGCACGTTCACAGCCCAACTCAAAGAGGCCTATGAGGTCGCCGATATTTATCGCGCCAAAGCAATTCCGGTCGTGATGGGCGGTATCACCGTCAGTTCGCTGCCGGAGGAAGCCAAGGCCCACTGCGCCAGTGTGGTCGTTGGCGAGGGGGAACCGATCTGGCCCGAGGTGCTGAACGATTTTGAAAACGGTGGACTCCAGCCGTTTTACGTTCAGTCGCCTCGCGGCCAGTACGATCTGCGTCAGGCGCCGATGCCGCGTTTTGATTTGCTCGACCCCGACAAATACAACCGAATCACCGTCCAGACCAGCCGGGGCTGCCCCCACAAGTGCGAGTTTTGCGCCAGCTCCATCTTGCTGACGCCGCGTTACAAGCTCAAACCGGTCGAAAAGGTCATCGCCGAAATCCGGGAGATCAAAAAAATCTGGCCGCGCCCGTTCATCGAATTCGCCGACGACAACAGCTTCGTTCACCGCGAGCACTACAAACGGCTGCTCAGGGAATTGGCCAAAGAACACCTGCGCTGGTTCACCGAAGCCGACGTGCGGGTGGCTGAGGACGAGGAACTGCTCGGTTTGATGCGCGACTCAGGCTGCCAGCAGGTGCTTATCGGCCTGGAGAGCCCGCGGCGGGCCAGCCTCGACGGGATCGAGCTGAGATCCAATTGGAAAGCCCGCCAGCAGCATGACTACCAGGCGGCGATTGCGAAAATCCAGTCCTACGGCATCACGGTCAACGGTTGCTTCATCCTGGGCCTGGACGGCGACACGCCGGAGGTGTTCGAGGACGTCTTCCATTTTGTGCGGGAATCGGGCCTTTACGAAGTGCAAGTCACCTTCCTGACTGCCTTCCCCGGCACTCCGCTTTACCAGCGGCTGAAGGGCGAAGGGCGCATCATTCGCGACAAAGCCTGGGAGCTGTGCACGCTCTTTGACATCAACTTCATTCCAAAAAACATGAGCGTTGAGCAACTGCAGAGCGGTTTTCTGGCGCTGGCGAAACGGTTGTATTCGGCCCAGGAAACGGCTGATCGGCGTAGCAAATTCAAAGGGATGCTCAAGAGTTCACCGCACTTTGGGCGGCGGGCGGCGCAGCCGGCAGAGTTGCTGGCCGCATAGCGCCCAGCGGCGGCGCCTAATCGAAGTATCTGCCGCTCAAGAGAGGTTAACGCAACAACCGCACCCGATAGATCGCCTGGCCCGCCTTCAACGCGTCCACAACCTGCACTATAGCTCCCGTTCCAGCCACATTGTCAAAAACTGTTTCCCACGACTGACTCACGAGGTTGGTCGCCCGCTCCACCGCATAGCTCTTTCCCAGCACCGTTGTGAACCCGATTCGGAATGTTGTCGCATCCAGTTGTACGGTCGTCACCCTCATTACGCTGTTGGGGTCGCGCGGATCGGTCCCCGCCAGGTACTCCTGCAAATTGGTGTGCCCATCCCCGTCCGCGTCCTGGATCGCGTCGCTTCGGTCCGCCGGGTTGAAACCATGGGCCAGCTCCCAGTCATCGTCCATGCCGTCGTGGTCAGCGTCCACAGTCAGGGCGCAGATCTCCGAGCTGGAAAGCGTTGCACCTTCCCATCCTCCGGACAGCAGCACCCGGCCATCCTGCAATCGCACGGCGGCATGGCGGTACCGCGCTCGTGTCATCGGTGGCCCAGCGGAGAACGAATTCGCGACCGCGTCATAAATCTCCGTCGATGCCATGAAGCCCAACGGATTTCCACCGCCGCTGACCAGCACCTGCCCGTCGTTGAGCACCGTCAGACGCCCCTCATTCCGCTGCGCCGGCGCACCTGCCAACGAGAACTTTTGGCTTTCGGGATCGTACAACTCCGCCGATGTGCCTCCCGCAACCAGCACCTTTCCGCTCAACAGAGCCACGCCGGCGAGCGTGTTGTGGTTGGTGGCCAGACTTCCCACGCCGGTGGACAGACCTGTTTGCGGATCATATTCCTCCGCCGATGAGGGATCCGCCGCGCCGCCCGCGAATAGAATTCTCCCGCTCGGCAACACCGCCGCCACGTGCCCGGACCGCGGCGCCAGCAAATTCCCGCCACTCGACAACGTTCCTTTCGTATAATTGTAAATTTCAATCGAGGTGTCGCCGCCTGTTCCGCCCGCAATCACGACCCGTCCATCGGACAGCGGCGTCGCCGTGTGGCCCGCGCGCGGCACCGCCAGGCTGTTGGTCGTCGTAAAAATCCCGCTGGTCGGCTGGTAAAGATCGATAGCCGCCGTTGCTCCCGCGCCGGTATTTCCCCCCACGACCAGCACGCTGCCGTCCGTCAACAACGTCGCCGTATGGTCGTATCTCGCCGCACCCATTGCTCCGGTCAAGAGGAATGCCTCTTTATGCGTATCGTACACTTCGGCACTGCTGGTCGCAGACTCCGCTGTTCCGTTCGTCCAACCTCCCGTTATCAGCACTCGACCATCCGCCAGCAGGGTCGCTAGGTGGACCATGCGCGGCCCGGTCATGTTCGCTCCTCCGGCCACTGGAATCACTTGGGTCACCGAAAACCGTTGGTTATCCCACGGAATCGGATCGGTCTCATTAGCGAAGGCCGAGCACAAATTCGTCACCGTCTGGTGGTTCACTGGTGTGACGATCAACTGAACATTCACGGAGGATTGATTTGGCAGGTTATCGAGGAAGTACTCAAAGACATTGTTCGAGATCGCATAGTCACCGATGGTCACCGCTGCGGAGTTGAAAATCACACTCGGGGCCAGGGCGTTGCTCAGCACGACTCCGGTTGCGTCATCAGGCCCATTGTTCATCAGCGCGAACGTGAAAGTCAAATTACCTCCCGCCACGACGGGGTTTGGCGAAACGGTGACCGTCAGCGCCAGGTCTGCGTCGTTAGCCCGCAGCAATCCCGCCCCCAGCAACCCGGAAAGAAACACTGATCGCGCCGTTTGTACGTGGAAGAAATTAACCCCCCTCATAAAGTGTACACAGAACATAGCAGACGCTATCAACCTCGTCAAGTTTTCCGGTGTCACCACAGCCCCGAAAGCCCCGAAAGGAGGTCAATCTTTACTTCGACGGATCCTTTTTTGCCTTCTCTCAAACCCATTTCCTCGACTAATCTCGCGATGCTTCTGCCGAGTTGGCGGCAGCAGTGGAATGATCAACCCGCCGCGCAAATGAAATTCCCCGCCCGGCTGGTCCGTTCCATCGGCTCTATCGGGATCTTCTGCCGGCTCGTCCTGGGGTTGGCCACCACCGTTCAGGCTGCAGAGCGTCCTCCTGACCTCGAACAAAACTTCTTGCATCCGCCCGCCTCGGCCCGTCCGTGGGTCTTTTGGTTCTGGCTGAACGGCAACGTCACCAGCAACGGCATCACCGCAGATCTCGAGGCGATGAACCGCGTCGGCCTCGGCGGGGTCATCATCATGGAGGTGGATCAGGGCACGCCCGAAGGTCCGGTGGCTTTTGCCAGCCCGGCCTGGCTGGATTTGTTCCGGCACGTCTGCGGCGAAGCCCATCGCCTGGGGCTGCAAGTAAGCATGAACAACGACGCCGGCTGGAGCGGCAGCGGTGGGCCGTGGATCATCCCGGAGTTGTCCATGCAGAAAGTGGTTTGGAGCGAGAGGACCGTCAGTGGGCCGGGCCGGTTCGATGGGGTCCTTGAACAGCCGGAAACTGTGGTGCGTTTTTACCGCGATATTGGCGCCTTCGCCTTTCCCACTCCGCCAGAGGATGCCGTGGAAATGGCCGATTATTCTCCCAAGCTCACCAGCGGCCGGCAGAGAGAGAAGAGCGAAGAGGGAAGAGCGAAGAGCGGACAAAGCAGCGAGGGCGCGCACGGAGTGACACGCCCTACCTCTCCGCTCTCTGCCGCAGCGGCTGGCGCCCCGATCACCTTGCCGCGACCGGAATCTGCCAAGCCGGTCTTCGTCCAGATTGAATTTGCCCGGCCCTTCCGCGCCCGCCGGTTGGTGCTCGATATGGGCCTCAAAGAAGCCCAGACTTGTCACTGTCTATTGCAGACTTCCGACGATGGTCGGGCCTTCGGCACCATTCGTGAGTTTGACACCGAGGCCCTGAAGTTGTCTTACAACTTTTCCGAAGTCGCAGCACGTTGGTTCCGAATCCTCTTCACCAGTGCCGACCCGGAGCTCAAACAGCTAGTCGTGGTCAAACTGGACCTGGACCGCCGGTTTCGAATTGAAGACATCGCCGGCAGGGCGCTGTTCGTCCGCAAACACAACTTTCCTGGCCCGAGCGAATTCGCGGGACGAGTCGCCTATCCCGTCGTTCCCGCTGGCCTGGTTATTTCCACCCTCTCCCATCCGATGGGAGAGGGCCGGGGTGAGGGAAGTCCCCAGCATCTTCTGGACCTTTCGTCCAAACTCGCCAACGGCGGCCAGCTCCATTGGGACGTGCCCGAAGGCTCGTGGACGGTCCTGAGAATGGGTTACACCAGCACCGGCACCGACAATCACCCCGCGCCATCAGCCGGCCGCGGCTTGGAATGTGACAAACTGAGCAAAAAGGCGGCCCGGGCTATGTTCGATGGGCTGATGACCAGGCTCAGCGCCGCTGTCGGCCCGTTGACCGGCAAGACCCTCGTCGGCACCCACGTTGATAGTTGGGAGGTTGGCTCGCAGAATTGGACTCCAAGGTTCCGCCAGGAATTCCGGCGCCACCGTGGATACGACCCGCTGCCATTCCTGCCGGTAATCACGGGTCGAGTGGTGGACAATCTCGAAGTCTCCGAGCGATTCCTTTGGGATTGGCGGCAAACCATTTCTGAATTGCTCGCCGACAACTACGCCGGTCAATTCCGCGCTCTGGCACACCGGCACGGATTGCGTTTGTCGGTCGAAGCCTACGGCGATAACCCGTGCGATGATCTGGTCTATGCTGGACGGGCCGACCAGCCCATGGGCGAGTTTTGGTCGTGGCCACCCTTCGAGGTAGCTTCCAGTTGCACAGAAATGGCCTCCGCCGCGCACGTTTATGGCAAACACGTTGTCGGAGCCGAGGCCTTCACGGCCACCGACGCGGAAAAATGGCTCGGTCATCCATTCGCGGTGAAGCTTTTTGGCGACTGGGCGTTTTGCGAAGGCATTAACCGCCTGGTGGTGCACCGCTACGCCCTGCAACCGTGGACCCATCCAGAGCGGCGGCCCGGCATGTCAATGGGGCCTTGGGGCCTGCACTATGAGCGCACGCAAACCTGGTGGGAACAATCCAAGACCTGGCTCGACTACTTGGCGCGCTGCCAGTATCTGCTCCAGCAGGGCCTCTTTGTGGCGGACATCTGCTACCTGGCTGCCGAAACGGCCCCGCGACGATGGGCGCAGCCGGGCGACTCAATTGAGCGGCCTGGCTATAACTTCGACGCCTGCCCTGCCGAGGTCGTGCTGAACCGCATGTCCGTCAAGCACGGAAGACTCACTTTGCCCGACGGCATGAGCTATCGGCTGCTGGTTCTGCCTGAATCGCAAACCATGACCCCGCAGTTGCTCGCTCGCATCAGGTGGCTGGTCGAAGCGGGAGCAACCATCGTCGGCCCACCGCCGGCCAAGGCACCCGGCTTGTCCGGTTATCCGCAGTGCGACGAACAAGTTCGCCGCCTCGCCAAAGAAATCTGGGGCGATTGCGACGGCAAGACTGTCACCCAACACCGCTTGGGCAAAGGCTGGGTAGTGTGGGGCCTGACGCCTCAACAGGTCTTCGCTCGCGCGGGCGTCCCGCCCGATTTTCTGGCTCAGGCTGAAATCAGAAATCAGAAATCAGAAATCCAAGACCTGGAGAGCCAGTCTGCCCAAGGCCTGAGCTATACCCACAGGACCCTTAGTGGTACCGATCTCTATTTCGTTGCCAACCGTAACCTCCACCCTGAGGAGGTGGTGTGCTCTTTCCGCCAACCGGGCCTCCGCCCGGAACTTTGGTGGCCCGACTCAGGCCGAATCGAACGCCCAGCGGTGTACGAAGAAACCAACGGCACGGTGCGCCTCCCGCTTCGGTTTGAGCCCTGCGGCTCTGTATTCGTAGTGTTTCGTTCCGGGATGCGCATCGAGCCGCAACGCATCACATCAGTTACGCGAGAGAGCAACCCGGAGGTCAGAGGTCAGAGGTCGGAAGTCGGCCCCTCCGTCCTCCGTCCTCCGTCCTCCGGCCTATCCTTGGACATCACCAACACGTTTACCATGGCGGCCTGGGTCAAACCTGAAATCGGGACCGCCTTGCCGGACGAATCGGACACCGGCGTGTCGGCCTATCCGCTGCAGCGCAACGACGCGCTTTTTCCCCCGCCCGGGCACGAAGTTTATTCCCAGCCCCGCCAGGCCTGCGCCGGTTTGTCCGTAGGCATTAATGGCGTCTGCGTTCTCGAGCACTCTGTTGACTACTTCCCACCGTTGCTGGTGTTCGCGGTTCCGCTGACCAACTGGACCCATATCGCCGTGGTTTATCGCAACGGCAGGCCCAGACTGTATCTGAACGGCAAGTTCGCGCGGGAAGGCCTCCAAAGCTTTTACACCGTTCATCCCGGCGTCGGCGTCCGGCACCGGCGCGGCCGCATTCCTTTTCAGGGTGGCTTGGGCCCTTTCCAACTCTTTCCCCAGGCGCTGTCCGAACCGGAGATCCTCCGGCTAATGGAGTCCGAACCGGTGCCCGCCAGCCCCGCGCCGCTTCCGGCTCTTAACCTCCTCCGCGCTTCAACCGGAGCCCTCGACGCAGAGGTTTGGGAAGCAGGGACCTACCTGGCCAAGACTGCCCAAGGGGAAACCTTGCGAATCGAGAGCGGCGCGCTGCCTAAGCCGCTGGAAATTACCGGGCCTTGGGAACTGCAGTTTCCGCCTGGTTCGGGCGCGCCAGGACACGTATCACTGCCGGCTCTGCTTTCATGGAGCGACCACCCTGATCCCGGCATTAAGTACTTCTCCGGGGCGGCCATCTATAAGAAAACGTTCCATGTTCCTGAGGACCTGCCGGCTGACAATCGCCGTTTGTATTTGAATCTAGGCAAGGTAGCCGTCATCGCCCAGATCAACCTTAACGGCGCGGACCTGGGCACGCTATGGAAGCCGCCGTTCACGATGGATGTCAGCAAAACCATCAAGCCCGGCGACAATGAGCTCGAAATCAGAGTCGTTAACCTTTGGGTGAACCGGATGATCGGCGACGAACAACTGCCGGAGGACAGCGAGCGAAAGGAGAATGGCACTCTAAAACGCTGGCCGGAGTGGCTGCTGGATGGCCTACCCAGCCCCACCGGCAGGTGCACCTTCACCACCTGGCGTCTCTGGAAAAAAGACGCGCCGTTGCAGACATCCGGCCTGCTCGGACCGGTGACCATTGTGCCAACGACAACCATTTCGATTCCCAGAGCGCAAGAGTTGAAAGGCCGCCCTTAACACTCCCAGAGCGAGAGCCAGAGGTCGGAAGTCGGCCTCCGCCCTCCGTCCTACACCCCAGCCCCTCGCCTCGTCAAGCTGTGGACAATGGGTTGAGCATCGGAGCATCGGGTCTTCGACACCTGGCTGCAGATTTTGCGCGACACTGGCCATTGAGTTCAATAAATTCGCCGACATAATGACAAACGTTCTTGTGAGTCAATTCTTGACCTTGCGCATCGCCGCGGTTTCGATTGGCTGCCTCGCAACGCTGGCTTCGGCCCAAACACCGCCCGACCAAATCCTGCTCAAGGATTACAAGCCGCGATCCATTTTCAACATTCCCGGAACCCGCGTCGAAAAGGCGCGCTATGCCGTCATTGATGTCCACTCACACAACTACGCCCACACTGACGCCGAGGTCGATCGCTGGGTCCGCACCATGGATGAAGTCGGCCTGCAAAGAACGACCATCCTCTCCGGCAGCACCGGCGCGCAGTTCGACGCCGCGGTGGCGAAGTACGGCAGATACCCGAAACGATTTGCCGTCTGGTGCGGGTTGGATTTCAGCGGCTTGCATCAACCCGGCTTCAGCCGCGCGGCGGTTTCGGAACTGGAGCGCTGTCATCAAGCCGGCGCACCCGGCGTAGGCGAGTTGAGCGACAAAGGCCGCGGCCTGGGCGCCACCACGAATCATTTGGGCATTCACATCGATGATCCACTCATGGACCCGATCCTGGACAGGTGCGCCGAACTGCGCATGCCCATCAACATCCATGTTGGCGAAGACCGGTGGATGTACGAGCCGATGGATGCGACCAACGACGGCTTGATGAACGCCTGGAAATGGCGCGTGTCGAACGCGCCTGGCGTGCTGCAGCATGACGAAGTGGCGGATACACTCGATCGCGCAGTGAAGAAACATCCGCGCAACACCTTTATCGCGTGTCATCTGGCCAATTGCTGTTCCGATCTCGGTCGCCTGGGCGCGATGCTCGATAAATATCCAAACCTCTACGCTGACATCGGCGCTCGCTTCGCCGAACTGTCCCCCATCCCGCGCACCGTCTCACGATTCTTCCAACGCTACCAGTCCCGCATTTTGTACGGCACCGACATGAACCCCGAGGCCGAGATGTACCGCGTCACCTTCCGCCTGCTTGAAACTGCCGACGAACATTTCTACCCGGCATATTTCAGCAATTATCATTGGCCCATGCACGCCTGGGCGTTGCCGGATGGAGTATTGAAAAAGATCTATCGCGCGAACGCGGAGAAGGTGCTGGCGGGCCGTTGAAAACGGCGGAGCGCGGAGCCGCCTCTATTTGTCTGCCGCTCCGACGTGCCGAGGGCCGTCTCGGGATTGCGCGGTAGTAACAATTCCTGCGCAGCGAACCTAAATCCGGCAACCGCGTACTCGACTGACTTTGGATTCTCCATGCGCCTCGACGCATCGGGCATCTCCATTCCGACCCATTCTTCTCCCTTGTAACCGTGCAACCATGTAACTATGTAACTCACCACACTATGTAACTCACCACAACAATCCGTTGTCGCCGTTCATGAAATTGTTTTTCAAGCTCGTTCGCGTTCTCCCGGTACCCGGTCAGTTACGGCGGACGGAGCGCGGACTTTCCAGTCCGCAGCAAGCTTCTCCCGCACGACCGGACTGCGAATCGGGCGCAGGTCGACGTTCGAACGGCGCTGCGGACTGGAAAGTCCGCGCTCCGCGATTCGCGCCCGCCTTCACTGATCGGATACTTCTCCCGCCGTCGCAAAAAGGTTTCAACGTCTCAACATTGCTCGGCCCGGCCCTGGGTTTTTTGGTTCTGGCTCAACGGCAACCTCAGCAGCAACGGCATCACCGCGGATCTGGAAGCGATGAAACGCGTCGGCCTCGGCGGGGTCGTCATCATGGAGGTGGACCAGGGCACACCAAAAGGTCCGGTCGCCTTCGGCTGCCCGGCCTGGCTGGACCTGTTCCGCCACGTTTGCAGCGAAGCTCATCGCCTGGGACTGCAGGTGAACATGAACAACGACGCCGGTTGGTGCGGCAGCGGCGGGCCGTGGATCACTCCGGAGTTGTCTATGCAGAAACTGGTTTGGAGCGAGACAGTCCTCAAAGGACCTGCCCATTTCGATGGGGAGCTTCCGCAGCCTGAAACCATCAGGAATTTTTACCGCGACATCGCTGTGGTCGCGTTCCCGAAGCTGCCCGAAGATGAAGTCAAACTGACCGAGGCCTCACCAAAGCTCACCAGCAGTCTCGCCGCCGAGGATTTCGAGCCGCAGAAGCTCCTCGACTCCAATCCGAAAACGGCTGTGGTCTTTCCCCGGCCCCAGCCTGCCCAGCCGCAGTTTGTGCAACTCGAATTCCCGCAACCCTTCCGCGCGCGCTGGCTCAAGCTCACGCTGCCCGGCCTGTCGGCGCATAAAATGTGCCGCGGCGCGCTCCAGATTTCTGACGATGGCCAGGACTTCAAAACTATTAGCGAGTTCGATGCTGACGCTTCGGTTCTGTCGATAGACTTCAACGAAGTCGCGGCTCGCTATTATCGAATTTTATTCACCAGGTCCGAATGGTACCTGGAGCGCCTGCTGATAGCTGACATCGAATTGGGCCCTCAGTTCCGCATAGACAATATTGAATCCAAGGCGCTGTTTGTTGTCCAAAAGGAGCCGTCTGCCCGAACTAATCACGCGGTTTTTCCAGAGAAATTCATCATCCATCCGGACCGCATGGTGAACCTGACATCACGCCTGCGCGCGGATAGGCGCTTGACCTGGGACGTGCCATCAGGGACCTGGACACTCCTCCGCTTTGGCCACACCAGCACCGGCGAAGACAACCAACCTGCGCCAGAGTCAGGTCGCGGGCTGGAATGCGACAAACTGAGCAAAACAGCCGCCGAGGCTGCGTTCAATGGGCTAATGGGCAAACTCACCACGGCCATCGGACCGTTGGCCGGCAAGACACTGGTGGGCACTCACATTGATAGCTGGGAAGTCGGCTCTCAAAACTGGACCCCAAAGTTCCCACAGGAATTTCGGCGCCGGCGCGGTTATGACCTGCTGCCCTTCCTCCCCGTGATGACAGGCCGTGTGATTGATAATCTTGAATTCTCCGAGCGATTCCTTTGGGATTTGCGCCAGACCGTCTCCGATTTGATCGTGGATAATTACGCCGGCCATTTCCACGATTTGGCCAACCACCACGGACTGCGCCTCTCGATGGAGGCTTACGATCTCAATCCCTGCGACGATCTGACTCTTGCCGGGCGCGCCGATCAACCCATGGCCGAGTTTTGGTCCTGGCCGCCGTACGCAGTGGCCTACAGTTGCATCGAGATGGCTTCAGCGGCCCACGCTTATGGCAAACCGATCGTCAGCGGCGAGGCCTTGACCGCGACTGACGCCGAAAAGTGGGTGGGCCATCCCTTCGCCGTCAAGGTCTTCGGCGACTGGGCTTTTTGCCACGGCATCAATCGGTTCGTGCTCCATCGCTTCGCCCATCAGCCCTGGACCGAGTCTGGCCGGTCCCCTGGCATGTCCATGGGCCCCTGGGGCCTTCATTACGAGCGCACACAGACCTGGTGGGAGCAGTCCAGACCCTGGCACCAATATCTCTCACGCTGCCAGTACCTCCTCCAACAAGGACTTTTCGTCGCCGATATTTGCTACGTGGCCCCCGAGCAGAGTCCCCAGCAATGGCAGGTGCCGGGCAAGTCCAGAGAGCGGCCCGGCTACAACTTCGACGGTTGCCCGCCGCAAGTCGTGCTGACGCGTATGTCGGTTAAACACGGGAGAATCGTCCTGCCCGATGGCGCCAGCTATCGGCTCCTGGTCCTGCCTGAATCGGACACCATGACGCCGCAATTGCTCGCCAAAATCAAAATGCTGGTCGAAGCAGGCGCCACTGTGCTTGGCCCGCGCCCCTTCAAGTCCCCCAGCTTGTCCGGCTTTCCCAAGTGCGATGCCGCCGTCCGCCGCCTGGCGCAGGAGCTTTGGGGCGATTGCGATGGCAAGACGGTCAAGGAGCATCGGTTTGGCAAAGGCATGGTGCTGTGGGGCCAAACGCCGCAGGAAGTCCTGGCTGCAGCCGCAGTCCCGCCGGATTTTGAGACTCAGACCAGGTCGGCTTCGCAGCCCATCCGCTACACTCATCGGCTAATCGGCGACACCGACCTGTACTTCCTGGCGAACAAATCCGCCCTGCCCGAGGACACCGTTTGCGCGTTTCGCATACACAACAAACGACCGGCACTCTGGTGGCCGGATACCGGGCACATTGATGGGCCAGCGGTCTATGACGAGGCTGAGGGTACTGTGCGCGTGCCGCTCCGGTTCGAGCCCAATGGATCTCTCTTTGTCGTGTTCCGGCCGGGCCAGCCAATTGAGCCGGACAGAATTACTTCGGTCAATCGGAATGGCCAGCCACTGCTTGAAACGATTTTCCAGCCCCATCAAGCCAACCCGGCCAGAACCAATAAAGATTACGCCAGCACCTTTACGATAGCGGTCTGGGCCAAACCCGAAGCGGAAATTGATTTGCCCGACGAAGGCACGGCCGGCATCTACGGTGAACATGCGATTCGTAATGATGCGCTCTATCCGCCCCCTGGGCAGGACGTTTATTCCGCGCCCAATCAGGCAGGCTCCGGCCTCTCCGTGGGCCGTAATGGCCTCTGCGTCTTCGAACAGGCTGAAGGTTACTTCGCCCCGCCGCTCGTTTTTGCCGCGCCGCTGACCACCTGGACCCACATTGCCGTGGTCTATCACGAAAATAAACCGAGCCTTTACCTCAACGGCAAATTTGTTCGCGACGGACTTAAGAGCAACTTCACCGTGCATTCGGGTGTTGGGGTTCACCATCGGCGCGGTGTCGGCCCGTTCCGAGGTGTCCTGGGTGAGTTTCAAAATTTTGATCGTGCGCTAACCGCAACCGAGATCCAGCAATTGATGGAAGCCACGCCAATACCCGGCGTCCCCTCTGAAATTCCGGAGCTTCAAATCGCCCGCGGCCAGCATGGTGAGATCAAAGCGCAAGTCTGGCGGGATGGAAGTTACGTTGCGAAAACTGCCGGCGGGAAGACCTTGCAGTTTGCCGTTTCGGCGCTGCCGCCGCCGCTGGAGCTCGCCGGCCCCTGGACTTTGGAATTCCCGGCACACCAGGGTGCGCCGGAGCGCGCAACGCTGGACAGCTTGATTTCCTGGAGTGACCACTCCGATCCTGGAGTCAGATATTTCTCGGGCACGGCAAAGTACCGCAAGACCTTCACAGTCCCCTCAACCCTGGTCGCGAAAAACCATCGTTTGTACCTCGATTTGGGAAAGGTCGCCGTCATTGCTCAAGTCAACCTCAACGGCCATGACCTGGGCACGCTCTGGAAGCCCCCTTTCCGCGCAGATGTCACCGAGGCGATCAACCCCGGTCAAAACGCGCTGGAAGTTAAGGTCGTGAACCTGTGGCCAAACCGCATGATCGGCGACGAACAATTGCCCGAAGACAGCCAGCGCAACCCAAACGGCACCGTCAAGCAATGGCCCCGATGGTTGCTGGACGGTCAGCCCAGCCCCACGGGACGTTTTACCTTTACCTCTTGGCGCCTCTGGAAAAAGGACTCACCCCTCCAGCAATCCGGCCTGCTCGGGCCGGTAACAATTATCGCAGCCATACAGACCAGCCTCGCTCAACCGTAGTGCCTCACTTGCCTCGGCCCTCGACTCCAGGCCAAGCTTCAAGCCTCAAACTCCAAGCACCAGGGAAGCCACAAGCATCAAGTGACCCAAAGCGGGGCCGGTTGAACCTTGGAGCTTGGAGTTTCCCTGAAGCTTGGTGATTGATGCTTGAAGCTTTCATTCTCGCATCCCCTCTCAAATTCCGGAGGTTCAAATCGCCCGCGGCCGGCCACGCGCTTAACGCGAGTGCGCTTTGGAGAAGCGGAACCAGATCAATTCTGTGAACAGCGCTTGCACTCCCCACCCGGCTAGACGCCAGTGGCCAAGGCAAAAAGGAAGCAATCGCAGCGTCCGCCAAAACAGTTCCCAGCACAGCCCAATCCGAAAAGTCAGCGTGGGTTTAATCGCAATTTCGCCGCGTTGAAAATCGCCCGCCGCGTCGCGCAGCTTGTCGCTGAAATTTGCAGGCGCGGCCATCCACCGCATGAACTCATCGAACTCCTGTGTTGTCCACTCACCGATCAGCAACAAAAGCAACTCAACCATCAACCGGCCTTCGCGCGCGGCGCATTCGGCAAATTCAGACCGCCGACGCGTCGTCCGCATCGCTTCGCAGTTGCGCAGCAGTTCCCCGACGCCCTCGCACAACTGGTCTTCGACACCGCGGCGCCGGGCAATTTCCTCCAACCGCGCCAGTCTGCCCGCCAGTTCCGGAGTCAAATCTTCGTTGGAAGGACGCACACCGCGCAGGCGCAATACAATGTCCGCGCCAAACTGTTCGCGGCAGGCAAGCTCCGGCATCTCGTCCAGCAGGCGATCAGCGCACTCGATGGAAAAAGTTAGGATCGCGGCGTCGCACTGCGCCCGCCACGGCAGGGTGATGCCGAAACTTTTCGTCAACGCTGCAAGGTCGCGGAGAAGTTTCACGTACTCGGGCCTGGTGTCCGAGCCAACTGACGGCAGACATCTTGTAAGGGCCGGTTGCATCACTTCAGGTCAACGGCGTGTGCTACGAAAATCGTTTGGTGAAGCCGCGTTTGAAATGCCATGTCCCTCCCTACACCGCAGGGCATACTACTGACTCGACAGGGATTCATTGGCCAAATCCCAAATCCTGGCCATCATGAAAGGCCAGACCGATCTGCTCCACACCCCCGCGCCGGCCATTGTACCACAAAAGCCAACGGTTACCCTCCAGAATCGCATACGGCTTATAAACCGCGTCATGGTCCCAATCCTTCTCCGTGCCCGCGCGAATGATCGGGTTGTTCGGGTGCCGTTCCCAATCCGTAATACCGTCCTTGGACCGCGCCAGGCCGATCTGCGCATGATTTACATCCCGAAAACCGATATAGAACATCACATACCAATCGCCCTGCCGAACCACTTGACAGCCAGTTACACGCTCCTGCTCCCAGGCAGCCTTCCTGTCTGGAACAAAGATCGGATTATTCGCATGTTTCGTCCAATGCGGCCCGTCCGAACTCGTTGCGTAACCGATGGCATTTGGCTCGTACTGCTCGCCTCCTGAATACCACATCCGATACCGTTTGATTTTCTCGTCCCAAATCACATTGGGGCACATCACCGCCAAGCCCTCCCAGGGCTTCTCCGGAGAAACCACGGGCTTATCGCTCATCCGTTTCCATGCCTTTCCGTCGGCGCTGGTCGCATAGCCGATCCAGGAGTGCCCTTTGGCCTGGCCGGTGTACCACATGTGGTAACCATCCCGCTTGTGGATTACTACCGGACGGTTCACATCCGCCTCCCAGGAAGTGCCCTGGTCGGGACCGAGCGCGATGACCGGCTCGCCCCAATGAATGCCATCCTTGCTCTCCACCAGCGCCACACTTGCCTTTGGCCGCCAAGAAAACCACATCCGAAAAACATCACCCTCTTTCAATACCGAGATGTCAAAGCAAGTCCCCAATTCCCCACCCAACACCGGACCGGAACCGTATTTCCTCCAGCCCCCAGTCGTTTGGTCGCTCGCCGCGGCTGGTCTTGCCGCTCCCTGGGCCGGTAGTTCGCCAGTGATCCGCTCCAAGGTTGCGGACGCGGCAATCTCCCTGCCATCCGCCAGAACGCGCAGGCCCGGCCCTCGTTTGTAGCGCTCCCCCGTCTTGTCGAACAGGATCGTGAGAGTTCTGCCGTGATACAAAACATTATCCAGGCAGTAATAGTCCCATGCACCGGCCGGGATCAGCGGGTTGACCTCGACCTTCTCGCCTGCGCGTGGCCGCAACCCGATCAGGCCGCTAATGACCAGATCGCAAAATGTTGAGTGATTGTAATCCTTGCCACGCTCCACACCGCCTTTGCCTTCGTCCCAGGTCCCGTTCCTCCAGGTCTTCAAACGCGTTCGGGCAATCCAATCCCCCGTGTTGGGACTCAAATTCTCATCAATCCAGGGCACGACCTTGCCATCTTCCCTTCTGAGGTGGTGGCTCTTCGCATAAATCCTCAGCAGCTCGAAGTAGTCAGCAATGCTGACAAGGCTTTGCCGGTGATTATTGAGCAGGTTGGCCATTGCCGTCAGCGTCACTGCCGTTGCATAAGGCCAACTCGGTCCGTTCCATTGGCATTCGTGGCCCTGGTAGGAAAGCGCAAAGCGCGGATGACGCTGCTCGGCGGTTGTGAGACCAAGCGGCGCGTAAAAGCCCTGCGGGTCCATGATCTGCTTCCACGCTGTCGAGTAATCGGCATCCGGCAGGTTGAAATACCAGGGCGAAAAACCGTGTAATTCGCGCACGTCGGCAAGCTTGGAATCCCCGGACCGGGACAGCACTTTGAAGAACTGGGCTTGCTTGTCCCAAAGCTTTTCCTGCACAAGCTGCTTCAGTGACGCTGCCTTGGCCAGAAACCTGTCAGCAACGGCGGTCTGCCCTGCCATCTCAGCCAGCTTGCTGATAGCCAGAGCGTCTCCGTACATATAGCTGTTGATCGTGGCGCGATAGCCGCTCCCGCCTATCGAGAACTCCATGCCGTCCTTCCCGTCCTCTTGCCAGAAAAGGCCATTGGTATCACGCCAGCCTTTTTCCCACTGCTCGTAGTTGCGAATCAAGTCCGGCAGCAAATCGAGCGTCCTGGCCTTATCGCCTGTCACCAGAAACCGATTATAAATGGCATCGGCTGCCCAGAAACTGTACCGTTGCGGCTCGCCGCCTTTGCGGAACCAGAAGGCCGCGTAATCATCCAAATATTTCGAGTCACGCAGCCAACGACCTTCATAAAAATGGTGCCCCGCTGCACAATCGATCGTGTTGCATTTTCCTGCCCACGGCACTTTTGGCAAAAACTCCGTAATCACGAAACCTTCCGGAGTCTCTTTGATGTGCTTCCGATACGTCCACCAGCGGAAATAGTAAGTGCGCTCCAGGTCCGGGTCCGGGCATTCAAATAACGGGATGTTCGCCGACAGAAAAGGCCAGGCCCGGGCGTTAGGAATGGCTTGCACATACAACTCCTGGTCGCGTTCGTTGAAAGAATCGACGTAATGCTTGAACGTTTCGGCGTGAAGCAGGAGGGGGTTCAGTCTGGCCTCGCCTGGGCCTTCGCCTCGGACGCTGCCTGCAGCGGCAAGCGCAGCAAGCACAATACTCAAACGCCTTCGCTTCCCTCCCCCATCCGATGGGGGAGGGCCAGGGTGAGGGAGCATAGCAAACACAATACTCAAAAGCCCTCGCTCCCCTCTCCCATCGGATCGGAGAGGGCCAGGGTGAGGGAGCACACCAAACACCATAGTCAAAAGCCTTCGCCTTTCAAATCGCATATCTCAAACTCCACCTCGGAGTTGTAGGACCAACTCCCAACCCGAGGCTATAAACCGAGCCCGCTTGGTACCCAGTAAAATCGCGCCCACCGGTAGGAATTTGCCGGACGTGTTTCAACCAGGTGTTCTGACCGGCGTGGCCGCCGCTTCCGCCACAACCGTTGTCCATGGCCGAACTCGCCAGCCCCTGACCAGTCCATTCCGGACATAAGGGTCGGTGGCAGCAAACCGCTCGGCAACAGCAGGAGAATCCCCACGGAACAACAAGACGGCCCCTTCCACCGGCTCCGCCAATGCCCCGCCGAGAATCAGCTCGCCCCGAGCGGACGCTTGCCAGGCCAGAGCCAGATGTTCCGCCCGGAACCTGGTTCTGCGCTCCAGGTAGTTCGTCGCCAGGTCGTAAAACAAAAGGTAATGCATAAAGTTTTGGTTTTTTGGTGTGTAACAGGTTTCATGTCCTCGACCAGATTGGTCCTGGGTATTTCCACGACAAGGCGAAAATGATCGCTTGATCCACCACTCCCGATTCCGAATCGGGACCAATCCATTTTCTCGCGCGCCTGGGCTGTCGGCGGTCGCCACGATTCATAACGCCTGTCCCGCCGGCTCCTCCCACGGTAGCTCCGAGCGAAGGGGGAAGCTCCGAAGTTTCCACCGAAGGCGGATGTCGCATGGCGCCGGGATATTGCACGCGTAATTTTCGTGCCGTAAAGCCTGCTTTCCAAAGCCGCCCCCAGCGCAAACCTAAGTAGATGATGCGGGACCCGTGCGGGAGCCATTCAAGTCCACCGCCTCGAGCGCAGCCGGAACCCAACCCTGCGGGGCGCTCTGCTTCCGAAGTTAAACGGTCTTTGGCAATGTCCCGCCGTGCCGGCGGACCCATTAGCAAGCTACATGCGCCTCCAGACCACCTTCGCCCAGGACGTGAAGGGCGAAGGGAACCAGAAACAGATCGGAGAGATCTTCCGCGCGTGCAGCCGCTATCTTGCGAGGCTGGAGCGGTTCGACCTGAAATCGCTCGTGCCAGGAAAACAGTATTTCGCCTTCTCCAACGGAAAAAAGCTCTCACGGGCGGTCAATATCGCCTTGTTCACGCTCGATCTCAAAGAATGGGGCGCGTTCTGCCAAGCCATCAGTCAAAAGCGCTGGGCCGACCTCGACCCCACGCGCACGACTCGCGTGGTATATTCGGCCGCGGTGAGCTTTTTCTGTAACGGGTCAGTGAAGGCGGGCGCAAATCTCGGAGCGCGGACTTTAGTCCGCAGCAACGCTCGAACGCCCCTGATTGGCGGCCTCTTTGCACGGGCGGAGCTTGCTGCGGACTAAAGTCCGCGCTCCGTCCGCTGTCACTGACCCAGTACCTTTTTCTGCTTCATTGACTTGACAAAAGAAGGAGACCAGAAGACTCCCGGGACCTTTTTCGAGTACCTCATCGGCCATCTGTTTGCATGGCGGCTCGGAGTCAACCCGACCAAGCGTTTGCCCGTGCTAAATCTGGACATGGAAACTACGTTACCCACCGACTACATCTTCAACCTGGGCCGAGAACGGCCGAAATTTCATCTACCTATCAAGGTTTCCACTCGCGAGCGGGTCATCCAGGTGTGGGCGCACCAGCGCGTGCTCGACGGCGTGTATGGAACCGGACGGTTCCTTGGAACCCCGGTCATCCTTACCGAGACCAAAACGGACAAGGTGAAACGCGAGGTCATCGAAATCTGTCTCCCCGACCAATGGCGCATGTACCAGATGCACATCGCGCAACTAAAGCGCATCTATTATCTGGATGTTCCAGTCACTTACGAGAGACTGAACGCGGTTTTTCCTCCGCTAAGCGTAAAGCCATTTGGTCATTTCTTTTTGGAAGCCGATACCTTGTCCCTTTAGCCTTGCGAAACACCAGGAAATAGGAATGATTCTTGCGGGCGTGGACCTGCTTGAGCACACGGCTGACGCCAGGCCTATTGTTGCGAACCACCACAAACAAATCCTCGACGACAAAACCCATCGTCGCCAACTCGTTAATGATTTCAACGTGCGTGAGCCGCTGCTGATTGGCGCAAACTTCATCCTGGCACTTCACGATATAAATGCCCTCCGGGCGTAACACGCGATACGCCTCCCGCGCCCCTCCAAAATACAAGTCCAGCACAGCCTCGTGATACTTCTTCGAGCCGTTCTCGGTGCTGTTGTTGTTGTAGTACGCTTCGAAATTCTGATGATTCTGGTGGGCGGTGCCGCCCGGCGTGTGCATGTACGGCGGATCAAACACCACGCAATCGAGCATGCCGTCGCCATAAGGGAGCTTTCGGCAATCGACGCCTGTTTGGAGGTCCGTGGCCCGCACGTCGTAGGCGTCAGTTAAGATTTTCTTCCAGAAGACGCCCCGGCCAAACGTCACGTCAGCCACAAGGCCGCCCGGGGGGTACGTAAAGCTGCAACACGTGCGGAAAAACTTCATCGTTCGTCCCCTGGAACGCCGAAAAAATCAGCCCGTTCGTCGAAACGCCTGAAGCGACCCTCTGGGTCTTCTTCGGCTTAATGTTGATGGCGGTTGCGGTCACTTTTCTGTTTTCCCGAATCATGTGCATTAGTACCTCCGATGCCAACCTTTTCTGCGAGCAGCTTGATTATCCAGTCGTGCAGCGTCATGCCATCGTCAATAGCCGCGTGTTTGACGCGTTTGTGCAGCTCGTCGTCTAGCTGGACTGGAAAGGTTTTCTTCATCTAAGGAGCTCCTTAGCCAGGTTAGCGAACTAAGTCAACAAAGAAATATCAGCCAAAATGCGGCGGACAACATCTGCACTTCCCGCACATTTCAACTATAGTCGAACAGCAAGCCTTCGTATTCTCTGGTATTCAAAGCGGGATTGTATCGGATCGAATAAACCGACTGCTTTGAATGGCTACACCGCTTCCGAAGGCGCCAATAGCCAGCTTTTCCTCGGTCTTTTCACCCGAAAATCTATCTGACGCCGGTCCGTTACAGTCTTGTAGCCAAAGGAACTTTGCAGCAAACCGAAGTTCCAACCCACGAGGCACAAGCCTTGCTCGCACTAATGAATTCTTTGACGTTGAATTTTTACGCCCGCAGCAAAGTTTCCACTGGCGTTAGCGTTCACCACCTCTATGAGCTGCCGATCCCCAAGCTCACCGCTGCGCAGAAAACGAAGCTGGCCGATTCAGCCTCGAAGCTTCTCAAAAGCCCGCAAGATGTAAAGGCACGCGCCGCACTTGAAGTTTTCATCGCGCGCGAACTTTACGGCCTTTCGCTGGACGAATGGAAACATCTCACCAGCACCTTCACCTTCGGCAGCGGCGCAACCAAAGCGGAATTGGATGAAATCATCCGCCAATCGCTCGCGCTTTGGCGCGGGGTTCCAGAGGAGGCGCTCCTGCCGGCGCAATGAAACCACATTTTGGCGGCGCCGCTGCCCTGCCGTCCCCATTCATCGTGTGAGTCGCCGAATCCGGCACCTGTTCGCGCAACCCATTCAAGGAAGCGCGCCGTGAACAAGTGTTTGATTCTTTCGGCCTCCGCCTCATTCCTGCGGATAAACCAGGATCCGGTCGTGCACCAGGACGATGAGATCGTTCTTGCCGTCGCCCGTCACGTCCGCCACCGCTGCTTCACGGGGCTCGGGCAGATCATTGCGCCGGCTGCGGAATGTCCGCTCTTCGAACACCTGCCAGCGGTTCGCCGGAACCAGTTTATGCCCGGCGTCGAAGATAACCAAATCCAGATAATTCCGGGCCGTCTCCAAAAACACCAGGTCTTTGCGGCGATCATTATTCAGGTCGCCCGAAACGACGTCATTCAAGTGTCCGTCTTTAATCGGCGTTTCGTAGCCGTCCAGTTCGGTCAGGTCCCAAACCTGCCCGTCCAGTGCCATCCAAGCCACGGCGTTCAGGCCGAGGAAGGCGACACTGTTGATATTAGTGCCGCCGAGGGCCAACGCTTGCAACCCCGTGAAGTCGGACACGGGCAACGCCAGGTTGCGCACCACCTGCCACACTCCGGCGCTGTCGCGTTCGCACAACGTCAAGGCCTTGCGCTCCGCGTCGAGCAGGAAGAGTGAAGCCACCGCATTCGTCCCATTCGGCACGGCCGCCGCGCCGACCAGCCGCGAATTGCTGGCCGCGCCATTGATCTGTTCCTTCACCTTGAACGTCCAGCCCCCTTTGTTGGTGGAGTTCTGCAACGATACGTCAGACTTCAACGTCACGGCGCGCACAAAGTTCTTTTGGGTCAGCAGCAACTCGGCTTTGCCGTCGCCATCAATGTCCGCCGTGCTCAGCCACGGCTGCTCGATCGCCCCGCCGGGCGGCGCAACATCCACTTCCTCGAAATCCTTGCCGGACACTTGGCGCAGAATCTTGACCTTTTCATACGGAATCAGAACCACCAGGTCCATCAACCCGTCCTGGTCGGCGTCGTGGAACACCAGCGTCGTCGGGCTCGATTGGAAAGTCTCGCTCAGTTTCTGCGTCTTGCTCTTGCCCTCCGCCGTGCGCGTCAGCAGCGAGCGCTTGCCGTCCTGATCGGTAATGACCGCCAACACCGGTTTGGCTCCGGGTTGCAAACTGCCAACCGCCAGCACCAGGGGTTTGCCTTCCACCGGGATCAACGTCGGAAACGGCAACCGCTGGTTCTCGTCCAGCCGCGTCACCCCAACCTGCCGCTCGTCGGCGCTCAACATGAAAATGTCCGCCTTGCCGTCGCCATTCCAGTCCCCCACCGCCAAATCCGTGATGCCGGCCAGGGTCGGAAAAGTCCTGGCGTTCGCCAGCGTGCCGTCTTGTTGCTGGAGATAAATCGAGATCTGCCCGCTCTCCGGTTCGGCCACCAGCAAATCGGGCAGGCCGTCGCCATTGACATCCGCCCAGAGCAATCCGCGCCGGGCTTTGTCGGTCTTGTTGATTGGCAACACCTGGAATTGGCCCTGCCGAAAACTGCCCGACAAGGCCTCCGCCGGTTTATGCGTGAACTCCGAAATCTGCGCCCGGCCCGAGTTCTGCGCGATGGTGATCACTTGGATTTTGGCGTTTTCCTCAAGGCTGTCCGCCCAATACGAGCGAATCGGCGGCAGCGAAAAATAGTTCTCCGGCCCCAACTCGCCTCCCGCCTTCTGCAGCCGGAATCGGAATGGGTTCTTGTCTTCCCAATTGACCAGCAGCAAATCGTTGCGGCCATCACCATCTACGTCCACCACCTGCGCTGCCTTGACCGCGCCTGAAAACGGGATCTTATTAGGTTCGCCAAGCGCGTGGTCCTCCTTTTGCGCCAACAGATAAACGTGGTTCTCCGCCAGCAGCACCAGGTCCGTCCGCCCGTCGCCATTCAAATCGCCCGCGCAGAGCGCATTGGGCGAAAGCTGGCCATCTTCTATGGGCCAGCGTTTGGGCGCGCTCCAGCCGTTGGTGCCCTGGTTATATTGCACTACCAATTCTTTTGGCTCACCGTAATAAGCGATGTCTGGCCGGCCATCGCCATTCAGATCGGCCACCACCAGCGACGCGATCCGCTTTTCCGAGGCGATGGATTCGATGCGAAAACGGGCGTCAGCCGGCAACTCGTTGAAGTCCCGCCGGCCTGCTCTGCTGGGCTTGACCGCCAGGTTGGTTTTGCCCGTCTGGTTATAGAGCAGATTGATCTTTGAACGGCCATTGTTCACCACGATCAAATCATTCAACCCGTCGCCGTTCAGGTCCGCTACCCGCAGTTGGCTGATCTGCGGGTCAATGGGAAAAATCTCCGGACCAGTGAAGCCGAAGCGGTTGATATTGGTGCCGGAAGCCAGGGCGGTCAGGGTGAAAGCTGCGGCCACCGCCACCAACGTCGCGCAACTCTTGAGTCGGGTACATGAGATCATAATTTTCAATCGTGGCGCAAAATGCCATTGCCCAAAGACGATGGCGAGCTTAATGAGCAGACGGAATTAAGCGGTTTTTGAGGATTCGCCCTGGTTCTTGGGTCCGTTCTTGTAGTCGCGATGCCGCAAGCCAATTCGTTCTCCCGACAAACGAGCATAGCTGTCCCGAACGGACAAACGAGAACAGCCGGGCGTTTCAACGCCCGGGCCCCGACGCACGCAGGTCTATGATGAACTCATTTTAGCCGCGCTAATCTCTGTCAGACCCTCATTTCACGGCGGTTGTGCGCGCTGGAAAAGCTCCCAACCGAGCTTGCCCAAGCGGGGCTTTGCGTAAATCTCCCCTCCTTATGGCCAACACCTATACCCAAATCTACATTCAAGTCGTCTTCGCCGTCCAAGGACGGCAGAACCTAATCGGCTCGGAGCGCAAGGAGGAATTGCATAAGTACATCACCGGCATCGTGACCCGGAAGGGCCAGAAGCTCATCGCCATCCACTGCATGCCCGATCACACGCACGTTCTGATTGGGCTCAAGCCAAACCTGGCTCTGTCGGATTTGGTTGGGGACATCAAGACCGGCTCAACCAACCATATCAACGAGAACCGGTG